>Ga0137378_10003690_pt1 | contig 13206 bp, 12 predicted proteins | sample SagtaG_21_FD_104813 | JGI IMG/M metagenome (GOLD analysis project Ga0137378, IMG submission 104813) | Vadose zone soil microbial communities from Sagehorn Ranch, Mendocino, California, USA - Sage2_L_60_16 metaG | ecosystem: Environmental > Terrestrial > Soil > Vadose zone | place: USA... | reverse complement strand
GGGATCGCGGGGGAGCGGGTCTCCCAAAAAGTCCTGCCCTACCCGCAATCGCAGCCCGATGATCTTTCCGGTGTCTCCGAGAAAGGAAGTGGGTTCGATCCACATGTCGTGAGCGGCCAACGGCGCTGCGCTCATGAGCAGGGTGGCAATGAAACGAAGGATATTCATGCGACTCTCCTTTTTTCGCCAAATGACATATGACAATTGAACATTGAACAATGACAACAGCAGTCCCTGGTGAGCGATCGCAAGGAATGGGAACCGGTCGAGATAATCCTTATCGTTCACTTCCACTCCCTTGGCGAGACCGGCGCCGGGGTCGCCCGCCGCGATCAGGCTGATCAACACACTATTCACATTCACTTGATTGCGGTTCGGCGCAGTTCCACCACCAAGCCTTCGGCCGTTGGGGAATTTGGAATCGGTTGCCGCATCGAGCGTGAGAACATCACCCGTGAAGCCGTCTTGAACGGGGATCGGGCGGCCCAGGTTGATGACGTTGATGATGTCCATGCGCGGCCCTTTGAGCTTGGCCACAGTGCTGTCCGGCAGGCCCAAAGCCTTGTAGATGCCGAGCGCCTCGATATCGCGGACCAGCACAGGGAAAAGGATGTCGGCGCCGAAGTTCGTCACATCTTGCATGGGGCTGGAGTGAAGGTAGAGTGTCTGGCGCTGGGTACCAACGAGACCAGCGTCAAAAAGCGGCAGGGCATTGCGGCCAACCTGCACCCACTCGCCAAGTCCTTTGACACCGGTGATGATGTTGTTTGGATCCACGGTCTGGGTCTGCTGCCGGCTGATGCTCGCCCAGATCCGGATGAGACTGTCGGTCGAGTCCGGCTTCAGCACACCATTGTGCGGGACGCCGCCCGGAAAGACGTCACTGATTGGGACCTCGAGAGCGATGGAGAAGACATTGAAGCCGGTGAACACGTCTCTAGACGGTGCTTCGGAACCCCGCGCGCCAGAGATTCCGCCGAGGTCGCTTGCATTCAAATTAACGAGATCGAAGATTCCTTTTTCGTCCAGTTGATACGGATCGTCGAATTGGCCGGCGATGATCCGTCCGCCATTCGACAAGTTCTGGATGAACTTATCAACGAACGCCTGGTCGAAAAGACCGATGGTACGGCTGGCCGGATCTCCGGAGTCATAACCCTTGAAGGGGCCAAGACCGTAGATGAGCCGAGACCTCATCGCAAGCAGCGCGGCTATCGCAGCCATCGTCGTTGCGTTCGCTGTGACGCGCGCCACTACCGAACTCCGGGGTTTGATCGACGTCCTCAACAGCCGTATTGCTCAACTCGAAGTCCAGCAACTGTGGTTTGTGCCGGTGTCCGGTAATCCAGTAAGCGCGGTGGTGTTTAACACCGCAACGGACGGCTCCGCCGAAAAAGAGATCGATGTGCCTGAAGCCGTCGTTGCCCTGAAAGCCGCTGCGGTGACAACCGAACCCGCTGGTGGGTTGCCTCAACCCAGCGGTCCGTTTGCGCTGCTGGGTGCGCTGTAACCTACCCGCCCGAGATCGCGGGTACGATGGCGATTTCAGCCCCGTCGTTGACTGGTGTGGCGAGATTTTCCAAAAACCGAACATCCTCGCCGTCGAGATAGATATTGATAAAGCGCCGCAGAGCCCCGGACTCGTCGCAGACACTGGTGCGGAAGCCGGGATATTTGGAGTCGAGGTTATCGAGCACTTCCTGGACGGTCGCGGCTTGCACTTCAACAGTCTCCGCGCCGGCAGTAAATTTTCGGAGTGGCGCCGGAATGACGACCTTAAGCGGCATGATATGCACCCCCAAATATTTCTTCGAAGGCCGCGAGTTTCGGTTCGATGACTTGCGGAGGTGCGAGATCCAGCGCCTCCAGCGTTTTTAAACCATTTCCAGTGATTGCCAGAACGGTGAGGTCCTTCGGTTTGATCCGGCCTTGCTGAACGAGCTTCTGCGCAACAGCGACGGTTACACCGCCGGCGGTTTCTGTGAAAATTCCTTCGGTTTCGGCGAGTAGCTGAATGCCGGCGACGATCTCGTCATCGGTGCAGTCTTCCGCCCAGCCGCCGGATTGTGGAATCAGCGACGCAGCGTAATAGCCATCAGCAGGATTGCCGATCGCCAGCGATTTGGCGATCGTATTCGGCTTGACGGGGCGAATGTCCCGCGTTCCGCGCCGTACGGCGTCGATAATCGGATTACATCCCGCCGCCTGCGCCCCATAAAACCGGGTGCGCTCGGTTTCGCTGATGAGACCGAGACGTTGAAATTCTTGCAGGCCCTTGTAGATTTTGCTGAGCATCGCGCCACCGGCCATCGGAATAACAATGGCGTCCGGAGCGTGCCAGCCCAACTGCTCGGCGATTTCATATCCGATGGTCTTGGAGCCCTCGGCGTAAAACGGCCGGAGGTTCACGTTAACGAACCCCCATGGATATCGGTCCACGATCTGGCTGCAGAGACGGTTGACCGCGTCGTAGTTGCCCCTCACCATAATCAAACGCGAGCCGTAAATCTGGGTTGCAGCGATCTTGCTGGATTCAAGATTGTCCGGAATGAGAATGAACGAGGGAAGCCCCGCGGCTGCGGCATTCGCCGCGACCGAGTTGGCGAGATTTCCGGTTGACGCGCAGCCCACCGCTTCCAGCTTGAATTCCAGGGCCTTGTTGATCGCGACTGCTGTGACGCGATCCTTAAAGGAAAGAGTTGGGGAGTTGACGCTGTCATTTTTCAAATACAGGTTATCAATCCCCAGCTTTCTGCTGAGCCGGTCCGCGCGAACCAGCGGAGTGCCGCCGGTCGCCAATCCGATTTTCGGTTCGGATTCGAGAGGAAGCAATTCGCGGTATTTCCAAATCGTTTTCGGACGCGAGGACAGAGCGTCGCGAGTCAATTTCTTCGCGATCGCTTCATAGTGATAATCGGCCTCAAGAGGGCCGAAGCAATGTTCACAGCCGGCAAGCAGCTTGACTGGATATTGGCGTCCGCATTCCCGGCATTGGAGACCCTTGACGAAGCTCATGAGCGTAACCTTTCTGTTAAGCACAGCCTCGACAAGGGGCAAAATGAAAAAGCCCCGTGCCAAACTAGCACGGGGCTTTCATCAACCCTTTCGGAGCTGTTTAGCAGTTTTTTACGTGGAGCAAGTTGCCTAAATCGCCACGTACACGGTTAAAAGAACAAAGAGCAACCCGAAATAGAGTTCAAAGTTATCTCGCCCATTGCATCCGCGTCAAGGAGAACTTTTCCAGCTCGTCAAAGGCGGCATCTCGCGCTTGGAGTAGGAAGGCTCGGCAGTACTTGATGAATCGTGATGTTCCCAGCGATTGTTCCGATCCGCGACGAAGACGTCGTCGAAAATCATCGTGCACAACCGCAGCATAATGACCTTCCGCACATTGCGAACGTATAAGGCTGCATAAAAGCCGTCGTTCTCCAGGCTCTTCCATCGAACCCGATCTTCATCCGTAAAAGATGTGACCTGGTCTCCGAGGATGTCTCGCAAGAACCGCAACTTAAAACCTTCATGGACGGCATTGGTGGCTACGACGATTTCGTCGTCGCGTTGGAACAGAAGAACCTGGCTTCGTTTCGGATGCGTGAGGAGCTGAACCAGAGATAGAACGACGGCCACAAAGGCAATCGGCGCCAGCAGCACCAAAAGCACCTGAACCGCTTCGGAGCTCCGCGAAAAGTTGACGGCGACGGCAGAGAGAACGACCGCGGAAAGGATGATGGTCAGAATGTAAAGGAGTCGGTTTCGGCTCACCTCGTTCCGCTGCACTACCACCATGACGGCCCCTCCTCTAGAACCGCCCATTATGAGAGAACTAGCCACAAAAAGGCAGAAAAAACACAGGAGGCCAGAACAAGGGTGGGACCATTCTGCCGCTTCTTGCCATCGGCTATCGCGTCACGCTTGTGCGCTTGGAGGGAAATAAGGCAGTGAAGTACGAACCGTTCGCCGAAGGATGGCTGCAGGGTTCTGCCGCTTGGGGCCGTCCCACCGATGTCCTGGTAATGCCGGATGGTTCGCTGCTCGTTTCCGATGATCGGGCCGATGCGAATTTACCGGGTGACGTATTCCGCTCCTCGCTGAGGAGGGGCCGGCCAAGACTTACGGGTAAAAGATCAGCTCTGCGAGGACGGGAATGTTTATAAATGAAAAAACGCCTCACAGGCCATCATGGCCGTGAGGCGTGTGCCGTTCGCCCTTCTTCCGACTGCGGTGTAGCGGCAAAAGAGTCCGTTCATTTTTTGGGAATCATTCCCTGCGCTATCCTCCTGGACTATCCCTCAGCGGACGACTGTCCCTGGCGTTCAAGCAATACCGAAATCTGATCGTCGCGGTATCGGAAACCTCTCCATAAGACCGATCGAAAATCCGGACTTCCGAAATCGAACCCATTCGTCGACTCGGATCCCCTCGTTCGGTACCGCAACATGTATTGCTCGCCGGCCGCGAATCCCGAGCCCATCAGTTCCAACTCGGTAATCATTCCTTGCTGTCTGGATAACGTGATGTGGCGTGTTGTCATGATGTCTGGTTCTTTGCACGAGAGGGACCAATTGCATGCCTGCTTTTAACTTGTTGAAATACCGTTGAGAACTCAGCCCATGAAAGATGCCGGCGTATACAAATTTGTGTAAAAATGTGTCGAGTTATCGAAAATTGTCACTAATGGCCGATTCTACTATCCAGTTCCTTCGTGACTTAATCGGGATTAATTCCGTCAACCCTTCGCTTGTATCCGGAGCTGCCGGCGAAAATCAGATTGGCGCAGCTATCGCAGACAGACTGCGTGCGGGTGGCCTGGATGTGCAGCTTGAGCAATTAACGGCCGGCCGATCCAACGTGATAGGGGTACTCGAGGGAAAGCAAAAGGGTCGGTCCCTCATGTTCTGCGGCCATATGGACACGGTCGGTGTCGCAGGAATGGAGACTCCATTCGATCCCATCGAGAAGGATGGCCGAATTTATGGCCGGGGCTCTCAGGACATGAAGGGCGGTCTTGCAGCGATGGTTGCAGCCGCGTTAGACCTCTCCAAAAGGGGCGGATTGCCGGCGGGCCGTCTGGTCCTTGCGGCGGTCGTCGACGAAGAACACGCCAGCATCGGGGCTGACGCCCTCGTCCGTACCTGGAAAGCGGATGCCGCTGTCGTCGGCGAGCCGACGGATATGAAAATCGCTGTGGGACACAAGGGCTTCCAGTGGGTGGAAATCACCACCGAAGGCGTCGCCGCTCACGGGAGCCGCCCCGCTGATGGACGAGACGCGATCGTTCGCATGGGACGCGTCCTTTCACGTTTGGAAAAGCTAGATCGCGAGCTTCAGGCGTGCCCGCCGCATCCTGTCCACGGGAAAGCTTCATTGCACGCCTCATTGATCGCAGGAGGCCGCGAGTTAAGCACGTATCCCGATCAATGCACGCTCGAAATGGAACGGCGGACGATCGAAGGCGAAGCCGGCCAATGTGCTCTAAACGAGGCAGAAAAGATTATCCGTGATCTCCAGCGCGAGGATCCTGAATTCAAAGCCTCAGCACGATTTCTTTTTTCACGGCCGCCCTATTTGACTCCGTCCGGGCACATTCTGCCCCGGATGATCGAATCCGCGCTCGCGAAAAAGGGAAAACTAGCCGTGCGTGGCGGTATGAGTTTTTGGACCGACGCTGCAATCCTCGGCGACGCCGGTATTCCGTCTGTTGTATTCGGTCCGGGCGGCGCCGGGCTTCACAGCGTGAGCGAATATGTGATCGCTGAAGACGTGATCACCTGCCGCGATGTCCTCATCGAGTTGGCAAAGGAATTCTGTTGCAGCCAATGATGAACACCTCAACGCGGTAGAGAAATTCGTCCGGTCCCTCCGCTTCAGGACCAATCTTCCTTCGATGCCTTCCGTTTTCGCCGAAGCAGAATGAACGCAACGCATACCAGCGCCAACACACCGGCGCCGAGCCGTATCATGGTGCTGTTGTCGGAACCAGTATCCGGCGCGGCCTGGATCAGCCAAAGAGCAAACATGAGCATGGTAAGAACCTTTCTACAGTCATCGCAACAACTGCAAATCCCGAAGCGTCGAAATAATGCCCGGTGCCAGGATCACCACAAACAAAGCCGGCAGAACGAACAACACGATTGGGAAGACCATTTTCACGGCCGCTTTATTGATAGTTGCTTCGATCTCGAGTCGCCGCTTCGTCCTCAAGGAATCGGCATAGATGCGCAAGGCCTGAGACAGGCTGGTTCCGAACCGCTCGGCCTGGACAATCATGCTGGCGAGTGAGCGAATGTCCATCAGGCCTGTTCGCTGCGCCATATGCTGGAACGCCACGGCACGCTCCTGTCCGGCCTGAACTTCGAGAGTCATCCAATAAAACTCGTCGGCCAGCTCGGGATATACGAAGCGAATTTCTTCGCCCACTCGCGCAATGGCCTGATCCAAGGACAACCCCGCTCCTAACACGATGCTCAGCATATCCGTAGTGTCGGGCAGAGCCGCCATGAGGTTCAACCGGTGCCGCTTCCTCAGCGAAACCAAAACTTGATCCGGAACGAAGTAGCCCAGCACCAGGGCGCCTGCCAATCCCAATGCGCGTATCGAAAGGTCCTGGTCTTGGAGCCCAAAGAAAGCGGCAACAATCATCACCGCCGTGAACACGAGCGAAATGATCCCGTACACTTTGACGACGCGCGGGCCACGGAATCCAGCCCGCATGAGCTCCAATTCCTTTTGCCGGAACCAGTCCTTTCCAAACACCGTGCCATAGGTAGAGCGCAGCAGCGAATCCCAGATGTCACCGCGCAACGAGGGCACGGCACCACCCGATCCGGACTGCTCCTGAAGCTCTTCGATACGCCAACGCAAGGCGTCCTGCCGCGTGCGCAAGTAGTAGTGCACTCCTGCGACGAGCAATGTCGAAGAAAACGCAACGCTCAGGAAAAACAGAAATGGAAAGTCTGAAGGCATTCAGAGCTTCACCGAAGCTACCCTGCGTATGAGCAAGATACCAATAATTTCCGAAACAATTCCGTAGATGAGAAAACGTGACCCGAGTTCCGTCAACCACAGTACCGATATGTATTCGTACCGGACGAAATAAAAAATCACCCCGCTGATTACCGGCAGACCACACAGCAGGGCGGCCGAAAATCGCTGTTGTGCCGTATGCGCGCGCAGGCGCGATCTCAGTTGCAGGCGTTCTCGAATGACCGCCGAAAGATTTTCCATAACGGTGACAATATTGGCCCCGGTTTCCCTCTGCAATACGACGCCGGTGGAAAAGAACCGCAGATCCAGCAAAGGCACGCGGTCGCCGAGACTGTGAAGCGCTTCATCGACCGTAGAGCCGAGCGTCAGGTCTTCGACCAGTTTCTTGAATTCCGTGCCTAAAGGTTCGGCGGTCTCGTCTGCCAGTACCTGCAATCCACTATGAATGTTGTGTCCCGCCCGCATTGCCCGCGTGAACAAATCGATGGAGTCCGGCAGCATCTCCTCGATTTGCCGCATGCGCCGCTGCCGTTTTATGCGAATGTACAGAGGCGGGATTATGGAGCACCCCACGGCAAATAAGATTTTCAGAACAAGGAAGGGAAAGAGTTGGAGGCCATCCGCAACCAGATAGCCGCCGGCCAGCAAAACAACACTGAATTGAACGACATTTCCAGCGCGATACGGCAGCCGAGCCTGGTCAATGGAATCTTGCAGCCATTTCATGATCTCTAGCTTCGAAAAAAAAGTTCCGCTCGTCGAATATTGCTGGCGTAGCAAAGAATCCGGCCGCCGGCCCGCTTCCACCCGAAGCCCGCGCAGCCGGTGCTCGATCTCCTGGCGCGTGCGCCGCGCGGGCGACCACCATGCATATTCGGCCGCACCGGCAAAGGCGGCGGTAAAGATCAACAAAATGATGAGCGTGATCATAAGCCGAATACTTCTTCCGGCACCTCGACCCCGGCAGCATGGAGGCGTTTGAGAAACTGCGGACGGTAGCCGGTTGGGACGAATCGCCCCAGGACGGTTCGCCTCTCATCCATGCCGCTGCGTTCGAGGCGGAAAATTTCTTCCAGTTGAACGGCCTCTTCCCTCACACCAATGACTTCCGCCACGCTGGATATCTTTCGAGAACCGTCGCGCAATCGCATCATTTGAATGACTACTTGGATAGCGGACGTGGCCTGCTGGCGGATCACCGGTTCCGTCAGACCGACGTTGGCCATCAATACCAGCGTCTGTATGCGATGGAAGCAATCCCGCGGCGAATTTGCGTGCATTGTCGTCATGGAGCCGTCGTGACCGGTGTTCATGGCCTGCAGCATGTCGAGCGCCTCGGGTCCACGCGCTTCGCCGACGATAATGCGATCCGGCCGCATACGAAGAGCGTTGATCATCAGATCTCTTGCTATGACAGCGCCTTGGCCCTCGATATTCGCTGCTCGAGTTTCGAGCCTTACCACATGGGGCTGCTGCATCATCAATTCGGCGATATCTTCGATCGTAACAATACGTTCGGTCTCGGGAATGAAACGGGAAAGCGCATTAAGCAGCGTCGTTTTCCCGCTTCCACTGCCGCCGGAGATGACCATATTCAGGCGGGCCCGGACGCAGCCGCCGAGCAACTGAAGCATCGGCGCAGTTAGGGTCTGATTTGCGAGCAGTTCATCGTTGCTGAGGACCTTTCCTCCAAACCGCCGGATCGATAGCGCAGGGCCATCCAATGTCACCGGTGGAATCGCCGCCGTCACACGCGAACCGTCGGCCAGGCGCGCAGCGACAATCGGATTGGCTTCGTCGATACGCCTCCCGGCGGCAGCAACCATTTTTTCGATGATGTGCAGCAGGTGTTTGTCGTCTTTGAATTGGACCGATGACCGCTGCAACACGCCACGCCGTTCCACATACACTTTGGTGTAGTTGTTAACGAGGATGTCGGTTATCGCCGTGTCTTTCAACAGCGGTTCCAGCGGGCCAAGTCCAAAAACCTCATCCAGGATTTCCTCGATGACGCGATCGCGTTCGGGCAGCGTCATCGGAATGTTCTCCTGGAGCAGGAGCTTCTCAACGGCGCGTCCGATTTCACCGCGCAGCCGTTCTTTGCTGATGAGACGCAGCGTTTCGCTGTTTAGCGAATGAAGCAGCTTGCGGTGGACCTTGGACTTGAGATCCGATTGCCGTGCCGCGTTTGCCGCGCCCGGACGGTCCAGAACGTCGCGCACGCGAGATGGAGGAACAAGGGCCATAGTCACCTCTTTTTTTTTAGCGTCGGGCTTCTATTCCGGCTGCGCCCTATCGGGTTTGCGCTCCGCGCGGCCAGCCGTAGTTGGTACACCTGCTTCGCAGGCCTCCTTGATGGCTACTGGCCGGTACCCCCACGCCCCTGGAGCGCCGCGGCCGCCTGGCCCTCGGCTCCGAACTTTTTGCCGAATTCTCGATAGGCGCGGCCCAGTTCGGTGTCTCCCCGAGTGACACCGGCCGCGCTTCGTGTACCGCCTGCATCGCTTCTTCGTAACGGTTCGGCAGAACCCAGAACGGTGCTGCGCCCAGCGTCTGCTGCAACTGCGGAAGGCTGACGTGAAGACTCCCCCGCTTGTCATGGCGGTTCACAATCAACTTCACGGCTTCGTGACCGTACCCCGCGCGGGCAAGCGCGCCCAAGTAATGTTGCGCGTTGCGCACGGCAGGGAACTCCTGAGTCAGCACGACAAAAATCGAATCCGAAAGTTCCAGGCAGCTGAGCAGGAGTGGGTCCAGGGGGCGCGAACCGTCGACAACGACGACGTCGTGGCGTTCGATCAGGAAGGTGCCGATTTCGCGCAAATGTTGTTCTCCGATGTTCTGCGATCTTTCGAATTCTGTCGGTGCGCACAAGACCGAGAAACCCAGCGGATCGCGCGCAACAATCCCATCGAGCATCGCCTGGTCCAGTTGATCCAGACTTTCGGCGACATCGGCAAGCGAGTACTGATGACGCAGACCGAGGTAACAGGCTATGTCACCGGAATCCATATCCAGGTCCACGAGCACCGTCGACTTGTTCTGCCGCGCGCTAAGGGCCGCAAAATTCACTGCGGCCGTGGTGGTTCCCACGCCGCCCTTGACTCCAACGAAGGTGTACATCCGGCCAAGCTGCCTGCCCTGGCGGTGCACGCGCTGCAGGTGTTCCTCAAGGCGAGTCATCGCATCATTGAATTCAGCGCGCTTCAAGGGCTGTGGCAGAAAATCCGAGCCTCCCATGCGCATGGCGCGGAGCAGGAACTCTTCACTCAACTGGAGCCCGGAAAGAATCGCGTACAGCGATGGAGACGATTGTCTCATCTGCTCAAGAGCACGCAGACCCTGTTCGGAATCCGAGGAAACGTCCAGCAGCACTCCGGCCTGGGGGTGGACAGTCAAGTCGTGAGCGATGCGGACCGGAAGGTTCGGCCCGGTATCTTCGTGCTCGCTGACGATTTCCGCACTCGGCGTGCGCGCAAGCTGCTCGCGGACGAAATCATGAAAGCGGGGTTCGGGGCTGGCGACGATCAATTGAATAGCCATAATTCCTTAACTGTAGCGGCGGTCTGTTTCTTGAGGCTGCGCGCTGCCGCGCTTGCGCTTCGCGGACCGCCGGCAATGTCTCGGATTCTCCTGGGCGGTCATAGACCGCCCCTACAGAATATCAATTCGGATCGACTCCGCTTTCCATCGGCACTGTCGTTGAGAACGCAGGAAGCTGGATCGCCGGCACGCCGAGGCTCGCCAGAAAGCGGTTGAACTGATATGTGCCCGGGTTGTCGGTACCAACGCTGACCGTGACCGAATCGGGAACGCATTCGGCGCTGCAACTCGCGTTACAGGCAACCGGAATGCTTCCCTGATCGGGATCATGCGTCCAATATTGCACGGTGATCTGTATACCTCCGCCTGCTAATTGTTGCCGATCCGGAAAGGCCGGCAGCGCAGGATTGTTCAGATCCGTCAGCCACGATACAACGTTCTGGCCCGAGGAGTCCTCGAAACAATGCGTGGAGGCGTACCGCGCTCCGAGCCTCGTAATTGTCGTAAGTCCGTGATACGTCCAGGCAGCTTCGGCAAAAGCGATCAGCCCAAGCGTGAGCGGCACTACGCCGAAAAGGAGCGCGAGCGCCATCTCGACACTCGCTTGACCCTGTATTGTCCGTGTCCGACGTCCGGAAAAAGACATTTCAACTACCTGTGACGGGCATTCGAACCGAAACCCGTAAATTCAGCGTCGCCAGACTCACGTACGCGAACGGTAACTGAAGCGGGTAACCGCTGCCGAGATTGACAACAACAAAGTCCGGGGCGCGGCCGCCTCCGGCGATATCGCAGCTGTCGGCATCGCCGGTCGCGCACATACTACATTCCGTTACGCTGGTGGACCCCGCTGCTTGACGTTCGGGCAGAATCTGGATCAAGTCCATCAAGCCAGGCAAAATCTGGGTTCCCACACCTTGCAGATTTCCATAAACAATGAAATTCCTGACGCCGGCAATGGCCGTGTCTCCGGGATCGCAGTAATTCACGTTGCTCGAGCGCGCGAGCAATGCGGCGCCTCCACGCAACGCTTTCTCGAGTGTGTGGTAGGTGTAAAAGACGCGCGCGAACTGGACTCCGCCGGACAGGAGCACGATCAACAGCGGAATCTGGAAGGCAAGTTCGAGGACGGCCTGACCGCATTGTGACCTATATTTAATGCAGCACCACCCTTCCGACTCCGATAGACACGCCGCAGGAACCGCCTAGCGTCCCAGATCGCACCGGCACCGGGGCGCCAATGTATTGCACCCGAAACGAGCCGTTGGCGGCGGTTGGATCCACACCCTGAGCGACCGTTGATGACGGTTCCAGAAGGAATTGGCGGAAGTTCAGAACGGTCAGCGTGTCCGCTGCGTCTACGACTGCGATTGTTAATATGCGGTGAAAGTTGCATGCGCCATCCTGACAGTAATCCATGGCGAAATCCTGCAGCCCGCCGTTGCCGGATGCAACTGTGCCGGTATCGGTATCTCCGGCTGCGGCAAACAACGAACTCAACGAAGGGAAGCGGACGCTGTTACCGGTATTGCACGCATCGTTCAGCGATGGATCGACGCCAAATCGCAAGTCGAGCCCGCAAAGAAAGTCCCGGCCCGCGGTATTGGTAGTGCCCTGAAGAACGGTTGTGGCGACATTATTGGGACTACCGTAAGCGACTTCGATGTTGCCAATCGTCATGGTGCCCGCCGGATCCAATCCGGCACTGGTTGAGACGCTCGCCGCGCCTAACTCGAAGAGCAGATCATCCAGCAGACTCGTATCCTGTACGCCGTTTGGAAAGTGATCCAGTATGACATATGCGATCGTCGAGTCCGTGCTATCGAGCGCAGCCTGCGATGACGACAGAGACAGTGTGTAATAGTCGCCGGGTATAAGTCCGAAGTGATCCGAGTCTGATCCCATGCTGGGATCGACAATGGCCAGGTCGTCAATTCCCGAGGCGGCGCACAACGGAGCGCTTAGACCCGCAATAGCCGAAACCGCGATTGTCGGGAGCGAGCCCGGACTGCGGTTCAGAAACGGAGCAAACAGCACCGGCGCCTGGGCCGAGATCTGAACTCTGGCAAATTTCGGATACGCGAGGCTTCCCCAGTCGATGCCTCCGGTTTGGCCCCCCGTGTTCCCGATGGCGTCTGCCAGACTGGAGAAGTAAGAGGCTGCCGTTTCGGCAAGCAGATTTGCACTGAAAAGAACCTGGTTCAGACGCAGATTGAACCGATTGTCATTTCCGGTGGTGGAGTCGAACGAAGCGTTCCATTCCAGGTCCGCCTGATCTGCACTCGACATCGTGCCCGCCAACCGTGTCGCTGCCGCCAGTGCGGCGGCGTCGGTCGCCGTTTGCAGCTCTGCCTGGATCGCATAGAAACGGCCGAAGTCCACAGCCATAACCATTAGCCCGAGCATCACAAGTGTGAATAGCAGGAAGTATAACGTCGTGCTCCCGTGGTTCGTGCCGGGTCTCACGGCCTCGCTCCGGAAGAGTCTGTCCCCCGCGGCCCGACAAACTGGGGCGTCGACCCGCTTTCAGGGGAGCGGTCTCCCAGGACCCCTTCCGGGAACTGCGGGAGTGGAGGCGTTTCACCGGGAGCGAAAGGCTTCACGAAGCTGGGCGTGATCAGGACCAGCAATTCTGTGTTTGCTTTCTGATTGCTGCGGGTGCGGAACAGATGTCCAATG
>Ga0137378_10003689_pt1 | contig 13207 bp, 7 predicted proteins | sample SagtaG_21_FD_104813 | JGI IMG/M metagenome (GOLD analysis project Ga0137378, IMG submission 104813) | Vadose zone soil microbial communities from Sagehorn Ranch, Mendocino, California, USA - Sage2_L_60_16 metaG | ecosystem: Environmental > Terrestrial > Soil > Vadose zone | place: USA... | reverse complement strand
GCTGCATGCGGCGAACCAGGGCTTTCGGCTCTATCGGCGAGCGCTTATCATGGAAAACAAGTGGAGGGCGGCGCGCTACGGGCTGGATGGCAAGATGATTGACTTTGGCAAGCAGAAGGAAGTAGCGGCGCGAGACCTCATTCGCGAGTATCTGGATTTTGTGGACGATGTGGTGGACGAATTGGATTCGCGCGAGGAATTGAATTATGTTCACGAGATTCTTGAGCGCGGCACCGGGGCGGACCGTCAGTTGCGTGTGTTTCAGCAGACTGGCGATTTGAACAAAGTTGTTGACTACATTATTGAGGAGACGGAGACCGGGCTGGCCGAGACGGGGGAGCCGGTTTCTGCAAGAAAAATAGGTTAATGACCATTCCTGAGGCAGAGCAAGTCCCCATTTCTCGCAAAGAGTGCGAGAAATGGGGCACCCGGTTGAATCAAATTTCGTATGATCCTGAATTTACTCCTGGCGCGCGCAATGCGGTAAAGGTGTGCCTGCGGGTGCAGCCTAGCGAAAAAGTTTGCGTGATCACCGATGAAGCGACGCTTGAGATCGCCGCGGCGATCGTGCACGAACTGGAGATGATGGGCGTGCCCTATCGCTCTTGGGTGTTGGAGGACGTTGCCGAGCGTCCGCTCACCGGCTTGCCGCAATCGATTCTGGACGATTTGGAAAAGAGTCAGGTTTCGATCTTTGCGGTGCAGGCGCAGAAAAACGAGTTGAAGTCGCGCATGCAGATGACGGAGGTTGTGAACCGGCGGAAGATTCGACATGCACACATGGTAAATATCAACCGCCAGATCATGCTGGAGGGTATGCGGGCGGATTTTCAGAAGGTAGACCGCCTCAGCCAGAAGGTTGTTGATATGGTGCGCAAGGCCTCGACCATTCGGGCGAAGACAGCCGCGGGCACGGATCTGACGGCTGATTTGAATCCGAACTATCGGTGGTTGAAGACGAGCGGGATTATCTCCGCGGAGAAGTGGGGGAACCTGCCGGGAGGGGAGATCTTCACGACGCCGGGCGAGGTAAACGGAACTTTTGTGATCGATGGCGTGGTTGGCGACTATTTGTGCGCGAAGTTTGGCAATCTGGAGCAGACTCCGCTGACGATTCACATGAAGAACAATCGGTTGACCGAGGCCCATTCAGATAACCGCGAACTGCAGGCGGATTTCTGGCGGTATACACATACCGACGAGAACAGCGACCGCGTTGGGGAGTTCGCCATCGGGACGAATATTGATTTGAAGGACGTGATCGGACAGATTCTGCAGGATGAGAAGTATCCCGGAGTGCATATTGCGTTTGGAAACCCGTATGGAGCGCATACCGGGGCAGAGTGGGATTCGTCTACGCATATTGACGTCGTGGGACGGAAGTTTGATATCTGGGTGGACGACCAGCAGATCATGCGCGATGGCAAGTTTTTGGTGGAAGCGTAGGGGCGGAAAGCGGTTGCAGAATTCCTCGCGAAGCCGTGTAAGCCTGATGACTGCATGAGATCCTTCGACTGTGCGGGAGCGCCCACTTTTGTGGGCGTTTTTGCTGCGCTCGGGATGACAGGGCGTTAGAATAATCCGCCGATGGTCCGGAACGACCTAAATGATTCCCTCCTTGCGCAGGCGGTTCAACGAGAACTTCACTTCCGAGAAATACCAAACATTTTTGCGACAGATTGATGACGCGTGCGGGACGCATGTGCAATTTCGGTTATGCGAGACTCCATGCTTTTTTCCAAAGCAACTGATTGACCGGATGGCGGAAGACGGCAAGGAGCTGCTCCGACAGTTGGTCGATAGTCCAGAGTATTTAGAGCGCTCCGATGAGTCGATTCCGGCGGAGTTCGACGTTCCCAACGAAGCGGCGCATCCCATGTTTGTGCAGGTAGACTTCGGGATGGTTCGAGATGCGAGTGGAGAGTTGCAACCCAAGCTCGTGGAACTGCAGGCATTCCCCTCCCTCTACGCCTATCAAGCGGTGCTCGCACAAAACTACATTGACGTGTTCGGGTTGCAGCCACTGGCTGCGAACCAGCTAAATTATTTCCTGAGCGGGTTCGACGCCAGTTCCTATCGTGATCTTTTGAAGCACGCGGTCCTCGCAGACCATGATCCGGCAAACGTTATTCTCATGGAGATTCATCCTGAGCAACAAAAGACGCTGCCCGACTTCCTGCTCACGGAGAAAATGCTGGGGATCCGCACCGTTGATATCACGAGTATCAAGAAGAAAGGATCTCATCTTTATTATGATCGGGGCGGCGACAGCATTCCTATTCGGCGTATTTACAACCGGGCTATCGTGGATGAGTTGCAACGAAAAGGCGTGAAGCTGGCGTTTGACTGGCGGGATGATCTCGACGTGGAATGGGCGGGGCATCCGAACTGGTATTTCCGCATCAGCAAGTACTCCATTCCCTACCTCAAGCATGAGTCAGTGCCGAAGACGTGGTTTCTGGATCGGCTCGATGACATCCCGGAAGATCTCGACAACTATGCGTTGAAGCCGCTTTATTCATTTGCCGGCCTGGGAGTTGTGATTGCTCCAAAGAAAGAAGCGGTTCAGGCGATTCCGGCGGGGCGGCGGGGACAGTACATTTTGCAGGAGCGGTTGCATTTTGAGCCGGTAATTGAGACGCCGTTTGGAGGAACCAAGGCCGAGGTGCGGGTCATGTACGTGTGGGTTGAGGAACTCATGCCGGTGCTGACGATTATTCGCATGGGCCGCGGGCTGATGATGGGAGTGGATCACAACAGAAATATGCAGTGGGTCGGGGCGTCGGCGGGCTTGTATCCCGAGGATTGAGATGGGAGGCGCAGGAGCAAGACCGATGAACTACAACGGGCACGAAGACCCGCGTAGGAAATCAAGCCCTGCCAGGCGAATCGACCAATTGAGCAACCGCGAGCAAGTTCGTCTCCTAAACTTTGGCGCTTGAACCTTGCATACCTTGCATCTAACCGATTGACCTGAATCCTCGCACGGCCTAAGATTGCGGGCGGCAGGGAGCGAGGACGCTCATGATCGGCCAAACTGTCTCCCACTATCGCATCCTGGGAAAGCTGGGGGGCGGTGGTATGGGCGTAGTCTACGAAGCCGAAGACATCAAGTTGGGGCGCCACGTTGCGCTCAAGTTCATCCCTGAAAATCTTGTGGGCGACGCCAAAGCGCTGGAGCGTTTCGAGCGTGAGGCGCGGGCAGCCTCGCAGTTGAACCATCCTCACATCTGCACGATCCATGGCATCGAAGAGAACAAGGGGCATCCCTTCATCGTTATGGAGAAACTTGAGGGTCAAAGCCTGAAGCAGCGCATTTCCGGCCATGCCATCGAATTGGATGAGGTGCTGGACACCGGCATACAGGTTGCAGACGCGTTGGCTGCATCGCACGCCAAAGGGATTGTGCACCGCGACATCAAGCCAGCAAACATTTTTCTGACCCCGGGCGGGCAAGTCAAAGTGCTCGACTTTGGTCTGGCCAAACTGGTGCATCAAACCGCAACCGATGACGGGGGGGACAACTCGTTAACTGCCGTAGGCGTCATTCCGGGGACAGCGGTTTACATGTCGCCGGAGCAGGCACGCAGTGAGGAAATCGATCCACGCAGCGATCTGTTTTCGTTTGGCGTTGTGCTCTATGAGATGGCCACAGGAAAGAAGCCATTCACGGGGAACAACTCGCTGATCACGCTGGAACACGTCTTGCATCAGAAGCCGGTGCCACCACGGGCGCACAATCCGAACCTGCCTGTGGAACTGGAAGGCATCATCGGCAAAGCGATGGAGAAAGACCGCAAGCAGCGGTACCAGAGCGCTGCTGACATGCGTGCAGACCTGCAACTTCTGCGGAGAGAAACTGAATCGGGCCTGGTGAAGAGTCCGATTGGCAAGACCGCTAAATTGCGGGTGGCGAGCAAGTCGTTTGCGGGGAGTAGCAGCAAGTTGCAAACCTACCTGCTCATAGGGATGGCGGCTCTGCTGGTAATGATTGTCGCTGCCGTGGGTGCGTGGTGGTATAAGCATCGCGCGGTGGCGAACTCGGCGGAGCGCAACGCGGTCGCAGTCTTGCCTCTACAGAACATGAACGGGGATTACAGTGTGGATTACCTGCGCTTTGCATTAGCGGACGAACTTTCCAGTGTGTTGACCTACGCGCGCACGCTCGAGGTGCGACCTTCGTCTATGACGCGCAAGTACGTGGAGTTGGATTTGGATCCACACAAGGTAGGCGCACAATTGCATGTCGGGCGACTGCTCACAGGACATTTCACGCGCCAGGGTGAACAGTTAACCGTAACGCTGGAAGCCGTTGACGTGGCCAGCGACAGGCTGTTGTGGCAAAGCAGCGTAAGGGCGCCTGTAAACGATCTCATTTCTCTGCAACAACAGCTAACCGCACAAGTGCAAAACGGACTCTTGCCGGTTCTGGGCAGTGCTGGAAGCGCGGTCGACACTAGTTCGCGTCCGAAAAGCCAGGAGGCATACGATCTCTACCTGCATAGCCTTGCCCTGCCTCATGATCCGGGGCCGAACAAGGATGCTATTGCGGTGCTCGAACACGTAGTAGGAACGGATCCGAACTATGCTCCGGCGTGGGAAGCGCTGGGGCTGAGGTATAACTACGATTCAACCTATAGCGATGGCGGCGAAAAGATGTTTCAGCGCTCGAATGCGGCCTATGAACGGGCACTGGCGCTGGATCCGAACCGCGAACTCGCAGCCAGTAATTTGATTACGAACCGTGTGGAGCGTGGGGAGTTGGGAAGAGCTTATGACGCGGCGACTGACCTGGTGCGGCGGCATCCGCGGAGCGCCAACGCTCACTTTGCGCTCAGCTATGTGCTGCGCTATGCAGGCATGCTGGAGCAGGCCACGGACGAATGCAACACGGCACGCGCGCTCGATCCGGGGAATTATAACTTCCGTTCCTGCGCGTGGGCGTTCCTGGAGTCAGGCAAATCTGAGCGGGCGATGGATTTTGTGCATCTGGACGCGGGATCGGAGTGGGCAGCGTGGGCGACTCCCTATGTGTTTCTGGCGGAGGGGAATTTGGTGGCGGCACGGGAAAGCGCGAAGGGTATGGGGAAGGCTCCCACTTATCATCGGGAACTGATGGCCGCGTGTGTCGCGCCGCAGCGGCCAGCAGATATGGAGAGGATTGTTCGGGATACGGAATCATCCGTTATGACGGAACCTGATCCTGAGGCCTGGTATCACGTTGGGACGCTGATGGCGTTTTGCCGACAGAAAGAGCCGGCGCTGCGTTTGTTGAACAGAGCGGTGCAGCAAAACTACTGCGCCTATTCGGCATTGCTGTCGGATCCGCTACTCAAGGAATTGCGGAAAGAGACAGCATTCAATGAGGTGTTGACGGCTGCGAGTGAGTGTCAGAAGGCGATTCCGAAGTCGAAGGGGCAGTGAGTTGCGGACTCCGGCCATCGATTTTCGGGCTCCGGTATCTCGGATCAGCTCTGAGTCTTGGTATTAAGGAAGTAACATTCATATCCGGCGGACGTCTAGTGGGTGAGACTCGAGACTGGAAAGAATTTGCGTCGGAGCAGGGAAAAGCGCCATCCTTGTAGAGTGAATCATCCGCGACCTGCCATCTTTGCGACACGGACCAGACCGCTCGCTCCATTCATTCGTTACTTTTTTCAATCCACGGTCCATTTTGGACTGATGCTTACGCTGCTCCTACCTGCGCCCGCGCAGGAGAACGCAGCGTCGCCTAGGACTCCGCCATCAGCCAGTGTTTCCTCAAGTCGTTCCTCGGGGGGGATTGAGAATTCAAATGCAGTGTCGGCTCTTGCGAGCTCCTTCGGGACTCCGTATCAGCCGGTCGCCGGAGAACTTCCGCAGGATCAGGGAACTGCCGGGCTGCGTCAGATGCTTTTGCGGTTGCGCACAACTGCACGGATGATGCAGGTAGTGGCGCATCCCGACGATGAAGATGGCGGCATGTTGACGCTGGAGTCGCGCGGTCGGGGTGCCAGCGTGGTTTTGCTGACCCTGAACCGCGGTGAGGGTGGGCAAAACAAAATCGGCAGCAACTTATCGGATGTGCTCGGTGTTTTGCGGGCGCTGGAACTGCTGGCGTCGGATCAATACTACGGCGTTGAGGAGCGATTCTCCCGCGTCGCCGACTTTGGATTCTCAAAGAGTCCGGAAGAGACTTTTCAGAAGTGGGGAGGGCACGATGTTGCGCTGGGCGACATAGTGCGCGTGGTTCGCATCTTTCGACCGGATGTGCTGGTCGCAAGGTTTTCCGGCACGGAGCGCGACGGTCATGGACATCATCAAGCATCCGCGATCTTGACCAAGGAAGCTTTTCGCGCAGCGGCCGACCCGAAGCGGTTTCCCGAGCAAATTGCCCAAGGGCTACTTCCGTGGCAAGCTAAAAAACTTTACGTGGGGAACGTGTGTGGCTTCGGGGCGAGCACTTGTTCCGGGGGAAATTGGACTGTAAAGCTGAATACGGGGGAGCCCAGCGAGGTACTGGGAATGTCCTATGTGCAGTTCGCGATGCAGGGCTTGCGGCACCAGCTTTCACAAGGCGCGGGGGTTTGGAGTGTGGAGCCGGGCGACCGGTTCACTTTCTACAAGTTGGTCGATTCAGTTTCACCGCCCGTGTTCGATAAGGATGGGCATGAGAGGGATTTTTTCGATGGAATCGACACTCCCCTGCCGGGATTAGCGGCGCGCGTGGGTGAAACGGAAGGCGATGTCCCTTGGCTACAGGAAGGACTGAAAGCCCTCGACGAGGAGATGAGACAGGCTTTGGCGCATAGCGGTGGGGATGGAAGCGGAGCCGTCTCGGCACTTCTTGGTGCGACGCAGACTTTGGACATTCTGCTGGGAAAGCTGCAAAACCGCGATGTGAATACCCCTGAGAGGAGTGACTTACTGGAGATTTTGAGGCAGAAACGGCATGAAGCAGAGACTGCGGTGAATCTGGCGATGAATGTGACACTGCAAGCGACCGTGGCTTCACCCAAGGGTCCTGCGCCTCCGCTTCCCGAAGAGAAGGAAGCGCTTACGGTAGTTTCTCCTGGGCAACGATTCGAGATTGTCGCGAAGCTGCACAATGGATCGAAATACTGGTTGTCGGTTCGGAATGTGAGTCTCGACCCCTCGGAAGGCTGGCTCAAGCGCGAGCACGCAGAATCAATCACTATCGGCCCAGGAGAGGATTACTACGCCAACTTTGGAGTTGAGGTCCCACAAAATGCTGCCTTCACTCGACCGTACTGGCATCGCGATGATCCCGACCGAGAAGCAGTTAATACTATCGATGACGAGAAGTATTTGACTCTTCCCTTCCCCCCGCCTCTGATGCACGTGCATGCGGAATACGAAATTGCGGGGCGAAAAGGGATTCATGCGCCCGTCCCTGACCTTTACCGGAAATTTCGAAAGGGCAAGGGCTCCCAGTCGGAGATTGAGGCGAACATCAACGCAGATGTGACAGTACATTTTCTGAATGAACAAGGAAAGCAGCGAGAGCGAACCCTGGCATTCGCGCCGGCATTCTCGGTTGCGCTGGAACCGGGGACGCAGGTAATCCCCGTGGGGAGCGGGACGGCAACGGCAGTCAAGGTCGGTTTGAGTTGCAATCTGACCGGCGCACCGCCGGGGACGCTGCGCTTGGAGCTGCCGGCAGGTTGGCGGGCCGAACCGGCCCAGTTGCAGGTCAATTTGCCGAGACGCGGGGACAAACAGGATTTCGAATTCAAGGTCTTTCCCGCCGGCCTCGAGGAGGGCCGCGCGAATATTCGCGCGGTGCTGGAGTCTGGGGGCGAGCGGTATACCGAAGGCTACACTCTCGTGACTCGTGATGACCTGGGCAGCTTCTATTATTACCAGCCAGCGGTGCAGCGGGTGAGCATTGTGAATGTTTCCGTGCCACATGATTTGGAGGTCGGTTACATCATGGGCGCGGGCGATGACATTCCGACCGTGCTGAAGCAGGTTGGCATGGATGTGACGCTAATTCCGCCGGAGAAGCTGTCCGGCGAAGACCTAAACCGGTACGCGACGATTGTGTTGGGCATTCGCGCTTATGACACACAGAAAGAAGTCGCGGCCAACAACAAGAAACTGCTCGAATTCGTTTCGGCGGGTGGAACACTCGTGGTGCAGTACAACACCGGGGTTGGAGATTTCAACGGCGGGCATTTCACTCCGTATCCAGCACAGTTGAACCGGGCAAGAGTTTCCGTGGAAGAAGCTCCAGTGGATGTGTTGGCGCCGGACGACAATGTTTTTCATTATCCCAACACAATTACGGCACGCGACTTCGAGGGCTGGGTGCAAGAGCGCGGCCTGTATTTCATGGAGCAATGGGATGAACACTTCAAGCCGCTGCTTGCGAGCCACGATCCTGGCGACAACGCGCAGAAAGGCGGACTGTTGCGGGCGCAGTACGGCAAGGGGACTTACATTTATACCGGGTATGCGTTCTTCCGGCAGCTACCGGCGGGCGTTCCGGGGGCGGTGCGGTTGTATGTGAATTTGTTGAGCGCCGGACATGACAGGCCATAGGCCTGCTTGTCGCAAGTGGTGGTCAGAGTGTTTCCGTGCCCACCTATTGAAATTCGTGGCTGCTATTCCTAAATGGAATCCTCCGTCGAATCCGCATCCGGTTCCCCCAGCCTTATCCGCGGGATGGGCTTAGGCACCGCGACTGCGCTCAACATGATCGATATGATCGGCGTGGGCCCGTTCATCACCATGCCGCTGATCGTGAGCGCGATGGGCGGTCCGCAGGCAATAGTGGGATGGCTGTTAGGCGCCCTGTTTGCCGCGTGCGACGGGTTGGTATGGGCGGAACTGGGCGCGGCCATGCCAGGCTCGGGCGGGTCTTATCGCTATCTGAGGGAAATTTACGGGCGCCAAAAGTGGGGAAAGCTGATTTCGTTTCTCTTTATCTGGCAGCTTTCATTCAGCGCGCCGCTTTCGATTGCTACCGGCTGCATCGGGCTGGCGGGATACGCGGCTTACTATTGGCCTGGGCTGGAGACGGTGTACTCGGCGCATGATGCGGCGCTGCACATTCCGTGGGCAGGTAGTTTGCAGATGAGTTGGGTGGTGAGTCCAGCGACCGGTTTGGCGGTGGCGATCTGCATGCTGACAGTGTTGCTGCTCTACCGGCGGATCACGGCAATTGGGCGCATGTCAAAGTTACTCTGGCTGGGTGTGATGGGGACGATCGGCTGGATTATCTTTGCCGGGCTCACGCATTTCAATGCCGCCCGGGCGTTCGATTTTCCTCCGGGCGCGTTTACAATGTCTCGCGGATTTCTCACCGGCCTGGGCGGGGCAATGCTGATTGCGGCCTACGATTACTGGGGTTACTACAACGTTTGCTTTCTGGGGGACGAAATAAAAGATCCGGGACGGAATATTCCCCGGGCTTTACTGCTTTCTATTCTTTTCGTCGCCGGTCTATACATGATGATGAACATCTGCATTCTGGCGGTGGTGCCATGGCGCGAGATGGTGCAGGTGGGACAGAACAATAATGGGTTGTATGTTGTCTCGCTGTTTATGCAAAGGATCTATGGGACTGCGGCGGCTCGGACAGTGACAGCATTAGTAATGTGGACAGCCTTTGCCTCGGTGTTCTCTCTGATGCTGGGATATTCGCGGGTACCCTACGCCGCGGCGCGGGATGGAAATTATTTCCGGGCGTTTGCCCAGGTGCATCCTGAGTATCGGTTCCCCTATGTCTCACTGCTGGCATTAGGTGGGGTAGCGGCGGCGTTTTGTTTTCTGCGACTGAAAGATGCGATTGCGGCTTTGGTTGTGATCCGCATTCTTCTGCAATTTCTGGTGCAGGCGATCGGAGTGATCGTCCTGAGAATTCGGCGGCCGGAGATGCCTCGTCCCTTCCGCATGTGGCTCTACCCGTTGCCGGCACTGGCCGCTGCTGCCGGATTCATTTTCATTCTAATCAATCGGCAGAATGCGATGAAGGAAGTACGCTACGCGGCGGTGATTTTATTAGCGGGCCTGACGATATATATGGTGCGGGCATGGCGGGGAAAAGAATGGCCTTTCAATGCGGCGGGCTCCGTCGTGGCGGAGGGCGCGTGAAGCGTGATTAGGCGAATGAAGGGACGCGGCTGACAATGGCGAACCACGTTACATTTCCGGCGGGCGAAGGAGTTGCTATCCGGCGAGCGGATGCCGCCTGGGCTCCTCTCGAAGAGCCGCTCTTCCGGTCGTTGTGGATCGCCGCTGTGATCTCATACACCGGCACTTGGATGCAAAACGTGGGCGCGGGCTGGCTGATGACGCAACTCAGCGCTTCTCCGCTGATGGTGAGTCTGGTGCAGGCCGCGGGTGCGATTCCTGTTTTTCTCGTGGTGCTGCCGGCAGGAGCATTGGCCGATATGAGAGACCGGCGACGCCTGTTGCTGTTTACGCAGAGCTGGATGGTGGCTGCTTCAGCCACGCTGGGGGTACTGGCGCTGATGAATGCGGTGAGTCCCTGGACGCTGCTTGTCTTCACATTTCTGCTGGGCGTCGGCGCGGTGATGAATGATCCCGCATGGCAGGCGATCACTCCGGAAATTGTCTCGCCGCAACGGCATGCCTCTGCGGTGGCGCTGAATTCGGCGGGCTTTAACGTAGCCCGCGCCATGGGACCGGCGCTTGGCGGAATGGTCGTTGCTGCCGCCGGGGCTGGATGGTCTTTCCTGCTGAACGCGGCCTCGTTCTTCGGCGTGATCTTTTTTCTATATCGATGGCGGAGGGCGCCACACGAGCCGCTGCGTACTCGCAGTGTGCGTGATGCGATTCTCGAGGGCTTTCGCTATGTGAACACCGCACCACAGGTTAAATCGGTCTTGATTCGTACGGGCGCGTTCAGCTTAGGCGCGACTTCGTTGCTCGCGCTATTGCCGGTGATTTGCCAGCCCTATGGCGCGCGAGGTTATGGTTTCCTGTTAACCTGCTTCGGTCTGGGCGCGCTGGCCGGAGCGGCTATTTTGCCGCGCTTCAGGCTTCGTTATTCGGTCGATGGCTTGGTGATAGGAGCGACGGTGCTGTTTGCGGGCATGACCTTCGCCGCGGGATGGGTCCATCCTTTTGAGTGGCTCTGTCTGGTCTTGTTCACGGCGGGGCTGGCGTGGATCGGAATTCTCGCTTGTTTCAATATTGTGGCGCAGACGATGTGTCCGTCCTGGATGCGGGCGCGGGCGTTGTCGATGTATCTGCTGGTGCTGCAGGGAGGCATGGCTCTGGGCAGCGGCGTCTGGGGATGGCTGGCCGCGCGGTGGGGTGTACCTTCCGCTCTTAGCTGGGCGGCGCTGGCACTATTGGTGGGATTGACCAGCATTCAGCGGCACCGGTTAACAGCGGACGAATTGAAAATGTCTCCTGCCGTGGTGCGTGATTAAGTTTGCAGAGGAGATCAAAGGGCTGATCGCAGAGCTCGCTGAGGACGGCCGCGGAGTTCGCTGAGGAGAGATATAAAGTGAGGCTCTTATGAATATGAAAAGCGTTCGGTGCGCTGCATTCGGTTTTATCGCTCTGGTCACCATTGCCGCGGCGCAGAATCCGAAACCTGCCGAGGAGCACCGGACCGTCACGATGGTCCTGGACCATCTGACGTCCAACATTGAAAATGAGTTTGTGGCCGCGGCGGACGCTATGCCTGAAGATAAGTATTCGTTCGCTCCCACTAATGGGGAGTTCAAAGGTGTGCGCACGTTTGCCCAGCAGGTAAAGCACGTAGCAGCGGTGAACTACATTTTTGGGGCGGCAATTCTGAGCGAAAAAGTTCCGGTGGACGTCGGCGACGAATCAGGGCCGGCACCGCTTACTACCAAGGCAGACATTTTGAAATATTTGAAAGATTCCTTCGTCTATGTCCACAAGGCAGTAGCAACGATCAATGAGAAGAATGTAGTGGGGACGGTCAGAAGCCCGTTCGGAGAAGGATCGGTCAGCCGGCTTGGGCTCGCGACCAGCGTCCCCGCCCACGGTTATGATCATTACGGTCAGATGGTGGTGTACCTGCGCATGAATGGCATCGTGCCCCCGGCTAGTCGGTAGTGGCGGGGTTCGGCGTCAAGGTTGGCCACGACGGCGAGGGATCGGCTTCGCGATGGCAAACAAGCTGGTAAAGTGCTGTGCGAAGGTAATTCTGGGTTCCTGTGCGATGCGGTCGGGATAAGAGCGAACAGCCAGCAGAAATCTCCGCATGTCATTCCGGGCTTGTTGATTTTGGGGCCCGGAACTCGCACGCGGCTGGACGTGACGTCTTGTCGTCATTTTCACTCACTCCGCAATACGGCCCCGCCTCTAAGCAACGCCATCCATCGTAAGAAACACCGGACGACCGAGTATGTTTCGGGGAAAATTAAGTGTATCTCGTATCTTCCGCGGTGGGTAGGGTTTGTTAGTGCCGAAGATGAGACTCGGATCGCAGAATGGGTGAGGCGCAGCCTAACGGCGGGCGGATGGATTGGCCGGGCTGCGAGCTCCGCGCAGCGCCATGGACGTGGGACGCACTTCGGCGGATAGTCCATGGCGCGCGAGGTGCGACTCGACCGATTTGCGGGCCTTTTGGACAGAAGCCCGAGGATCGAGAAAGATGAGTACCGACGGACCCGCGCCGCTAAGGGCAACCCCGAGGACTCCTTCTTTACCGGTCAATGGCTGCAGCGCAGGCAATAGGGGACACAGCCGGCTGCGGTAGGGCTGGTGGATGCGGTCTTCGAGAGCCACTGACAGCAGGTCATGACGTCCTTGGGCAAAGGCGGCAAGTAACAACATGCAATTCTGCACGTTGACGACCGCGTCCGCTCTCGAATAATGAGCAGGCAGAACGCTACGGGCCAACTCAGTTGATTGGGCCTGCGCCGGAAGAACGAGAAGCAGCGGCCACTTCCCTTTTGGCTGAATGCAGACTGCCTGAACTTCACCTTCCCCCGACATCCGCGCGATGGTAAGTCCGCCCATCCAGCATGCGGAGGCGTTATCGGGATGGTGCTCGCGGCGGGCAGCTTCGCTGATGATCTGCGCGTCGTTCCAGCGAAGACGGCCGAAATGATTAGCGAGGGCAATGCAGGCCAGGCGGGCGGCTGAAGAGGAGCCACATCCTTTTCCGATCGGGATATCGTTTTGCATGCGCAGAGCCCAAGCAGTTACTTCGCGTCCCTGGGCGAAAAATACTTCGCGGTAAGTGTTGAGGATG
>Ga0137378_10003688_pt1 | contig 13208 bp, 6 predicted proteins | sample SagtaG_21_FD_104813 | JGI IMG/M metagenome (GOLD analysis project Ga0137378, IMG submission 104813) | Vadose zone soil microbial communities from Sagehorn Ranch, Mendocino, California, USA - Sage2_L_60_16 metaG | ecosystem: Environmental > Terrestrial > Soil > Vadose zone | place: USA... | reverse complement strand
GGTTGGTTCAAGCCACCGATTATCGGAAGTTGAACGAACCACCCCGTTCTTGATGTTTCGCCCTACCGGGCTCACGCTTCGCGCCGCGCCTCCAAAGGAACGGGACCATTTACTTGATGGCGCTGCCACCCCTCCTTTGCCAAGGAGCCAAGGAGTGGACTTCGCCTTTCCCGCCGATTGTCCCAGACGCCCGCGTCGGTAATGATCAGCCCAGGGGGAGAGGGACTTGACTGTGGATAGTCACAAGCCGGTGAGAAATCCGGACTAAGCGTCTGCTGGTTCCGATACCCCAGGCTTGCGCGGGGTCATCTAAAAAACATATTTCAACGCGAACTGCATGATTCTCGGATCAAGAGCATTTATGATCTGGCCGAAGATGGGACTGTTAAGAGCCGTAACGGGATTTCCGGGCCGAAAGCTATTCAAGACGTTGTACGCTTCGGCTCGAAACTCCAATTTCTGCGTCTCGCGGAACCGGAATTCTTTGGACAGCGCCGCATCGAATTGCCAGCTACCCGGGCCTCGAACACTGGCACGACCCATAGTGCCGAGCGTGCCTAAAGCCGGTAGCGCGAAAGCCGCCGGGTTGATGTAGCGGGTCAAGGGGCGAGCGGACTTGTCGAGATACGGATCGGCGAGTACCTTATTGGGCCGTTGACCACCGATGCCATTCAACGCTTGATCGCTGCCGGTGAGTATCGTGAGATAGCTGCCGGTCGACTTTCTGTAAATTCCCGACACTCTCCATCCTGTAGCCAGGGCGCGCAGCGTTGGATCGGCAAACCGCGGTGTTTCACCCACAGCCATCAAATTGAAGATGTGCCGCCGGTCCGAATCGCAATTGCCGCGATCGAAATCTCGGTTGTTGGGATCCAGGAAGCTCGAACCGGCACTCGGGCCCGTCCCGTTCGTGTCGCCGTAGTCGCCGATGCAATGCGACAAGGTGTAATTCCCACTGACGGTCACCCCGTGGCTGGCGCGGCTCTGAACGGAAAGTAGCACGGCGTTGTAACTTTGCGTGCCGCCATCGTCAAATTCATCCAGAATTCCGTAGGACAGTCCCTCCTGCGGCCTCTCCAGATTCAATCGGCGGCGTTGGTTCGTGTTGCCTATCGTGGAGCATGGGTTGTAGGTGGTCCCGTTAAGCACGCATGGCCCGCCGGGCATATAGACGGCAGGATTCAGTGGCTTCTGAACCCACATGTGCACGGCCTGGCTTCCGATATAGCTCGCCGACGCGAGCCAGTCCGCCGCAATCTGTCTTTGGATGCTGAGGTTCCACGACGACACTTCCGCGGTATGGATGTTATAGGGTGTGGTTTCATAGGACCCGAAGACGGGAAACTGGGCATTCTGGTCGAGCTTAAGCGGAAAAGGATCTCCACCGGCAAACCCTCGCCATGGGTCATCCAAACCGCCCACCGGACTTATAGTGGTCTGTAACACCCAGGGCGCTGCGCGACCGGCGCCTATTCGCCATTGTAGAGGGAGGTAATCGTAGCTCAGCCCATAGAAGGCTCGAACCGACGTACGCCCGTCCCCTTGCACATCCCAGGCGAGTCCCAGGCGCGGTCCAAAATTCAGCCACTGTTTGTTAATGCCCGACTTCCCCGGAAAGCCAGGGTCGCCAGGATAGTAAAAACCGGCTGGCGCATTCTTAAACACGGTACTCTTGATGCCTTGTCGAAACCTGTCGATGTCAAAATTGTAGACTCGGCCATTCGCACTGACCTGCGGAAGAAACGGCTCCCACCGCACACCATAGTTCATGGTCAGTCGCGGTGTCAGTTTCCAGGTATCCTGCCCATAAAGGCCAACGTACCACTGCCGCATGTAAAGTGCGTTCGGAGAAGCCGCGGTGAAGGCGGCCGGCCTTCCCAGGAGAAAGTCAGCCATCCCGAGGCCGGTGTTGATGCCGGCGAAGGCGAAGCCAGGCGCCGAAGTTAAATTCGTGTTCGACCTCGATTGCGCGATGTTCGCGCCGAAGAACATTTGGTGCGTTCCCCGGGCCAGACTCACATCATCACTGGTCTGGTACGTGGTCGTTCTGAAGGTAGAATCAGTGCCACTCGCGAGTACAAACCCGCCAGTCACACTCAACGCCAGGGCTTTCGGAACGTAACTGTAGGCATTGATTCCGACGTCGGCGGGACCGAAAAGCCTGGCGCCGGTGCGGGAGACGGCCACTCGATTTACCGCCAAATGAAACGCGTTGACCATGTCGGGGCCGATCCGATAGGTATCGCCAACAGTAAACGCCTGGGCCAGGCTGTCGGAACCGGGAGCGGCGCTTAATATGTTGCCCGGTGTTAAGGTGAAGGGGTCTGGAGACTCACTAGTGGTAGCGATATAACGTCCAAACAGGGAGTGTTTGTCGCTCCATTGATAGTCGATCGCGCCCACGCCCTGCCCGTCGTTTGCTATATTCCTGGAGCCGTACACGATTGCGCCGCAGGGATCGCCGGGCAGCGGAAGTTTGCTCGCGATGTTCAGCGCCGCTTTGCTGTAGAGCGCGGGATCGATCCGATTGTTAGCAAATGGCGCCGCCAAATTGATCGACCGGCCCGCGTTGCAGGCGGCTGAGGCGAAGGCGGTGAAGTTGCCGGCCAGCATTGCTGCGGTGGGGACAAACGCCACGCGGTTGACCGGTTCCTGGCGTAGGGTTGTGCGCTGATAGCCGCCAAAGAAAAAGAGTTTGTTCTTCACTATGGGACCGCCCAGCGTTCCGCCAAATTGGTTCCGCTTCAAAGAGGGGCGTCTGAAAGAAAAATAGGGCCGGGCGTCGAATCGATCATTCCGCTCAAACTCAAACGCATCACCATGCAATGCGTTGGTGCCCGATTTGGTTACCGAGTGGACTACGGTCGCTTGCCCGTGCTGGGCGGACGTGCCGCTGGTCTCCACCTTCAACTCCTGCACCGCATCCGGAAACGGGAGTGGCAGACTCTGGCCGGTATACGCATCGGCGTGCATGGCTCCATCGAGGCTATACGCCGACGCGAAGCCCAACCCGCCGGACACATCGAGAATCGGTACCCCGAAGAAACTCGTCCCAGTTTGGGTGGCGGCGCCGGTCAGGACGATCAGCGAGTTCACGTTGCGTCCGTAGGGCAACTCCAGGATCCGCGAGTTCTCGATCACCTGACCGACACTGGGGTCCCGCGTCTCCACCATGGCCGTGTTCGCTTGAACCTGGACCTGCGCAGATACCTGACCTACGTCTAACACGGCATTGATCACCGGATTGCTATCGACTTGCAGCACGATCCCGGTTTGCACATAGGTCTGGAAGCCCGGCAAGGCCACCTCCAACCGATAGGGCCCGATCGTCAGCATCGGCAGTACATAGGATCCGGTCTGATTCGTAAGGGTGCTCTGCGCGACACCGGTGTCGGTTTGTGTCGCAGTGACTTTTGCACCCGGTAAGACGGCGCCCGTTTGACCCTTCACCGTGCCGCTGATCTGAGCTGGCGCCTGTGCCCAGAGCGCTGCGCAACTGAAGGCGGTTACCAGGAATCCAATGGTTCTCATATCCCGGCGATGCGAACACGGGCTAAAGCCCGCGACTATATGCTTGGCCGAAACGTTGTCGCAAGATGTAGTCGCGGGCTTTAGCCCGCGTTTGTACCCATCGTCAACAAAAGTTACGAAGCAATCCGAAGCAGCTTGATCAAGTTCCCGCTCAGAATTGCTTCTTTTTCGGCATCTTTCAAGAATGGCGCCCGGAGAATGAGGTCCACCGTGACGGGCCAGTTGAACGGTATGTCGGTGCCATAAACAATCTGGCTGACGCCGAATTCAGCGACGAGATGCCGCAAACCTTCTTCGCTAAAAACCATCGAATCGATGAGGATCTGCTGTTTGAAATATTCCCGGGGGTGTTTTTTGTTGGCGCAATTGGCGTTTTCCCGTACGTCGCATGCCACATCCGTGCGGCCGATGTAGGAAGGCAGATAGCCGCCGGCGTGAGCGCCGCAGATTTTCAGTCCCGGAAAACGGTCCAGCGTTCCGTCGAAAATCAAACGGGTAAGGAAGACGGTCGTTTCCAAAGGATTTCCGATGATATTGCCCAGATCGCCTCTTCCGCGTAACGCGCCGTCGCGGAGGACGTTATCGGCGCCACCCGGATGCACGAAAACCAAAACTCCGAGTTCCTGCACTTTGGCCCAGAACGGATCGAACTTGGGTGACGACGGCACTTCACCTCCCGCGTGCCCGGCAATGCCGACGCCACGCAGACCCAATTTCTTGACGGCCTCCTCTAACTGCTCGGCCGCCAGATCGGGATGCTGCAACGCCACCGACGCCAACCCCACAAAGCGATCCGGATGCGCCGTGCACCATGCCGCGAGCTTTTCATTTTGAACCTTGATGATCTGGCGAGCCAGGTCGCGGTCTACGCCGTACCACCAACCCCCCTGGTGGCTCAGCACCTGAACATCCAGCCCTTGTTCGTCCAAAAGCCTCAAACGTGCTGGTCCCAGAACCAGAGGTCCATTCAGGTTATTCCTGATATTCCCAACGAGGTTGGTATCTTTGATGACGTCCAACTCCTCGGGTGCAATGAAGTGACCGTGAACGTCGATGACCTTGATGCGACGTTTTCCGATGGACACCTCGCGGCGTTTTGCAGGAGTGCCTTGAAGAAATAGGACGCCGGCATCCACGAGACCGGGCCCCATAGCCAACATTCCGGCGGTCGCGCTCGCCACAGTTTTGAAAAAATTCCTGCGATTTGGCATTGGTTTTCTCCTTGGAAGAAGGAAGCCTGTATAACACCCCCGATCTACCCTGTCAATTTCGATTCTGTTCTGCCCTTAGCGGATCATTTTCAACTTTGCCGCGCTGTAGATGACCCGGCTCCCCAAAACTTGACGTAATCAGAGCGGACAGCGGACAATGCGCAGTCAGAAAAAGCAACGAAACACAATTTGGTTACTGTTTTGGTCTTGGGGATCTTGCCATATGGCTGACGAGAGTCGACAGCCAGGTAAGAAAAAGGTGAAGAGGAGATCAAGGATATGAAGCGTTTTGTGTGGGTAAGTCTGGTAATTGGGGTTTTATTTTCTTTCTCGACTTGCACCGTCTTGTGGGCGCAGTCGACGGCACAGGTTAGCGGAACAGTAAAGGATCAAAGCGGCGCGGTGTTGCCGGGAGTGGAAGTGACCATAACGCAGACGGCCACGGGTCTGGCGCGGAGCATTGTGACGAATGAAACAGGGTCATACGCGTTGACGAACCTGCCAGTCGGGCCTTACCGGATAGAAGCGAGCCTTCCCGGATTCAGGACGTTTGCGCAGACAGGAATCGTGCTGCAGGTTGGCAGCAACCCGGTCATTAACGTTAGCCTGGAGGTGGGACAGGTTGCCGAGTCGGTCGAGGTTCAAGCGGATGCGGCACTGGTGGAAACGCGAAGCACCGGTGTCGGCCAGGTGATCGACAACGTGCGTGTGCTGGAACTGCCGCTCAATGGGCGCAACTTGCAGGAACTGATCATTCTGTCAGGGGCGGCCGTCGGTGGAGGTAATCAAGGCACCGCCCGGACCTGGCCTACGGATTACATTTCCGTCGGGGGTGGATTGAACGACGCTCTGACATACATGTTGGACGGAGGAACGCATAACGATCCGTACAGCAATGCGAATCTCCCGCTGCCGTTTCCGGATGCGCTGCAGGAGTTTAAGGTAGAAACCAGCGCGGTGCCGGCCCAGTACGGGCAGCACTCGGCCGGCGCGGTCAACGGGGTGACGAAATCGGGCACGAACGCGTTTCACGGCGACTTGTTTGAATTCGTGCGCAACAAAATTTTCAATGCACGCAACGCGTTCGCGACGACCAGAGATGGGCTGAAGCGCAACCAGTTTGGGGGCGTGGTAGGCGGGCCGATCATCAAGAACAAACTCTTTTTCTTTGGCGGGCATCAGGCCACGCTCCAACGCTCAGAAGCGAACATCATTGTTAGCTACGTTCCAACGCCACAGATGCTGGCTGGTGACTGGACAGGCATCACGTCACCAGCATGCAATGGCGGCCGACAGATCAACATGAAGACGCAATTTCCCGACGGGACCCCTACGGGATTCGTCAACAATCGAATTAATCCTGCAATGTTTTCGAAGGCGGCGGTGACCCTGGTGACAAAATATCTGCCGACCAACCCAATCGATGCTTGCGGCCAGGTGGTGTACGGGCGCAGACAAAACTCTGACGAACATATGACCGTGGGGAAGATCGACTACCAACAGAGCGATAAGCACTTGCTGTTCGGGCGTTACGAGCGGGGGAGCCTCGTCACTCCCAACAACTATAATGGCTCGGTCACCCTTTCGCTGAGTATTCCGGATTATGTGCGGCGATTCCACTCGTTTGTTTTAGGCGACACTTATTCCATCAGTCCCACCACGGTGAGTTCCTTCCGCGGGACGGTGCTTCGCACGGTCAACGACAAAAGTTTGTTGCAGGACTTTTACAACTTTAGCGACTTGGGAGTGAAGGGCCTCTACTACCCCGAGGGATGGAAGCATTATGTGCGGCTGAACGTTTCAGGCGCGTTCACTCAGGATGTCAGTGCCCCTGGCGTCACGAACTCGATGGTCGAACAGTTTGCCGAGGATCTGAGTGTGGTCCGCGGAGCGCACCAGATCGGGTTGGGAGCGAACTTCATCCACTCGAACATGAACTATACCTCGGGTACATGGACGAGCGGCCGGTTTGCGTTCAGCGCTACGAACACCGGGCTGTCCTTGGGCGATTTGATGTTGGGAAAGCCGTCTGAATGGAGACAGGACCAGATTGCGGCCCAATACCTCCGCCAGAATTACATCGGTCTTTACGTGCAGGACACCTGGAAAGCCACTTCCAAGCTTACGGTGAACGGCGGCCTGCGATGGGAACCGTTCATGTGGCCATACGACCACGTTGCCGCGTCTGCTCGCTACGATAAGAAGTGGTTCGACCAGGGTCTTCGAAGCACCGTTTTCAAGAACGCTCCGGCAGGGATACTGTTTCCTGGCGATCCAGGCGTGGCCAACATCGGGACCTCCGAAAATGAAACCCGCTGGATGCACTTCGCGCCGCGCCTGGGGTTGGCGTTGGATCCTAAGGGTGACGGCATGACCGTGGTTCGGGCTGCTTATGGGATATTTTTTGACTACCCCCACTTCCAGGGTATTGGCGGAATTCGGAACACGCCGCCGCGAGGTGGCTTGATTCAGGTTCCAAATCCGGTCGGTGGTTTTGACGATCCCTGGCTCGGCTATCCCGGAGGAAATCCGCTCCCATTTGCCATTAGCTCAGACGTCGCTTTCCCACTGGCCGGTACTTACACCGTGATCCCACAGGATGCTAAAACCTCCTACATCAACCAGTGGAACTTGAGCGTCCAGAAACAGATTGGGACGGACTGGCTTGTCGCGGGAAACTATATCGGCAACAGCGTGGTTCACCAGATGTATGAGCACGAGGCCAATCCGGCCGTATACCTGCCGGGCGATTGCGTGGTCGCTGGACGGACCGGCCCCTGTTCCACGGTGCAGAACACCAACCAGCGGCGCGTGTTGTATCTGCAGAATCCCGATCAAGGAAAGTATTTCAGCAACATCGTTGAGGTGGACGACGGAGGAACGCGTAGCTATAACGGGTTGGTGCTTTCCATCCAACGGCGGCGCGCCCGGGGTATCACCGTGCAGGGGAATTACACTTTGTCCCACTGCATCGATACCGGGTACACCGATATCATTCAAACGAATGGCGGCAATATTCCGGAGCGCCGGGGAGCGAATCGTGGAAATTGCGAATTAGACAGGCGTCACAATTTCAATATGTCGACCGTGTATGAGACGCCGCAGTTTTCTAATAGAACACTGCGGCTGTTCGGTACCGGTTGGCGGGTTTCGGGAATCGCGCGCATCCTATCGGGCGCTCCGTTGACGGTGTCGTCGGGCCTCGACAATGCATTAACGGGCACGACTTTCTTAGCTGGCGGACAACCCACCGACCAGAGGCCGAACCAGGTGCTTGCGTCGCCTTACGCAGCGAATAAGGGTATCAATCAGTGGCTCAACCCGGCCGCCTTTGTCCAACCGGCACTGGGGGCGTACGGGACGATGGGCCGATCCAATGTCGCCGGTCCGGGAAGCATCCGGTTCGATCTAGGCGTGGTTCGAACATTCAAACTTGGGGAGAAACAGTCGGTCGAGTTTCGTGCCGAGGCGTTTAATGTTGCAAACCATGTGAATGCCTGCGCCTCCAACTCTGGCCAGCAAGGCACGCCGGACTGTATGAGCACGACTCTAACCGATGCGACCTTCGGCCGAGTTCAGGCCGTTGCAGATCCACGAATCATGCAGATGGCGTTAAAGTTTGTGTTCTAGTAGTATCCGTGTCTGCTGCTTCGCCTCAGACCGGCGAGGCGTGGTGGTTTTGCGCGTAGCTGCGGGTTTTATGCAGGCTCTATGCCTGGGAAGTATACGCATTTGATTTTTGCCGAAGTTGAGGGTTTTGAAGCGAATTCCCCTCCTTGGGAAAGGAGGGGTGGCTGTGCCCATTAAGAAAATATCGCGAAGCCACCACAGCGGGCGCAGACGGGGTGGTTCGTTCAAAGAAATTGTTTTGGAGTTTGAACGAACCACGCCGTTCTTGATGTTTCGCCCTACCGGGCTCACGCTTCGCGCCGCGCTTTCAAAGGAACGGTTATATTTCTTGATGGCGCGTCCACCCCTCCTCCTTTGCCAAGGAGAGGAGTTTTTGGTTTTCTGAAAAGGAGACTTATGCGCATAGATAGAAACAAAGGCGGGAGAGCAATCTTTGCAGGAGTAGTTACGATTGCAATAGGCCTCGTCTACTTATCCTGGGTGAATTCTGACTCGAGCTTGAGGAAACCCACAGGCTATCCTCAATTGGTTTCCATCCAGGAGTTGCCGGACTCGGCAGAAATGTGCCCGCCGGCGGAGCCCGCCAGAACCGATCTTGCCGGGTCGCCGGAGGACAATCTGTTTGCGGCGTTGCAAGCGACCTCCGCGCATGCGGCCACCGCCGGTGCTGGGGACACCGTGGATGTCACGCGCCCCCCGGTTCGCACGATCCGGGATACGTATCCCATCTACAGCTCCGTCGCGGTCGACACGCAGCATGACGAAGTCGTCCTCCAGGATACCAACCTGTTCGGTATCAAAATATTCAACCGGCTGGACAATACGCCGCCGGGCGCCGAGTCTACCGCACCCAAGCGGGTGATCGAGGGGCCGAAGACCCAAAACGAATACAACAACGGCTTATCGATTGATCCGAAAAACGGGGACATTTATTCGGTAGCCATGGACACCGCGGACAACATGATCGTGTTTTCTCACGATTCCCAGGGAGATATCCCGCCCGTGCGCCGGTTAAGCACTCCCCATCGAAACTTCGCATCGGCTATCGATGAAGAGAAGGGGGAAGTTTTCATCACGATCCAGTACCCCCCGAAAGTCATGGTCTATCGTAAGGAAGCCTCGGGCAGTGAGAAGCCGCTGCGTGTCCTGGAAGGAGAACACACAGGGCTCTATGACGCCCACGGTCTTGCCATTGATGTGAAGAAGAAACTAATGTTCGTCGGTAATTGGGGCAATGCCAGCGACTACCGCGTTGCCGGTTCGGGCAAATTCTATCCACCCTCGATCACCGTTTACCCACTCGATGCCAGCGCAGACACGGCTCCATTACGCGTCATTCAAGGACCCAAGACCCAGTTGGATTGGTTCGGCGGGATGTCGCTGGACCCGGATAACGGAAATCTGTATGTCGCCAACGACGTGGGCAATGCGATCCTCGTCTTTAACGAGACGGATCAGGGCAACGTGGCGCCGTCGCGGATTATAAAAGGACAGAAGACCGGTCTGAGCCATCCGGCCGGCATCTCGGTCGATACGAAGAATAAAGAGTTTTGGGTTTCCAACATGGGAAACTCGTCGGTCACATGCTTTTCGTTGACGGCGAATGGAGATGCCGCGCCCGTGCGCACGATCCGCAGCGCGCCGGCGGGTCGAGTATCGTTGAAATTCGGCAAGCCCCAGGCCGTGGCTTATGACAGCAAGCGGGAAGAGTACCTGGTGCCCAACTGAGTGAATACCCCGCAGATCGCGGTATTCGCCAGGCTGGCGAAGGAAAATACGCTGGAGACACGAGCGCTGGAAGGTCAAAAAACGATGATCAGCCGGACCATGCACAGTCTGGCATATGATTCGGTTCACGATGAAATTGTGGTGAACAGTCCTCTGGCTCAGGCCATCCTGTTTTTCCGCGGAGGCGCCAAGGGAGAGGAACCGCCCGTCCGGGTCATCCAGGGACCTCATACGCAAATAAGAGGTACGGACTATGATGGTAACGATAAGATGACCTTCGATGAGGTTCATGGTGAGGTCATCATTCCCGTCAACAAAGACACCATCCTCGTCTTTTCACGGGAAGCGAACGGAGACGTGGCGCCCATCCGAGTTCTCGGCGGGCCCGACACGCAAATTCGAGGTTCGGTTCGAGGCCATCCGGTCGTCGGTGTGGACCCCATCCATAATCTCCTGATCGTCAGGAGCGTCGGTGAACAAGGCAGCGGTGGTGCTCTGTTGATGTTTGATCGAACCGCCACCGGAAATACCAAGCCTCGATCTGTGATCCGAGGACCAAAAACGGGCCTCACTGGTGCCGGTGGTGGGACCGCCCAACTCCAGGTTTATGCGCCGAAGGGCTGGATTGTCGGTGGCGCCGAAGGCGGATCGATTGGCGTTTGGAGCATCGAGGATAGTGGGGACGCGCCTCCACGCTGGAAAATCCCCGTTCAACAGCTTGCGGGAATCGGGCCCTCGGGAGTCGCTATCGATCCTGTTCATAAAGAGGTCATCGTCGCCAGCGGAGGTAGAAACCGCCTAGTGACGTTCTATTTCCCGGAAATATTCGATTGATCAAATCGGTTCCGAACGAGCCGAACGCGGGCTAAAGCCCGCGACTACAAGGCTTGAGATGCGGAGGCTTATAACGTCACGAATGGCTTCCGGCCCATGTTCACCACGACCGGCGCATCGCTGCTCGGTTTGAGCCTCGCCACCAACACGTTCGGACAGGTTCGCGGCGCACTCGATCCGAGAATCATGCAGTTCGCGCTGAAGTATGTCTTCTAGCTACGCTTCGCCTCAGACCAATGACCAAACGGCCATTTGGTGAGTTCGCCAATGCGTAATTTGGCTGTTGGACAAGTGCATTTGACATCGTACATGGGACATCCCAACATTTGACATTTTTAGAAAGCTCGAACGTGCGGACAATGTCAAATGTTGGGATGTCCGATGTACGATGTCCGATATACTTGTCAAACAACCCAACAACCCAAAGACCAACTGACCTAATGATCCAACTTCAGATCTCCTGATGTCGCCTGGGAATTCCCACTCGTCAAAGAAAACACAATGAGCCGAACGCGGGCTAAAGCCCGCGACTACCGGAACGCTCTGGCCAGAGACCATGTCGAATGTCCAGGTTCCCGGACCCTGGATGCTGCCACGGCCTGAATTCCCCAAAGTACCGAACGCGGGTTGTGCGAAAGCTGCGGGATTTAAGAACTGGTCAAAGGGCGGGCGGACTTGTCCAGGTAAGGGTTCGCCAGCACCTGATTCACACGCTGGTTATCGATGCCGCTCAACGCTCTGTCGGACCCCGTGATTATGCTGAAGGGCATACCCGATGACCATCTGTAAATTCCCGTGCCCCAGGGCGCCGACTGCACGCGGTCTTAAACCAGCAACACCGTGGCTAAGCCGATGACGCTGCGTTTCATTTTTTCCTCCTTCACCCGTCGAGCGGAGATATACAAAAGTGGCGGCAGTTTAAACCTTGGATCCGGGTATCGGCAAGAGTTGACGGCAGAGAGGGCAAGAAGTACAGTTTGCCAGAAATTTAGCTAAAATCGAACCCTCACCCGGCGCTTCGCGCCACCCTCTCCCAGGGGGAGAGGGATCTCGATTCAGGCGCCCTCTCCCCCGGGAGAGGGCGGCCGAAGGCCGGGTGAGGGTGCAATCCGCGGCTGTTTATTCATACGCAACCGTACATGGAAAAATGTCTGATCTCAAAACGCAATCGACGAATCTCTTCATAGCGCTGGACGCATTGGGCCCTGAAATTCAACGGATAGCAGGAGAGCTGCGCCAGCTTCAGAAGCAGTCCGAGGAAGCATTCCATAGCTCCCTCGAGAATGCGGCAATTGCGGCTGAAGAAAATCTGAAAAAGGCCGTCAAGGAAACGCAGGAGGCGACACGGAAACAGGTTCTCACGGAACTCCGGACAAAATACCTGAAAGAGCTCGAAGCCGCTCTGGCTGAAAGAGCACTCCTTGAACGGAAGCATCGGGCAGTCGTCAGACAGTTTGAAGCCGACAAACAAGAGCTCCAGGGCAAGCTGCGTCAGGCTGAAGAGGCTATTACTAAATTGCACACCGACTTGCATCAGACACGGGCAGAAAAAGAGGAAGTCGACAAGCAGTTGCAGGACGCAGACTCGAAAATTTCCGTAACCGAGGAGATGGCTGCAAAGCTACAAGCCGAATTGCGAAATGCGCAAGCGGAAAACGAAGGCCTTCAAACCAGGCTGCAACAGGCAGATGTAAAAACGTCCGAGGCCGAGCAGTCAGTTGCCAGATTGCTTGCGGATTCGGGACAGGCCCAGGCCGGCATGAAAGAACTCGAAACTCAACTTCAGGAAGCGAAGGCGTGGCGCGTGGAAACCGAACAGGCGATGACATCTCTGCAGATGCAACGGCAAGTCGCACAGGCAGAAAAAACGGAACTCCAAGAGAGAGTAAAAGATCTGGCAACACAATTTTCCGAGGCCGAACGGATGATTGTAAAGCTGCGAGGCGACACACAACGGAAACAAGCTGCGGATTTTGAACTGGCAACAAAGTCGAAGGAAGCTGACGCGGATCGATCGAAACTGGAAGCGAAGTTGAATGAAATGACAACAAAGCTTTCGGAAACGAAGCAATTGATCTCCATACTTCAATCGGATCTGCTGCGGGCGGAAGCTGAGAAGCAAACCCTGCGAACGGAGCTGAAGAAGGCCGTAACCAGCCGATCGGGTCTGGAGTCCGACGTCAAAGCGCTCAATGGAAAATTGGCCGAAACGAGTGAGTTGGCGACCAGACTGAAAGCGGATTCAACGAGGGCACAAATGGAAAAACAGGATCT
>Ga0137378_10003671_pt1 | contig 13250 bp, 9 predicted proteins | sample SagtaG_21_FD_104813 | JGI IMG/M metagenome (GOLD analysis project Ga0137378, IMG submission 104813) | Vadose zone soil microbial communities from Sagehorn Ranch, Mendocino, California, USA - Sage2_L_60_16 metaG | ecosystem: Environmental > Terrestrial > Soil > Vadose zone | place: USA... | reverse complement strand
AGGCCGCTCTGCACGATCGCTGGACGCCCAAGAACAGCTCCATGAATATTCTCACGGTCAATCTTCTGTTCAGTACCTTCGTGTTTTGGGTTGCCGCCGAGTTCTATCTGTTGCCAAGGCTCCATGAACTTAGACCTCGGACGGTACTGATCCCTATTCTTTTGCTGCATTCATTCCGACACCTTGGACTGATGTTCCTGACACCCGGAGCCACCTACGCCGGCATCCCGCCGCAGTTCGCATATCCGGCGGCGTTCGGGGACCTGCTCGCCGCGTTGCTCGCCCTCGCTGCAATTCCGGCTGTGGCGAGGAATATGAGAAGTGCGCGACTTTTGGTGTGGATCTTCACCGTTGAAGGGACGCTGGATCTTATCGTGGCGATTGCACTGGCTACAATCTTTCGAGCGGCTGCCTTTATGGGTCCAGCGTATTGGATACCCGCTTTCTGGGTTCCTGCGCTGCTGGTGACGCATTACATAACGTTCGTGATTCTTCGAAAGTACTGGAAAGGAGCGGCATGACTTCTGGTTCAACCCGGCTGCCTCGTCGGCGGCGCTGGTGCGCCGTCCGCTTGTGCGCCGGTTCGCTTCGTTCGTTGGCCGACACCACACGCCTGTCACAGATCACGCATCCTTGTTTTCACCGGAGGTAAGCAATGGCTACTGAAGGATTCACTGTGAGTCACGCGCGTGATGCGCGTTTCGAGCGGGGCCTGCGGTCATTTTTCGAGTACCGCGACCTCGGCATCAAGGAGTCCACCAGCGGGCGAGTCGAGGCGCACGTAATTCGTATCGCTCCCGGCGCGCCATTCGCGGGGCAGCCGCACGTGCATCGCACCACGTTTCAACTGATCTACGTGCTCAAGGGCTGGATCGAATTCGAGTACGAAGGTCAGGGCGTGGTGCGGCTCGAGGCCGGATCGTGCGTGTATCAGCCGCCGTCTATTCGCCACCTGGAACTCGGGCACAGCGCCGACGTGGAAATGCTGGAGGTTGTCATGCCTTCCGATTTCACGACCGAAGAGGTTACGTCGGTCAATCCGTAGGTTCAGTGACACTCCGCAGTGAAACCATTTATTGTGCCGCCTGACTTCGCGCTGAACCCGGACAACCTGTCCGCGGCACTCACACGCCGTCCGCTCGGCGCCGAGCTTGGTTCGCTAGGCGGCTTCAAGTACGCTAGCGCTGAAAAGCTGCGGCAAACCCGCTTTGGGAGGAGTCGTGTATTCAGGAAGCTGTCACTGTGGTCGCATCTCGTTTGAAGTCGAAGGCGAGTTCTCGGAAGTCAAAGAGTGCAACTGCTCGCACTGCAGTCGAAAGGGCTATCTCCTCTGGTTCGTTCCGCGCGGCCAGCTGCGACTCAAATCGCCTGAGGAGAGCATGTCGACGTACAAGTTCAACAAGCACGTCATCGCCCACCACTTCTGCCCCACCTGCGGCTGCGCGCCATTTGCCACCGGCATAGGCCCATCCGGCGCGGCTACCGCTGCGGTGAACGTGCGCTGCCTGGAGGGCGTGGAACTCACGATGATCAAGCGCGTTCCCGTCGATGGGCGCAGTCGGTGAAGAAGCAGCCGCCTGATCCCTTCCATCGAGGGACTTGATCGGGCCGAGGCGAGCCATGATCTCGTTCATCGTCCCGGCGTCAACTCGCACACCCCGTCGGCGACACTGGCGCACCGTCCGTTCGGCGCCGGTTAGCTTGGTTCGTTAGGCAGCGACTTGCAACATGGAGGATCGCGATGGCCAAACGTAGCTCTTGGAGTGACCTACGAGCCGAATGGGGCGTTCTTTCGTACTATCAGCGATTCGAAGGAGTCGTTGCACTCGTTTTAACGCTCGTCATCGCATTGATAATTCTCGTCGCGCTCTTCCGCTTGACGTATAGCGTCATAACCGGCCTCCTGTTTGGCGTGATTGATCCTCTCGATCATGGCGTTTTTCAGTCCGTGTTCGCAGAAATTCTTACACTCCTCATTGCGTTGGAGTTCAATCACACCCTTCAATACGTCGTGAAGCGTGAACAAAGCATCATTCAAACGAAGATCGTGCTTCTCATCGCTCTTCTGGCAGTTGCTCGAAAGTTCATCATCCTCGACCTGAGTAGCGTGGACGCAGCGCAACTGTTGGGCTTGGCCGCGATTACGTTGGCCCTCGGCGTCGCCTATTGGCTGATGCGCGAGCGAGATGATCGATTCGGTGTCGGCTCGAACAAGCGAGCGGAATGAGGTGTCATTCGTGGAGGCGGGCGTGCGTCCCATTCGCACCGTTCTGATTTGCGGCTATGGCGTCATGGGCCGTGGCGTGGCGGCGACATTCGCCGTGGCCGGTTTTCGCACGCTGATCCACAGCCGGCGGGCGGATTCGCTGACCGATCTTCCGGCCGGCTCGTGCGCCGTTGCACGTCTCGACCAGTTGCGCGACGAGCGCCCTGACCTTGTCATCGAATTCGTTCCCGAAAACCTCGAAGCCAAACATGCCGTCTACCGGCAATTGGAGGCCGCGTTCCCGGACGAGGGACTCATCATCGCGACGGGCACGTCGGGCCTCGATCTGGTCCGGCTCGCGGCCTCGCTGGTCCGGCCGGAGCGCTTTCTGGGCATGCATTACTTCATGCCCGCTGACACGAGCCCGGTCGTCGAGGTGATGTCAGGTCCGCAGACGCCTGCGGCGCTGGTGGACCGCGTGGCCGACGTCGTCGAGGCGACTGGGAAGGACGCGTTGCGGCTGTACAAGCCGACGATCGGCTATGTCGTGAATCGTCTGCAGCACGCCATCCTGCACGAGGCCTACTACCTGATCGAGGCGGGTGTGGCGAGCGCGGCCGAAATCGATCGAGCGGCGCGCACGCTACTGGCTCCGCGCATGTGCCTCAACGGACTCATCCGGCAGAAAGACTTGAGCGGCCTCAAGATTCACGCCGATGCGCAGCGCTCCATCGTTCCCGCGCTGTTTCACAACGGCGTCCCCAATCCGATGCTCCAGGCGATGGTGGCGCGCGGCGAGACTGGGCTCGAAGCCGGGCGCGGATTCTACGACTGGGCTGGCGCCGACGTCGAACAGGAACGCGCCCGCGCATCGCGCGCACTCGCCTTGCTGCAGGCGTTCCTGGATAAGCTCGCTTACGAAGCGGCGCCCGACAGTGCACGGGCCGCGGACAATCCCGGCACCGCTTGATGGTGCTTTCGCGCTTGCCCACGTTCGACCCGCCACTATGAGCGACACACCGGCGCGCGTCGACCCCTCCCGGCTGCGCGATTTTATCGGCGCGGCATTTCGCAGCCTTGGGATGCCGGATCAAGATGCAGTTACGGTCGCCGCGCTGATGGCGGAAGCCGATCTCCAGGGTTCGGACGGGCACGGCGTCATTCGCATGCCGCACTACGCGCGGCGCATTCGCGCGGGCGGATTCAACCTGCATCCCACGATTCGGGTGTTGCAGGAGCGGCCGGGAATGGCGCTCATCGACGGTGACAACGGCATGGGCCATCTGGTCATGACGCGGGCCGCCGAGCTCGCCATCGAGAAAGCTCGCGTGGCCGGCGTCGCCTGGGTCGGAACGCGCATGAGCAACCATGCGGGACCGGCGTCCCTCTATGCGCGAAAGCCGCTCGCGCACGACATGCTCGGCATGTATTTCGCGGTGGGTAACGCCAACCACCTGCCGCCCTGGGGTGGGCTCGACATGCTGCTCTCCACCAATCCGATCGCCGTCGCGATTCCCGCTGGCAGGCACGCACCGATCGTGCTCGACATGGCGACGACCGTCGCGGCGTACGGCAAGGTGAAGGCCAAGGCGCAGCGTGGCGAGATGATGCCCGAAGGCTGGATGATCGATCGCCAGGGGAAACCGCTCACCGACCCCCGCCGCGCCGACGAGGGCTTCCTGCTGCCGATCGGCGGTTACAAAGGCTACGGCCTCGCGCTCATCGTCGGCCTGATGGCCGGGACGCTCAACGGTGCCGCGATGGGCAAGGACGTCGTCGATTTCAATCGCGACGACACCAGCGCCACCAACACCGGCCAGGCGCTAGTCGCCATCGATGTCGCCGCCTTCGGCGAGCTGAATGTCTTCAAGGATCGTGTGGATAAGCTGATCGACGATCTGCGCGGCAGCCGCCGCATGCCGAACGTCGACCGGATCTGGCTGCCGGGTGAGCAGAGCAGCGCCAAACGTGTCGAGTATTCGCGGCACGGCATCCCGATACCGGCGGGTTTGCGGCAGAATCTCGATCGGCTTGCCGACGATCTCGGCATCGAACGGCTCGTGTAGGCGGCGCACGATCCGCGCAACCGATTCATCGCCTCCGGAAGCAGGAGGGTTCATGGCAACCGCATTCCACATCACCCATCGCATGCTTCTCGCCGTCGCGCTCGCGGCCGGCGCACCGGTGGCATGGGCGCAATCGGCCTATCCCAGTAAATCGATACAGATGATCGTGCCGCTCGCCGCAGCCAGCGCGGTCGACAATGCCGCGCGGATTCTCGCGCAGCGCATGTCGCAGAACATGGGGCAGTCTATCGTTGTCGAGAACCAGCCCGGTGCCGCGGGCTTGATCGGCGCCGAGCGCGTGGCCAAAGCCGCGCCGGACGGCTACACCATCGGCGGCTTCAACGACAGCATCATGACCATGCTTCCGAATCTCCACGCGACGATGCCGTGGGACATTCTCAAGGACTTCGAACCGATATCGCTGGTCGCGACGGTCGAATGGGGCCTCGTGGTGAACAACGACGCCCCGTACAAGACCGCCGCCGATCTGATTGCCGCGGCCAAGGCGAATCCGGGCAAGATCAACTATGGCTCGGGCGGCAACGGCAGCCCGCAGCACGTCGCCATGGAAGTGTTCGCGACGGCCGCAGGCATTTCGTTAACTCACGTGCCGTACCGGGGCGCTACCCAGGCCGCGATCGACGTCGCGTCAGGCCAGGTGGCCGTGGCATTCCAGGGCCTCTCGACCGTGGCATCGCTGGTTCGAAGCGGTAAGCTGAGGCTGCTCGCGGTGACGACCCGCACTCGCCTGCCTCAGTTTCCCGACGTGCCGACGGTGTCGGAGTCGGGGCTGCCGGGTTTCGAATTCAACTCGTGGTTTGCGCTGATGGCGCCTGCCCGCACGCCGAAGCCGATCATCGCGCGCCTGAACGAGGAGGTCCAGAAAGCGCTCGCCGATCCCGAAGTTCGCGAGCGCTTGAACGGGCAGGGGCTGACCGTACGCGGCTCGTCGCCCGAAGAACTGGGAACGGCGATGCGTGCGCAGCTTGCGAAATATGCGCGGGTGATGAAGGAAGCCAACATCAGGAACGATTGAGGTTAGGAGTCGCGCGGTACGGTCACTCGGCTGGACGGCACGAGCGGCATCACGTCTTCGTCGTTCGCTCCAGGTGAAACTTGTGCAGCAGCCGGTGCAGGACCGGAGTCATCGCGACGCCGACGCTGACCAGGAACACAAGGCCCGCATAGAGCGCGTAACACCCCGCGAAGAGCTTTCCGCCGTCGGTCTTGGGTGCATCGACCGGGCCCATGCCGCCGAGCAGCATCGCCGCGTTGAGGAATGCATCGCGCCAGGGAAGGTGCTCGAAATACGAATAGCCGGCCATGCCGAGGAGCAGCGAGAAGAACACCATGCCGGCGGCGATCGCGACGTGGACCCCGAACCGGCGCAGGAAGCGCTGCCGCGGCAACAGCGGCTCATCACGCGATTCATATAGCGGACGGATAGCCATCTTTTCCCCGCGGGTTCGGTCGCGATGCAGCCTCGTGGGCGTGCGCGACCGGTTGACAGCCGAGACTTGGGACCGCATATAGCAATGTTACACGCCGCCGGCGACGGGCCGCTCCATGAAATACAAAGACTATTACACGATCCTCGGGGTCGCGCGCAACGCCAGCGAAGACGACATCAAGAAGGCGTATCGGAAGCTCGCGAGGAAGTACCACCCCGACGTCTCCAAGGAAAGCGGCGCCGAGGAGAAATTCAAGGAAATCGCGGAAGCGTACGCGACGCTCAAGGACCCTGAAAAGCGCGCCGCGTACGACCAGCTCGGGAGCCACGCCGCCGGTCAGGAATTCCGGCCGCCGCCGGAATGGTGGAAGCAATTCGGCGAAGCGCCATCCGGATTCGAGGATATCGACTTGGCGGACCTTTTTGCCGGATTGGCGGGAGGTCGGGGGTCCCAACGCACCCGGCGCGAAATCCGCATGCCGGGCGAGGACTACGAGGTTGCGGTCCACATCACGTTCGAGCAGGCTTTTCACGGTACCGAGATCGAGCTCGAGCTCTCGATGCCCGAATACGACGAGAATGGGTTCATGCGCCGTGTCCCGCGCAAGCTCAAGGTGCGCATTCCCCGCGGCGCCACCGACGGCCAGCGCCTGCGCCTCCCGGGCAAGGGGGGAAAAGGGATCAACGGCGGGCGCGACGGCGATCTCTATCTCAATATCACGCTGCATCCCCATTCGCTGTTCCGGGTGAGCGGGCACGACATCTACCTCGATCTCCCGCTCGCGCCGTGGGAAGCCGTGCTCGGCGCGAATATCACCGTGCCGACGCCGGCCGGCGCGGTGAGCATGACGGTGCCCGCGGGCACCCGGGCCGGCCAGAAGCTACGCCTTGCCGGGCGCGGCATGCCGCGCCCGGCAAGGCGTAGCTTCTGGCCGGCCCGGGTGCCCGCGGGCACCGTCATGCTCACCGCGCCGGCCGGCGTCGGCACGGTGATATTCGCGCCGAGCACGGCTTCCCACGGCGCGAGCGGGAGATCGAGGTAGATGTCGTGCCCGCTCACCCGGAACAGCGAATGGGGATGCAGCGTGATATTGAGATAGAGATCGCCGTCGCGCCCGCCGTTGATCCCTTTTCCCCCCTTGCCCGGGAGGCGCAGGCGCTGGCCGTCGGTGGCGCCGCGGGGAATGCGCACCTTGAGCTTGCGCGGGACACGGCGCATGAACCCATTCTCGTCGTATTCGGGCATCGAGAGCTCGAGCTCGATCTCGGTACCGTGAAAAGCCTGCTCGAACGTGATGTGGACCGCAACCTCGTAGTCCTCGCCCGGCATGCGGATTTCGCGCCGGGTGCGTTGGGACCCCCGACCTCCCGCCAATCCGGCAAAAAGGTCCGCCAAGTCGATATCCTCGAATCCGGATGGCGCTTCGCCGAATTGCTTCCACCATTCCGGCGGCGGCCGGAATTCCTGACCGGCGGCGTGGCTCCCGAGCTGGTCGTACGCGGCGCGCTTTTCAGGGTCCTTGAGCGTCGCGTACGCTTCCGCGATTTCCTTGAATTTCTCCTCGGCGCCGCTTTCCTTGGAGACGTCGGGGTGGTACTTCCTCGCGAGCTTCCGATACGCCTTCTTGATGTCGTCTTCGCTGGCGTTGCGCGCGACCCCGAGGATCGTGTAATAGTCTTTGTATTTCATGGAGCGGCCCGTCGCCGGCGGCGTGTAACATTGCTATATGCGGTCCCAAGTCTCGGCTGTCAACCGGTCGCGCACGCCCACGAGGCTGCATCGCGACCGAACCCGCGGGGAAAAGATGGCTATCCGTCCGCTATATGAATCGCGTGATGAGCCGCTGTTGCCGCGGCAGCGCTTCCTGCGCCGGTTCGGGGTCCACGTCGCGATCGCCGCCGGCATGGTGTTCTTCTCGCTGCTCCTCGGCATGGCCGGCTATTCGTATTTCGAGCACCTTCCCTGGCGCGATGCATTCCTCAACGCGGCGATGCTGCTCGGCGGCATGGGCCCGGTCGATGCACCCAAGACCGACGGCGGAAAGCTCTTCGCGGGGTGTTACGCGCTCTATGCGGGCCTTGTGTTCCTGGTCAGCGTCGGCGTCGCGATGACTCCGGTCCTGCACCGGCTGCTGCACAAGTTTCACCTGGAGCGAACGACGAAGACGTGATGCCGCTCGTGCCGTCCAGCCGAGTGACCGTACCGCGCGACTCCTAACCTCAATCGTTCCTGATGTTGGCTTCCTTCATCACCCGCGCATATTTCGCAAGCTGCGCACGCATCGCCGTTCCCAGTTCTTCGGGCGACGAGCCGCGTACGGTCAGCCCCTGCCCGTTCAAGCGCTCGCGAACTTCGGGATCGGCGAGCGCTTTCTGGACCTCCTCGTTCAGGCGCGCGATGATCGGCTTCGGCGTGCGGGCAGGCGCCATCAGCGCAAACCACGAGTTGAATTCGAAACCCGGCAGCCCCGACTCCGACACCGTCGGCACGTCGGGAAACTGAGGCAGGCGAGTGCGGGTCGTCACCGCGAGCAGCCTCAGCTTACCGCTTCGAACCAGCGATGCCACGGTCGAGAGGCCCTGGAATGCCACGGCCACCTGGCCTGACGCGACGTCGATCGCGGCCTGGGTAGCGCCCCGGTACGGCACGTGAGTTAACGAAATGCCTGCGGCCGTCGCGAACACTTCCATGGCGACGTGCTGCGGGCTGCCGTTGCCGCCCGAGCCATAGTTGATCTTGCCCGGATTCGCCTTGGCCGCGGCAATCAGATCGGCGGCGGTCTTGTACGGGGCGTCGTTGTTCACCACGAGGCCCCATTCGACCGTCGCGACCAGCGATATCGGTTCGAAGTCCTTGAGAATGTCCCACGGCATCGTCGCGTGGAGATTCGGAAGCATGGTCATGATGCTGTCGTTGAAGCCGCCGATGGTGTAGCCGTCCGGCGCGGCTTTGGCCACGCGCTCGGCGCCGATCAAGCCCGCGGCACCGGGCTGGTTCTCGACAACGATAGACTGCCCCATGTTCTGCGACATGCGCTGCGCGAGAATCCGCGCGGCATTGTCGACCGCGCTGGCTGCGGCGAGCGGCACGATCATCTGTATCGATTTACTGGGATAGGCCGATTGCGCCCATGCCACCGGTGCGCCGGCCGCGAGCGCGACGGCGAGAAGCATGCGATGGGTGATGTGGAATGCGGTTGCCATGAACCCTCCTGCTTCCGGAGGCGATGAATCGGTTGCGCGGATCGTGCGCCGCCTACACGAGCCGTTCGATGCCGAGATCGTCGGCAAGCCGATCGAGATTCTGCCGCAAACCCGCCGGTATCGGGATGCCGTGCCGCGAATACTCGACACGTTTGGCGCTGCTCTGCTCACCCGGCAGCCAGATCCGGTCGACGTTCGGCATGCGGCGGCTGCCGCGCAGATCGTCGATCAGCTTATCCACACGATCCTTGAAGACATTCAGCTCGCCGAAGGCGGCGACATCGATGGCGACTAGCGCCTGGCCGGTGTTGGTGGCGCTGGTGTCGTCGCGATTGAAATCGACGACGTCCTTGCCCATCGCGGCACCGTTGAGCGTCCCGGCCATCAGGCCGACGATGAGCGCGAGGCCGTAGCCTTTGTAACCGCCGATCGGCAGCAGGAAGCCCTCGTCGGCGCGGCGGGGGTCGGTGAGCGGTTTCCCCTGGCGATCGATCATCCAGCCTTCGGGCATCATCTCGCCACGCTGCGCCTTGGCCTTCACCTTGCCGTACGCCGCGACGGTCGTCGCCATGTCGAGCACGATCGGTGCGTGCCTGCCAGCGGGAATCGCGACGGCGATCGGATTGGTGGAGAGCAGCATGTCGAGCCCACCCCAGGGCGGCAGGTGGTTGGCGTTACCCACCGCGAAATACATGCCGAGCATGTCGTGCGCGAGCGGCTTTCGCGCATAGAGGGACGCCGGTCCCGCATGGTTGCTCATGCGCGTTCCGACCCAGGCGACGCCGGCCACGCGAGCTTTCTCGATGGCGAGCTCGGCGGCCCGCGTCATGACCAGATGGCCCATGCCGTTGTCACCGTCGATGAGCGCCATTCCCGGCCGCTCCTGCAACACCCGAATCGTGGGATGCAGGTTGAATCCGCCCGCGCGAATGCGCCGCGCGTAGTGCGGCATGCGAATGACGCCGTGCCCGTCCGAACCCTGGAGATCGGCTTCCGCCATCAGCGCGGCGACCGTAACTGCATCTTGATCCGGCATCCCAAGGCTGCGAAATGCCGCGCCGATAAAATCGCGCAGCCGGGAGGGGTCGACGCGCGCCGGTGTGTCGCTCATAGTGGCGGGTCGAACGTGGGCAAGCGCGAAAGCACCATCAAGCGGTGCCGGGATTGTCCGCGGCCCGTGCACTGTCGGGCGCCGCTTCGTAAGCGAGCTTATCCAGGAACGCCTGCAGCAAGGCGAGTGCGCGCGATGCGCGGGCGCGTTCCTGTTCGACGTCGGCGCCAGCCCAGTCGTAGAATCCGCGCCCGGCTTCGAGCCCAGTCTCGCCGCGCGCCACCATCGCCTGGAGCATCGGATTGGGGACGCCGTTGTGAAACAGCGCGGGAACGATGGAGCGCTGCGCATCGGCGTGAATCTTGAGGCCGCTCAAGTCTTTCTGCCGGATGAGTCCGTTGAGGCACATGCGCGGAGCCAGTAGCGTGCGCGCCGCTCGATCGATTTCGGCCGCGCTCGCCACACCCGCCTCGATCAGGTAGTAGGCCTCGTGCAGGATGGCGTGCTGCAGACGATTCACGACATAGCCGATCGTCGGCTTGTACAGCCGCAACGCGTCCTTCCCAGTCGCCTCGACGACGTCGGCCACGCGGTCCACCAGCGCCGCAGGCGTCTGCGGACCTGACATCACCTCGACGACCGGGCTCGTGTCAGCGGGCATGAAGTAATGCATGCCCAGAAAGCGCTCCGGCCGGACCAGCGAGGCCGCGAGCCGGACCAGATCGAGGCCCGACGTGCCCGTCGCGATGATGAGTCCCTCGTCCGGGAACGCGGCCTCCAATTGCCGGTAGACGGCATGTTTGGCTTCGAGGTTTTCGGGAACGAATTCGATGACAAGGTCAGGGCGCTCGTCGCGCAACTGGTCGAGACGTGCAACGGCGCACGAGCCGGCCGGAAGATCGGTCAGCGAATCCGCCCGCCGGCTGTGGATCAGCGTGCGAAAACCGGCCACGGCGAATGTCGCCGCCACGCCACGGCCCATGACGCCATAGCCGCAAATCAGAACGGTGCGAATGGGACGCACGCCCGCCTCCACGAATGACACCTCATTCCGCTCGCTTGTTCGAGCCGACACCGAATCGATCATCTCGCTCGCGCATCAGCCAATAGGCGACGCCGAGGGCCAACGTAATCGCGGCCAAGCCCAACAGTTGCGCTGCGTCCACGCTACTCAGGTCGAGGATGATGAACTTTCGAGCAACTGCCAGAAGAGCGATGAGAAGCACGATCTTCGTTTGAATGATGCTTTGTTCACGCTTCACGACGTATTGAAGGGTGTGATTGAACTCCAACGCAATGAGGAGTGTAAGAATTTCTGCGAACACGGACTGAAAAACGCCATGATCGAGAGGATCAATCACGCCAAACAGGAGGCCGGTTATGACGCTATACGTCAAGCGGAAGAGCGCGACGAGAATTATCAATGCGATGACGAGCGTTAAAACGAGTGCAACGACTCCTTCGAATCGCTGATAGTACGAAAGAACGCCCCATTCGGCTCGTAGGTCACTCCAAGAGCTACGTTTGGCCATCGCGATCCTCCATGTTGCAAGTCGCTGCCTAACGAACCAAGCTAACCGGCGCCGAACGGACGGTGCGCCAGTGTCGCCGACGGGGTGTGCGAGTTGACGCCGGGACGATGAACGAGATCATGGCTCGCCTCGGCCCGATCAAGTCCCTCGATGGAAGGGATCAGGCGGCTGCTTCTTCACCGACTGCGCCCATCGACGGGAACGCGCTTGATCATCGTGAGTTCCACGCCCTCCAGGCAGCGCACGTTCACCGCAGCGGTAGCCGCGCCGGATGGGCCTATGCCGGTGGCAAATGGCGCGCAGCCGCAGGTGGGGCAGAAGTGGTGGGCGATGACGTGCTTGTTGAACTTGTACGTCGACATGCTCTCCTCAGGCGATTTGAGTCGCAGCTGGCCGCGCGGAACGAACCAGAGGAGATAGCCCTTTCGACTGCAGTGCGAGCAGTTGCACTCTTTGACTTCCGAGAACTCGCCTTCGACTTCAAACGAGATGCGACCACAGTGACAGCTTCCTGAATACACGACTCCTCCCAAAGCGGGTTTGCCGCAGCTTTTCAGCGCTAGCGTACTTGAAGCCGCCTAGCGAACCAAGCTCGGCGCCGAGCGGACGGCGTGTGAGTGCCGCGGACAGGTTGTCCGGGTTCAGCGCGAAGTCAGGCGGCACAATAAATGGTTTCACTGCGGAGTGTCACTGAACCTACGGATTGACCGACGTAACCTCTTCGGTCGTGAAATCGGAAGGCATGACAACCTCCAGCATTTCCACGTCGGCGCTGTGCCCGAGTTCCAGGTGGCGAATAGACGGCGGCTGATACACGCACGATCCGGCCTCGAGCCGCACCACGCCCTGACCTTCGTACTCGAATTCGATCCAGCCCTTGAGCACGTAGATCAGTTGAAACGTGGTGCGATGCACGTGCGGCTGCCCCGCGAATGGCGCGCCGGGAGCGATACGAATTACGTGCGCCTCGACTCGCCCGCTGGTGGACTCCTTGATGCCGAGGTCGCGGTACTCGAAAAATGACCGCAGGCCCCGCTCGAAACGCGCATCACGCGCGTGACTCACAGTGAATCCTTCAGTAGCCATTGCTTACCTCCGGTGAAAACAAGGATGCGTGATCTGTGACAGGCGTGTGGTGTCGGCCAACGAACGAAGCGAACCGGCGCACAAGCGGACGGCGCACCAGCGCCGCCGACGAGGCAGCCGGGTTGAACCAGAAGTCATGCCGCTCCTTTCCAGTACTTTCGAAGAATCACGAACGTTATGTAATGCGTCACCAGCAGCGCAGGAACCCAGAAAGCGGGTATCCAATACGCTGGACCCATAAAGGCAGCCGCTCGAAAGATTGTAGCCAGTGCAATCGCCACGATAAGATCCAGCGTCCCTTCAACGGTGAAGATCCACACCAAAAGTCGCGCACTTCTCATATTCCTCGCCACAGCCGGAATTGCAGCGAGGGCGAGCAACGCGGCGAGCAGGTCCCCGAACGCCGCCGGATATGCGAACTGCGGCGGGATGCCGGCGTAGGTGGCTCCGGGTGTCAGGAACATCAGTCCAAGGTGTCGGAATGAATGCAGCAAAAGAATAGGGATCAGTACCGTCCGAGGTCTAAGTTCATGGAGCCTTGGCAACAGATAGAACTCGGCGGCAACCCAAAACACGAAGGTACTGAACAGAAGATTGACCGTGAGAATATTCATGGAGCTGTTCTTGGGCGTCCAGCGATCGTGCAGAGCGGCCT
>Ga0137378_10003663_pt1 | contig 13263 bp, 17 predicted proteins | sample SagtaG_21_FD_104813 | JGI IMG/M metagenome (GOLD analysis project Ga0137378, IMG submission 104813) | Vadose zone soil microbial communities from Sagehorn Ranch, Mendocino, California, USA - Sage2_L_60_16 metaG | ecosystem: Environmental > Terrestrial > Soil > Vadose zone | place: USA... | reverse complement strand
GGGAGTTGCCCGAGAAACGAAGGCCGAAGCAAAACCCCAATTTCGACTCCTATCAAAGGCGCTCGCAGTTGCGCTTATCGAAGGCGTCCTACTCATCGCCATCTACGGTGGCCTTGTACGAGAGTACGTGTCCAACGTCAACATGCAGAACTGGGTCCAGGCCAACTTTGCCCCAGGAAGCTATTTCCTAAATTACAACGGAGTATTGGCGCTAGCCGGGCTCTTAGGGGTCTTGATGTTCCAGCTGCTTCCAAGAAAGCTCCAATCGAGCAAGCTCTAGGCCCAGTTTTGGGACATCATCAGGATCCACCGATAAAAGATGGCATTGAGGATCGGTACGAAGTATACTCTAGCCCGGGAATTGTCGTCACGAGGAGATAATTTTGGTGGGAAGAACCTTTTGGAAAATCTCTAATGAATCAGTAGCGTACTCTCGGAGGACTGTTTCCCTTGTCTGGGTTTGTCTTCTGGGCTTGAAATACGCGCCCAATGGCACCATGTAGAACTTAATCATGACCTGAGAGTTCGGGGCTTGCCGGTAGTTCATCTCAAAATCGTACACTTGGAATTCTTCTCTTTGCATTCTCATAGTTAGCCGGACAAAAAAGTCGTATGCACGGAGCTTCTGGACTTCCTTCTTCAGCGCTAGCGAGATAACCGCTTCATGGGGGATAGTGAGGTTTGCACTATCGGCAGTAAGCGACTCCAAGCTGGTCTGTTCGTAGTCTTCGAGACTCTTTGGTACCACGTCGGTGATTAGCGCAGTGCCATAACTCATCTCCCGACGAAGCCAAAAGTTGCCTCTCGTCTTTTTCTGACGAATGAAGACCGACCGGCTCTCAGTAACCAATATCGCGTACTCTTTCGGATATTCCTCGTCCGGAACGATGACCCTATGAATTAGAGCCAGCCTCTTCTCCTGAATCACGTTAGACATTCTCTTCTCAAAAAGATGTCACGCGAGGGAAACCACTTCTGTGTCGTCTAGGTGCCGAAGGACGAAAGGCGCGATGCTAAACGCAAGCGTGTTATTCCAAATTCTTCTCCAAGATTGACACCGGACAAATCTCAGGCCTTCAGCCGTTTGTGATACGCCTGATACCTCCTAGCATCACGCAATGTGAAGAAAGTGTACAAGAGTCACGCTACCAGCGCTACGACGCCTACAGTCGCAAGTCCGATCGTGAACAATATCAATGCTGGCTCTAATACCAAGAAGAGGGTGCCAATAACCCAGAATAGAGTCCCCGTCCGTATACTTGCACGCTTCTCAACGCTGCTCATTTTCAACACGCCGATCCGGTAGCAGAACAGTATGCACAAGCTGAACGAAAGAATGGTCAGCACTACCGTTGTCAAAGTAATCTGGAAGAGAATAGGGTCAATCTGCCCAGAGGAATAGCGAGGGTAGAGGAAGAAAAGAAGGAACGTAAAGACGGCTATAGTTGACCCAAGAACTGTTCCCGCCCGATTCACATTCGCAGCCGCAAGGTCAAGGTCCAACCATAGATCTTCATTAATGTCTGACATAGGCTGTGGCCTCTGCCGGAATCTGCTCGAAACAGTCGCCAACTATTTAGGCTCTCAACAAACTTGACCCCTGACAATCAGACTTGTTAGGGACACATTAGATCAGAAGTTAGGTCAGCTTGTTGCCGCAGTTCTTGCAGTACCTGGCTTCGGTCGGGTTCAGTGTTCCGCATGATACGCAGGAAGCCGAGGTCAACAATGCCCCGCACTTAATGCAATGTTTTGCGCCTGCGATGAGTGGAGCGCTGCACCTTGAGCATTTGCCGATATTCGAGGAATCTTCTGAAGGTGGCTTCGGGGGCGCGAGCGCGCTTGGAGAGAATACGTCGGATAGGATTACGACGTCTCCGACTGTGGCGATTTTTTCGTGTCCTAGCTCGAACTCGCGCGGCAGGTCCCTCTCATCCAGTAGTGTCTTGAACTGCTCTTTGTCAACTGACAAGACGAGTGACCTGACATCGCCGGTATCGTTCGAGATGGCTTTGCGGACCCGGCCAACTATCATTCCATGGGAATCAATCACTTGGAGACCGGTAATCGCTTCTATTCTGGCATGCACATCTTTCACCATTGTGGGCTCCGCTATACGGTCAACATATTTCTCGCAGGCATAACAGTACCATCTCTTCTGATGCGATTTTGTTCGGATAAATGTAAGCGACTGACTACAATCTGGGCATCGCGCCTTAGCTTCTTCCTCGAACATGGTGGGCATACCGGATTTCAAGAAATAGTCTTCCCGGAAATTGCCAATATGACCATTTTACATAGTTAACATCTTCGCCTTGACCGCCGATTCTTCCTCGCACGTGTCAAAAACTTCTGGCCCGGCTTCTCTTCGATTGTCGAATGAGGTTTGATCCGTTCGAGTCAATTCCATGCCTTTTCGATCCATGCATTTTCAAGTCGGGTTCAGGTTTGGTGGACTACCAAATTTACGCAAAAAAGTAGTCTCAAGAGTCGCAGCAAAACGAAGTCAGGCGACAAGATCCGGGGTAACAGTATAAATTCATTCCAACCGACTTCTACCCTCCGCATTCGGTCTCCAACGAGAACAGCTGATTCGGATGGAACTAGAGTCAGGTGAGGAACTCATCTGGAAAGGGAGACCGGCCTACCATCTTCGATACCCATTCTTGGCTTTCATGTCCCTTTTCGGGATCTTGAACATCAATGGGGCATCGCTAGGAGACGCGGTAGACGCAGCTTCAACTATCCTCTTCTTCGGATTTCTCGCCGCGAGTCTTGTGAGCCTCATTGTTGACAAGGGAAGGAAATACTATCTGACCAATCGTCGAATAATTGCGCACGACTCCACTCTGTTGGTTCCAGATTTGTCAAATGTCCGCATGGAACAATCGAGACTAGGAAGGTTCCGGAGTGTTGGGAATGTGTATTTCGATTCGAGGGACGGCAGATGGATCGCTTTCAAACACGTGAAGGAGCCCAACCTGATCGTTCACAGCTCGATGAGCCTCAGAGGGATTCCTGCGGGCGCTACAGGCATGGTTTTCTGCAATTATTGTGGTTCGCGAATCCCCGGTGGCGCTACCAAGTATCCCAATTGCGGCGCAGACGTGTGATCCTGGTAGTTGCATACAGGAGTTAGATGAAACCTAAGCGAGACCTAGTTGAAAAACTAGGACGAAACTTCGCGTCGAAATTAGGCCATAATATTTTTGCATTAATAGTCCGAGATTGATCAGAGGCTCGATTAGATCTTGAGGAAAAGCGTCAAACAGCTGCTCACAGAAATCTATGATGGCCGGGCTGACGTTCATCTAGACCTTTACCAACTGTCGAACCAGCATCGCCGTAAGCACGGGCGGGGTTGCGACATGTTCCCCAGCGACCCCTTGCAGGCGCCCCTGTGGACGGTGCTTGCTTCACTAACGCATGCGCGACTAATGTTGGAGGTTGGTTGTGGTCACGGGTACACGGCTGCTGTGATGGCTTCCGCGGGAGGACCTGACTGCCACGTGGACACTATTGAAGGAGACCCACATCATGCAGAACTTGCCGAACAGGCTTTCCTGCAACGAGGCCTCTCCAGACGCATCCGCGTCCTCCGCGGCCGGGGACAAAGCGTCCTTCCCAAGCTGAAGGGTCGCTATGATGTCGTGTTTCTGGACGGTGACTGGCGCGAATACCCGAGCTACATTCCACACCTCCGTCGTCTCACGCGTCCCGGCAGCATTATTGTAACCGCGAATCTTAACCCACTCTTTGGCGGCTGGGGTAGCAGTCTACCGGGAAGGCAAGCGATCCGATCCTATCTGACACGCCTTGTAAGAGATCCGCAATTCCGCACATACGTGGTTCCTGGCGAATGGCACTCAATAAGTGTGCGCGTATAGTGGATCAGAGGATCGCTACTTCAATGAGCAATAAGCAGCTGCTGGATGCGGTTCAGCCGAGAATGGTTTCAGCTAGCTGACTCGTCTAAGTTCCCGGCAGAAAGGTGTTGATTATGAAATCGTTTTGAGTCTGGAATACATCTGGTTGGCTCCCCATTTCGTAAGGGAAGTTCTCGAGATCTACGATGCCTGGAAAGGCAAGGACGGCGTGCCGTTGAAGATACAGGAGCTCATGATGGTCCTTGAGATCGAGCTTTCGGAACGGCGCAAATGAGCTTCCACTTTCACCTGGACAATCAAGACTTTACAACCAGAGCATTAGGTATTGGACTTTCTCGATTAGTAACGCTAGCTGGAGGTTGTGTTCAAAATTGTTGGATTATTCATCGAGTATCTGATGGATGAGGCGTCGCCTCGGAGGTGAAGATCTTCGAAGAAGATAGCCCTAATCCTTCTAGTCGCCGCCGCAGTCCTGATTCCAACAGTAGCCATCCTTCACGCAATGGACACCTCCTCAAGCAATACATCTACAGGCCATGATGATGACCATCAGGATCAGAACCATCAGGATCATGATGACAACGATGCTTCAGATGACAATTCAATAACTCACACCGACCTCGACGACGCCAACGAGAATACGGCAGACACGGACTAGGCCCGGCAAGCAAGGGACAACCAACCTATCCGACCGCACAATTCTTCCATTTTTTGGAAACTATTTCCCCGCCCAAGACCGTACTTGATCAATGGGACGCAGATCATAGTTGCCGCAAGGGGCATGCCGGGTTGAGGCAAAACCATCCGCCTGCCACGTAGCCCAGCCGGCCACCGCATGTTGGACATGCTACTAGCTGGTTGAGGTCTGTTGCTTTGCCAGGATCCATTTTGATCCGTGGGTCGTCTTGTCGAGGGGCTCCCGTTGGAATGTCCGAATATGATACGAGATTGGCGACCATACTTGGCAGCGTGGTCATCGCAGGGTCAAAGCCGGTCGGAGTAATCGGTGTCGGAACTACCATTGTCGGGGTTACCGTTCTGGGAATGATCAGTCTTGAATCTACCTGCACCGGATTGATCTCCGTTGGAGTAATCGTTGTCGGATTGATAGGTGTCGGAGTGAACGGTGAGCCTGAACTCTGATGGATTTGCTTGTCGAAATCAAAACTGGCCGAAACCGGGATTCGGGGGTTGGCAAGCGCGAGGACTAGCCCTATGAATCCGAAAATGAGACCAAAGATTGTTGGGATGAACTGTGACCCTGACGTGTCAAAGAGACCGCCCCCTCCGAACAATCCTCCACTACTCGCTACGCTGATGGTTCGAGTTTGGCCTGTGCCGCTGCCACACGGCTCCGATGCGCTGATAGTGAAAGTGCCTGAGGAATTGTAAGTGTGCTGCCAGTTCTCCGCTAGGGAACCACCATAATTCCTGGAACCTGAGGCTCCATCGCCCCAGGAGACCGTGACTGGGTCGCAAGAATCCAAGCTTACGAACACACCGATTTGTAAGGTAGACCCGATTGGCATTGTGCCGCCATCCGAAATGAACTGCTTACTTCCATCCGGTGCAGTGTACGTGTTCAACGCAACATCTGCTGATGCGTGTGCAGGCACTACGACGATAACTGATGCGACAAGGACCATTGCAGCAGTAAGCAGTAGCATGCGCGAGAGGAGTCGGTGCAACGCTACTCTCCCCGGTTCCTTGGCCTTGTCGCAGGCCCAGTGGCGAGCAGCCGTAGCGTTTCGCGCCTGGCAACAGCGTTCCCGTTCCATTCAAGCATTAGTGCCGTCGACAGTCCACTCTTCGACGCTTTCCGCCCAGCCGGGCCGGCTTCCGCGTAAGCCATCCTATTCATCCGACCCGGGAGAAGACGTGCCACCTGGCCCGGTTTCAACTGGAAGGAAAGACCTGCAAGCCTAACAGGGACAGATCTCGAACTTCCTGTTCCTATTTCGGGGACTCCGTAGACTTCATGTGCTGTGCCTTTTGCGAGGGCCTTTCTGACCGGATACCGTATACTCTGGGAGGCGCCGCCAAACGCCATGCCGAGGATTCCAGTTATCATGACTAGGGGAGTGTACGTTCCCGGGTCCACAGGCTGGCCAGTGGCTGCGGCAATCACAAGAATGATGGCACTGAACCCAGTGAGCGCGCCTAAGACTCGAAGGATTGGAACCGCTCCCTTCTTGAGGATGCTTTGTAGGAAGTTGATCTCGTTTTGAGTTAGCGCTCGCTCGACTACCGGGCTTGCTTGGACGATTCGGCCGATCAGACCATTGTTTGCGGTTGTGGATGAGAGAGGATCTAGATCGTTGCGCGGTAAACGCGTAGCAATTGCCAAAGATTCTTCGTCAGAACCAAACCGCCTCTCAGGTACCACATGGACATGATGTTACTGACCAGTTGTCCTCACCGATACGCCGGAAACCCACAGCCAGAGTACGAATCCAAAGCTACGTTTTCCTAGAGGAAAATGAACGGTTCGCGTAAATCGTGGAGGTCTATTCTTGAACGCCATGAACGTCGACTACAACGCTGCTTTGCCGATTCTAAGCTCTTTAGCTGGACCCCTTGACATATTCTGAAGTGATGTCAGTAGGTCGCGATACGCCCGCAAGCCTCATCACATTTGTCAGCTCCGCACGCAAATGCTCCAAGACTGCAGCAACCCCATCTGCTCCGTAGAGAGCGAGACCCCACAATACTGGTCGTCCCACGCCGACTGCTTCTGCGCCTAGCGCCAGGGCTTTGAACACATCCGTCCCTCTCCTGATTCCACTATCAAATAGTATTCTCGTATTTCCTTTGACTCTCTCGACTATTGGTCGAAGAGCCTCGATGGCTCCAAAACCTGTGTCGAGCTGCCTCCCTCCGTGGTTTGAGACGACTATTGCAGGGACCTTGCGCTTTGCAGCCTCCTCAGCGTCATCGGGAGAGAGGATTCCTTTGACTAAGACGGGTAGAGTAGTGTGCTTTCGGGTCCATTCGTAGTCGTCCCAACTGAGGTCATCCTTGATACCAGCCGTGAGAGACTGAAGGTTTCGCGTTGCGGCAACGTATCGCTCGGATGGAACATTTGATCCATTGAGATCCTTCGATAACATGAAGCTGTTTCTGACATTACGATCCCTAATGCCTAACACTGGCAAGTCGACTGTCAAAACGATCGCGGAGTAGCCAGCTTTCGCAGCTCGCTGAAGCAGTTGCTCGTTGACCTCAGGGTCCTTGTTGAAGTAGAGCTGGAACCATCGAGGGCTATCCCTGATCGCTGTTGCTACCTCCTCCATCGTCTTGTTAGAACCTGTCGGAGCGACGAAAAGTGTGCCTGCCTTTTTCGCGCCCTGTGCACTTCCAACTTCAGCCAAAGGGTGAACGACGCCATGGTTTGCCATAGGAGTAACATAGATTGGCATCGATAATCGCTGCCCGAGAAGGTTAATCGAAGTGTCGGCTTCTTTGATTCCACCTAGGACCCGGGGCATGATCGTTATTTTCTCGAAGGCTTCTCGGTTCGCCCGTAGAGTCTGCTCTGCCCCTGCGCCTCCAGCAACAAAATCGTAGCTGGCCTGATCAAGGTGCTGTCTCGCTTCGTCTTCCAAGTCCTCTAAATTGGTGAATAATGGGGTAGTTTGCTTCTCTAGCTGGGTCAACAGTCTTCTTGAGGGCAGAATTCTTTAACCCTGAGTATAAACTGCGCCGTCATCCAAAGGCTCAAGCTCTCGAATGACGTCGAACAAACTAGCCTTGCTGAAAGAATCTGTTTCCTTCACAAAGAGCAATCAGGATGCGCTTCTGAAGGGTGACTTTGAAGTGTATGACGATCGTATCGTCGTGAAAATCTCTCAAAGGGTCGCGTTGTCGACACTGGCGAGACCTCTTCCGCCCACTTTTCCGGAAGTTGGTATGATGGAGTCCATTCCATTCTTGAGAATCACGAGAATCGGGGGCAATATGAAGAAAGGGGTTCTCTCAAGAAATGTAAAGATGGAGATGCTTACTGACGACGGCGTAACTTGGAACGTCAAAGGATCTCCGAAAATCTTTGATGCTCTTCAAAATGCGTATCAGGCCTGGAAACGTAACCGTCACGATTAGCCTGCAATCGTCTCTGTTAAGATCCCAATTGGCTTTCTTCTTCTTGATCGCTCAGGCAAGGTGGGACTAATATCTTTCGATTTCGTGTTTCATGCGGGCTAGCAGATCGACTGCGCCGTCTGCGTAACTTCCGATCCATCGGTCTTGCAGTTCTTTGATAGGGAGCGGGTTGATGTAATTCCAGCGAAGACGCCCCTCACGTCTCACAATGATAAGGTCGGCTTTTTCGAGAACCTTCAAGTGCTGCATCACAGTACAACGATCCAGTTGCCTGAAATGCTCGACCAACTCTCCGGTGGTTCTTGATCTCTCTTTGAGCAGGTCAAGTATTTCGCGCCGTCGAGAGTCGCCGAGTGCTTTGAAGATCGGATCGTACTTGTCTTGCATTGTCAAGCTACCCTCTTGCGGGAATCCGTTGTCAAGGTCGATGTCACGGTCGATATCTTAACGAAGAAAGTGTTATAAATGTATAACATGTTGCGAAGGGGTCGTCGGAGGATGCGATTATGGATCTAAGGTTCACCGTTCAGACGAGAATCCAGAAACCGGTAAGCGAGGTCTTTGATGCTGTCCATAACCCGAAAAAGCTGAGCGGCTATTTCACGAGCGGCGGATCTGATGGACCGCTCGATGAAGGAAAAACCGTGTTATGGAAATTCAACGACGTTGGACACAAAATTGTGGAGGCCCCTGTGAAGGTACAGAAGGTTGTCCGAAACAGATTAATTCGATTCTCCTGGGAGGCGAGCGAGGGTCTTTTTGACCCGAAAACCGGATCAATACCTGAATCAGGCGGATACGATACCGTTGTCGAGATGAGTTTCGAACCTTTGAACGCGAACGAGACGCTTGTGAAGATTGTCGAGGGTAAATGGCGATCGACCGAGGGCGGTCTGCAAGGCTCATACGGGAACTGCCAGGGCTGGACTCAAATGGGCCTCTGTCTGAAAGCCTACCTCGAATACGGCATCAATTTGCGGAAAGGCTCGTTCTAGCAGCGAAAATCCAGCTAACGAGGGTCATTGAAGACGACCAGGGCAGCGCGCTAAAGTTCTATACGACGATCTTGGGCTTTATCAGGAAATACGATTTTCCTAGAGAGATTATCCACCTCAAGACTTGTCCTCCAACATTGGTATCTTCTTTCCACGTAGACGATTGAGTATTCCAGGTTTCTGTATCAACTTAATCCTCTCATTTTGAAGGATAATATTAGTTGAAGCAATTGTCAACTGCATCTTCAATCCATATCCAATGTCCTGCCAACCCTCTGACGCTAGAATTACACCAGTTCTGTCCCAACTTGGTCTTTCGGTCAAGGCAATATGGACTATCAGTTCATTCCCTTTCCTTTCAACTTTTATGGTGTGTGGTATTCCCCTCAAGCCATAGTCACTATTGCTAGACCAACATTCAAGGAATATATGGACAGATCGAAGAGTCCACTGGTGAACGAGAAATGGTGCCGGCTAAGAAATACGAAACGATAGACGAATACATCGAATCTTTCCCCGAGAACGTTCAGAGTGTTTTGGAAAAGCTGAGGGCTACTGTACAGGAGGCAGCGCCTGAAGCGGTGGAATCTATTAGCTATGACATGCCCACGTTCAAGCTAAACGGAGAGAGATTGGCGTATTTCAGCGCTTGGAAAAGTCATATCGGATTGTACTCAATACCCAGGGGCAATGAAGCTTTCAGAAAGGAATTATCGCCGTATGAGGGAGAGAAAGGCTCGCTCCGGTTCCCGCTGGAAAAGCCAATACCCTACGATCTAGTGAAGAAAATTGTCACGTTTCGCATGAAAGAAATCCAAGACGAAAACAAGTAACAGAACTTCTTACTGCCCGGACTGGAACCGAAGACAAATCTATCGACTTCGGGACTCATCTATTTCTACCGGTGAGGTGAAATTGTTCTACCGTGGATATCTACCTCGTGGATGGCACCTACGAACTGTTCCGTCACTTCTACGCCCTCCCAACCCATACCAACGCTAGAGACGAAGAGGTTGCAGCGACTCGCGGCGTACTCAACAGCATAGCCGGCATGCTCGAATCAGGAATCACCCACATCGGGGTAGCAACAGACCACGTCATAGAATCCTTCCGGAACAACCTCTGGCCTGGATACAAGACCAGTGAAGGGGTCGATCCACGACTATTATCACAGTCCCCTTTGCTGGAAGAGGCGTTGCAGGCAATGGGAGTTGTCGTCTGGCCTATGGTTGAGCTGGAGGCAGATGACGCTCTAGCAGGTGCCGCCGCTTCCCTTAGTAAGCTTGCGAAAGTCGGCCGAATCTACATCTGCACCCCTGACAAGGACCTGGCCCAATGCGTTTGCAACGACCGTGTTATTCAGCTGGATCGTCGTGCACGAAGTATTCGAAACGAGGCAGGTGTGATGAAGAAGTTCGGAGTGCCCCCCGGTTCCATACCTGATTATCTCGCCCTAGTTGGCGATGACGCCGACGGATACCCCGGGCTTGAGGGCTGGGGAGAGAAGTCAACAGCCGTTGTTCTCGGAGTCTACAAGCATCTGGAAGCCGTTCCCTCGAAGGCGGAAAACTGGAAGGTACAGCCACGGTCCGCCGATCGCCTCGCAACCGTTCTGCAGGACAATTTCAAACTTGCACTTCTATTCCGCAACCTCGCGACTCTTCGAACAAAAGAACCAGACATATCCTCGCCCGACGAATTATCCTGGAATGGGTCCCGAACTGCCTTTCCAGCAATCTGTCAACGAGTCGATGACCCTCAGCTGATTGATCGTGTGGCCAAGTTATCTAGCTCCCGAAGCCCAAAATCCAAGACCAAGAGGTCGAAACGTCGAGGATAACAAGACTCGGCCCATGACTGAACGTTAAGGCTGTCCGAATGGGACACTGGCAATTGTAACAGGTTCCTTTTGCCCCGCGGTGACGTAATAGCTAGTGAGTGGCTATGCACCCCTCTTTCCGCCGCTCGCGAAAGGGAATGGCCACGATCATGGCAGAGGTATTGATGGTTGTTATTGTAATAATCATGTCCACCATCATCTTTGTCTGGGTGGTGCCTACTTTCACATCCCAGACCGGCCAAGATAATGCTGGGGCCGCGTACTCAGAAAAGTTCACGACGGTAAGAGGCCAATTCGCAACGTTTGTCCAACGGACACCCGAGCCCGTGGATCCTTGCACAGCGTCGCCCGTAGGATGTTCCCCTTCGAGTCCATTTGTGACATGCAACGGGTCCATAACTTCACCATACTCCGGGGACGTCATTGTCCCGATCAACGGCGCCTGCGTGATTACTGCATCAGCGTCAGTTCACAACGTGTTTGTAATGACTGGCGCCAACTTGACAGTGGTAGGCGCAACCATTAACGGGGATCTAATCGGCAACTACTCACAAAGCATCACTCTGAGAAACGCTAACGTCTACGGATGGACGGGCTTGTACAACGTGCAAGCCACCAATATTTCAGGGAGCTCACTCAACACTTCTGGTAACCTCTCATTCTCCCATGACGGTTGCTGTTCGGCAATGTACGGTGGTGGTCCGGGTTCGTTTACCATGACTAACTCAACCGTAACTGGACAGGTCGAAAACGAAGTTGGTCATCAGACCTTTTTCGTAGGGAATCACGTAAGTGGGAGGTTGGAGGTTGAGAGCGCTGATCAGGGCTCGATAATCGGCAATACGGTAGGGAGTCTTGACCTTGACCAAAACGGCGTTGTCGTAATTGCCTCGAATACTGTGAACGGCATAGCAAAATACGGCACCAACGGCTGGTGCGGCACCGGATACAACGTAATCTTGGGCGGGATCCAAGGCGTCTGCATTGGCAACGTTGAGGTTGACGTCATGAACACCGGATCTATACCAGTGAAGTTTGTCTCAGCCTACATGACCAACATCCCGTTAGCCGGCAATCCTTCATGGCAACTTGCCTCCGGACACCAGGTCCAGTGCGGAACTACGCTATCCTTGACCTGCTCACAGCTTCCGATCATTATTCCGGTTGGAGACATGGCCCAGATTACGATGGGCTGGACCCCTCCCGCGTCATCGTTCCCACTACCATGGAACTACATCTACTTCATCTTCGTCTCATCACACGCCAACTTCGTGGACGGATACCTCTACTTCTCCGTAGGACTTGGACTCCCAATGCAATCACGCCTAGAAAACAGAATCTGCCCACCCTGCTACTAGTCCCTTCAACTAACATGGTTTGCGCGCCCGAGTTCACAAGGTTACCTTTGAATCGAGGAAGCCTAGGTGGCGGCGGTTGCTACCCTCTCTTTTCTATCGAAGAAGCTGATGGCTCAAGCTCCAATTTGGGCATAGTGCAGGTGTTGGGGATTGATTCACATGTGTAGGGAAGGTCCTATCCCCGCACCTTCTTCTAAAGGACCTCGCGGCCGGACAGACCAGTCCTGACAGAGACTACCACCACTACATTCTTCCTTCACCGGCAGAAAGCAGATATCGAAGGGCACGCTATCACACTCTTCCATGAGAGAACTGGTCGTCAAAGAGCTAACGCCTTCTCTGAGAGACGACTTCCTAATGTTCTTCGACAGTGTTGCATTCGCGGACAATCCTGACTGGTCTGACTGTTACTGTTCCGCCTATCATTTCGCAAACAACAAGGGAAAGGCTGAGAGTCGTCGCGAGGCCTCAAGCCTCATCGAGGAGGATAGAATGCACGGATTGCTTGCCTACGAAAGCGGGAAGCCGGTTGGCTGGTGTAACGCTGCTCCTCGCAGCAGCTACCCCGGAGTCCAGTGGCTGATGAGCCCGGGTCCCGACAAATATGAGCGGGTCGGTTCAATCGTCTGCTTCGTAATAGCCTCTACACATCGCAACCAAGGAATCGCATCCCAGCTGCTGAACGCTGCGTGCAACAGGTTTTCCCAGAAAGGACTAGAGTATGCTGAAGCTTATCCGGTCAAGAAGCCACAGTCGGCAGCTTACAACTTTCCAGGGCCGCTGTCAATGTACCTCAAGAATGGCTTCACCACACATCGCGACGCTGACTGGTATCTCGTAGTGCGAAAGCGACTCGAAACACCAGGCTGAGCTACCGCGTCCCTCTCCAGCAAGAGATCTTTTGTCAGATATCCCGTCCCCTCTCCACAACATGGGCACTGTCGACACCCATCGCAATCATCCCTGTAGGCTCCTTCCTCGGCACCTATCCCTTTGAAAGGGCCGGCAGATCAGCTAGGCAAAACTGGTGGGCCCGCCCGGATTCGAACCGGGGACCGTCAGGTCTCCCGAACCTCGGGGCT
>Ga0137378_10003657_pt1 | contig 13275 bp, 13 predicted proteins | sample SagtaG_21_FD_104813 | JGI IMG/M metagenome (GOLD analysis project Ga0137378, IMG submission 104813) | Vadose zone soil microbial communities from Sagehorn Ranch, Mendocino, California, USA - Sage2_L_60_16 metaG | ecosystem: Environmental > Terrestrial > Soil > Vadose zone | place: USA... | reverse complement strand
TTCACATCGCTCGCGTCATTAATTGCGGCCGCCTCTTGGAATGGGAGGCCGCTTCGAGTTGCTATTGCACGGAGAGCCGCAAGCGTTTTTGACATGATTGAGGCGACCATCTGCTCCCGCGTTTCGAGGCACAGTGGACGTTCTACGGAGATTAGAATGTCGTCTGCCGGCGACAAATTGACGTGCCCACCCCATACCAGGCAACCATGACATGCCGCGACTACTTCCTTCATCTCCTCAACGCTGACATCGACTCGGGCCAGCACCTCCATCGTGTCCGCCGTGCCGGCCGGCGAGGTAGTCGCACGCGACGACGTCTTGGGAATTGTAAGGCCATGCGCTGCCACAATCGGTACGACCATCATGGACGTACGATCGCCGGGAATCCCTCCGATACAATGCTTATCGACCACAATCGAACTGTTCCAATTCAGTTGAGTTCCCGCCTTAGCCATCGCGCCAACGAGAGCCAAGAGTTCGTCGCTCGTCATAAAGCTGGCTGAGCTGATCAGAAAGGCGGCGATCTCCTTGTCGGAGTACCGATAGTGGGTGAGATCGTCGATTATCGCAGTGATGTCTTCGGATCTGAAAACTCGTCCGCCGATCTTGGCACGTACGGCATCAAGGCTATCCGGAGAGGATGACGGAGTAATCGACACCAGATTGCCGACCGGCTCGGCAAAGCGTCGAAATGCGGGTTCGGAGAGTCCGAGATCGCCGGGTCCCACCAGTGCATCGTCATCAGTGATCAGTAAAGTTGCTAGCAGGACTTTTTGAATCGCAACCGAGCTCGACACGGCTGGAAACCGCGGGAAAAGTCGGGGCGTAAGGCCTTCAACCGGCGCGATATTACGACAACGTTCTCGCGTCCCGTATCAAGATTTATTCGTTGGATCTTCAGTTACGGCCGAAAGGCATCTATGCGGATCATGAACGAGCCTCCGGGATGGCGGGAAAGAGAATGGCCTCCACCAAGTCTCCGAATGAAAATGAATTACTTTGATGGTGTCGAAGGAATAGACCAAAGTTGAATCGCAATTCGCCCAACACTTGCATGATGGCAGCCGCATGACAGTCGCGCTGACGCATTTGAGCGCTCGATACCTCAAGGTATCCCGAGGCGCTACGCGGTTGCATTAGAGGCGCGATATCGATGCGACGCGGTAGGTGTGCATCTTGCCGCCTTCGTTGATCGAGACATATTCTCCGTATACGAACCGTTCATCCGCGAAGTGAAATCCCACTTCGTCTGGCATGTGGGCGCCAGTATCGTAATGGAATGCCCAGCCGCCACCTTGAAGGTGTATGAGATGACCGTGGTCGTCTGGCTTGTCGGGGCGTAGTCGCGCAATCCGGCAAGCCTCGCGACGCTCTCGCCATAGTGTCGCATCGATCCGGTCGTCGGCGTTGAGCGGCGCGATGATGAAATAGGCGACGCTGGCGTCGCCTTCGGGGTGACCAGGTTCGCGTGCAAGCTCGATGCGGACCTGTCGAAACTGCGCCGGAAGAGATGTGTTCAGGATCGGTTTGGGATGGGTATTTTGCATGTTGGTGTCGCTTCCTGTTTGCGGGCTTGGCCAGCTGACGACCGCGATTACTTCTGTTCTGCTGTGGCCGCCGCCGCGGGGCTGCGGCTGCTGCCGGCTTCTTCAGGCTCTTGATGATGATTGTGATCAGCGGCACGATGAGCAGAGGCAGGATTCCGTTGAGCGGGTGGTAGATCATTCCGGATACCTGCGATTGCAGCGTACGCGCCTCTCCGGTTGTTGACGGCGAAAAGGGGACCTGAGGGTCAGTATTAAAACATGGCCGAAGCCGACGGTCGGAGACTTGACCCACGTCAAGCTCAGCGCTGCGATCCAAAGATAGGAAAATACCTCGATGACGTTGCGTAACGAATGGGTCGCGTTGCGGCGTCACCGTATCGGGCGGCGAGAATCGCAAAACAAACCGAAAAGCCGGAGTTTGACTCAAATCAACACGCGTGCCCGTTGAATAGTAAAATCTTTCGAGTCTTGCCACTCCAGCCAGCTAAATCAGATACCAAACTGTTTCCCGTCAAGTCCGTCAACCTTTTCAAGCGCGGTCCAGCACTTGATCCGCCAGGCGCGCCGCTCACATTGACCGTCCGTCTTTCCACCGTGGGATCAGATAGCGCTTACGACCCTCCTGTTAGCTTGCGGAACGACGAGGTCACTGATGGCAGGGCGGCTTTCCTCCCCAGCTGGGCGATGCAGGTAGGCATGGACAGGTTTTTCAACTCGCTTCGACCAGGATCTGTAATAGGCGACCGCCGTCATGATCAAGACGCCGGCAGCTCCGACCAGAAGTTCGGCGAAAATCCCCCCGGAGGTCGTTTTCAAAATGAAGTACGCAATAAACGCGAGATAGATTCCGACGCAAAACACCTCGAGAGACTGCTGACCGCATTTGATCAGCGGCCGCCAAATGGCCGCCTGCAGTATCGGCGCATCGATCGGTATCAACCGCGCCACGACGATGATCAAGATCGCCAGATGCAGGAAACGATAGGGTGCGAGATTGGTTTTGTCGTTGGGGTTAAAGGCCCCGAACAGAGCGCGCGGAATTATTGCCTGGAGCTCGGGCAGCAGCCCCGCCAATGTCATTACAGCCGCAAAAAGCAGATACATCACGCCGAGGTAGAAAACGAGGCGGGAGCGGATCAGGAAATGCAGCGTAGCGGCTCCGCCCAGCGCCAGCCACGCGCCGAGCACAAAGAGAAGTTGCCACGCGAACGGGTTGAAATACCAAACCCCCGATGGATAGGAGGAAAGGTTCCAGCCAAATTGCCGGGCGGCGACCCAGAGCAAGACTGATCCCAGCATGATCCAGTTTCGGTATCTGAGCATCAGCCAAAGAACCGGCGCAAAGGTGCCCATTAGGACGACGTAAAGCGGCAGTACGTCCAGATTGACCGGCTTGTACCGCAACAATAGTCCCTGGATTAACGTCTCGACCGGAGCATCGGTCAGGGGAGCAACATTAAACCGGTCGATGAAATCTGGGATATTAAACCTGTGCGACAGGAAATGGACGGTAGCGAGATAGCACACGAACAGAAAGACGTGGGCCACGTAGATTTGCCAGACGCGCCTGAACAGCCTCGTCGTTCCGAAAATGAAACCGCGCTCGGACATCTTTCTCGTATAGACGATGGCTGACGTGTAACCGGCAATGAACACGAACAGATCGGCGCCGTCGCTGAAGCCATAGTTTCGGAACGTCAGCCAGGCCAGCACGGTGCTGGGAATATGGCCCAGGAACATAGCCCAATTGGCGAGGCCACGAAAAAGATCGAGACGCAAATCCCGCTTTGAGGGTGGAAGAGCAATGGCGACGCTCATTTGTCCTCAGCCCGGATGTAACAATCCGCAAAGTCTAGGTTTGCGCCGCCTCCAGTTAACTCTCGCGGACGCTTTGAATCACCGGATCCGGTTTGGAACCCTTTGACAATCGTCATAAGGGTAGGGGGCAGCGCTCGGGACCTTGTTGAGCCATGTCAAGGCGCGGAGGGCTTCAGGCGACGCGGAGCGGTCGTCCCTTCTTCAATCAGACGGTGACGTGTGCATGATGTGTGCACCGAGAGTCCCGTCACAATAAGCAAGTATATCGTAATTTCGCACGCCGTCTCATGACGCAGGTCAAATACGCCTTGGCGCTTTGATGCTCTTGATACTGTCCTCACTACCTGAGAGACAGCGCGCCGACTTCCAAATACGAAAATCACCACGCTGCACGGTTGGTCCGATGGAGGATTTGTTTCAGCCTTCAGACATCAGCTTCGCAACCTGACGAGGTCGCCATGACAAGTCAAAGTCGCAAGATCGTTATCATTGGCAGCGGCATCGGCGGGTTGTGCGCGGCGGTCTACGCTCGAAAATGCGGCTACGAGGTCGAGCTTCTCGAACAGCATAACAGCCCAGGCGGACTGGCGACCAGTTGGCGTCGGGGCGATTATACCTTCGAGACCTGCCTGCACTGGCTGCTTGGCTCCAATCCTGACGGCACCTTGCACGCGCAATGGCAGGAAGTATGCGATATCGACAGCTTAAGTTTTGTCTATGCCGAAGAATACCTTCGTCTGGAAGACGAGCACGGCGGCTGCTTAAGCATCTACACCGATGTCGATCGGCTGGAACGGGAGCTGCTGAACGCAGCGCCAGAGGATGAAACGGAAATCCGCCACCTGGCCGCGGCCATTCGTCAGCTTGGCGACCTGCCCATGCCGGGGCTAGACGAAGGCTGGCCGCAAAAGGCGCTGGACCTGGTGCGCATCATGCCCGACCTGCCCTTGCTGTGGCGTCTGTCACACGTCAGCGTCGAAGAGTACGGCCAGCGTTTCAACCATCCCCTCCTGCGGCGCTTTTTCGGGGCGGGAGCGATGGGCCGCCTGTCTGTTCTGGCGTTGATCATATCCTTGGGCTGGATGAGCACGGGCAATGCGGGCTATGCCATCGGCGGGGCGCAGGCGCTGATCCGGCTGATTGTCGAAAAGCTCACGGCGCTGGGCGGGCAGGTGCGTTACGGCGCGAAGGTCGAAAAGATTCTGGTCGAAAACGATGTGGCGGTGGGCTTGCAACTGGCCGGGGGCGAGATCGTCAAGGCCGACTGGGTCCTTTCCGCTGCCGACGGCCACACCACCATTTATGAAATGCTCGGCGGCAAGTACAGGGACAAGGTCGTTGATGCGGCCTATGACAACTTCGAGACCTTCCCGTCCTATCTTCAGGTATCTTTGGGGGTGGCCCGTGATCTGTCGGATCAGCCCGGCTATGTGACCCGCGTACTGGATGAGCCGCTTGAGATCGATCCGCAGACGGCGCTTTCCGATGTGTCTTTCCGCCTCTTTCACTTCGATCCGACCTTCGCGCCAAAGGGCAAGACCGCCGTCACCTGCTTTTTGCCGACGCACAATTTCGGCTATTGGGCGAACTTGTGTGAACGTGATCCGCACACTTATCAGGCGGAAAAGCACCGTGTGGCCGAGGCGGTCATCGCCATTCTGGAACGCCGGATGCCTGGCATCAAGGCCGATATCGAAGTCACCGACATCTCCACGCCCGCCTCGGTCATGCGCTACACCGGCAACTGGAAGGGCAGCATGGAAGGCTGGCTGATGACACCCGATACGGGCTTCAAGTCCCTGCCGCTGACGTTACCGGGGCTACGGCAGTTTTTGCGAGCCGGTCAGTGGGTGCAAGCCGGCGGCGGCCTGCCGACCGGTTTGATGACCGCCCGCGCCGCCATTCAAACCATGTGTCGTCAGGATCACGTATTGTTTTCAGTATGAAGTCTTGGTGGGAACGCGCCTGCCAGCGCTTCGCCCTGCAGGCGACAGCGCTCGCACCTTACCGTTCTCGCCGCGTCGGCCCGTGAAGGCGGTCCTGTCTCCGATGCCAGAGCAAGCGGGTTAAATGAGACTCCCCGCTGAGCGGTGGCTGAGGACCGAGCTCTACCGGGGCGTATTTAATGCGGACGGCGAAGTTGTTCATGCGTGCCGATGGACCGCGACACGAGCGTCATTGTCGGACTGGCGGTCGGCGCGGAAGCGGAGCAAAGACGCTATTGACGTGCTCCACCTAAAACTGGCGTCGCGCTTTCCACGCGACGGCGATGGCAGCGGCGCCGATGATCAACGTGATCATCAGCAAGGTTTGAATGATACCAAAATTCAAGGCGTCGCGCGCGACGAACAGCGAGGTGATCGCCGCGGCAACGACCGAGAGGAGACGAAGGAGCCAAGCCATTTGCAACGCTTTTCGTGGGACGACGGCGTCAGCTCGCGGCCTTCATATCTTCAGGCGATTCCATGTAAAAGCCTGACCAGCTGTCGACAAAGCAGAGATGATCGTGCACCTCCTTGACGCCCGCGGTGTTTTCCGCCGCGACGATCGAAGCCCGGCGCGCGCTGTCGTCGTTGATGATAAGGCCGTGCAGGTGAACGACGCCGTTGCGGACGGCGACCTGAAGCCCGATTGGCCGCCAGTCGGTGGCTTCCAGGGTCCGGATGATTCGATCGCGGATATGGTCGTCATCCGCCGTTGGATCCGGAATCTCCTTGGCCATGCTGGCCACGGCCTGAAGCAGGTTCGCACGGGTGATAATGCCGACCAACTTGTCGTCCCGCACCACCGGCAGGCGCTTGATGCCGTTCTTCTCCATCAGGTGCACCAGTTCATCCAGCGACGTACCTTCGTCCGCGACGACGGGATCACGGGTCATGACGTCTTCGACCTTGCGGCCGCGTTCATGAATGAAGTCGTTGGCAGAATGAGCCGGGCTGAGAAAGTACTGAAGCCAACGGGGCCGTTTTTGCTGGGTGCCGATCTCCGAACGTCGCAAGAAGTCGCTTTCCGAGACGATGCCGACGAGTTTGCCCGATGCATCGAGCACCGGTAGTCCGCTCACGTGATTTTCCAGCATCTTGCGGGCGGCCTCAAGGATGGACGTCTCAGGCAGTACGGTGAGGGTGTTTCGGGTCATGATCTGGTGCGCGCGCATGGTTCATCTCCTTTGTTGGAAATATAGGGAGGTGAACGAAGTCATGTTTGATCTTTATCAAAGGCGCTGACCCCGGGTAGGCTAAACACGTCGTGCCAGCGAGGCACAAACGCAAAAGGACGATGCTATGTCAGACGTCTCTCAACAGAGTTCCGCGACCAATGAACCGCTCGCGGCCGACGCGGCCTCGCAACTTACCAAGGCGAACAAATATGCTTTCTCTCTTTGGGCTGGCTCACAAAACGTGCTGCTGGACGAGATGATGTTTGCCGGAAATGAACTTCTCGAACGCGCAATTGCGGAGACGAGAATCTTCAACGAATTTGCTTCCAAGCTGGCGGAAGCACACTCCGTCAAGGATCTCGGGACGATGTACCAGCAGTGCACCAAGCATCAGCTGGACTTCATCCGCCGCGATACGGAACGGCTCTTCAAGCACAGCGACCGAGTGTTCGACAACACCTCGAAACTGGTCGAAACCTGGCGACAAAATTGAACGCGTGCTCGGCCTGCGCGGTTTTGGGCGGAGCAATGATTCCTTTCATCGTCAGGAGTGGACGATATCCCGGATCAGGTCCGCTCGACCCGGCGTTCACAGGTTGACATCCCCAGCACGCTGTACGCCGGGCAGCTTCTGAAGAAAGCAGTTACGAGCAAGACGAAACCGGCCAATCCAAGCCAATGCCATCCCTGAATCGAGAGACCGTTCTGGAACGCATAGGCGACCAGCGCGAGTCCCAGGACTATTCGTGCATACTGATCCACTCTTCCGACATTTCTTGACATGGTGTTCCCCCGCGAGACAATAACAGCTGGAAGCATTGCATGAGATACCTATTTGGCTTTTGATCTGTCTCAACACTCGACTTGCCGTTTCAATCGTTCAGAGCGGACGAGCGACTAATTCAGCTCATCAAGAGCCCGTCTCAATTTTCTTATGATGACGGCGCGTGCGCGCTCGTCCACCGCTGCGTCGATGCGCTCATTGATGTCGAGGATGAGTTTCGACATGTCGTTGTGCCAATCCAGATTGGTCACCGCCTGGGGCGGGAGCCGGCGGCGGTCGCGTGATTCTTCGATCAGCTTCGGCGCAGGGGTCGAAAGCTCATAAACATCATCTAGAACCGGTTGAAACACCAGGGCGGCCGGAATAATCCGTTCAACGATGCGCCCTGCCAGTCCGGTTATTGCCTGCTCCTCGCCGTGCACGAGAAAAATGCCTCTTTGAATGGGGCGGCGTGCTGCGATCCATCTTGCGAGTTCCGAGCCGTCCGCGTGCCCGGAATAGTCGTCTATCATGCGGATGCGGGCGGCCACCTTGATCTCGTCACCCTGGATACGAACGGCTTGGTGCCGTCTTGCAGAAATCGCCCGAGAGTGCCGTTCGGCTGAAAGCCGACCAGCAATACCGTGGCCCGGCTATTCCATAACCAGTGCTTGAGATGGTGCCGAATACGGCCGGCGTCGCACATGCCACTGGCGGCAATGATGATGTGGAAGCCAGTGAGTTTCGCGATCGACTTGCTTTCGTCGACAGTTTCCGTGAACCGGAGGTGCGGCGAACTGAGCAAGCGGCTGACATCGATAGCTTGATCCAGGCTCGCAGCGTGCTTTCGAAACACTTCGGTCGCGCGTATCGCGAGGGGGGAGTCCAGAAAAATTGGTGCGATGGGGATTTCTCCGCGTTCCATCAGGTCGACCAGATCGATTATCAGTTCCTGCGTGCGTTCGACTGCGAAAGCGGGAATAAGCAGGGCGCCCTGAGCCGCCGCGGCATCATTGACCTCTCCGGCGAGGCGTTGACGGCGCTGTTGTGGGGTGATCGCCGCGCGAATCCGATCGCCGTAAGTTGATTCCGAAAGCACGTAGTCGAATCCAGAGGGAGCCTCGGGATCAGGTTGGAGCAATTTCGCGTCGGGTCCGATATCGCCCGATGACAGTAATCGCAGTGGTTGGCCGGACACGCCTTCACCAGCGAACTCCAGCTCGATGGAAGCCGACCCCAGGAGATGCCCGGCGTTCCAGTAACGCGCCCGCACTCCCGGGACCACGTCCGCCCAGATTTCGTATTCTACCGGTCGGAACGACTGCAATGACGCGAGAGCATCGGCTTGCGTATAGATGGGACTGACAGTGGGCCGTCTGCGCGCGGCATTGCGCCGGTTAAGGGCCGCAACCTCCGATTCCTGAATGCTTCCGGCATCGGGCAGCATGTAGGAACAAAGATCGATAGTACCGCGCGTAGCCAGAATACGGCCCTTGAAACCCTCCCTGGTCAACTTGGGCAGCAGTCCGCTGTGGTCAATATGCGCATGCGTCAGAAGCGCCACGTCAACATCGGCGGGGTTGAACGGGAACGGCCGATAGTTCAACTCCTTGAGAGTCTTTTGCCCCTGGAATAGACCGCAGTCGATGAGGAAGCGGCCGGATCTGGTCTGTAGGAGGTAGCAAGAACCAGTCACTGTTTGCGTTGCGCCACAGAATCGAAGGGTCACGCTCATGTCATAATCTACCGACCGCTCAGTTCGCTACGTAGCGCGGATACAAATAGATCATCGAGAATGAACGCATTGGTTGGATGCGGCACGCTATGGGTAGAACGGATCGAACGGATGCCCGCCGGCACCATGTCGTGCCGCAGTGTCGCGGGAAATAGCGCGTGCGTAACGACGACGTCGATCATTGTCGCACCGGCAGAAGTGAGCGCCTTGGCGCAGGCGATCATGGTGCCGCCTGAGGAGACGATATCGTCCACGATCAAGGCGGGATGACCGGCAATGCGTGATGTGTCCTTGAATCCGATTTCGGCGGAGCGGTCGCCGCGCCGGGTTTTCTGGGCAACGGTATGAGGGAGCCCGAGCCGTCCGGCGAGGTCGCTGACCCAAGGCTGTGATTCCGCATCCGGTCCCACCAGGACGGTCGCAGGATCAAGACCAGTTTTGCGTAGCGCGACTGCTATTGCCGGCATGGCCGACAGATTGTCGGACTCGATCCCGGGAAATACGGTTCCGATGTCGGGTGTACGATGCAGGTGCGCGTCGACGGTGACAACGCGATCCACGCATCCGGCGATCAGTGCGCCGATCACCCTCTGGCTGATCGCTTCGCCTTCGCGGAACGCGGTGTCCTGGCGCATGTAGCAGAGATAGGGCGCGAGCAGGACGAGGCGTTTCGCGCCTCCGCGCCGCAACGGCTCGGCGGCGAACGTCAGCGCGATCAGTTTCTCGTTCGGCCGGTCGAGCGACGCATAGATGATGGTCGTGGGTGCTGCCGGTGCGGCTGTCACCCGTATCTCGCCGTCGGGAAACCTATGGACGGTAATCTCGTGAAGCGCGATGCCGAGCCGCGATGCGAGCCGGGCGGCGTCATGCGACGATGACGGCAGGCTTTGAATGATGGCCGCGTTCACGGCGCCGTCTCGCCAGTTACCGGATGCCGGGCACCGATGGTGTAACCGCAGTTTGCCTTTGCTGCGGTCGCGGCAAGATCGAGTTCGGACTGGTCACAGGCATGGATTCGATAGAGCGGCTGACCCTTCTCGACGCGATCGCCGATCTTGCTGAAGAGTTTGATGCCGGCGCCCTTGTCGATCGGCGCGCCTGCGGTTCGCCCCAGGCGGTTCAGTTGCAGGCAATTGATCTCGGAAATCGTACCGTCGTCGGCGGCTGCGACATCAAAGGTCAGCTTGCCGATGTCGTTGCGGCAGGCCGAGGGGCCCTGCGCGTCGATGATACCCTGCATTTTCTTTAGCGCCGCGCCACTGTCGAGCAGTTCGCGGGCGCGTGCATAGCCACTGCCGCCCCGCAATTGCGGGTCATATTCCAGCAGATGCGCAGCAAGCCGCAGCGACTTTTCGCGGAGGTCTGCGGGGGCCTTGGCGTCGTTGGTCAGAACTGCCATGACGTCTTCCGCTTCCAGCACCGGACCGATGCCGTTGCCGATCGGCTGGCGGCCGTCGGTCGTGATCACTTCGATGGCGATGCCGAAATGGTCGCCGACGAATTCGAACAGCTTGCGCAGCCGCATCGCTTCGGTGGCGTTGGCAAGTTTCGCCGTCGGACCGACCGGCAGGTCGATCAGGAGATGGGTGGAGCCGGCCGCGAGCTTCTTCGACATGATCGAGGCAACCATCTGCTCGCGGGTATCGAGGCTGAGCGGGCGTTCGACGGAGATGAGAATATCATCGGCCGGCGAAAGATTGACGTGTCCGCCCCAGACTAGACAGCCGCGGCACGCGGCGACGACTTCCTTCATCTCTTCGACGCCGACATCGACGCGGGTCAGCACTTCCATGGTGTCGGCCGTACCGGCGGGCGAGGTAATCGCGCGCGAGGATGTCTTGGGAATGGTGAGCCCGTGTGCCGCCACGATCGGGACGACGATCATGGAAGTACGGTTTCCAGGAATGCCGCCGATGCAATGCTTGTCGACGACGATGGTGTCTGGCCATTTCAATTGCGTGCCGGCCCGCGCCATCGCCTGGACCAAGGCGAGCAGTTCGCCGCTGGTCATGAAGCTGGCCGAGCCGATCAGGAACGCCGCGATCTCCATATCGGAGTAACGATAATGCGTGAGATCGCCGATAATGGCTTCAATCTCGGCTGGCTTAAGGGTTCGGCCCTGGATCTTGGCGCGAACGGCATCGAGGCTTTCGGGGGAGGCCGCGGGACTTACCGTTACCAAGCTGCCGGCAGGCTCGGCGAAGCGCCGGAATGCGGGTTCAGAAAGGCCGATTTCATCGGGGCCGACCAACGCGTCTTCGTCCGTGATCAACAGCGTTGCCAGCAGGACTCTCGAGTTGCGCCGCAACTCCACCCGGCTAAATCCGCGAAAGACATCGGGCCGTAAGGCGCTGGAGTGGCGTGAGATCACGATCACGTTTTCACGGCCGGTATCTAGGCTGATCCGGTGGACTTTCAGTTGCGGACGGGATTTATCCGTATTGGTGTCTTCGGCCATTTGATCTCCACGGCGCGCCGCCCGCGCCGGCACCGCCCTTGGTCGTCAATGCGAAAACAGGATCGGGAGCGGTGGCTTGGACAACAGGCTCTTGGTTGCGCCTCCCAGAATGAATTCGCGCCATCTCGAGTGCCCATAAGCGCCCATCACGAGGACGTCGACCTGATGCGAAAGTGTGTAGGTTTCGAGTACCTCGCCGATCGGCCTGCCGTTGGCGTCGACCTTGTCCAGCACCACGTCGATGCCGTGGCGAGTCAGGTTCTTTGCCAGTTCCTCGGCGGAGTGTTTGGTATCGAGGCTCTTTTCGTTGGTGACAGTGACGACGCGTACCTTCCGGGCGTGTTCGAGCAGGGGAAGCGCGTCGGAAACCGCCCGGGCCGCGGCGCGGCTGAAATCCCAGGCGACGGCCACGGTTCCCAGTTCGAACGGACGCGAGCGAGGGGTTTCCGGTAAGATAAGGGTCGGCCGGCCCGATCCGAATATCACTGTCTCTGCGTACCATTGGTCATAGGATTCCGGCACGGGCACGATCGTCAAATCGCGAAGCCGGGCATAGTCGACCAGCAGGTTTGGGACCTGGAAGGTCGGGCATTTTTCCACGAAGGTCTCGTGCAGTACGCCGGCCTTTGCCGCGGCTGAGTCGAATGCGGCGAGCATGTCTCTAGCGCTCGTCCGGCTCTTTTCGGCCTCGCCGGCGATGATGCCAGGGATGTTGGCAATCGAACCGGCAAGGAAATGTCCGGGCACTTGTACATGCACCTCGCAGGAAACCGCAGCAAGGTGAGCGCCGAGCGTGGCGGCGATTGAAACCGCATTCTGGAGCACAGAAACCGGAGTTGGCTCGGGATAACTCGTCAGTGTCAGCAGAATGTCCTTGAACGCCATGCGCCTCTCCTCTTCGAGGCGGCAATCTAGCGTCCGGAAGGCGTCGGCTTTTGATCCATCGCAAATGGGCCGAGCGCGGCTGACGTCCGAACCGTCTAGGACCGCAGCCGCGGATGCAGCACCGGCTTGAGCATTTCAAGAGAGACCCAGCACGATGATCCCTGCGCCGAGCGTCAGGGCCAGATCGTCGGCGTGCAGGGGTCCAAAGGCGAAAAGCTTGCTTGCGAACGGCCAAAGCAGGCTGAGGGCCAGGATGGCGGCAACGGCTGCCAGCACCGCCACCAAGGTCCGGTTCGGCCGTCGCAGCGCCGTGAGCAGCGAGGCGCTGAACGAACGATAGACGAGGATGAGGCTGACAATCGCCACGACCAGCGAGAAGAAGGTCAACGCCCGCACTTCCTACTCGGGCATGCCCGACCTGAGCGCCATGACGAAAATGGCGGCGACGAGTGCGAACGTCAACGCCCCCTGCAGCAGACTCCAGGCGATCAGCTTGACGCGGACGGCAATCGCGCCGCCGAGCAAGCTTGAGTGGCTCGCCTGGTCGACGCGTCGTGCATAACGGAACCATTTTCGATTTGCGCGGCCTGGCTCAGGTAGAACCTTCCGTTAGGCAAAAAGTCGTTCCGAGACTGCTTGCGCGAATGTTTAAACAGTTTCGCATCATGCAATCCCTCGGAGGGTGCTAAGCGTCATGGTCGTTGCGGCATTGGGACAATAATCCCGCCAATATTGCCAGCCGGGATCGGCGAACTCGTCTGCGAGATCCAAAGCGCACTGTCCACGCGTCTCACACCTTACGCAACGATGCTGAAGTGTCCGGACCGTGAGGGGCTGTATGTGGGTCCGGATTGAGTGAAAGCGCTTCCATGCGGAGCCTTGGCCAGTTGAAGGTGATGTCGGCGATCG
>Ga0137378_10003649_pt1 | contig 13285 bp, 7 predicted proteins | sample SagtaG_21_FD_104813 | JGI IMG/M metagenome (GOLD analysis project Ga0137378, IMG submission 104813) | Vadose zone soil microbial communities from Sagehorn Ranch, Mendocino, California, USA - Sage2_L_60_16 metaG | ecosystem: Environmental > Terrestrial > Soil > Vadose zone | place: USA... | reverse complement strand
GCGGTTCAACGATAGCGTGGCCTACTACCGTAAGGCGATCGAAGCCGATCCCCGGTTGTGGTCGGCGCGCTCGGAATTGGGCATCCAGCTGATGCGCTTCGGGCAGGAGGACGAACCTCTTCGCCAATTGGAGTTGTGCTACGACAACGGTTATAGGGACGCGGCCACGGTAAACAGTCTCCGCCTGCTGGACAGTTACAAGAACTTTCTTACCTTCAAAGATGACACCACTATCATCAAGCTGCACAAAAAAGAAGCGGAGCTGCTGCTGCCGTACGTCCGCGCCGAGGTGAAGCGCTCCATTGCCACGTACGAAAAGAAATACAAGATGAAGCTTCCCGGGCCGGTGCAAGTGGAGCTCTATCCGGATCATGAAGACTTCGCTGTGCGCACGCTGGGAATGCCGGGCCTGGGCGCGTTGGGTGTCACCTTCGGCGAAGTGGTGGCGCTGGATAGCCCCTCCGGACGCCCGCCCGGCACCTATCACTGGGGCCAAACCTTATGGCATGAAATGAGTCACGTCTTCATTCTCACCGCTACGAATTCTCGTGTGCCCCGTTGGTTTACCGAGGGGCTCGCGGTACACGAGGAAACGAACGTCTCGCCCGAATGGGGCGACCGCGTCTCGCCCGAAATTCTGATTGCCATTCGCGATAAGAAATTGCTGCCGGTCGCCGACCTCGATCGCGGTTTTATCCGGCCGGAATATCCGAGCCAGGTGATCGTCTCCTATTTCCAGGCCGGGCGCATTCTGGATTACATCAAAGACCGCTGGGGCGACGACAAGATTCTGGACATGGTGCACTCCTATGCCCAGCTCAAGACCACGCCCGAGGCCATACAGCAGAATCTCGGAATGTCTCCGGAAGAGTTCGACAAGCAGTTTCTGGAGTGGCTGTACAAGGACCTCGGCAAGACCGCCGCTTCGTTCGACGAATGGCGCAATCGTCTCAAAGAGCTGGCCGAAGCCGCCAAGAATAAAAACTGGGACGAAGTGCTGCAGAAAGGCGACGCCGTGCGCCAGATGTATCCCGATTACGTAGAAGGTGCCAATCCCTACGAGTTTCTCGCCGAAGCGCATTTGGCCAAAGGAGACAAGAAAGCGGCTGCCCAAGTGCTCACCGAATATGAAAAGATTGGCGGGCGCAGCCCGGAGGTGCTAAAAGAACTCGCTTCGCTGGAACAGGAAATCGGGGATCCCAAAGAGGGTGCCGCGGCCCTGGAGCGCATCAACTATATTTATCCCATGGACGAAGAGCTGCACCGCAAGCTTTGCGACTTGTGGTTTGATCAGAACAATCCGGCTGCCGACGTACGCGAGTGCAATGCCGTTCTGGCCATGCACCCCTTGGATCAGGCCTCGGCGCAATTCGACGTAGCTCGCGCTTACTTCGCTGCGGGCGAACAGGATCAAGCGCGCAATCATCTGCTTTCGTCGCTGGAGGCCGCGCCCGGTTATCGCCCGGCTCAGAAATTGCTCTTACAGCTCGAGGACTCCCAGAAAGGAAAATGAACAGTGGCCACGCTCGCTGAACTGAATCTGGACTCGGTAGAACTGAAAAGGCGCGTCGAACGTTTTCAATCCGTGCGTGACAATATTCTCGCTCAGGTTCGGCAAGTCATCGTCGGCCAGGAAGAAGTGCTGGATCAGATTCTCACCGCCTTGTTCGTCGGCGGCCATTGTCTCATCACCGGACTTCCGGGTACGGCCAAGACCCTCATGGTTCGCACCATCGCCCAGACGCTCGGCCTGGTCTTCCGTCGCATCCAATTTACGCCGGACTTGATGCCCTCCGATATCACCGGGACGGACATCATTGAAGAGGACCCCACTACGGGTCATCGGCGATGGACCTTCGTTCCCGGTCCGATCTTTGGAAATATCGTGCTGGCCGACGAGATCAACCGCACGCCGCCCAAGACTCAGGCCGCCCTGCTGGAAGCCATGCAGGAGCTTTCCTGCACGGTTCGAGGGAATCACTACCAGCTGCCCTCTCCCTTTTTCGTGCTGGCCACGCAGAACCCCATCGAGCTCGAAGGCACCTATCCGCTGCCGGAAGCGCAGCTCGACCGCTTCCTGTTTAATACCGTGCTGGATTATCTGAGCGCCGAACACGAAATTAAGGTGGTGGACCTCACCACGGCCACACGCGTGGCGCACGTGGAGGCGGTCACCAATGCGGAAGAGATTCTGGATTTCCAGCAACTGGTGCGCATGGTGCCCATCGCCGATACGCTGGCGCGCTACGTGGTGGACTTGGTTCGCGCGACACGGCACCACAGCGGTCAGGCGCCCGATTTTGTCGTGAAATACGTCAACTACGGAGCCAGCGTGCGCGCCGCGCAATTCATCGTGCTGGCGGCAAAGGCGCGTGCCCTGGCGCGCCGCCGCTATCACGTGACCTACGATGACATCACGTCGCTGGCCATCCCTGTTCTGCGCCATCGTATCTTGCTGAACTTCCACGCGGAATCCGATCGCGTCGATTCGGACCAGATCCTGCATCGATTGCTCGAGTCGTTCCCGCCGCCATCGGGAGCCTGACGTGCAGCGATATCTCGATCCAGCAGTTCTAGCGGGAATTTCGGGCCTGGATTTGGTGGCCAAAACGGTCGTCGACGGGTTCGTCGCCGGCCTGCATCGCTCGCCCGATTTCGGTTTCAGCCAGGAGTTCGCCGAATATCGCGCTTACAGCCCCGGCGACGACCTGCGTCACGTCGATTGGAACGTCTTTGCGCGAACTGAACGCGCCTACCTGAAACGCTACCGCGGCGAAACGAACACGCTGCTGACCGTTCTCCTCGATGCCAGCAGCTCCATGAACTATTCGTCGCACAAGATTACCAAAATGGATTACGCGCGCTTCGTTGCGGCCTCGCTCTTTTACCTCACGACGCAGACTCAACGCGACGCCGCCGGACTGATCGTTTTTGACGACGAAGTGCGCACCTATATCCGCGCTTCCACCCGCCAGGGTCAGCTTTACCGCTTGCTGAGCGGCCTGGAAAATGCCGAGCCCCGCGCGCGCACCAATTACGCGAAACCCCTGCTCCACTTCCAGAATTTCTTGCGCAAGCGCGGCATGGTGGTGGTGATCTCGGATTTCTTCGAGTCCCCGGAGACCATCGTCCGCACCATCGAGCCGCTGCGCTACCACGGAAACGAAGTTGTGCTCTTCCACGTGCTCGACCCCCAGGAACTGAAGCCTGAGCTCGACGAGCCGGTCTTGCTGATTGATATGGAGACTCAGGAGAGCCTGGAAGTGACGCCCGAGTACGGTCGCGAAGAATATCGCACCAAGGTGCAGTCTCACATCACGCAATTGCAGGATAGGACGCGCGCCGCGGGCATGGATTATCACCTGCTCGTTACGGACCGTCCACTCGACGGAGCGTTGCGGGAGTACCTGACGCTTCGTCAAAGGAGACGTTGATGGGTTTTCTGGCGCCGTGGTTTCTTGCCGGTGCGGCGGCTGTGGGATTGCCAATCTATCTTCATCTCCTGCGGCGCCACAGAACCACCCCTCTTCCCTTCAGCTCGTTGATGTTCTTTGAGCGGCGCACACAGAGCTCCATCAAGCACCGCCGCTTGCGCTATCTGCTTCTGCTCGCATTCCGGCTGACGGTGATTCTGCTGCTGGCGCTGGCCTTTGCGAATCCCTTCATCGAGCGCTCCGCTGCGAGCATGAGCGGTGAGAAGCTGGACTTGCTCGTCATTGATGACTCTTTCAGCATGCGCGCGGGAACGCACTTGGCGGACGCCAAGCGTGACGCTCTGGCGTTCCTCGAAACGCGCAAGCCTTCCGAGCGCGCACAGATAATGGCGCTGGGCTCTCAAGTCCACGTGCTGACCGAGTCGACGCAGGATTCCGGCGTGCTTCGCTCCGCCGTGAACAGCATTCAGCCCGGAGATACGCGAGCGAGCTTTGGCGAACTCGCGGGCACCCTGCGTTCCATGGCCGAGACGGTGCATACGCCCATCGAGTTGCACCTGTTCAGCGACATGCAGCGAAGCGCCATGCCCGCGAGTTTCGCGGAAATGGCGCTCCCCGCAAATGTCTCCCTGGTGCCGCACCCGCAAGCCAGAGGCCCCGAACCGAATTGGACGGTGGAAAGCGTCAGCGCTCCGGGCGAAGTGTTCGATCCCAAGAAATCGCGCGTGCAGGCGGTGATCTCCGGCTATCACACGCCGGCGGCGAAAAGGACCGTTTCGCTGGTGGTAAACGGAAAGACCATCGCCACGCAAACGGCGGACGTTCCGGCCGAGGGGCGGGCCAGCGTGGAGTTTTCTTCTCTCGACGTTCCCTACGGCCTTACGCGTTGCGAGGTGCGCATTGACTCCGCGGATTCCCTGCCCGCCGATGATGCCAGTCTCTTTGCGGTGAAGCGCTCCGACCCTCGCAAAGTGCTTTTTGTCTACGAATCGAACGACACGCGCTCGCCGCTTTACTTTCGCGCCGCGCTGACCTCCGCCGCTGAATCTGCCTTCAATCTGGAGACGGTAACCGTGGACCGCGTGGCAAGCGTGCAGCCCGCCGGCCACGACTTCGTTGTCCTCTCCGACGTGGCGTCGCTGCCCGCCTCATTTGAGAATGCGCTCACGAACTACGTCAAAGCCGGCGGCAGCGTGTTCATAGCGGCGGGCACTTCCGCGGCGCGCCATCCGCGCATCCCCATCTTCGGCGATACGATCACCGATTCCCGCTACTACTCCCGTGAAGGCGCGCGCTTCCTAACCGTGGGAGAGATGGACCCCTCATATCCGTCCGTCCAGAAAGCCAACCGCTGGACCGGCGTGAAATTCTATTTCGCCGTGCGCGTAGCCGGAACGGATGCGCGCGTGGCCGCCCGCTTGACCGACCAGACGCCCTTGCTGCTGGAAAAAAAGATAGGGGAAGGCCGGGCGCTGTTGTTCGCTTCGGGCCTGGACAACTTCACCAACGATTTCCCCCTGCACCCGGTTTTTATTCCTTTTGTCGATCAGACGGCCCGCTACCTTTCGGGAATGGAAACGCGCGCCGGGTCGCGAATCGTGGATTCTTTCCTTGAACTCCGCACGGCCAAGGAGCAGTCTGTAGGAGTGGAAGTCATCGATCCGGATGGCAAGCGGCCGCTTTCTCTTAAAGAGGCCACCGCCGCGCAATCGTTCCAGCTCACCCGGGCGGGTTTTTATCGACTCCGCCTGGCCAGCGGGCGGGAGGATCTGGTCGGGGTGAATGCGGACCGGCGCGAATCCGACCTCGACGTGATCCCCAAGGACGTCCTGGCACTTTGGATGGGAACCGCGGGCAATGCGGCTCAGGAGGCCTCCAGCGGCACTGTGGCGCAAGACCAGAAAAAGCCCTACAGCCTCTGGTGGTATGCCGTGCTCCTATTGTTACTGGCGGCCATTGCGGAATCCCTGCTTTCGAGTCAATATTTGACGATGTCGCGGGAGCAGCCATGAATACTCGGGACTACCTGGACTCCTATATCAAGCTATTGCAGAGGCGCTTGCGCATTGGCGCCGTGCTGAGGGGAACCGCGATCTTTACGTCGGCTGCCCTCGCCTTGACGGTCGTTCTCGTCCTGGTTGCCAATCACTTCGCCTTCGCCTCATGGACTTTGACGGGCTCGCGCGTCGTGCTGCTGCTCTCGCTCGCTTTGGCGATTGGGTTTGGCTTGGCCCTTCCATTGTATGGACTCAATCCGCGCCGCGCCGCCGGTAAGGCTGAAAGCGTCTTTCCGCAGTTCGAGCAACGGCTGGTGACTTATGCCGAGCGGGATGCGGCGAAGAAAGAGCCATTCATCGACCTGCTGGCCGCCGACACTCTGGGCATTTCGCACAGCGCTGAGGCAAAGCAACTCGTTCCAGACACGACGCTGCTGGCATCGCTGGCGATTGGTTTGGCTACCCTGGGAGTGCTGGTGTGGCTGGTGCTTGCCGGGCCTGGCTACCTCGGCCATGGTGCTGCACTGATATGGACCGGCGCCGGGCACGTCGCCGGCCCTCTCTATGAATTGCGGGTGTCGCCGGGGGACGCCGCAGTTCGACGCAATTCCGACCAGCTGATTACCGCCCAATTGGCCGGCCTGCAGACGAATAATGCGCGTCTCTACGCGCGCTTCCAGAGCACCTCAAAATGGGAGCAGGTAGCCATGCAGCCGCAGCCGGGAGGCTCGGGATTCCAATTCCTGTTCGCGGGTTTGCCCGAGGGCGTCGAATATTACGTCGAGGCAGGCCCGCTGCTATCGCGACATTTCAATCTGAAGGTGGTTGATCTGCCCACGGTAAAGCAAATTCGCGTGACCTACCGCTTTCCCTCCTGGACGGGGCTGAAGAACCAGGTCGAAGAACACGGTGGCGATCTGCGCGCCGTGGAAGGCACCGACGCCGACCTGGAAATCCTCATGGATCGACCGATGCGCAGCGGCAGCCTCATCCTTGACGATAAGCAAGTCAAGTTGGGGGGCGGCGACGGCAATGTGTACAAGGGCACAGTGCACATCGATAAGGATGGGCAGTATCACGTGGCCGCCAACGAACAGGGCGAGACTCTGCGCGTCTCCGACGACTTCTTTATCGAGGCCCGCAAGGCAAATCCGCCGGAAGTTCGCCTCCTCAAGCCCGGCGGCGATTACCGCGCCAGCCCCATCGAGGAGGTTACCGTCACGGTGAATGCCGACGGCGAGTTTGGTCTCCACGATGTCGCCGTGCATTATTCCGTCAATGGCGGCGACGAAAAAACCGTCAGCATGCTGAAGGAAAGTGGCGCCAAACAGGTGGACAACTCTACGGTCCTGTCGCTCGAGGATTTCAAGCTCGTGCCCGGCGATGTGGTCAGCGTCTACGCGACCGCCAAGGATGCCCGCTCCGAATCACGCACCGATATGTACTTCATCCAGGCTGATCCCTTCGAGCGCCAATTCTCGCAATCGCAACAGGCAGGCGGCGGAATGGGCGGTGGAGGAAGCTTCGGCCAAGGCGATCAGACCGACATTTCGCAGCGCGAAAAGGAGATCATCGCCGCAACCTTCAAGCAGAAGGGTGATAACGACAAGAAACCCTCGAAACAGGAATCCGCGGAAAATGGCAAATTCCTCTCCGGGGTGCAGGCCAAGCTCCGCGATCAAGCCCTCTCGCTGGCCGGCCGCCTGCAACGGCGGGAGCTGAGCGACGCGAATCAGGAGTTCAGCGATTTTGAGAAGGACATGACTGCGGCCGCGGCAGCCATGGCTCCCGCCGCGGAAAAGTTGCAGCAGCAGAAGTGGAGCGACGCGCTGCCCGAGGAACAGAAGGCGCTGCAGCACCTGCTTCGCGCCGAAGCCACCTTCCGGGAGATTCAGGTGGCATTCGGAGCGAGAGGAGGCGGGGGCGGGGCTGGCGCAGCGGGCCGCGATCTCTCCAGCCTCTTCGACCTCGAACTGGATACGGAGAAGAACCAGTACGAGACCGGCCAAACAGCCAATTCCGCAAACCAGCGCGCGCAGGAAATTGATGAAGCGCTGCAAAAGCTGGAACAGTTGGCTCGTCGTCAGGAAGAACTGGCGCAGCAGCAACGCAACAATCAGAGCTTTCAGCAGCGCTGGCAGGAAGAGATGCTGCGGCGCGAGGTCGAAGAACTGCAGCGACAGTTGGAACAACTCCGCAACCGGCAACAGCAGCAGGGCAATCAGCAGGGCAATCAGCAGGGCGGGCAGCAGCAAAGCGGCCAGCAAGGCGGACAATCGCAGAGTGGCCGCGCCGGCGCAAATGGCCAGCAGGGAGCGAATGGCGCGCCGAACGGCCAGGCATCCGCTGATAACCGCATGCAGGAAGCTCTCGATCGATTGCGCCAGGCTCAGGAGGATATGGCCCGCGCGGCTTCGCAGGGTCAGCAAAATGATGCCGCGGCGCGCCGTGCCGCCGAGCGCTTGCAGGAAGCTTCCAACCTGCTGAGCGGGCTCCAGCAGCGAGAAGCGTCCCAGCAGATGGACGCGATGGCCCGCGAAGCGGACCGGCTTCAAAAAGAGGAGCAGGATCAGGAAGCGCGCATGCGGCAGATGTTTGCCCACGGCAATACGGCGGATGGCCTAAATCAGAGCGGCGAGCAATCCAAGCTCGCTGACGATCGTCAACAGACCGCCGACGCGCTCGGCCGGCTCGAAAAGCAGATGCAGGAGGCCGCTCGGGGCCTCGGCGGCACGCAGCCGAATTCCGCCGGCAAATTGCGCGAAGCCCTCGGCGGCATGGAGCAGGATGATCTGCAGAACCGCATGAAGAAGAGTGCGGACTGGATTCGCCGCGGAATCGATCCCACCCAAAATGGCAGGGATACAACCATCCCCAATGGCATGCAGCGCCTGGATGATCAATTGCATCAGGCGCAACAAGCCTTCAACCGCCAGCAGCAAAATCCGCAGGAAGCCCTCAATCAAATCGAGCGGCTTCGCAACCAAATGGAAGCCCTGGCGCGCGGCATGAGCAACGCCGCCGGCCGCAACGGGCAGCCGGGCCAGCAGGGGCAACCCGGGCAGCGGCAAGCAGATCAGCTTGGCAGAAATCCGAACGGCAAACCCGGTCAGGCTGGTCAGCCGGGTCAGCCGGGACAAGGCAACAGCCAGACAGCCGGAGGCAACAGTTCGCCAGGCTCACCGAATGGCGGCCCGAACGGAGGGCCAATTGGCGGCCCGCGCGGAGGTACCTGGGCCGGCGGCTACGGTCCAATCAATCGCCAGTGGTATGGCGGCGATACCGGAGGTTATTGGCCGCAGGGACGCGAAACGCAGCCCGTGCCGTCTACGCCGGAGGAGATTCAACGCGCTTACCAGGAAGCCATGCGCGAGTTGAACGCGCTGCGCCAGAACTTCCAGGGCCAGCCGGCGCCATTGGCTGACCTGCAGGAATTGATTCGCGAGATGCAGCGCCTCGATCCCAGCCGCTTCCCGGGAAATCCGGCCATGCTCGAGGAGCTCCACGACCAGGTGCTCACCAGCGTGGATAAGCTCGAACTGCGGCTGCGCCGGCAAGAGGACGACAGCGAGGCCGGGCAGATTCGCAGCGGCGATTCGCAGCCGGTTCCGGCGGGATATCAAGACTCAGTGGCGGATTACTTCCGTCGCCTGAGCAAGAATCCCAGCAACAATCCCTAGCCGCGCAGCGATCTCGCGGCGATATTCGTACGCAGCCCACGCATCCCGCGTGCCCGTGGGATGCGCCGGGACTCGGAGCGTAAGATTCCCTTCTGAGCCGCCCCTCTAAGCTTTTACTTCCGATGCGATAGCCTCGCCCACTTCCTTCGTCCGCGCTTTGCCGCCGATATCAGCGGTGCGCGGACCGGCCCCCGCTAGAACTTTGTCGATGGCGCGCTCGATCGCGCTGGAAGCAGAAGATTCGCCCAGATGCTGCAACATCATGGCGCCGGACCAGATTTGGCCGATGGGATTGGCCACGCCCTTGCCCGCGATGTCCGGCGCGGAGCCATGCACGGGCTCGAACATGGAGGGAAATTTTCGTTCGGGATTGAGGTTTCCCGAGGGCGCGATTCCAATCGAACCGACCACGGCAGGACCCAAATCGGAAAGGATATCGCCGAAAAGGTTGGAACCCACCACCACGTCAAACCAGTCCGGATGCCGCACAAAATGGGCGCTCAGAATATCAATATGAAACTGGTCGGTACGGATGTCCGGATATTCTTTCGCAACGGCGGCGAACCGTTCATCCCAAAAAGGCATGGTGTAGATGATGCCGTTTGACTTCGTCGCTGAAGTGACGTGGCGCCGCCGTGTCTTGGCCATCTCGAATGCATAACGAATAATGCGGTCACAACCGCGGCGCGTGAAGATGGACTGCTGCACCGCAAATTCGTCTTCCGTGCCGGAATAGAGCCGCCCGCCGATATTGGAGTACTCGCCTTCATTATTTTCGCGCACCACGCAGAAATCGATCTGGCCGGGAGCAAAATTCTTTACCGCGGGCTCGATGCCCGGAAGCAGGCGCACCGGCCGGACGTTGGCGTACTGCTGGAACTGGCGGCGAATCGGAATCAGCAGGCCCCACAACGAGACGTGATCGGCCACGCTCGGGTGGCCTACCGCGCCCAGAAAAATCGCATCGAAGGGCTGGAGCTGTTCGAGTCCGTCTTCCGGCATCATGTGGCCGGTTTTCAGATAGCGCTCGCAACTCCAGTCGAACTGTTTCCAGGAGAGCGAAAAACCGAAGCGGCGCGCCGCGGCCTCGGCCACGCGAATGCCTTCCGGCACTACTTCCTTGCCAATGCCATCGCCGGGAATGGCGGCGATTTTGTAGCTTCGCGAAGTGGGAGCGGTCATCCGGCGGCCGTTAGGCAGTCAGCAAACCGGTCAGCTTGCTCATATCGGGCGCGGTCTCTAGCGCTTTGACGAAATTGATCACGCCTTCGGCCTTTTCCTTCGGCCATTTCGCGAATTCCGCGCAGCCTCTGAATTTATCGGCTACTTCCTCGAAGCTCATGGGATTCGCCGGGCTGCCTTTGGCAAAATCGGCGCGCCCGGGAATGACTCTGCCGTCTTTCAGGTGCACTTTCAGGATGCTGGTCATTTTATCGTAGCCCGCCGCCTCCGCTTCCGGATCGACATAGAAGTTCACGCGCTTGATCATCTCCTGAACATCGGGCCGCTGAACCACGGCGTCCGTATATTCATTCAAGCCGGCTTTGCGGTCGAGAAGCAGGATGCTCAAGCCAAATTCCATGCTGAACTTGGCCTGCAGCCCGGTCATCGGTTGGTGGTGATACAGCGTGGTGGTGAGGTTGTGGCTCGTGCCGATATCGATTTTCTCCACGTCTGCGGCCTTGAGGTCGTATTTGCGGATCAACCCCAGCATTTCGCCCATCGCCGGATGCGTCAAGGAGCCGGAAGGAAATGGCTTGATGGAAACTCCGGGAGAGGCAAAGGTCCACGGGTTGCCGAGCCGGTTCACGATGGAACCCGGATCGAATCCGCCGCCGGCAGCCTGAAAGAAACCGAGCGCTCCTTCCAGGATGTCGGGAGCAGCGGTCCAACCCAGCGCCGCAAGATCCACGGCCACGGTGCCGTTCTCAGCGGCGTGCCCGGCGTGGAAGGGTTTGGTCATGGAGCCGAAATTGTCGCGCAAGCCTCCGCCCTCTGCCGCCGCCACGCCCAGGGCATAGGCGGTCTTCTGCGCATCAAGGCCGCGCAACTTGGCGCAGGCCGCCGCGCTGCCAAACGAGCCGCAGGTGCCGGTGGAGTGAAATCCGTCATTGTAGTGGCGGGGATCGATTGCTTCCGCGATTTTGGATTCGACTTCCACGCCAAGGTGATACGCCAGCATGAATTCCTTGCCAGAGCGCTGGCTGAGCTCGCAGATGGCGAAGGCGGGAGTGAGTGTAGTGACGCTCGGATGGGTCAGCAAGCCGTAGACGCGATCCTTGGCCACGGCAAGCTGCGTATCGTCGAAATCGTCGGCGTGAATGGAAACGCCATTCGCAAAGGCAGCAAACCGTGCCGGCGCCTTCATGCCCGATCCGATAATGGCGGCCTTGCCGCTTACTCCAAGCCCCTGCAGGTATTGGTGGACGAGGGGCGCCATCACCGACGCCGAGCCCGCCAACGCCAGTCCAAAGCCGTCCAGAATGGACTTGCGGCCCAATTCCAGAACGCCGGCGGGAATATCGCCATATTTCGTATTGACGATGAATTCGGAGACATATTTCGTGAGCCCTGGAGCTTGGGGGAAAGGCGCGCTCTCGGCAGGGCGAGGCGATGCGGCCAATCCTTCGCTACTGGCGCTACCTGCCGCGAATGCGGCCATGGCCAGCGAACTCTTGACGAAATCTCGGCGGATCATTGCGGTGCTCCTTCCAGTTTGCGTCCGGTTAGAACTTTAACACTCTAACTGGGCCGGGTGCTATCTCCCCTCCCCCTACCCTTTTTCTGCAAGTGTTCATTCTGTTCGGCTTAAGCCCGGCACTTTGCAAGTGCGGATTTCACGCGGCTTGCAGGCCCCTCGTTTCCCAACGAAAAAGCCATGCCCTGTTGCCGCCGGACGACCGGGCTCATGGCTTGCTGAATTCCCTCCCCCTCCCCCGGGTGTTTTTTTTGCAAGTGTTCATTCCACGTGCTTTAACTCCGATGAATCTGTAAGTGTTCATATTAGGCAAGTTGCGTTCGCTTTGAGGTAAGTATACATTCCGTGCCTCTTAGCTTTCGGAAAGAAGCCCAGACATTTAGAAAGATCGGGGCCGTGCATTGGTGGCGGGGCCGCGATGCAGCCCGGCGACGGAAGATCCCCGCGACGATGGGAGCCAAGCGAGAGAACGGACCTGCATTGCTGAAACACATGCACGGACTTCCTTCGGCAGCGGAAGCCCATCCTCTGATTCATTTGGGCGGCAGTGTAGCATATTATCATCTGGTTAGCAATAACTGTTAGTTCATCTTCTAGTATTCGGCCAATCACGTTTGAGTTGAAGAGATTCATTCGAACGAAATCCATTCGAACGGTCTGGGTGCGCAAAACTACTCGGCCGACGCGCTCGGCGCCGAAAGCCCGGCACAGGAGCATCCTGCATATCGCTTTACTTGGGGTGGCCATTTTGGGCCTGAACAAAAGGCGATAAAATAAGGCGCTGGCGAATGGGGGGTCTGCCACATGGAAAAACAGATCGAAAAACAAACGGAAAAAATGCAGAAGACAGACGCGGAATGGCGTAAACATCTTAACGACGAAGAGTATCAGGTGACTCGCAAGAAGGGCACCGAGCCGTTCTTCACGGGCAAATACTGGAACACCGAGAAACATGGCGTGTTCCACTGCGTCTGCTGCGGCGAGCCGCTGTTCGATTCGGATACGAAGTTTGATTCCGGCACCGGCTGGCCAAGCTTCTACGCGCCCATGGACGAATCGAAGGTGGCGCTCGAAACCGATGAATCCTACGGAATGATGCGCACGGAAGTGATGTGCCGCCGTTGTGAAGCGCATCTGGGGCACGTCTTTCCGGATGGCCCGAAGCCCACGGGCTTGCGGTTTTGCATCAATTCGGCCGCGTTGAAGCTGGAAGAGAACGAAAAGAAATAGCCGAAAAAAATAGCTAACCCGTCTGATCTCGATCGCGCGCGGTACGGCCTTGACGCCGCTGCCCGTTTTCGTTACAGTTTCTTGGTCATGAATCTACGCGGGCATCATCACCACCATTATCATCACGGCAGCGAGCCGTGCCCGCGGAGGTTTGAGTAGCCGAAGCCTAAAAGCTCTCATTGACCCGCTGGCGCGGCAAACGCCCAGCGGGTTTTTTTTTGGATTTTTTGTGTGCGGCGAAGGCGC
>Ga0137378_10003645_pt1 | contig 13296 bp, 6 predicted proteins | sample SagtaG_21_FD_104813 | JGI IMG/M metagenome (GOLD analysis project Ga0137378, IMG submission 104813) | Vadose zone soil microbial communities from Sagehorn Ranch, Mendocino, California, USA - Sage2_L_60_16 metaG | ecosystem: Environmental > Terrestrial > Soil > Vadose zone | place: USA... | reverse complement strand
GCGGCATCAATACGGGTGCGGCGGTCATCCTCGCGGCGGGAGGTGGGCACAACACACTCAACGTAGGCTCGGAGAGCGCCGATTTTGTTCCCTACTTCTACAATTACGGAGTGAACACCATCATTCTCCGCTATCGGCTACGGCGCGATGGCTACAACGTGCAGGCCGATGCGGTCAATGATGCCCTCCAGGCCATCCGTTTGATCCGCGCACACGCAAAGGAATGGAACATCGATCCCAATAAGATTGGCATTATGGGATTCTCCGCCGGCGCTGAATTGGCCGCGCCGGCGGCGCTCTTCTTTGAAGATTTCGACAAGAAGAACAGTGATCCCATCGATCCGCTGGCTGGGATTTCTTCGCGGCCCGATTTCGTGGGCCTGGTCTATCCCGGCCCCACGCCTTTCGCCCGTGGTGGCAACCCGCCGATTCCGCGTAATGCGCCCCCTTCGTTCATCATCTGCGCCGGCTCGGGCGACCGCGTTCACGCTATCTGGGCGAATGAATATTTTGCGGCCATACTCCAGGCCGGAATTCCAAACCTCGAGATGCACATCTACGGCAATGGCCGCCACCCCGGCGAGCTATTGAGCGACGGCAGCCGCATGAGCGCCGGCCTGGCCGACCGCAACGGCATCCCATTCGGCAAGTGGCAGGTCTGCTTCATTGACTGGTTCCGAGACCTGGGCTTCTTGCAAAAGACCGGAGTGGAGACTAAAGCAGCCCGGGACACTGCCGCTTTTCTCAGTCAACCCCAGCGCGGCGCCGACAGCCGCGGCTCGAGTGGACAGAGCACGAAGTAGAAGGACCGGGGTTAGCTTGACTGATACGAAGATATTCCAACGCAAGCCGACCGATGATATGAGCCTTTATGAAGTTATCTTCTGGGGAGCCAGTGGGCGTGGGGATGACGCGGACACGATCTATTTGGTTCGTGCAACAGATTTTCGCTCAGCCATCGAGGAGGTGGCTACGAACGCCTCGCCGAAGCACCACCGCTGCCAGAGGCTAGTCCCCCATGTCGTTTACGAACTAGGCAGCGATCAGTCTTCAAGTGCAGAAGACGGGCCGCGTATTCTGCGCGGCCCGTGTTTTCAGTCCGCCTACAATTAAGATTGGAAGGCATGGCACAGGCGGATCGAAGGGTCGGATTATACCTTTGAGTGGGTTCCGGAGACCGTGCCCGCCGTGCCGGGAACGCCGCCTGGATCGATTACGCCGCAAGGGGAGTGAGGCGACTCCCGCCGCAAGGAACCAGGCCGATGAACAATGCGAAACTCACCCCGCTCTTCCAGCTCGGGCTTCTGATAGCAGTGGGTCCGGTCGGCGGCTGCCATAGTCTTGAATAGTCTTGCGCTGCCTTTGACGTTTCTCGGACTGACCGTTTAGACCTTGAAGGGAATTATCACGACCACAGGGCGAAGTGTAATCCCGCCCAAGCCGCCCATTGACGCATGATCTCAAGTGAACGAAGTCCCGGGCATTGGTTGCATTTCGCGCGGACCTGGAGGATGGCACGCTTGCGCGGGTCCGCTTCAATCGTGGCCAGCCGTTTCTCCCCGTCTTTGACGCGCAGTCGCAGCGACCAGATGGTGGTCTGGCCGCGCCGACACAGGTTTGCGTAAGTATAGACACAGTGCCGCATCGCTCGGCCCTCCGCGTAAAGGGCGTCACGGTCCAGGAGTTCCAGGATGAGAGGCTCGGTCCGGTGGTCAAACATCCGGGCTAGGCCGGGGCCTCGTCGAGCAACTTCTTGACTACCTTTTCAACGTTGTGAGGTTGAAGGCCGATGATTCGCACGATGCCTTTGCGGTCAACGATCGCGTAGGTCGGGTAGTAATGGACCGCCCATGCCTTTTGCGATTTGAGCTGCGGATCGCGGGCGGTCGGGTACTCGATTCCTTTGTCTTTGACCACCTGAGCCATTTTCTCCTGGCCACGGCTGTGGGTGCAGACGCCTACGATGAGCAATTCTTTTTCCTTGTATTTCTTCAGCAATTCGTTGTTGTGTGGAATGGCGGCCATACAGGGCCCGCACCAGGTGGTGTAAAAATCCACAATGACCACCTTGCCTTTCATTTCCTCGGGTTTGATCTGGCCATTGATCCAACCCGTGAGCTCTAGCGCTGGCATGGGTTTGCCTTCAAGCGCGGCGTGCTGGGCGCGAGCTGTCGAATCCTTATCCCAAGTCCAAGTGTCCGGAAACTCTCCGGCGTGAGCGCTCAACCCAATAACAAAGAGCGAAGCAGCAGCCCAACGATGAAATCTACGCATGGAGTTAGGCTAAATGCGATTACGCAAAGATTCAAGCATCAACATCCGGTAATCCATGAATCAGGGAAGAGGGCGGCGAGGTGACTCCAGTTCGCTCCCAGGCGAATGCGCGCCCGAAAGCACCGGCGCAGAAGGGAGAATACGGAACATGCGCCGGCGCGTTTCATGGTGGTTGGATGAAATAGCTGTGCGAGGCAGGGTCATCTGGAACTCCCGTTAGCAGTATCATGTTCCCGGTATAACCCACAAATGCTTGGGAAATGACGTCCAGCCGGTATCCGAGCGAGTTGCCATATTTCAGATAATCTCGTAACGAGCGATCAGCCCCGGCCTTCGAAACACATTGACGCTTGAAGAATTTCTCCCAGAGCTCGCGGCTGCTGCTCCTGAACACATAGGGCGTTTTTAAGGTCACGAACCGGCGGCAGGACTCAGCAAACGGTGGCAACAGCCGGGCGTACCAAATCTCTCCCTTGCCACCTGCATATCCGCTGCTGTTCCAACATTGAGGCTCCCGCTTGCCCGCGATGTCCCACAGCTTGAGTCCGGGTGCGCCGACATCCATCACCTCGTAGAACGAGCAGTAGGAATCGTTCAAGGCGGCCATGGCCTTCTGGACAAATTGGTAGTCGGCGGCGCGCTGGAGATAGTGGATGAACATTTCGCCCAGAGAGTCTCGCCGGAGTAGGCATCTTGCGCATCCAGCACCATCCAGCCGGCGAAGAAAGCTGACGTCACCGGACTCATCTGTGGATAGCTCGGTATGTATTCTTCTTGAAGTTCGGCCAGCTGATTGTTGAACGGAACCAGATCGAGGATATCCATAACCGATGTGCTGCCGCATCGAAGCCCTCGGACTCGTGGCGCGGTAAGATCCGACTTGGTCTCAGGAAAACGCCAAGCCCCTGTTTCGAGTAATGTTCGCTCCAGGCCCGCGTCAGCCAGGAGTCTGACTCGGGACCTTGGCCTCAGCAACAGTGTCCCCGTCGGGCGCATGGCTGGCAGTGCCGTCTGGTTCGGCGCCAAGCTCGCGCACCCGCTCGACCAGGGCCGACTGGATCACCTGCAACTCGTTGCTGGTTTTTCTGAGGGTGTCGAGCCCAGCCTTCTGCGCTTGCTGCAGGGCGTGCTGCAATTTCGAATGTCGCTGCTTGTTGCTGGCGAGTTCACCCTCCAAGTGGCTCGCCTGTCGCTCCGCGTCTTCCCGGCGCTTGGTCTCCTGGGCCAGTGATTCCGTCACGCGCTTGAGACGCTCCAGAAGCCCCAAGATAGGGGCTCGCGCCTGCGGGGCCCGCGCCGCCAACGACACCGATTCGGCGCCAGTACCGGCCGGTTGTGCCGTCAGTTGCTTGGGACGCAGTTCCGCCGGCGAGCTCACCACCAGCGGCTGCTGCCCGGGAGTTTCGGTTTCCTTTTCGGCGCGCGGTTGGCTAATCTCCGCGACTTGGGGCTTCGCCTCCTCGCGAGGCCTTGTCACAAGTCTTCCAATGGTGCATTCAATGAAACGGCGGACCAGGCTCAGAATTCCGGTGCGCCCGTGCTTCGACGTTTCGACAACTTCAGCGACCAGTTGCCCGCTCTTTTCGAGACTTTTAGTCTTCTCGATAGCTTCCAATTCGCGGCGCTGTTTGAACGCATCCGCGGCCATTCGATCTACGGCTTCGCGGCGTTTGGTCTCGAAGGCGAGCGCGTCGGTCAAGGTCTTGACCTGCTCCTGGATCTGTTGGTTGTCCGTCAATTGGAGCAATTGGTTCAACTCCTGGTGAGACTGGTCCATCTCTTGGCGCACCTGCGTCTCGGACTGGAGTTGCTTTTGGGCCGCCTCCAACTGCTGACGGGCCTGAGCCAGTTGGGCGTCGAGTTCACTGCGGCGTTGGCCCAGCTCGCCGGCCTGCTGCTCGGCCAATTTGCGATGCTTCGATTCTTCGCCAAGCGCGTCGGTCATCTGTTCTGCTCGGTGTTCAGCCTCTTTCCGTTGTTTGATCTCTTCTGCCAGCGTGTTGGTAAGTGAAGCAACCTCCTGCTGGACCGCGGCCTTGGCCGCCTCTAATTCGTGGGCTCGCGCTTCAAGCCTGGACTGTTTGATAAGGTAATCCTCCTTCTGAACTTGCAGTTGGTGCTGGGCCTCTTGCAACTGCTGGGCCAACTGAGCGCGTTGATCCTCCAGTTGGCTGCGGCGCTGGCCCAGCTCATGGGTTTGCTGCTCGGCGTCTTCCCGGCGCTTGACCTCCTCGGCCAGCGCATCGGTCACCTGTTTGAGCTGTAGTTCCACCGGCACCTGGGCCGCTTGCAATTCCTTAATGCGTGTCTCGAGATTGGCCCATTCGACACGGGATCTCTCGTGTTGCGTCTGCAATTGTTTTTCCAACTCGTCTCGCGTTTGTTTGAGTTGGGCTTCCAGCTCGCTGCGTGTTTGCTCCAACTGGCCAACCTGTTTCTCGGCGCCTTCTCGAAGCTTGGTCTCTTTGGTCAGCGATTCCGTCAACCGCAGGATGCGCCGGAGGAGGTCGTTCTGGTTGATCTGGATTTGTTGGGCCTGGACTTTCACCGCGGACGGTGCGGCGCCAGAGAGTTGCGGCTGTGCGGGTAGGGCCTCGGGCAAGGCTGGCGCCGCTTCGTGATGCTGGTGCGTTGCCGCAGCCACCGGCCTGACGTTTTCCCCACTCCTGGTCTGCCCGGTCCCGCCCTTTTGGCGGAATCGGATTTTATCTGTCAGAAACTCGCGGAGCGCGTGAAGGCCGCCTCTGTGCCCCGCAGGCGTGGACGGTTCGGGCTCGACGCGACGATTCGGCTCGGCCTCCGCCTCGGCTGAGGGCGGCGCTTTGAGATTCAGTTCGGCCTGGGCAGCCAGCAGTTTTTTCAGCGCGCTTCCCAGTTGTTGGCGCAACTGCGCCTGCGCCTGTTTGCCTTGCTCCAGTTGAGCCTCCAGCTCGCTCCGTCGTTTGGCGCTCTCCGGGGCTTCCAACTCGCGCTGCAACCCCTTTTCGGCCTCCTGGAGCTTCGCCAGTTGAGCTGCCAACTCCCGACGCTGCTTGAAGGAATCGGCCGCCAGCCGTTCAACCGCCTCCCGGCGCTTCGTCTCAAAGGCTAACGCTTCGGTCAAGGATTGGATGTTCTGCTCCACCGGCGCCTGGGCCGCTTGCAGTTCCCGGGCCTGTGCCTCTAGCCGGGCCCGTCCGGCGGCGTAGATCTCTTTAAGGTCGAGCGCCTTGTGCTGGTCATCTTCCAACTGTTGCAGCAAGCGCGCCTGAGCCTCCTTGTTTTTAGCCAGCTCCGCTTCCAGCTCACTCCGCCGTTTGTCAGATTCGCCGGCCTCTTGCTTGGCCTCTTCCCGGCGCTTGATTTCCTGTGCCAGCGCATCGGTCAGCGTGGCGATCTGCTGCTGCACGGCCACCTGCGCGGCCTGCAATTCTTTGGTCTGGGCTTCGAGTTTGGACTGATCGGCAAGGAACTGCTCGCGCTGGGTTTGAAGCTGGCGCTGGGCCTCCTCCAAGTGTTGCTGCAATTCGGAGTGCGTCTGCTGGTTCTCCGCCAACTGCAGGAAAAGAGTCAACTGCTTCTGCGCTTGCTGCAACTGCTGGCGCATCTGAGTTTCCTCTTCCAATTGTGTTTGCGCTTCTTCGAGCTGCTGTGCCAAATTTGCCAACTGGTTTTCCAGCTCGCGCCGTTTTTGTCCCAGCTCGCCTGTCTGCTGCTCGGCGACTCCGCGGCGTTTGGCTTCCGCGGCCAGGTTTTCCGTCAACTGTTTGATTTGCTCCTCGACGCCGGCCTGGGCCGTCTGCAATTGGCCGGTTAAGGCTTGCAGCTCTGTTTCATTGGCGCGGTTGCTCTCTTGTTGGGCCTGCAGTTGCTTTTGAGCGATTTCCAACTCGTGCTGCAAGCCTGCCTGGGCCTGACGGGCGTCTGTCAAGGCGGCTTCCAACTGACTGCGGTCCTGGCCTATCCTGGAGGCCTGCTGGTCGGCGGCCTCGCGGCGCCGGGTTTCTTCGGTGAGCGCATCGGTGATGCGCTTGACCTTCTGCTCGAGGTCGGCCTGGGCCGATCGCAATTCCTCGGTGCTCGCCACCAGCCTGGACTGCTCGGCCAGATACTGCTCCTTTTGGGCCTGGAGTTGCTGGTGAGCATCCTCTAACTGCTGGCGCAACAGCGCCTGCTCTTGCTGATTTTTCGCGAGCTCCTCTTCCAGTTCGCGCCGTTTAGCGTTGTCCGAAGACTCGAGTTGTTGGAGCAAGGCTTGTTCGGCCTGTTCCATCTTAGCCAATTTGGCTTCCAGCTCGCGGCGCTGCTTGAAAGCCTCCACCGCCAGGCCTTCAATGGCTTCCCGGCGTTTGGTTTCAAAGGCTAAGGCTTCGGTCAGGGACTGGACCTTCTCCTCCACTTCGGTCCGAGTGGTCTGTAATTCCTGGGTGCGGGCCTCGAGTTCGGCTTGGCCGGTGAAATAGTTTTCCTCGAGTGCCTCGACCTGGCGTTGGACACCCAGCAATTGGTTCTGCAATTGCTCTCGGGTGTTTTTCGTTTCCACCAATTCCGCTTCCAATTCACTACGGCGTTTGCCGCTCTCGCCGGACTGTTGCTCGGCGCCTTTGCGGCGCTGGATTTCCTTGGCCAATGCTTCTGCCAGACGCGTGACCTCCTGGTCCACAGCCACCTGGGCACCCTGCAATTCTCGGGTGCGTGCGGTCAACCCCGCGTGCTCTGCCGCGTACTTTTCCTTCAGCGCGCTCAGTTGGGCCTTGGCCTCCTCCAATTGCTGGGACAGCTGAGCCTGGCTCTGTTGGTTCTCCTGCAACTCGAGCAAATGCCGCAATTGCTGCTGCGCTTGCTGCAACTCCTGCCTGGCCAGCGCCTCCGATCGGAGTTGGGTCTGGGCGTGGTCCAGCTCCTGGTGCAAGCTTGCCTGGAGGCGTTTGTTCTCGTTCCGTTCGGCTTCCAGTTCGCTGCGGCGCTGGCGAATCTGGCCAGCCTCCTGTTCGGCCTGTTCCCGACGTTGGCTTTCCTGGGCCAAAGCTCCGGTCAGTTGATTGAGCCGCTGCTCGACCTCCTTTTGCGCGTGCTGCAATTGCTGGATTTCTTCTTCCAGCTTGGTTTGTGTGTCGCGGGAACTTGCCTGTGCTGCCTGGAGTTGGTTCTGCGTGTTCTCCAGTTCCTGGCGCAAGTTCGCCTGCAAGCGTTTGTTCTCTGCCAGTTCGGCCTCCAACTCACTCTGACGTTGCGCCAACTCCGCAACTCGCTGCTCGGCGGATTCCCGGCGCAACGTCTCCGCCGCCAATGCTTGCTCCAAGGCTTTGATCTTCTCCTCGAGTGTGGCGCGGTCGCTTTGGAGTTCTTTTAACTTCGCCTGGAGGAGGGCCTGCTCGGCTTGGGCGCTTGTCTCGAGTTCCTGATATTGCTTCTGCGTCTGCTCGAATTGCTTCTGCACCCGTCCCAACTCGGCGACCAGCGCGCTGCGGTCTTGCGCGAGCTCGGCAGCCTGCTGCTCTGCGCCTGCGCGGCGCTGTGTCTCGGATGCCAAGGCTCCGGACACCTGCTTGAGCTGCTGCTCCACCGCAGCCTGGGAGGTCTGCAATTCCTGGACCCGTGCCTCAAAGTTGGTTTTGTTCCCCGCGAGTCCGGTTTGAAGCTCTGCGCGCCGTTTGGCGCTTTCGGAAGCTTCCTTTTCGCGCTCCAGCGCTATCCCGGTCTGCTCATTTTCCGCCAGGGCGGCCTCGAGTTGTTTGCGGCATTTGGCATGTTCGGCGGCTCGTCGTTTTACGGCTTGGCGTCGGGCGGTCGTAATGGCCAGGGCCCCCTCTTTTTGCTGGAGTTCCTGCTTGAGCTTGGCCTGGGCAGCCTGCAATTCCTGGACGCGGTTCTCCAGCACGGAGCGTTCGGCTGCGGCGCGCTCGGCTTGGGCTTTGCGTTGTTTCCGTGCCTCGGCCAATTCCTGGCGCAATTGTGCTTTGGCCTGCTTGAGCAGTTGAAGTTCGGCCTTCAGTTCCGCGGACTTTTGGCTTTTTTCACCAGCCTTCGGCTCGGTGGTGTCTGGCGGGCTGGATTCCGCTTTGAGGACTTCGGCCAGGTTCTGAAGCTTCTGCTCGGTATCCGCCTGGCTGGCCAGCAAACCCTTTGTCCTGGTCTCGAACTCGGCCTGCCTGGCCGCTTCAGCCTCCAGGAGGGTCTGCAGTTCGCCCCCCGCCGCCTCGAGTTCTCGTTCGAGTTTTTGGCGGGCCTGGTGAATTTGCGCACGGGAGGCCTCTAGTTCCTGCAATTGTTGCGGATCGTCAGCGCTTTCGACTTCCTGCTGAAAGGCATCCTGGATCTGCTGGATTTCATTCAGGGCGGACTCGAGTTCGCGCCGGCTTTTGGCGTTCCGCGCAACTTCTTCTTCAAGGGCCTGGCGGCGTTTGGTTTCCTCTGCCAGGGCCTTCTTGAACTGGGTGAGCTTATCGCTCACAAAATCGCCCATTTCCAACAACGCTCGCCGGCGGCTATCGGGCATAAGGTGCCCCGCGCCGGCGCCGGTGGCGGAGGCGCTGGCTTTTTTCTGGGACTCTTCCACGAGTTGACGGAACAATTGCTGGCAGCGCTGGTTCTCTTCGATGGCGGCTTCGAGGTCCTTTCGGCGTTTGGCGTTTTCGGCGGCCTGCTTTTGCGCCGTTTCGCGCCGCTTGGTTGCCTCCTCCAGGGCTTGCTGCAGGCACTTCAACTTTTCGTTAACGGCCTCCTGCAATGTATCCAGTTTGTTGGTCGCACCTTCGGCCTGGGATGGCTCAGAGCTTGAATCCGCGGGCCCGGACTTGTCCTCGGAACCAGAGTTAGAATTCCAGGCTGGCGCCGCTGCCGATGAAGCAGCCACCATCTCTGACTCTGACGAAGAATTCCTAATGTCCGGTTGCTCTTCGGGGACCTGCGGTCTTGAAGGTTTCAACAGGAACACCGTGGCTTTGACGAGCAGCTCAACTGGGGAGATGGGTTTGGAGATTAAATCATCGCCCCCACTCAGCACACTCCTGGCGCGGTTTGGGAAGTCGTGATAAAGCGTTACGAAGACGACTGGCGTATGCTTGTGATGAGGCAGGTTGCGAAGTTTTTGGCACACCTCGAAGCCGTTCATGCCAGGCATGTCAATATCGAGGAGAATCAGGTCAAAGCGATTGTCCTCCAGCAAGTTCAAAGCTGCCCATCCATCCTTGGCACTGACGGGGTCGTATTTGACGCGTTTAAGGGTCATTTCATTGGCTAGATTGCAGACCTCGTCATCGTCCACCAGAAGCACTCTGGCGCTGTGGGCCGAGAGTGCTGACCCGCCGTTCCCGCAGGTGAAGAGGCGCTCGAGGCAATCCACAGCCTGGACCAGGGTTTGAATGGAAGAGGGAGACATTCCGTGATTCGACCCGAACACCCGGTCGAACAGCATGGCGGCGATCGCTTCGGTCAATTGAGCGATTTTCCCGCAGCCTACCAGGCCACCCCATGCGCTGAGGAAGCGGAGCTTCTGATATACCTCGTGGAGGAGGGCTTTACCTTCCCCAGCATTGGCGACCTCGACATACCTGAAGCAGTGTTCCTTGATAGCACGAGCCTCAGTGCTCCCCTGCTCGATGAAAGTCTGGTTGAATTTTTCGGGCACCTCAGCGCCCAGGGCCGCTTCGGCAAGTGCGGCCGCGGGGGAGTTGTCCGCGCCGGACACCCTGCTGGCCGAAGCTTCATCACGGCTGCCTTCGTTGCCAAGACCGATCAACTCACGGGAAACCGAAAGGAGTTCAGAGGAGGAACATTCGGATTTCGACAGCACCTTGTTGCCACCAGCGCTCAAAGCCTTTCCGGCCAGTTCCGGAAGATAGCTGTTGGAAAGAACTAGAATCGGCGTGTCCTTGTGACGCTGACCTGAGCGAATCTTTTTCAGCAACTCCAGCCCGCCAGGCTTGGGCAGCATCAAATCCAGGATAATTAAGTCTGCGGACAGGTCCGGGAGCGCCTCGGAGGCTTCGGTTGCACCGGAAGCGGATGCCATCCTGAAACCTGCCTGCTCCAACCGCCGCCCGTATAGATTCACCGTGGAGGAATCGTCGTCCACCAGGAAGATAGTTTTAGCGTCCTGCGAAGTGTTACCAGTGGTCATAGCATGTATCAAAATTGGACGTTATTGGGACATTACAGGCCTCCGCCTCATGGCCCCATGTCGTTGAAGCATTCTCACTGCCAAGGTGTGCAGAGAAGAGTTCGCGGCAGGTGGCGTATAGGAGGCGATGAAGAACATCTCCAGTCCTTTGTGCACCATCCCGGGGCTCCTGCAGCGCAGAACCTGCATCCCCATTAACGTTTTAATGTCGCGGAGCCACAGCTCGATTCTCAGCGCCGGGCATGGAGCTGGGCAATGTCTTGGGCGGGATACTCTTGAGGGTCCAGCAACGTAGCCAATGCCACCTGAGCCGTGCTTGGGTTCAATGTACGCGTTGGCTTCAATTCGGATTGAATTGTCGGCGGCGTTCAGTTGCCTCCACAAGCATACATCCGCCTCGCCTCGGCGGAGTCCGGCGCAAACGAAAAGCAGGAACAACTTGTACGCCTCGGGATTCTCTGGTCGTGGCAGACCAGCCTTTCGCCAAGAGGGACAGATAAATATCGCGCGCTTTAACTGCCACCTCTCTCCTCCTTGTTCGCAGTTACCAAATCAAAACTCTTTCGGACGCCTTTGAAGTGGATCCGGACCGACCATTCGGCAACCTCGAACGTTTTGCCATCGCGCGTATAGGTGCGATGTTCGAGCCGAGACTTCCAATAATTGGCATGAGTCTTCGGATTCGGATATAACCGCTTCGTTGCGATTTCGGCGGTAGCGGCGTCGGTTGAATTGGAATCGCTAAAATAGTGCCTAATTGACAGTTTTGGTTTCTGAGAGCACGCCGCTTACTTTTTGGCGTGTTCTTTGGCAAGCCGGACCATATTGTCGAATTGTTCCCTCCCACCGAAGAATTCATAATTGATCTCTCCCAGCAACGGGAGTTGGCGGTTCAAATCGTCCCATTGCTCTGCGCGGTAAGCGTAGAGGGCGTAATTATGGCGCCACCCGTTTTCCTCCGGATTAAGCGTGAAGAATTTTTCAAAGGCTGCTTTGATGTCTTTCCAGACCTCCGGTCGCTTCCAATAATCTGCTCGCTCGTCTTTTTCCAGATATTTGGCCAACGACTCATGAGCATCCCTGAGGACCAAAGGAACATGCCCACCCCATTTTTTGGACTTCACGCATTCGCGGCCAAACTCGAGCATGTCCTCCGGCGAGCCGTGCCATTTCGGTTGCAAGTAATAAAGCTTGGCCTCAAAAGCGTCGTAGTTATTGGGATTCAAATCGGTTGCTCGTTTGAACCACATCTCCATTCGAGGGCGTCCTTTTCCCTGGCCCAACTCGACGGTGATCATTTTGCAGGCGATCCGCGCATCGCGAGGATTTAGATACCAGGCTTTGCCCAGAGCTTTCTCCGCTTCGACCAGCCGCTCACCGAAAAGGCGCCAGCCTTGATCCGTTACTTTATCAGCGTATGATCGGCCGCGTGCATGCCAGGCGTAATCGGTGTAGAAAGTGCCTTTGAGCAAAAAAAGGGAGGGGTCGGAGGGCCAGTTCTTGAATATGATGGGCTCGAAAGCCTGATAGAATTCCTCGTATTGGCTGTTGTTGTTCTGAACGGCTTGAAGCAATTGATCACAAGCTTCGTAAACCTCTACGGATGGCATGGCGTTGTCCTTCACCGTCTCGTTGAGGTATTGGCTTGCCTGCCGGCGCCAGCGGTGCACTTCGGGAGGGGTATTCGTGCCGCCGGTGTCAAGCGCTTCCGCTGCGCGCAATGCCGCGTAGAATTTCCGAATGGGCGCGTATTGGCTTTGGCTTAAAGTCTCAGCAGCGAGGCGATAGGCCTCACCATGTTCCTTCGGGGTATGCTTTTCCGACGACAGAACCAAACGCGCGTGAAGGTAACGAATCAGCGGGTCGTCGCACCCGTTACTCACGGCCGTTTTGATCGCGGCAGGGATTTTCGCTAACGCCTCCATGCCCTTTGCGGAACCAGAGAGAGCCCGGGATTGCGCGAAGCTGGTCAGGCCGGCCTTCGCTGGTTCGTCCCATTTGGGATCGCGCCGGCCATGACGCTCGTAATCGCCGACGAGAGTTGCGAGATTCCATTCCAGCCGATATTCGAGTTGCTTGTCCAGGTCAGCGTCCGGCGTATTTGTCGTCGTCCGGGAATTACTCTCACCGCCTAACAACGCTGAGCACCAAAATAGAAACGCGGCTGAAACCGCAGCAACCACAGATCGAAATGCTCTCATAACGTTAGCCTCTGAGCTAGCCTAAGGGAAGCTGGGGGAGTCGAGCTCGAAAAAATGGCGGAGAAGAGTAGTCGGAGCGCCGCAGTCGAGGGCCTATAGACTCGGCCCACTTCGAAAACGGCCTTTTGATTGCGTGTCCGGTCACGGGGAAATTATGACGTTGACATGACGAGTTTGCCAGATCGCGACCTTTCTTGTCCCATTTTTTGCTTAAGCACTTCGACCCTTCGCTCATTTTTCAAGGTAAGACCATATTTGCATTTGTCGCGCCGGGTGAACAACCCGCCCTGCTTAGCTCAGTATATCGTTGATCACATGTGCCGGCTCGACGCCGGTGAGTTTTTGATCCAGACCTTGGTACTTGAAAACAAGTTTTTCATGGTCTATGCCCAGTTGACGGAGAATGGTGGCGTGAAAGTCGCGGACGTGGACGGGGTTCTCGACGATGTTGTAGGACATCTCGTCGGTTTGGCCATAGACAAAGCCGGGCTTCACGCCGCCGCCGGCCATCCAGATGCTGAAACAGCGGGGATGATGGTCGCGGCCATAATCTTTCTCGGTGAGCTTGCCCTGGCAATAAACGGTGCGGCCAAATTCACCGCCCCAAATCACCAGGGTGTCCTCGAGCAGGCCACGCTGCTTGAGGTCCTGGATCAGGCCGTAGCAGCCCTGGTCAACGTCCTTGCACTGGGACGCAAGGTCGCGCGGCAGGTCGCTATG
>Ga0137378_10003641_pt1 | contig 13302 bp, 11 predicted proteins | sample SagtaG_21_FD_104813 | JGI IMG/M metagenome (GOLD analysis project Ga0137378, IMG submission 104813) | Vadose zone soil microbial communities from Sagehorn Ranch, Mendocino, California, USA - Sage2_L_60_16 metaG | ecosystem: Environmental > Terrestrial > Soil > Vadose zone | place: USA... | reverse complement strand
CGTACGAACTTCGGAATCGATAAGGACACTAGCAACTCTATCCTTGTAGTGCCGCTTCTGAACCCGAAGTTCGCATCCGAGCGCTCCGCAAACTTGTGCGAACTTCGGGTTCGCGGCACTAGCGTGTCGATTCTGCGCTTCGCAGCTATTCGCCCCGCGCCTTCGCATGCGAACTTCGGAATCAAATCAAAAGCGAAATTAGCAAATATATTAATGCTCGTGCGGTTTTTGGTTTGGGTTCCGCGGATAGAGCTACTGGTGAATTACAAACGCGAGCCTCACCCATCGGGGGCGCGGGAGTATCGCCGTTGGTCATGGCGTCGGGACCGGCTACGATCACCGTTTCGGCCGCATTGCAACTGCTCGCTGTGCTTATGTTGCCGTTGGCGTATCAGCTGCGGCTGGCAATAGGCGAACAATCGATCGGACGCTGAAAGAGTTAAATGGTTGATATTACTACACAAAAATATCATGAAAACGGTTCGTCGCCGGCCATCCTGACACGCCTGGGCGATCGCTCAATCGTGCTCATTGGCATGATGGGCGTTGGCAAATCGTCGATTGGCCGCCGGCTCGGCTCCCGGCTTGGCGTCCCGTTCGTCGATGCCGATACCGAGATCGAACGAGCGGCGGGCATGAGCATTGCCGACATTTTCGCCCGCCACGGCGAGGCTGCATTCCGCAGCGGCGAAGCGCGCGTGATCGCGCGCTTGCTCAACGGCGGCCCACAGGTTTTGGCCACCGGCGGCGGAGCGGTGATGAATGAGGCGACACGCGCTCTGATCAAGGAAAGAGGCGTTTCGATCTGGCTGTCGGCGGAGCTTGATCTTTTGCTGCGGCGGATCAGCAAACGCAAGGCGGAACGGCCGATGCTGCAAACGGACGATCCCGCCGCCGCCTTGCGCGACCTTTTGACAACGCGCCAACCGATCTATGCGCAAGCCGATATTACCGTGCAGTCGCGTGACGTGCCGCATGATGCCATCGTGACCGAAATCATCGAAGCGTTGACCGCGTTTTTCAGCGCTTCGCCGCCACGAGGTCAATAATGACGGCCCCGATGCGCAGCGACTGCGTCGTCGTTCCGGTCGCGCTTGGGCCGCGCAGCTACGACATTGCGATCGGACGCGGCGTAATCAGCACGCTTGGGACGCGGATCGCCGCGCTCCGGCCTGGCGCTAAAGCTTTCATCGTCACCGATCAAAACGTGGCGCATCATGCCATGCCGGCTGCCGAGGCGGCACTCAAGCGCGCCGGCGTGCCGACGGGTCATATGGTCGTTCCGCCTGGTGAAGCGTCGAAAAGCTATCGCGTCTTCGAGCAGGTCTGCGAGGCCATTCTCAATGCGCAGATAGAGCGCGACGATCTGGTCATCGCCCTCGGCGGCGGGGTGATTGGCGACCTTGCCGGATTCGCCGCTGCCGTGGTCCGGCGCGGGCTCGATTATGTGCAAGTCCCGACGACACTGCTGGCTCAGGTGGATTCTTCGGTGGGCGGCAAGACCGCCATCGATTCCGGACACGGCAAGAATCTGATTGGCGCATTTCACCAGCCCATCCTAGTCGTCGCCGACACGGCACTGCTCGACACGCTGCCGAAACGCGAATTCCGCGCCGGTTACGCCGAACTCGTGAAATACGGCTTGCTCGGCGACGCGGCATTCTTCGCGTGGCTGGAAGCGCACTGGCGTGAAATCTTTGCCGAAAGTTCGTCCGGAAACCCCGCGCGTGAGCAGGCGGTGGCGGTGGCTTGCCGCGCCAAGGCTGCAATCGTTGCCCGCGACGAGCGTGAGACCGGCGAGCGCGCCTTCCTCAACTTCGGCCACACCTTCGGCCATGCCCTGGAAGCTGGCTGCGGATTTTCCGATCGCCTGCTTCACGGCGAGGCGATCGCAATTGGCATGGTGCTCGCTCTCGAATTCTCCGCGCGTCAGGGCTTGTTGCCATTATCGGAGGCTGAGCGGGTAAGGCGCCATTTCGCCGAGGTCGGGTTGCCGACCAGCCCAGCCGATATTTCCGGCCCGCTGCCCGGTATTGACCGGATGATGGAATTGATCGGCCAGGACAAGAAAGTAAAGCGCGGAATGCTTACATTCATCCTAGCGCGGGCAATTGGCTCCGTCGTCATCGAGACCGGGGTCGACGCGCGCCAAGTACGGGCTTTTTTGAGCGAGAAGCTTGCCGAGCGATGAGCATTGTCGATTGGCTGACCGTGTTTGCGGTCGTTCTCTGTCTTTTGATCTCGGCGTTCTTTTCCGCCAGCGAAACCGCGCTTGCCGCCTCGTCGCGCGCGGCGATGCTGCGCCTGGAAAAACACGGCAATCGCGATGCCGGCATCGTCAACCGGCTCATGGCGACCCGCGAGCGGCTGCTCGGCGCGATCCTGTTTGCCAATAATTTCACCAATATCGCCGCTTCGACTTTGGCGACCGGGATACTGCTGGTCCATTTCGGCGAGGCCGGGGTCATCTATGCGACCTTCGCGATGACGCTCGTTATTTTTGTTCTAGCCGAGGTCTTGCCGAAGACGGCGGCGTTCAACGCTCCGGATCGCATGGCGCTAGCGGTCGCGCAACCCGTGGAGCGGACGGTACGCTTTCTTTCTCCCATTTTGCGTGTTGTCGAATCGCTGGTGCGGTGGATTTTACGCGGCCTGGGCATGCCGGTCGGCAAAATCCAATCGATCCTGTCGCCGGGCGAGGAGCTGCGTGGCGCGGTCGATCTGATGCACCGCGCCGGCGTCGTGGAGAAACTCGACCGCGACATGATGGGCGGCTTGCTCGATCTGCGCGAGCTCACGGTATCGGATGTGATGATCCATCGCACCAAGATGGTGATGCTCGACGCCGACGAGCCGCCACGCCAGTTGATCGACGACGTTCTCGCGGCGGGGGTCACGCGAATCCCGCTGTGGCGCAATTCGCCCGATAACGTCATCGGTGTGCTCAACGCCAAGGAACTGTGGCGCGCGCTGCACGCGGCCGGCGGCGATGCCGAAAAGGTCGATATTCCAACTTTGGCGAGGCCGCCGTGGTTTGTGCCCGATACCACGCCCGTCGCCGAGCAGCTCAAAGCGTTCCGCCACCGCAAGGCGCCATTTGCGCTCGTCGTCGATGAATACGGCGAACTCGAAGGCCTGGTCACCCTCGAAGACATTGTCGAGGAGATTGTCGGCGATATTTCCGACGAGCATGACATCGCCGTTCCTGGCGTGCGTCCGCTTCCGGACGGATCAGTCAATGTCGATGGCGGCGTTCCCATTCGCGATCTCAATCGAGCGATGGATTGGAACATTCCCGACGACGAAGCGACCACGGTTGCCGGCTTTGTCATTCATGAGACCCGTTCGATCCCAGAACCCGGACAGAGCTTCACGTTTCACGGTTTCCGTTTTCAGGTGCTGCGCAAAACGCGCAACCGCATCACCGCCTTGCGGGTTGCGCCGCTGACTCGCAAACCCACGGCAAAGGCCAGCTAAATGACGCAAGCTCCGATCAATGCCGGCGTTCGCATCGGCCATGTCCATCTTAAGGTCGCCGATCTCGATCGCGCGCTAGATTTCTATTGCGGCGTGCTTGGCTTTGAACTCATGCAGCGCAGAGGACCGCAGGCGGCATTCATTTCGGCGGGCGGTTACCATCATCACATCGGGCTCAATACCTGGGAGAGCCGCGGCGGCAAGCCGCCATCAGCGGGTACCACCGGCCTTTATCATCTCGCTGTGCTCTATCCGACACGCGCCGCGCTCGCCGATGCGTTGCAGCGCCTGATCGCCGCGAACATTCCGCTTGAAGGCGCCTCCGATCACGGCGTCAGTGAAGCACTTTACTTGCGCGATCCGGACGACAATGGCGTCGAGCTTTATTGGGATCGCCCGCGTGAACAATGGCCGCGTAGCGCCGGCGGCGAACTCGCGATGTTCACCGCACCCTTGGATCTGATCGGCCTGCTCAAGGAGCTTGAACTGTCGTCCTCTGCGGTCGCCCCGGCCGAGTAATAGAGGAGCAATAGGTCAGTTGGTTTCGCCAGGCGCCGCCGCGTGAATGGCGAGCGCATGGACGCGGCTTTTCAGTTCTTTTGCCAGGGCCGCGTTGATCATGCGGTGGCGTTCAAGCCGGCTCTTTCCGCGGAACGCATTCGACACGATATAAAGGCGAAAGTGCGTTTCGCCTCCCGGCCGGTGTCCGGCATGCCCCGCATGCAAATGGGATTCGTCTTCGACGTGCAGGCTCTCGGGCGCGAAAGCCGCAACCAGCTTTGTCGTGATGATATCTTGCATTCCCATTTTGCTTAGTCCGGTCCCGGCGACGCTAACCATGCCGGGTGGGCAACAATAAAACGTTAGGAGTACCGCTACGACGCGCTGATTTGCCCCCTGTCAAGTCTTGAACGCGTAGCCAAAGCGCCCGCATAATCGTCATGATGCGATCCAATTCACCGCTGTTCGATCGGATTCGGGTCAAGCCCGACCAGAACCGCCGGCTCAGCGCCGAGCTTCCCGGCTGTCAGTGGCCCGGCTGCAATGCAGCGGCGACCCATCGGGCGCCGAAAGGCCGGCTGCGCGCCGCCGAGTATTGGCAGTTCTGTCTCGAACATGTGCGTGAATATAATAATTCATACAATTTTTTCGCCGGGATGAGCGAAGACGCGATCGCGAAATATCAGAAGGAGGCCCTGACCGGGCACCGCCCGACCTGGAAGATGGGTTCGATTGGCGGCAAACGAGCCCGCAAGGCGGCAAAAGGCTTTCGTGACCAGGACTGGCCGGCCGACGATCCGTTCTCCTTGTTTGGCGAATGGGGGGCTCGCCGCGCCGGTCATGCGCATGCTACGCCGGAGGGCCGCAAGATTTTCAATGCGCAGCGCCGCGCGCTCGATGTTCTCGGGCTTGAAGCGGACGCCAACCGAGCCGATATCAAGTCTAAGTTCAAGGCTTTGGTAAAGCGGCATCACCCGGACGCCAACGGGGGTGACCGCGGTTCGGAAGCGCGGCTGCGGGAGATTATTCAAGCCTATAATTACCTGAAATCGGCCGGTTTCTGCTGATCTCGGGGTGGCTTCCGCCGCGTTGGAACTTTCTGCTAGATGTAGCCGCGCAGCCGACCGCCGATAGTCGATTCGCGCCTCGGTTTTGCCGCCGCGCGAACCGAGGTCACGGAGGAGCAATGACTCTCGCGACTGATACAACGACAGAATCCGCTCTGCCGGACATGAAAGTTTCGGTCCGACAAGTATTCGGAATCGACAGTGATTTGGAAGTTCCGGCCTATTCCGAGCCGGACGAGCACGTGCCGGAACTCGATGCTGATTACCGGTTCGACCGGCCGACCACGCTCGCCATCCTGGCCGGTTTTGCCCGCAACCGCAGGGTCATCGTCACCGGCTATCACGGCACCGGGAAATCGACCCACATCGAGCAGGTCGCCTCACGGCTGAATTGGCCGTGCGTGCGCGTCAATCTCGACAGTCACATCAGCCGTGTCGATTTGATCGGCAAGGATGCGATCGTCATTCGCGAGGGCATGCAGGTCACCGAATTCCGCGACGGTATTCTGCCGTGGGCGCTGCAGAATAATGTCGCGTTGTGTTTCGACGAGTACGACGCCGGTCGTCCCGATGTCATGTTCGTCATTCAGCGCGTACTGGAATCGTCAGGTCGGTTGACGCTGCTTGACCAAAACAAAGTGATCAAGCCGCACCCCGCGTTTCGGCTGTTCGCTACCGCCAACACAGTCGGGCTCGGCGACACGTCCGGCCTGTATCATGGCACTCAGCAAATCAACCAAGGTCAGATGGATCGCTGGTCGATCGTCACCACGCTCAATTATCTGCCGCACGACAACGAAGTCGAAATCGTGCTCGCCAAAGCCAAGCACTACCGCACAGCGGAAGGTCGCGACATCGTCTCGAAGATGGTGCGCGTCGCCGACCTGACCCGCAACGCTTTCATGAACGGCGATATTTCGACGGTGATGAGCCCGCGCACGGTGATCATCTGGGCCGAGAATGCGGAAATCTTCAACGATATCGGTTTTGCTTTCCGGCTCACCTTCGTCAACAAGTGCGACGAACTCGAGCGCCCGCTGGTTGCCGAATTCTATCAGCGCTGCTTCGGGCAGGAACTGCCGGAGAGCTCCGTAAATGTCGTGCTGTCTTAAATAGCCTCTCCCAATAGCGGGAGAGCGAGAGTCATGTCGTCCAACATAAAACCAAAAGGTGCGGCGAAGGAGGCTCCAACAGAGCCTTTCAAGCGCGCCGTCGGCATTTGTCTGCGCGCCATCGCGGCCAAAACCGATCTTGAAGTAAGCTTTGCCTCGGAACGGCCCGGCCTTACCGGCGGCAAAGCGCGCCTGCCGGAACCGCCGCGGCGGCTTAATGAGCGCGAGGCCGCAATCGTTCGCGGTCATGCCGACGCCATCGCCTTGCGGCTCGCCTGCCATGACCCGGCGGTGCATCGTAAGCTGGCGCCTGGCGGCCAACAGGCGCGCGCTGTGTTCGAAGCGATCGAACAGGCTCGCGTTGAGGCAATCGGGGCTCGTCGCATGGGCGGTGTCGCCAAAAATCTCGCCGCCATGCTCGACGACCGTTTTCATCGTGGCAAATTCGACGAAATCACCGATCGCGCCGATGCTCCTCTTGAGGACGCGCTTGCGATGCTGGTGCGCGAGCGGCTTACCGGTCAGACACCGCCGCCGATGGCGCGCAAACTTGTCGATCTGTGGCGGCCCTTGATCGAGGAGCGCGCCGGACGCGATCTCGATCGGCTCGAGCGCGTGCTCAACGATCAGCGCCGCTTCGGCGACGTCGTGCACGATCTGCTCGACTGCCTCGATATGGGCGAGGACCGTTCGAGCGAGTCCGACGAGGACGAAGGCGAAGAGGGCGAAGACCGCAACCAGAAGGACGAGGCCGGCCAGGACGGCGAGGCTTCCGATTCTGCCGAAAGCGAACAGATGACCGCCGAGGCCGAGGCTTCGGCCGACGAATTGCCCGACAGCGCCTCGGAAGCGGTGGATGCGCCGGCGACCGAAATGGCCGACGACGCCGAGATGACAGATTCGGAAACCGCGGCCGAGCCATGGCGTCCGCGACAACCGCGCAACGAACCACGTGGCCCCGATTACCGGCCCTTTACGGCGCGTTTCGACGAGATAGTGGGCGCTGAGGAATTATGCGAGCCAGAGGAGCTCGATCGTTTGCGCGGCTATCTCGATAAGCAGCTTTCGCATCTGCAGGGCGTGGTCGCCCGGCTTGCCAACCGGCTGCAGCGATTGTTACTGGCGCAGCAAAATCGCGCCTGGGAATTCGACCTGGAAGAAGGCCTGCTCGATCCTGCGCGGCTGCCGCGGGTCATTGTCGATCCGCTACATCCGCTGTCGTTCAAACGCGAGAAGGACACCGATTTCAGGGATACCGTGGTTACGCTGCTGCTCGATAATTCAGGATCTATGCGTGGCCGCCCGATCACAGTTGCCGCGACATGCGCCGACATCCTGGCACGGACGCTAGAGCGCTGCGGCGTCAAGGTTGAGATCCTCGGCTTCACGACGCGGGCCTGGAAAGGCGGGCAATCGCGAGAATCCTGGCTGGCCGCCGGTAAGCCGGCCAATCCCGGGCGGCTGAACGATTTGCGGCATATCATTTACAAGGCGGCCGATGCGCCGTGGCGGCGGGCGCGCAAGAATCTCGGGCTCATGATGCGCGAGGGCCTGCTCAAGGAGAACATCGACGGTGAGGCGCTCGACTGGGCGCATAAGCGGCTGCTGGCACGGGCGGAGACGCGGAAAATCCTGATGATGATTTCCGATGGCGCGCCGGTTGACGATTCGACGCTATCGGTCAATCCCGGCAACTATCTTGAGCGCCACCTGCGCTGGGTGATTGAAGATATCGAAACCCGTTCGCCGGTCGAATTGATCGCGATCGGCATCGGCCATGACGTGACGCGCTATTACCGCCGCGCGGTCACGATCGTGGACGCCGAGGAGCTCGGCGGGGTGATGACGGAAAAACTCGCCGAATTATTCGAGGAGCATGCGGCTGAGGACCGGCCTCGGCGGCAGCGGCCGCGGCGGCTGCATGCGTGACGCGCAATGCCGCTCAGGCTAGCGGGGCGGTCCTATTACTGGGCGCCGGAAAAAGATAGCTAAGCCGTCGCCTGACGCTTCTTGACGACTTGGCGCTTGAGCTCGAGTACACGCGGTGACAACTCGGCATCTTTCGCGGCGAGCAGGAAAGCATCAAGGCCGCCGCGATGATCGACCGATTTGAGCGCGTTTGCCGACACGCGCAATCGGACCGAACGCCCGAGCGCGTCGGACATCATCGTGACGTTGAGCAGATTGGGCAGAAATCGCCGCTTGGTTTTGCGGTTGGAATGGCTGACCCGGTGCCCGATCTGGCGCCTCTTTCCGGTCAGCTCGCATCGCCATGCCATCGTTAAAATCCTTTAAGCCCAAAATCCCGTCATCTCATCCAATCATTGCGTGATGAGCGCCGCCTATCACACGATCTGGGGTTGGCGCGGACCTATAGTGGCGACGCTGTTGGGGGTCAAGGCGCGCCTCGCGAGGAGCAGGATGGGCAGCAGCCTCACGGTCTAGGGAAACGGCCGCGGCTCGGCCTAAACCACACAAACGTCGTATTCTCCAATGAGACAGTGAGCGGTTCCGTGTCCGGGATTGAGGACCCTTTGCACCCGATTGCGCCGCCGCAACTGCACGTCCGCCCGTTTGGCGCCGCCGCACTCGCCGCGGCGTTTTTCGTGTTTGTTTTGACCTTGTCGCATGGCGCCATGGCCGGCGACGCCGGCCGTCAAAGCGGGAACCAAGCCCGGCTGGAAGCCGAATACGTCGTCAGCGTCGCCGGTATCCCGATCGGCCGCGGCAATTGGATCATTGAAATATCGGACGAGTCCTACTCGGCCGCCGCGAGCGGCACGACGACCGGTATCATAAGGTTCTTTACCGGGGGGCGCGGCACTGGCGCGGCGCGCGGCACTTTCAGCGCTGGCCAACCGGTGCCGACGAACTATGGCGCCACTCTCAGCTACGACCGCAAGATCGATGACGTGCGGATGACACTCGCGGCCGGGAACGTCACGGTCTACGTCGTCGAACCGCCGCTGCCACCCATCCCCGATCGTATCCCGATCACCGACGCCGATCGCCGTGGCGTGCTCGATCCAATGACCTCCATGCTCAACCGCGTTGGCGGCAGCGGCGACCCGGTATCGCCGGAAGCGTGCAACCGTAAAGTGGCGGTGTTCGACGGGCGCGTGCGTTACGATCTGCACAGCGAGTTCAGGCGCATGGAAACCGTCAAGGCTGACCGCGGCTACGAGGGACCGGCGGTGGTCTGCGCTGTCTATTTCACACCGGTTGCCGGTTATGTTCCGGACCGGCCGGCGATCAAATATCTCGTTGCGCTGCGCGACGCCGAAGTCTGGCTGGCGCCGATCGCCGGCACGCGCGTGCTGGTGCCGTTCCGCTTCGCCATGCCGACGCCGCTCGGAATGGGATTATTGCGGGCGACCGAATTCATCTCGGTTGCCCAACCATTGCTGCCGTCGCATCCGATGGCCAAAACGCAGTAAACGGTGCGTGTTTCGGCGGCCCGCCGCGCGACCGAGGGTAGACCTTCCCCGTTATCCACAACGTATAGGCTCTTGACTCATCGTGGAATCATGTTTGTCCGCCACATTGCGGTTTGTGCCGACGAGACAAGCCGCCACGGTGCCGGTTTCCACTCCATCTGGTATGGAAGCTTGCCGATGGCGCCATATATCGCAGTGAACGAACTCGAACAGACGCCGAGTCGCCGATTCGGCCGCGATTCGTTCCAGACTCGTTCCACACGTTAAGCACAGGGCTTTCCCAGCAAGCACAGGGCTTTCCCAGCAAGCACAGGGCTTTCCCAGCGTAACGTTGTGATAGAGAAGCACTGTCTTTATCGCGGTCGCCACCGCGCCAGCCGGGCCTTCAATGTCGATTTCGTTCTCGCCTAGCGCCGACCGCGAGCTTCGCGCTCGCGGCGCCGGCGTCACCGCCGTGTTGGGTCCGACCAATACCGGCAAGACACATCTGGCGATCGAGCGGATGCTTGCGCATTCGTCGGGCATTATCGGGCTGCCGCTGCGGCTCCTGGCGCGCGAGGTTTATAACCGCGCCGTCGAGCGTGTCGGCGCCGAGGCGGTGGCGCTGGTCACCGGCGAAGAGAAGATCAAGCCGGCAAATCCACGATTCTGGGTCGCGACCGTGGAAGCGATGCCGCGCGAGCTCGACGTCGCCTTCCTGGCGATCGACGAAATCCAGCTCGCCGCCGATTTCGAGCGCGGCCATGTCTTCACCGATCGCATGCTGCACCGGCGCGGCCGCGAGGAAACGCTCGTGCTAGGCGCCGCCACCATGCGGCCGATCGTGGAGCGGTTATTGCCGGGCGCCAGCATCGTCAGCCGGCCGCGCTTGTCGCGGCTCAGTTTTTCCGGCGAAAAAAAGCTCACGCGATTACCTCGCCGTTCGGCCATTGTGGCTTTCTCAGCCGAGGAGGTCTACGCAATTGCGGAATTGATCCGCCGTCAGCGCGGCGGCGCCGCCGTTGTACTCGGCGCCTTGTCGCCGCGAACGCGTAACGCCCAGGTCGAACTCTATCAATCGGGCCAGGTCGACTATCTGGTGGCGACCGATGCGATCGGCATGGGATTAAATCTCGACGTTGATCACGTCGCTTTCGCTTCCGATCGTAAGTTCGACGGCTACCAGTTCCGCAAGCTTAGTCCGTCCGAATTGGCCCAGATCGCAGGGCGCGCCGGACGCGCCATGCGCGACGGCACTTTTGGCACCAGCGGACGCTGTCCGCCGTTCGAGACCGAACTGGTCCAGGCCCTCGAATCGCACAGTTTTGAGCCGGTGAAGCTTGTGCAATGGCGCAATTCCACGCTCGATTTTTCGTCAATCGGCGCCCTGCAAGCGACTCTTGCCGCGCCGCCGAGCGAAAGCGCGCTGGCGCGTGCGCCAGTCGCCGAAGACATTCTGGTGCTCGATCATGCCGCGCGCGACGACGACGTGCGCGCCCACACGCGCACAAGCGCCGATGTCGAGCGATTGTGGGACGTGTGTCAGTTGCCCGATTACCGCAAGATCGCGCCAGCCAACCATGCCGAATTGGTCGTGACCCTTTACGGTTTTCTGCAGCGTGACGGCGCCATCAAAACCGACTGGTTCGCGCATCAAGTGACGCTGGCGGATCGCACCGACGGCGATATCGATACGCTCTCGACTCGCATTGCCCATATCCGCACCTGGACCTTTGCAGCGAACCGTCCGGATTGGCTGAGCGACCCCGAGCACTGGCAGGGGGTGACGCGCGCCGTTGAGGACCGGCTGTCCGACGCCCTGCATGAGCGCTTAACGGAGCGCTTCGTCGATCGCCGCACCAGCGTCTTGATGCGGCGGTTGCGCGAAAACTCTGCGCTTGAGCCCAATTTCAATCAAACCGGCGATGTCGTCGTCGAAGGCCATCTCATTGGTCGACTCGAAGGCTTTGTCTTTGTTGCCGATGCGTCGTCGGGCGGTTCGGAAGCTAAGGCGTTGCAAAACGCCGCCCAAAAAGCGCTGGCCGGCGAGATTGCCGCACGGGCCACGCGCTTGGCCGAGGCACCGGACGGACAGTTCGTGCTTGCGGCCGACGGTACGCTGCGCTGGGTCGGCGCCGCGGTCGGTAAACTTTACGCCGGTGAAGAACTGCTGCGGCCGCGCGTTCGCATTATCGCCGACGAATACCTTAGCGGTGCGCCGCGCGAGGCCGTTGAAGCGCGGCTCAATGCGTGGCTCAAATCGCATATTGAAAAACTGCTGGGGCCGCTATCGGAGCTGGCAGCGGCAAGTGACGTCACCGGCATTGCGCGCGGCGTTGCCTTTCAGTTGATCGAAGCGCTCGGGGTGCTTGATCGTGCGCGCGTGGCAGATGATGTCAAAGGCCTCGAACAACCGGCCCGCGCCAGCTTGCGGAAATATGGCGTACGCTTTGGCGCCTATCACATCTATCTGCCGGCACTCCTGAAGCCGGCGCCGCGGGCGCTGGCGACGCAATTGTGGGCGCTCAGGCACGATGGGGCGGATAGCAAAGTGCTCGATCAGCTGCTGCATCTCGCCAGCAGCGGTCGTACCTCGATCCCGGCCGATCCGACGATCGATCCGGCGTTCTATCGGACGGCTGGTTATCGCGTGTGCGGCGCGCGGGCGGTGCGGGTCGACATTCTGGAACGGCTTGCCGATCTCATTCGCCCGGCGCTCGCTTGGCGCGAGGGCGCGGCAGGAGCACGGCCGCTGGGCGCGGTCCTGGGCGGCGGCTTCACAGTCGTCAATACCATGACCTCCCTGATCGGCGCATCCGGCGAGAACTTTGCCTCGATCTTGCGCTCGCTCGGCTACCGCATGGAGCGGCGGCCGAAGCCGTCGGAACCGCCCCCCGCTGCCGCGCAGCCACCGACCGATACGGTCGCCTCGGTGCCGCCACCGGAGGCTGAGTTGGATGCGGCGTTGGGCTTGTCTCATGAGGCGGCCGTGCCGGCGCATTCCGCAAATGCGCCGCCCGACCTAGCAAATGCGCCTTTGGCGCCTGACCTTTCGGCGAGCGCGCAAGAAACGCCGGCGGGGTTCGGCAGCAGCGAATCCAATCTGCAATCGGCCGCAGAACCGGCAGAGGCCGCGCAAGAACCTGCATCGCAAGAACCTGCATCGCAAGAACCTGCATCGCAAGAACCTGTATCGCAAGAACCTGTATCGCAAGAACCTGCATCGACGGTCGCGCAGACAATTGCGACCGATCGTGGCGAGGCTGCATTGCCAACCGAGCAGGGGATGCCAGCCGAGCAAGAGATGATCGAGGTCTGGCGTCCCGGCCGCACCGAGGGCCGGCGTCGCGCTCACGCCCGCCCACACGGCAGGGCCAAGCAAGCGCGCATAAAACCATCTGCGGCTGCGCCGGAACCCACGCAAGACGGCAACGCCGCGCAAACACAGACAACCGCTTTGCCGGCCCCGACCGATTTGGCCAGCGAAGGAGCGCGCGCCGGACAACAGCAGCGCTTTTGGCAGCGCCGCAAGCCGGAGCATCGCATTGACCGCCAGCAGCGCGAGCGGCTGCCGGTGAAACGTTTCGAACGCAGAGAAAAAATGCCCGATCCCAATTCGCCCTTTGCCAAGCTCGCCAGCCTCAAGGCGCAGCTTGAGGCGGATGCCAAGGAACGCCGTTGAATGGAGCGTCATTGAATCGAACGTCGCCGATTGGAGCGCCGTTGAGT
>Ga0137378_10003639_pt1 | contig 13303 bp, 13 predicted proteins | sample SagtaG_21_FD_104813 | JGI IMG/M metagenome (GOLD analysis project Ga0137378, IMG submission 104813) | Vadose zone soil microbial communities from Sagehorn Ranch, Mendocino, California, USA - Sage2_L_60_16 metaG | ecosystem: Environmental > Terrestrial > Soil > Vadose zone | place: USA... | reverse complement strand
TCCCGGCGGCGCTTGACCACCAGGGCGGCGACGATCCCGGCCAGCACGACCAGGGCCAGGGCGACGCCGATCACGATGCCGATGTGGTCTCCTTCCGGTCGGGACCCCGATCCGCCGCGGGTTTCGGGCTGGTCAGCCGACCGCGACTTCGGCCAGCCGCTGGGAGATTACCGCCGACGCGCCGCCCTGCCCCATGGAAACCCCGTACAGGACGTCCGCCATTTCCATGGTCCGCTTCTGATGGGTGACGATCAACACCTGAGAGGAATGGGCGAACTCTCGAACGATCTCCAGGAAGCGGTGCAGGTTCACGTCGTCCAGGGCCGCTTCGACCTCGTCCATCAGGTAGAAGGGGCTGGGCCGGGCCCGGAAGATGGCGAACAGGAAGGCCAGGGCGGCCAGGGCCCGCTCCCCGCCCGACAGCAGCGACAGCCGCCGGACCCGCTTTCGCCCGGGGCGGGCCTCGACCTCGATCCCGGATCCGAGCGGATCGCCCGGGTCGATCAGGGTGAGCCGGCCCTCCCCTCCCGGGAACAGTTGCCCGAACAGGGAGGCGAACTCGGCGGCCACGTCCCTGAAGGCCGACTCGAACAGCTGGGCCATCTGCCGGTCGATGTCCTCGATCAGCCGCTCCAGGTCGCGCCGGGCCGCCCGAACGTCTTCCAGCTCCCGCACCAGGAAGTCGTGGCGTTCCTGCAGCGATCCCAGCTCGCCCGAGGCGAGGAGGTTGACCCGCCCGAGCAGGCCGAGGCGGCGGGCCACGAGGTCCGAGCGCCGCTGGAGGTCCTCCACGGTGTCCTCGGTGGCCAGCGAGGCCACCGCCGCGGCCGGGTCGGCCCCGTGGCCCTCCCGGAGGACCCGCTCGGCCTCACCGACCCGCCGCTCGAGGTCCTGCCGGGCCCGGTCCCCCTGTTCGTGCTCGGCCCTGACCGCGTCGAGGGCCGCGGCCGCCTCCCGCCACGCCCGGTTCGCCTCCTCGTGCCGGGCCTGGGCCCGCCGGACGTCCTCGGTGGTGCTCCGGTGGAGACCGGTCGCCTTCTCCAGCTGCGCCTCGGTTACCGCCAGATCCCTCTCGGCGGCGGCCCGTTCGCTCTCCGAGGCTGCCACGATGCGCCGAAGCTCCACCGGATCCTCGGCGGCCAGCGCCTCGACCTCGCGCCGAGTCCGGGCCACGCCCGCCTGGAGTCGGGCCCGGTCCCGTCGAAGCGCCTCGACCTCGACCCGAAGCCGAACCGGATGCTCTGGCAGCGGCGGCAGGGCGGGGAGCGAGTCCGGCTCCGGCACGGCGGTGCCCAGACGGAGGCGGGCTCCCTCCTCGGCCGCCTCGACCGCGCTGAGGCGCTCATGCACCATCTCGCGTTCGCGCCGCAGCGTCGCCAACTCGGCCTGGACCGCCCCAAGCTGCTCGGCCAGCTCGGCGATCCGCCCGTCGGCGAGTTCGATCTCGGCAACCACCGTCGCGGCCCGCCCCGACACCTCGTCCAAGCGCCGCCGGGCCTCCCGGAGTCCCCGGCGAACCGCTGCCAGCTCCCGCTCGAGCGAGGCCGACTCGCGGCGGATGCCGTCCAGCCGCACGTCCTGGCCCGGCGACGTCCGGATGAAAGACGGGCCCACCACGGCTCCTTCGGGCGTGACGAAGAACGCCAGCGGATGCGCCCGGTGCTTGGCCCCGGCCTCGGCCAGGTTCGACACGAGGTAGGCCTGCCCGAGGAGCCGCTCGGCCAGGCTCCGGACGCGCGGGTCGACCCGGACGGCCTGCACCATCGACCGCTCCCCCGCGATCCCGCCAAAGGGGGCGACACCTCCCGCGACCGTGATGGTAACGCCGGCTCCCTCCCCGGCGGCCGCGTCCCGAAGGGCATCGTCGTCGTTCGGATAGACCACGGCGTCCGCGAAGGGGCCCAGGGCGCCGCGGAGCGCCGCCTGGAGGTGTGGGGGCGCCTCGATCAGCTCGCGGAGCAGCCCGAGGGGCCGCCCGGCCCGCCGCCGGACGAATGCCGCGCCCGGCGTCTCAGCGAGCTCCGTGCGCCGGGCCTCGACGGACCGCTGCCGGGCGTCCAACGACCGTTCGTCGGCCTCGAGCGCCGCCAGCCGCGGCACCAGCTCCGCCTCCTCCTGCCGGAGCCGGTCTCGCTCCTTCGCCAGGGGGCGCACGCCCGCGTCGAGCCCCTCGACCTCCGCCTCCAGGCCCTCGGCCCGGTGGGCGGCAGAGGCGAGGCGGGCGTCGAGGTCCCGCACGGAGGCGCGAAGGCGAACCCGTTCGGCCGCGTGGCCCTGCAGGACCTGCCTCAAGGCCTCGGCCTCCGCCCGTCGCGTCGTATTCAGTTCCTGGACGGTCCGGCGCTCCTCCTCGGCATCCCTCCTCGCCCGCTCGGCCTCGCGGAACGCCACCTCCGCGCGGTCGAGCTCGATCTCCCTGAGGGCGAGGGTAGCGATGACCTCTGACAGGGCTTCCTCGGTCCGGGCCAGCTCCTCCTCCAGGGCGAACAGCCGGCCGCTCCGGCCGGTGGCCACGGCCAGGCGCTCCCGGGCGTGGGACTCGTCCCGGATGGCCTTCCGGAGCCTCGCCTCGGCCTCGGACCTGGCCTCGGTGGCCGTCGAATGGGCCTCCTCGGCGCTGGCCCGGGTGGCCTCCGCGCCGGTTCGGACCCCTTCGAGCCGCTCGATCCGTGCGTCCAGCTCCGCGAGCCGCCCACGGGCTTCCGCCTGCCGGGCTTCGGCCTCCTCCCACGTGGGCCGGCGCCGGTCGCGTTCGTCCAGCAGGGCTCGAAGCCTGGCCGCCGACAGCTTGACGGCGAGGCCTTCGGCCTCCTGGCTCAGCTCCTCATGTCTGAGGGCCAGCTCGGCCTGCTGCTTCAAGGGCTTGAGCTGCCGCCGGAGCTCGCCCACCAGGTCCTGCAGGCGGAGCAGGTCTCCCTCCAGGCCCGACAGCTTCCTGACCGCCCGTTCTCGGCGGCGGCGGTGCTTGGCGATCCCGGCTGCCTCCTCGATGAACTGGCGCCGCTCCTCGGGCCGGGCGGCCAGAACGTCGTCCAGCGACCCCTGGCCGATGATGGTGTGCAGGGCCCGGCCCATCCCCGTGTCCGACAGCAGCTCCTGGATGTCGAGCAACCGGCACGGGCGGCCGCCCAGCCGGTACTCGCTCTCGCCCGATCGGTAGATGGCCCGGGCGATCTCGATCTCCGACGCGGGGACGGGGATGAGGCCCGCCGAGTTGTCGATGACCATGCTGACCTCGGCCATCCCCAGGGCCTGGCGGGAGGGGCTTCCGGCGAAGATGACGTCGGCCATCTGGGCGCCCCGGAGCGCCCGGGGGCCCTGTTCGCCCAGGACCCACGCGATGGCGTCGGCGATGTTCGACTTGCCCGACCCATTGGGCCCGACGATCACGCTGATGCCCGGGGTGAACTCGAGCGTGGTCCGGTCCGCGAAGGACTTGAAGCCACGAACGGTGAGAGATCGAAGGAACACTTCGGCTTCGGATGCTAACGGACAGACGGGGCCGAATCCCGGAATCGGCTCACGAAATCACACGGGTGGAACTTCACCGGGAGATCCGGAACTGCGTCTCTCCTTGGGGTGGTTCCTCCTCCAGCTCCACGCGCTCGACCCTGGCCCAGCCGGGGCCCTGGCGGCACCACTCGACCACGGCCTCGACGGCTTCCGGGTCCCCTTCGAACGCAGCCTCCACCCGTCCGTCGTCCAGGTTCCGGACGAACCCGCCGACCCCGCGGCCCACGGCCTGTTCGCGGCAGTACCAGCGAAACCCGACCCCCTGGACGTCGCCCGAGACGAGGACCCTCACCCGTTTCTTCGACTGCCCAGTCTCGGCCATGCAAGCCGAAAGGCTACCCACGTCGGCCTCGCATCGCGTCGACCGGGGTGGGGGCTAGGCCTGGACGAGCTCCTTCGTGTGCGGGGTCTCGACCTTGTACATCCGTCGGAGGTACGCGAGGGCCGTCTCCTGTTCGTCCTCGGTGAGGGCCTCCACTCCGTCGTGCGGCACGGTCACTCCATATCCGCGATAGAACGCGTCCGCGCTGGAGTGCTGGATGCAGATGTTCGTCAGCATGCCGACCAGCACCACGTGATCGACGCCGTGATAGCGGAGCAGTGGGTCCAGGCCCGTTTCGTGGAACACCGAGTACACGCGCTTTCGGAGCTCCGGCTCACCCTCGCCGGACGCAAGCTCCGGGATGACGTGCGCCCCGGGCGTGCCGGCCATGGCGTGCTCCCCCCACACGTTCAGCTCGATGTCGCCGGGCAGGTGGGCGTCGTTCACGTAGGCCACCAGCCAGTCGTCTGGTCGGCCTCGCGCCGACGCGAGCAGCTCCTGGATGTTCGGGATGATCCGCTCCGAACGCGGGTTGGCCAAGGCGCCGGTGACGAAGTCGTTCAGCATGTCGCACACGATCAGGGCCCTCATCGTCAGCGCTCCTCGCTTGCTCGAAGTGACTGGAGCTCCTCCCGGAGGATCTCCTCGATCCGCTCAGAGGTATCGGGACTTCCACTCCTCCCAGCGCCACCGGCCTGGGGCAGGCGTCGCGTCGAGCGCCCCCCGGGTTCGAGGAGTCGATCGGCGACGGCTCCCGCCACCCAGGTGGCTCGATCCAACGAGCCCCCGGCCTTGGTCTTGCCAATGCGAGAAGCGGCCGCGGAAACGGCCATGGGAAAGGTTCTGCCGACAAACTTCCTGATGCCCTCGGGCTGCTCTGTATACAGCGACTCGGGCACGGCGACGACCACTCGGATCACACCACCCTTCCTGAACCAACGCGTCACAGCCGCGCCCTCGTGCGTCGGACCTCCGAACCGGCCAGGCATGTGGAATACGACGTTGACCGACAGCTCGGAGCCCGGGTCCGCGGGCGGGAGCTGGCTCTCTATCTCGTGAGCAACTCTCATGGCCTCGGTAGTCATCTCATCGACTCGATCACTACCTCGACTCGAGCCCTCTACGATGCCTCCGACGGTGATGGACCACCATCGGTCCGGCGCAGGAGCTGATCCGGTGCGCATCGCCATCTCTCACTCGATCTGGTGGCTACTCACCTGGACCACTCAGCTCTGGCACTGCGGACAGAAGAAGCTCGTCCGCCCGTTCACCTTGATCGAGTCGATCGGCGTCCGGCACCGCCGGCACGGCAGGCCCTTTCGTCCGTACACCTTGAGCTCCGTGCGGAACTCGCCGGGCTTGCCGAACAGGTCGACGTAGGCCTCGTCGGGCAGGGTCGTCCCCCGGGCCCGGACCGCGTCCTGCAACACCTCGCGCATCGCCCGGTACAGCCGCCGGACCTCCTGCGCCGACAATGCGTCGCTCATGTGGTCGTGCCGCAGCCCCGCGGAGAACAGCACCTCGTCCGAGTAGATGTTGCCCAGCCCGCTCACGAACTTCTGGTCCATCAGCAGCGGCTTGAGCTTCGACGACCGGCGAGCCAGCTCGTAGGAGAACTCCTGCCACGTGAACGTGTCCTCCAGCGGGTCGATGGCGATGTGGTCCAGCTCCTTGACCTTCCCCAGCTCGTCGGCCGAGGCCACGAACATCTCGCCGAAGGTCCGGGGATCGACGAACCGCATGTCGCCCCCCTGCTGGAACTCGAACACCACGTGGGTGTGCTGCGGCAGGGCCTGGCGCTTGGTCCCCCGCACGAGCTGGCCCGACATCCCGAAGTGCATCACCAGCACGTCGCCGTCGTCGAGCCACAACAGGAGGTACTTCCCCTTGCGTTCGACCTTGCTGATCTTCCGGCCGGCCAGACGGTCCGAGAACTCCTTGCGCCGGGCGTGGCGGCGGATGACCCGCATGGCGTTGCGGTGCGGCCGCACCTCCACCGACTTGATGCGCTTGCCCACGACCTCCTTTTCGAGATCGCGCCGCATCACCTCCACCTCGGGAAGCTCCACCTACCGCTCCTCCCCCACCGGCGCCTCCTCCACGGTCAGGCGACGGAACGCCTCCCGCGCCGCCTGCTGCTCGGCCTCCTTCTTCGAATGCCCGATGCCCCGGCCGAAGTCCCGCCCAGCCAGGTACACCGTGGCGGTGAACTCCTTCTGATGGTCGGGGCCACGTTCCATCACCCGGTACTCGGGGATGCGCCCCAGCTCCTGGGCGGCCAGCTCCTGGAGCGAGGTCTTGTAGTCGCGGTCGCCCTCGCCCCGGGCGTACGCCTGCATCCGGGGCCAGAACAACTGGCGGATCACCCGCTGGGCCGTTCGCATCCCCTGGTCCAGATACACCGCGCCCAGCACCGCCTCCATGGCATCCGCCAGGATGCTCGCCTTGTTCCGCCCCCCAGAGAGCTCCTCGCCCTTGCCCAGCAGCACCGCGTCGCCCAGGCCGAGCTCTCGGGCCACCCCGGCCAGGATGGTCATGTTCACCGTGGCCGCTCGAAGCTTCGCCAGCTCGCCCTCGGACAGTTCCGGGAAGGCCCGGTAGGCCAGGTCGGTGATGACCAGCCCGAGAACGGCGTCCCCCAGGAACTCGAGCCGTTCGTTCGTCGTGGGCACGCCCTGCTCGAACGCGAACGACCGGTGGGTGAGCGCGGCCTCGTGTAGCGCCGGGTCCTTGAACCGGATCCCCAGCGCCTTCTCGATCGAGGAGAGACGGCGGCTCAAGGCGGGCGGCTAGGGCTCGATCTCGATCACTTCACGGCCCGCGTAGTAGCCGCAGTTCCCGCAGATCCGGTGGGGCAGCTTCGGCTGGTGGCACTGGGGGCACTCCGCATACGTGGGCGGCGAGGCCTTCCATTGCGAGGCCCGCTGCCTGGTGGGCGCCCGGCCCTTCTTCCGCTTCGGCGTTGCCATGTCGTCACTCCTCTCCCACGGCTTGATCGAATCCCTCTGCCGGGCCGGTCTCGGGGCTCGACGCCTCCAGGTCGGACAGGCCCGACACCTCCAGGCCCGGCAGCTCCAGGCCGGACAGCGCGGCCCATCTGGAGTCGGTCTCCTCCGGGCAGCTGCACTCCCCGAGGTTGCGGTCGCCCCCGCACCGCGGACACAGCCCCAGGCAATCCTCCCGGCACAGCGGGGCGTACGGCATGGCCGGCACCACGTTGTCCCGGATCATCGGTTCGAGGTCGACGAACCCCTCCTCGATGGGGTAGCCGTCCTCGGTGTCCGGCGTGACGCCCGGGGCGAACAGCTCCCGCGCGTCCACCCGGAACCGCGTCTCGAACGGCTTCAGGCAGCGGGCGCACGTGATCGTCCACAGGCCCTCGATCGCCCCCGACGCGAGGACCCCTTCCACCACGCTCTCCATGAGCAGGGAGGCCTCCACCGGGGCGTCCTCGGGCACCCGGACCAGCTCCGTGGCCAGGCCCTCCACCGGCTCCTCCACCCGGACCCGCCTGGACTCGCCGGGACGGCCGAGCAGGTCGCGGACGTCGACCGAAACGGCCACGGTCATGCACGCTCCTGGTCGAACAGGTCCTCTTCGGGCTCGGGCGCGAACTCCTCCTGGGCCACGCTGATCCCGCGGAGCTTCTCCCTTCCCCGCTGCACCTGCGCCATCGAGCGTTCGATGTCCTTGGCCGTCCGCTCCAGGGCGATCTCGTACTGGGCGAGCTTCGCGTCCACGTAATCCTCCGCCTCCAGGCGGATCTGCCGGGCCTGCTCACGCGCCTCGGAGATGATCCGGTCGGCCTCCTGGCGGGCCGTCATCACCACCTCCTGCGTGGAGATCAGCCGGGAGCGTTCGTGCTGCCCCCGCTCCACGATGGCCTCGGCGTCGCGGCGGCCCTTCGCCAGCAGCTCCTCGCGGTCCTTCACGATCCACCGGGCCTGCTTGATCTCCTCGGGGAGCTCGGCCCGGGCGGCCTCGATGAGCTCGAGGATCTCCTCCCGGTTCACCAGGGCCGACGCGGACAGCGGCATGGACTTCGCTTCCTGGATCAGCTCCTCGATCTGCTGGAGGCGCGCGACGATGTCCACCGGCTACCCCTTTCCTCGCGCCAGCTTGTCTTCCAGTCGTTCCTGCACAACGGGCGGGACCAGCCCGGTCACGTCGCCGCCGAACCGAACCACTTCCTTCACCAGCGACGACGACAGGTAGGACCACTGCGGGCTGGTGGCGACGAAGAACGTCTCCACGCCGGCCATCCGGCTGTTCATCTGGGCCATCTGCAGCTCGTAGTCGAAGTCGGTCATGGCCCGAAGACCCTTCACGACGATGGCCGACCCGCGGGACCGGGCGTAGTCGACCAGCAGGCCGGAGAAGGACTCCACGCTGGCGTGGTCGGTCTCGGCCAGAGCCTCCTTCAGCATGGCCACCCGCTCCTCCACGCCGAACAGGGGCTGCTTGCCCGGGTTCTCGAGCACCGCCACCACGACCTCGCCGAAGCACCGGGCGGCACGCTGGATGATATCGAGATGTCCGTTGGTAACCGGGTCGAAAGTCCCCGGACAGAGGGCGACGAGCCCCATGGTGTGATGAACCTCCGTTATGGCTGGTCGGGCTGCTCGGAGACCGACAGCACAAGGACCTCCGTGTCTCCGTAGGAAAGCCGACGTTCGAGCGACCAGTGTACCGGAATGACAGGGGTGTAACTCCGGGCCGGGCGGGTCAGGACCAGGCGGCCGGCGGGGGCGACGAGCTCCTGACCAGCGAGTTCGTCCAGCAGGCGGTCCAGCTCGGGGCCGTCCAGGGCGTAGGGCGGGTCCAGCAGGACGAGGTCGAAAGGTCCCGATATGTCCCGGATGGCCCGGGCGGCGGCCGAACGCCGAACGTGGACCCGCCCGGCCAGGCGGGTCCGGGCGAGATTGTCATGGATGGTCCTGATGGCGCGGGCCGAGGAGTCGACGAAGGTGGCCTCGGCGGCGCCCCGGGAGAGCGCCTCGATCCCCATGGCCCCGGTCCCGGCGAACAGGTCGAGCACCCGGACCCCTTCGACAGATGTCCCGAGGCTGGAGAACACCCCCTCCCGGGCCCGGTCGGATACCGGCCGGGTTCCCGCCGGAACCGGTGCCAGCCGCGTGCCCTTCGCCGAGCCGGCAATGACCCTCGACCCCCTCACCCCCCTGCCTGGTTCACGTCAGAACTCACCCGCGCGACGAATGGGAACACATGAGGAGCTGAGCCGGGGATCGGCAGACTCGCAAGAATCCTCCTCAGGGGCTCAGGGTAAGAGAGCCAAGCTGCCCACTGAACGGCAAGGTGTCAGGACCGTCGCCGGTAACGCCCGCTCCTTTGGTTCCCGCGGTAGGGAGCAGACCGTTTCGGCGCACGTCGTTCAGGGGTCGGGCGAATCCGGGCTCCCGGCGGCATGTACTCAAACTCCTTGAGCTCGTGCCTGGAACCCACAACAGAGTTCATGACCGCCTTGGCGGAGGAATCGGACAGCAGACGCATCGCCACCTTCTCGGTTGCCTTCGCGTCGGGAAGTGCTCGATGAGGATTGGCGTGTCGAATCCGAAGCGCCTCGCAAACGTCCTCCAGCCGGTAGTGATAGCGAACGAAGTCTGTCCATCTCTGCCCGACCCTTCCACGCCCCGCGTCAGTCGTCACTCCACGCCTCAAGAGAGCCGCCAGGTACAGAGTGCAGATGAAGTCTCCTCTCCAAGTCGGAAGTCTGTGTCGCTCGAGTTCGGCTGTCAGGAAGCCTAGGTCATACGAGATGTTGTGGCCCACCACGACCGGGTTGTCGGCCAGTAGCTCCCTCAACTCAGCGAAGGCAGTTCCCGATGGGACGCCCACGGAGATTCGCTCGGCGCTCAGTGAGGTCCCGGGTAACCGGGCAGGCAGCGACTCGAGCCCGTCTGGTCGCACCACCGCCCACAGGGTTGTTCTGCCACCCGCGTCGAGGCGTATTGCCCCTACTTCGACGACCCTTCCAGACCGGTAGTCGATGCCCGTCGTCTCGAAATCAAGGACCACTACAGGTCGTTTGACGAGATCGAACAGCGTCCTCGTCCGGGCCGGCAGCGGCTTACCTCTACGCGAGAGAGGCCGAAGCCAGCCCCATCTAGCAAGGGATGCCTGGAGCTCGCTGATGTCCAGGTCGGCGGGAAGCCTTGAAGTGGCGGCCACGTCTTCGAATCCGAGCCGAGCAAGATGCTTGCTGACCCTCTCCGGATGCGTTCTTAGACGAGTAGCGAGAGCGCGCACTGATGCGTTGGTCCGAGTCACGGACGGATGAGAGGCCGCCAACAGTCGTCCTCTGGTTCGAGTTGGGTTTGCGTGTTCGAGGTCGATCGGGCGCGATTCTCTAGCAGACGCCTTTGGCGGCGCGACCCGACGAGGCGGTGGTTCCCGACCTACGGCTCGCAAGTCCGCGTCGTACTGGGCGAGTAGCTCATCCAAAACCTCGCGAGGCAGCGCGGAGCCATATCGTGTGTGAAGCTCCGTAAGGCGAACCTTGTATCGATCCTCTGGTGATCCGAAGCCCTCGGGAGCTAACGAAGGGACCCAGAATGAAGGGTCAGATCGCTCCTGCTCTTGAGGTGGCATATCGACTGTTCCCAACCCTTCCACGTTCTTGCGGGAGGCGTCGTCGTCTTGACCTGCATCTCGGTCCGTTGAGATCGGAATCCGTTTGGCTTGGCGGCGGGCAGTTGCGCGGCGACGATAATCCTCCTTATGGGTTCGGTAGTAGGCGCGCATTCGGGCTCGTTCGGCGTCCCGATTCCCCGCATGTTGCTTTCGTCGACACGAGACACACCATGATGAGCGACCGTCGCGCTTGGACGGGTCCGTGTAGAACTGGTCGCGACCCTTGCTCTCACCGCACTTCGGACATGTCTTCTCTGGCATCACTCGGCGCCACTATCAGCCTCGCGGCGACCAAAGTCCAGGGAGTCGAACAGCATCTTCAAGCGACTGGCGACCGTGGCCGCCAACTCGCTCTTCCATTGACTCTTCGAGCTTCCCTGCTCTGCCGTGCGTGGACGATCGGATACGGGTACGAGGAATTCGGTGACGTAAGGGTCCAAGGTTCAGCTGTGGAACAGCCAGGCGATCGCCTCGCCAGCGAACGTCTCGCGGAGAAGGTCGAGAAGACCCGGGTGCCGCTCCAGCCCAGGATCGCGCACCACTAACTCGAACGCTCGGGCTCGTGCCCGCTTGATCAACTCCTCATCGTCGGGCACTCGAGCCAGCCTTAGATCGGGCATCCCAGATTGTCTGATGTCGAGCAATGAGCCAGACCCACGCAGCCGGAGGTCCTCCTCCGCTAACACGAACCCATCATTTGTCCTCGCCATAGCATCGAGACGCTGTCTGGCCTGTTCGTTCCTCGAATCGGCCTCGTCGAACAGAATGCAAAACGACTCAGCGGCTCCCCGGCCGACCCGTCCTCGGAGCTGATGAAGCTGGGCTAGCCCGAACCGTTCAGCGTTTTCGACCAACATCACAGTCGCATTTGGGACGTCGACCCCGACTTCGATAACAGTGGTCGAGATAAGCAGCGGCGCGTTTCCGCGCCGAAATTCTTCCATGACTTCGTCTTTCTCGCGGGGTCGCATCCGACCATGGAGCGTTCGGATTCGGTCTCCGAGATTGGGGAAGACCTCGGTTCGCAACCGGTCGGCCTCGGCCTCCGCGGCCTTCACGTCCAGCCGGTTGCCCTCGTCGATGGCGGCGCACACCACGAAGGCCTGCCGTCCCGCGGCGACCTGCTCCCGAACCAGGCCGTAGGCCTGGCGGCGTTCGACCGGCGACCTCACCACCGTGGTCTGCACGGGCTGGCGACCCGGCGGCATCTCGTCCAGCACAGACACGTCCAGATCGCCGTAATAGGTCAGGGCCAGCGTCCTGGGGATCGGGGTTGCGGTCATGATCAGCACGTCCGGGTGGGCGCCCTTCTCCTTCAACCGGATCCGCTGGTGGACGCCGAACCGGTGCTGTTCGTCGATCACGGCCAGCGACAGCTCGGCGAACTCCACGCCCTCCTGCACCAGCGCATGGGTCCCGATCACCAGATCGATCGAACCCTCCCGCACGCCCTCCAGAACCCGCTGGCGGTCCTTCCCGGTGACGGCGGCGGTGAGCAGCGCGTAGATGGGACCGTCCGTGGGGGCCGGCTCCGAAGCCGGCTCCAGCAGGCTGGCCTGCGCGGCGTTCGACCCCAAGGGAACGGCCAGGGCATCCACCGCGCCGATGGCCCCCAGCAGCGCGGCGGCGGTTCGGAAGTGCTGTCCAGCAAGCACTTCGGTGGGGGCCATGATCGTGGCCTGGTGTCCCGACTGGATGGCCGCCATCGCCGCGTGCAGGGCCACCACCGTCTTGCCCGAGCCCACGTCACCCTGGAGAAGGCGGTTCATCGGCCGGGGCGCGGCCATGTCCTCCCCGACCTCCTTGACGGCCCGCTGCTGCGCGGCGGTCAGCGCGAACGGAAGCCCCTCCAGGAAACGCCTGGTGAGGTCGCCCTCGGCCCGGTGAGCCACCCCGGTCTGGCTCGATTCGACCCGCTGCTTGCGGAAGGCAACCCCCAGCTCCAGGGTGAACAGCTCGTCGAACTTCAGCCGGTCGACGGCACGACGCCGGGCCGCCTCGTCCTCGGGGAAATGGATCCCCCGGAGGGCCTCGTCCTCGGATGCCAGGTGTTCGGCCTCGACGATGTCGGGCGGGATGGGCTCGGGGATCCGGGGCAGCCGCTCAAGGGCGCGGAAGACCAGCTCTCGAATGGTCTTGGTGGACACGCCCTCGGTGGCCGGGTGGACCGGCGTGATCCGGCCCGTGTGCACCTGGTCGGCGTCGTCTCCCGACAGCTCCTCGACCTCGAACGCGCCGAGCTGGACGGTACCGCCCCGCCGCGACTTCACCTGGCCGGAGACGGCCAGCTCCGAGCCCTGCCGGTACCGCGTGCCCATCCACGGCTGGTTGAAGTAGAGGAGCTCGACGAACCCGGTTCCGTCGTAGACGCGCACCGTCACCATCGACTGGCCCCGGCGGGTTCGCCGGCTCGACACCGAGGCCACGTTGCCGATGACGGTGGCCTCCTGGCCCAGCCTGAGCTGTCCGATGTCGACGGTGGCCGAACGATCGATGTACCGGCGGGGGTAGTGCCGGAGGAGCTGGCCGACCGTGACGATCCCCAGCGACTCCGCCAGGACCTCGTGGGCCGGGGCGCCCTTCGTCTTCGCGCCGATCCGGCGGTTGGCCAGGCGAGGGTCGATCTCGAGGACCGGGCTGTCGAGCCGGAGCGGGCTCACCCCGGGCCTCCGCTCACCCCAGGCCTCCGCTCACTCCACTCCGATCAGGTACCGGTAGCGGGGCTGGCCGCCTCGCAGAAGCTCCACCTCCGCGCCGGGGAGCAGCGCTCGAAGCCGCTCCACCGTCGCCTCGGCCTCCGGCCCGGGCGTGTCCTCG
>Ga0137378_10003637_pt1 | contig 13307 bp, 12 predicted proteins | sample SagtaG_21_FD_104813 | JGI IMG/M metagenome (GOLD analysis project Ga0137378, IMG submission 104813) | Vadose zone soil microbial communities from Sagehorn Ranch, Mendocino, California, USA - Sage2_L_60_16 metaG | ecosystem: Environmental > Terrestrial > Soil > Vadose zone | place: USA... | reverse complement strand
GCTTGAGCACGGGCTATTGCTCGGCGCTGCTTTGACCAGCGTAGGATTTATAGGCGATGCAATCGTTTTTTGGCACTGGGCCGCCAGTGGGTTTGGACATCTTTATTGGGTGAGGGTCGTCTTCTTCTCTTCGCTTGCGTTCTTCCTAGGCATTGAGGTTATTTTCTCCTCGGTGTTTTTGAGCATGTTGGGGATCAGTAGGGATACTTACATCGGGGAGTAGCATCCATCGTCATGCGCTAGTTCGATCTTTCCCACACAATGGTGATGTACTTGTTTACGAAGCCATCGCGCAGGGTGGACCAAATTCTTAGGGCTAGGTGCGAAGGGTTCTGCAGGTAAAACCACGGAAGATTCTGGCGTAAATTACTAGCGCGAGTTTCCTTGCGCAACCCAATAGCGACTGGATTGAACGGTTGCACCTGGGTCAGCGAGTCGAGATAGTTCAAAGGAAAACCAGTCGCCAAGAGTCGGAAGCTGCGAGCTGAGAAATTCGACATGTGGTGGGGATTGGCATCGACCGACGGTGTAATTGGGACTGAAGCAATCAGCCGGCCCTTCGGAGCTAGCAGGGAAACGAGATGAGCGAAAAGTGCGCGGGGATCGTCCACATGCTCAATCGTCTCCAGGGAGACGATGTTGTCGAACTCGCGCCCTGGATGGAACCGCAGGGCGTCCGAGCAGCAGAATGAAACACGTTCGTTGCTGTATCGCTCTGCCGCATATTGAACACTGCTCGGGCTGATGTCCACCCCCAATGCGTTTGTGATTTCTGGATGCTCCCCTAGTAGAGCGGTGCCGTAGCCCACACCGCACGCCAGGTCAAGCACGCTGCCCTGCACCAGTTTACGCTTGGCGAATTCATATCGCTCCACGTGGAGCCGCAGTGTTTCTGCTCCTGTAGTCTCATTTGCGGTGATCTCGTCTGGGACGATCCTCTCCAGACTGGCGGGATTAACGTGATCATCAGTCGGCGTCATCGTTGGCCTTAGCACCCTGCTATTTTCCTTCAGCAATAGCGCTCGCCGAAGACGGAAGCTCCGTCAGCTTGGGTGGATTCTCGTCGGCGTCGAGAATCCAAATGTGGCGGTCGTGAAAGTAGTCGACCAACTTCGCATCCCGGTCGTGATCTATTTGGCGCGCCCAGGCCACTTTCGATTTATCGATATCCGCATCGTTATACACCCACTCCGCAAACGGTTCGTGATCTGTTTGGTAGTGAACGATAACAAGGTGTCTGCCAGGGAGTTGCTCCAACTGACGCTGAATAACGGCCCGGCCGAAGCTCGTGGGACCTTTCTGGTGCCAAGCAAACTCATAAAATTCGCTGAGCGGAATGTGCAGCGGCCGCGTGGCCGCACGTAACCCGACTGTAAGTATGCAAATCGTGAGAATCGCGCGCGTCAGGAATACCCCTGGCCGGCCCCAGTGTCGGAGTTGCCGCATGGCAAGAAGAACGAGACCTAGGATCAGTGCGGTTATTGGTGCAGAGTAGTGAGCATTATAAAAGCTTTCTAGCGCCGTTCCTGCGATAAAGATCCCAGCGAAGACTAGCAGCGCCCAAGTCGTGCTGCCGATTGTTCGCCAGGTGAAATCGCGCGGCAGAGCAAACACAAGCAGCAGGAAGGGCAGGGTTAACACAGGTCCGAGAAAGAAGTCCCAGGCCAAATAACACTTCGCTAATTGTCCGAGAGGCGAGCGGAAAAATTCATAGCCAGCGAGTGCTTCCTTTGCATACATTTTTTCGATCACTGGGTTGTTATAAAGAGGGTAAGGTCGGGTGTGTTGCCAAGCCATGTAAGGTGCAACTGCATATGTCTCTTGCTCGATTTGATAAGGCATCCGAAACGGGCTTCCGGTAACTCGCCAGAGATAATATCCCAGCCCTGCGGCGATCAGCGCGACCAGAAGTGTCAGGGGCAAGATCACATGCCCCAGGGATATCGAAAGTGACGGCCGGTTCTTTCCCAATAGCCCGGTGAGTAGCGCCACCGCGATGGACGCCCCGAGAATAAATCCCTCGTATGGACGGCTATTGGCCAGAAGAGCCAGGCCGAGTCCCATTGCTAAGGCGTCTCCGATCCGGTGTGAATCCGTGATTCGCGGAAGAGCGCCCAGGGCCAATGCGCCTCCAATCGCCGCCACACTCCCTCCCCAGTAGCTGTTTGCCCAATAACCGAATGCTCCAAAACGCAGAATCGCGATCACACCTCCCAACAGCGCCCACTCGGGCGGCAGCCATCCCTGCAGCATCCATGTAATAGCCGCGCACATCAGGCCGACGCTGAGCCACACCCCCCAGAACGGATGCCCGAACACGACTTTCCCGAAAGCCAGCATCATGCCCTGTGCGGGCTGGGCGAAGCACTGGTAAGTGGGCTTCTGCAGAATGCTGAAACTTTCAAAATGCACCCACATGGGATGGGTCGGATTGGTCAGTCTCCCGTGAGCGAAAGTGTCGGCGGCCAGCAGGTATCCAAATTCGTCGTGGACAATTGGCTCGGGTATTGGCTCAATTGGCAGAAGTGCTGCGCGCAACCCAAGCGCAGTGGTTCCGATGAGGATGACTGAAAGAGCCTGTCGGCGGCTGAGCTGGGAGAGGCGCTGCTCCAGTTTCTCGAACCAATGAGATCCAAGAGAGGGGTAGATGAATGCGATTACCAATGACAGGAGCACCAGGGCAGCTTCAATGCACAGCATCGGTGATTCGCTCTCCCCCAGCTAATTGACTACTTCCGCCGTCGAGCCCTGAATAGAGCGACAATTTCGGAGGGTTCTCGTCGGGTTGCACCAGCCAGACCTGTCGGTCACTATAGTAGTGAATCAGTTCATTGTTCTCAGCGCCCATATCATGGGCCCAAACCAAGTACCCAAACTCATCGTGAATTCCCGGAACCGGGACTGGCTCGATTGGTAGCACAGCTAATCTCAGTCCCAGTGCGAGGAACAGGACTGTCAAGACGACCACTGCCCGATGGATGGCGAGACGTGAGGCGCTGTACTCAATCGTCTTGAACCAGTGATCCACCACGGGCGGAGCAACGAAGGCCAGCGGAAGCAGCAATGTAATGAGACAAAGCTCAACGAGCAGCAACAATCGAGTTCACCTTAATTCCCAAATGTTTGTGCTACGTGCTAGCAGGCTTTCTACCGAGTCTCTTCGTGTGCGCTGTCAAACGATCCGTAACGATAGTTCTTCCTTCCCAGCATGCATGTAAAGAGTCGGATAGCAATATGCAAGCTGGATACCATTGTTCCAAGCCGATTCAATGCGCAGCATCGGCGGTGCTCTCCTGGGGGCCGTCGCTATACGCAGAGATTCTCGGCGGTGCCATGTCAGGTTCCAACAGCCAGACTCTTCGATCTTTGAAATATTCGATCAATTCCTGATTTTGCTGACCCATATCATTGGCCCAAACCACTTTAGATCCGTCAATGTCAGCGCGATTGTAAACCCATCCTTCCATGGGATTGTGTGTCGGGTTGTAGCGCACTAGAACCAGGTGGCGCTCGGGAAGTTTTTCCAGTTCGGCCTGTATCTGGGCCCGGTTCAAAAGCTGAGTCCACGGCGAGCACCAGGTCTCAGGCACGGAGCCGTTAGGAATATGCAAAGCCGGAGCCGCCGCGCAGAGCAGAAGCAAGGCGACTGCCACTGTCGGCACACTGCGCACGACGGCAAGTCCGGTGGGCTTGCCACGCCAGCGGCAATGACGGATGCGCTGCATTGTGGCCAATAGCAGAGCATAAATGACGCAAACCAATGGCGCCGCGTAATGGGGATTCGCAAAAGTTGTAAGAAGCACACCGAAAAGCGTGACACACGCGACCAGAAGCAGGAACCGAGATTTCCGGCTAATGTCCTGGTATGAGAATCCACTGGGCAAAACGATTCCGAGGGCCAGGATCGGAACCGCGAAGAGCGGCCCCAAGAAAAAGAACCAAAGCATGTCAATCTTGAAAATGGCTGCGACTATCGGATGGTGCCGCGCAACGTTGTACATATCGAGCGGCCAGCTCGAGTAGAACTTCTGCATGACGATGTGGTGATACGGGGGCCAAGTTTTGATCGATGACCACGGAAAGAATGGCACTGGGTTGTACGTCGCGAGGTTAATGAGATACGGGCTATGGAAAGGACTGCCGGTGAGCCGCCAAAAATAGTAGAGCATCGCTGCTACGGTTGCAGACAGCACTGCCGCAAGCGGAAGCGCCACGCGAGAAAGGACCTGACGAAACGCCCGGCCACGACGATGAAACATCCACACAGCAAGAGAGGCGATAACGGGAAAACTAAAAAAAAGTCCCTCATAAGGTCGGCTATTGACCAGAATAGCTAGGCCTAATCCCATCAGCAAAACATCCCGTAACTGTTGGTGTCGTTGGATGCGCGGGAGAGCCCCTAGAATCAGCGCACCGCCCATTGCGGCGACCGCGCCGCCAAAATAGCTGTTGACCCAATAGCCGAAAGTGCTGAGGCGAATCACAGCTAGTAATGCGCCTAACAGCGCCCAAAAGGGAGGGAACCATCCCTGCAGCATCCAGCAGATGGCCGCGCACATTAACCCGGCGCTGAGCCACACTCCCCAGAAAGGATTCCCGAAAAAAAATTGTCCGACAGCCAGCAAAATTCCCTGCGCCGGGTAGTAAATAGAGGCATACGTAGGTTTCTGATTGACATGAAAGGTCTCGAAGTGAACCCACATTGGATGGGTTGGATTCGTCAACCGTCCGTGAGCGAAGGTATCTGCCATTAACAAATAACTGAACTCATCGTGAACACCAGGTTGAGGAATCGGCAGGACCGGCAGCAATGCCGCTCGGATAACCAGCGCGGCTAAGCCCACGACAACGACGGCGAGAGTGCGTCTGCGAGCGAGAGAAGCAAGGCCGCTTTCGATAAGCGCAAACCAGCGTGACCCCATTCGTGGGAAAATGAACCCCACCAGAGTCGCAAGCAAGACCAGTCCGCATTCGATCAAGAGCATTTATTGAAAGCTCCACCGTCGGCGTTCTCGGCAGTTATGGAACCGCTACAGTTTAGGGATCCACGCAACAGCACATGAATTCAGCGCACCCTGAACAATCGATTCGCTGCGTTCCTGAGCCAATCGGCGCCTGAAGTCATTGGATCGCCAAGCCAACTGAAGTCCCATCCATAATCCTTCTGCCAAGTTTCCGGCAGGTACCAGACGCGCTGCAGGTGGTGCCAGTAAAGCATGCGGGTGGCGGGGTCGGAAGCCATGGGCCCCAATGCCTTGGCGTCTACCTGGAACTCGGCCGGCGGATCTAAAGGCAGCGGATGGGAGTACGGGTATTTCCACTGAACATTCATCAAGGCGCTCTCCCAGTACGCCCAGGCGATTTTCTGGTCCAGCGATGGCTTTCGCGACTGTTGGTCCTGTTCAAAAAAGGCGGGCGGCATTTCCGATCGCAAATGATACTTGGCCCGATACGAGGTCACGAACAGCACGATCACGAGCCCGACAGGGATCAGCAACTTATCGGTATGGTGGCGAAAAAACATGAAGGCCTATTTTCCCAGCAGCGCCGGCGCGGGAGCGTCAGACTGCTTTTCCAGCAATTCGCAAACCTTGTCCTTATATAGCACCTTCCAGTGCGAATCGTGCTCCAAAACGTAGACGAGATCACCGGCGGCAAGCAGCTTGTTCTTTGTGTCGGCTGGGGGAAATAACACATATTTGATCTTGTATTTCTCCAGGATCGAATCAGGCCGGCGCTGAATCGTGTCGGCGCCCAGCAAGTTCAAGTAATCTTCCAACACGCCGGCGTATTCGAATATATCGACACGGCTGTCCACGAAGTCTTTAATACTTGGATCGTGCCAGCCTAGGTATCCACCCCATAAATAGAAATTAAGCACATTACCCTGCGGCGGGTGTGCTTTCAAATACGGCAAAATGCCTGCGGGATAGGTCTCCTCGACCGAATGCCTAATCTTTGCCTCGCGCGGCCAGAAGTATGCCATTAGCCCAAGAATCACCAGAATGATCGCAGCGTTCACGCGGGGAGTCTCAAGCTCAGGCCGGTAAGGTGGGAAAAAGTCGAGGGCCTTGGCGAGAACTGGCGCCACGACGATTGCCAAAAGAACCAGGAAACGGATGTAAGTCAAACCGCTGTACAGGGCAAAGAGCAGAATCAGGACCTCGCCCAAATTCCATCGTCGGTTTCGGACCAGCGCCGCCAACAGAAGTCCCATGATCAGGAGCAGCACCAACCTGCCCCTCAGGTCGTGAAAATCTACCGAGACCCACTCTTGAACGTGGGCGATATTCAGCTTTTGTTTGAACGCCAGATCGAATGGGTAATACACCAGCCGCCATCCGAAGGGGTTTGCGAACAGGGCAGCGATGGAAGCGGCACCGGTGAGGATCAACTTCCGAAGCTGAGCCGAGGTCCAGCGCTGGGAATCGATTCGTCCCCATGACCCCCCGATCAGACCCGAAACACCGATCAGGAAAAACAAAATCAGGCCCAGTGACCACGAGCCGTGTGTATTGGCCCACAAGCAAAACAGCGGAGGGATTACCCATAGCGGCGCAGTGCCTCGCTGGCGAAAGCGCTGGAGAACAATCAGCATTATGAGGAGGTACACGTATCCCAACAGGATTGTCCGAGGTCCAAACGAAACTGTTGCCAGAAACGTGGAAAAATAGCAGGCCGCAACCGAAGCTTTGAAATTCCGGCTCTCCTGGTACGAAAGGTAAAGAAGAAGCAGAAAGATGAGGTCTAAAACCAAGAACGTCAGTGATTTGAGCCCGACCAGCCCGAAAGCTCGGTACGCCAGGTAAAACGGTATTTCGCTAAGCCATTCGTGGTTGATCCAAGGGTGTCCTGCCACCGTGAACGAATACATGTCCTGGCGAGGAAACTGGTGGTGCTGGAACAGATATTGAGCGTTCCGCATGTGCCACCAAATATCCGGGTCATCCATGCTCTGGCTGTACATCGCGAAGATGAACTGTAGGACGACCAGAACCAGAGTGAGGAAGGCCAGGAAAGAGGTGAAGGCGCGTATCCAGCCGCGGAGCCCGGGCCCAAAGTGTAACGGGTCGCCCAGTTGTTCGGTTGCGTGCGGTTCAACGGTACTGGAAAGCTCAAGTGCTCCGGAGACGGTCATTGGCGGCAATAGTTTCCCACTAATCCTGCAATTGTGCTTCCATTTATCAGAATATCGACTTTCTTCCTAGCAAAAGACACCTGCAGGCGGCGGAAACAAATGATGACTAGGGGAATTCTAAGGTATTCATCGGACAACTCTATACATACCCGCAAAAGTTGTGTGCAAAGGTTTACACATGCGATTCCCACGCTTCAGCACAGAATCGTCTGTTATCAACAGGCTCCCGCATTTTTTTTGGCCCCTGTATTGCCATACAGTAACTTCTGTAATATGCTCCACGTACCTATGTAGGTGGGGATGAGGCCGCAGGTTTAATGACGTCCCCCGAAATCACCGCTGTAAACGAACGGTCACTGTAGACCGTTTGCTGCATTCGCCTCCTCCGCATTGCGTGGTATGCGCCGTTGAGTTGTAGCCGAGTGCGGGAAGGAATGTTTCTTTGGCGATTCCAAGCCTTTCGGAAAAGGTAAAGCGAGTCCTGCTCGTCGATCCCGACGATGCTTTCGGCAACGTGCTGCAGGAAGTTTTGGACGACGCTGGTTACGTCATCCATCAAGTTACAACTCCGCAATCAGCAGTTGTTGAAATCAGCGGCGGCGACGTTCACGTAATTCTTTTGAATCTGGATTGCGGCAAAGAAGATGGAGCTCGATATCTTCTTCGCGCTGCGTCCGACCTTCCTTCTTCGCCACCAATCATCAGTTTTGGCTGGGGCAAGCATGCTGCTTCTGCGCTCCAGCTTTTTCAAGACGGTGCTGTAGATTTTCTCGAGCAACCGCTGGATATCCAAGAATTGAGGTTTGCCATTAATCGCGCCTGTCGCCGGGCCGAGATGACGCGCGAACTGGCTGCGGCTCAGAAGATATTGACCGGAAACCGGGTGGAAGGACTGCTCGGCAACAGTAAGCCCATGGAACGCGTCCATGATGTAATTCGCAAGGTCTCGGGGGTTGCGACTACGGTTCTGGTAACGGGTGAAAGCGGTACTGGTAAAGAAGTCGTAGCCAACGCTATCCACCGCCTGAGTGCGCGCGCCAACAAACCGTTCGTGGCGTTTTCGGTATGCTCCTTTCCTGACACCCTGATTGATGACGAGTTGTTTGGTCACGAGCGCGGAGCCTTTACCGGAGCCAACCAAAGCCGGCGAGGGCGTTTTGAAGAAGCTCATGGCGGGACCATCTTCATCGACGAAATCGGCGATCTGGCGCAGCCGCTTCAGGCCAAGCTGTTGCGGGTGTTACAAGAACGCATCGTCTTGCGGCTTGGCTCCAACGCGCCGCATGCCGTCGATGTTCGCGTGATTTGCGCAACCAATCGTAATCTGGAGCAGATGGTTCGGGAAGGTACATTCCGCGAGGACCTTTACTTCCGGATCTCGGTTGTGAAGATCCAAATGCCGAAATTGCGCGATCGCGCGGGGGACGTCCCGGTTTTGGCTGAGTATTTCCTGAACATGTTCGCCAAGATCCATAAGAAGCAGCAGCGCAAGATGACCCCAGGCTTTTTGGCCGCGCTATCGCGACATACCTGGCCGGGCAACGTGCGGGAACTGCAGAACGTAATCGAGCGCAGCGTAGTGCTGGCGAATGGACATGAGCGCCTCGGCATCGACGATCTGCCCCCCGAGCTGCAGGGACTGAGCATTTCAGACGAATTGCCCAAAGGCTCATTTCACGAAGCGCTACGTGGATTCAAGCGCGAACTGGTGCGCTCGGCGCTCGCCGTGCATAAGGGCAACCGGCTGCAGGCGGCGCGGGAGCTGGGGATCAGCCGATGCTACCTGCATCGTCTGTTGAATCAATTGAGTGTTGAGGGTGCGGATGCGGAAGCTGAATTGCAGGAGAAAGATGTAGAGGATGGAGTAGAAGACGCTGCGGCGGAAAATATTGCTCCCACGCGCGTTCTCCGGGCTGCAGCTCGCATTGCGTAAGAAATGAGATGAAGATGCGCAGACATTTAGACCCGACGAGGGACAGCCGTGGCCAGAGTCTGGTTGAGACGGCGCTGGTGGTGCCATTGCTTGTCTTGTTGGTCTTGAATGTGGTGAATTTCGGGTACTTTTTCTGGGTCACTACGAATCTGACGGCTGCCTCGCGAAGCGCAACTTTGTACGCGATTATGGGATCTTCAACCCCGTCCGCTTCCCAACAATTGCCGCCTTCGGGGTCTTCCAGCAACGTCTTGTCAGTCACTTATCTGACGGTTCAGGACATGACCGGACCTCTCGCCGGTCCTACTAGCGCCTCTGTCCAAGTTTGCAGCCCGATCAATTTGAACGGGTTGAATGCCGGCGTGAATGGCTCGGGCTCAGGCCAGGTTTCAAATTGTGTTACGTGCACTGGGTCAACGTGTGGCAGTGTGGGAACCGGCTCTCCGGTGCCGAGTGCCGATCCTGAAGCGCCTACGTTTGTTTTAAGTCGGGTGGACATCGTTTACACTTTTCAACCTCTGATTCAGGGCACGATATTCACTCTTCCGCTCAAGGCTTCGGGGATGTGCACCTCAGGCACTTGCACTTTCGTTCGTCACGTGGAAATGCGGTCGATGAATTAGGAATGACACACTTACAAGCATCGCCGCTTGCGGCACACATGAAGCGAGAAAATGGGCAGGCGCTCGTCGAGTTCGCACTGACCATTCTGTTCGTATTTCTATTGTTTGTCGGCATGCTGGAGATGATTTTTTTGATGTATGCCTACAACACGCTGGCAGATGCGGCGAAAGAGGGAGTTCGCTACGCCATTGTGCATGGAATCGGGAACACAAACTGTAGCGGTCCAGGTACGACCGGCCCACCGGCGGTTGCATGTCCGGATACGACCGGCGCAAACGTGAAGACAGTTGTCACAAATTTTGGTGGGCTCTCGATGCAGGGCATCTCCGCGAGTAACGTGACCGTGGACTACAACCCGAACAGCGCGAATGGTGCGGCATGCAATGTTCCGGGTTGCATCGTGGAAGTGACGGTGAACAAGACTTATCAGCCCTTTTTTGGCTTAGGCTGGCCGAGTGTGACGCTTTATGCCAAGGCAGATGGTCGAATCATGAATTGACGTATCACAACGGTGAATCTATGAAAAATTCTTTCAGGAGAGTGGTTGGAAGGAACAAGCGCCAGTCCGGTCAAGTGATGGTCTTTGTCCTGCTTGGGCTCGGAGTCTTTCTCATTGGCGCGATGGCGTTTGCCATTGACTTGAGCAACTTGTGGTTTCAGCGGCAGGCATCACAGACTGCAGCGGATGCGGCCTGCACCGCTGGCGCAATGGACTTGCTCTTGGATGCCACAAACGGAACCACGACCCAGGGAGGATTTACAGCCGGCACCGCATTCGACTGCAACTCCAACTCTACCTATGCGCCTTGCCAGTACGCGAATCTGAATGGTTTCGGCAGTTCGATTACGCAGGCTAATGCCAACTCTGGGAATCTTGGAAACAATGTCTTTGTTGACTTTCCGGCCACCGTCCCGGGCGTTACCGCGCCGCCTCCAACTATCGCGCCGACAGCTTTTATGCGTGTGATTGTAACCAACAATATGCCAACTTTCTTCGCCGGCATGTTACAGGGTTTAAGTAAGCAAAGCGTTAAAGCCATTGCAATTTGTGGAGTGACGGAAGCGGCGGCACCAATTCCGATCCTGGTGCTTGATCCCAATAGCCCGCATGCTTCGCCGCAACAGTCGGCCCTGAACGTTCAGGGTAATGGAGCGATACAGATTTTTGGTGGGCCCAGTAGAAGTATTCAGGTCAACTCCGCGGCCAATGCAGGGAGCTGCGGGCAGAGCAATTGCGCAGTGAATTCACCATGGGGTAGCGCGAGCATCGATCTCAGTCAGGCAGGTCCGCTGGGCACAGGAGCGGATATGGCTCTGAGCGGCACTCCCGCGGCGCCATTGAGCGGATTCAACGGCGGCACGACTGGACATTGGATTGCCCCGGCAGCACCAATAATGGATCCATTTGGCCAAGTTTGCTATCCAGGGCAAACGATCAATTGCAACACGACGATCAATGGTTACCCTGCCCCGAGTGTGCCGCCAGTTCCCGCGGGAGTCACCGCGACCAATGGGATAACATCGACCATCTGTACCGCGGCCCAAGTTGTGGCGGGCAACTGTAAGGTTCTTCACACAGAAAACGGGTGCCCGGATGTCCTTGGGTGCACGCTTTACGAGCCTGGCGCATATGCGAGCGGAATCACCGTGAAGAATGAGACCGCTATTTTCGATCCCGGCCTGTATTACGTCACGGGTGGACTTGACATGCAATCGCAGTCGATGGTTCGACCGGGAACTGGTCCGGGGGACGGAACCGGAGGAATAACCTTCTACTTCAATGGGAGCGGTACAGTCCAGGTTAATTCAAACTCGGGATCTCGCACAATCGACACATTTAATACGTTAAAAGGGCCAGTCACCGCCGCAGCGGTCAGATATCCAGGCGCAAGCACGACATCGCCATATTATTACGGCGTTCAATGCGTCAATCCGGGTTCCATTGTGCCGGCGAACCTTCAGGGGGGCGGTGCAGGAGTCAACATCAACGGCAACATCCTTCTGGGCCCGTGCACTGGGTACTACGGGGATCCACTTGGGACGAGCGAACCTGCTTCGATTGGTGAACAGCGCTGGTTCCTTTTCTTCCAGGATCGCTCCGCCCAAGGAGTCCAGCCAAGTTGGGGCGGTGGTGGGCAGTTCCTACTGGCTGGCACGATGTACTTCCACTCTTGCAACTCGAGCGGATCGGGAGTCAGTTGCACTCCACCGCCAGTTCCGGCTACCGCGTCCTCCTATTACCAAGATATTTTGTCTCTCAGTGGCAATTCCGGTGCAGGAACCTATGTGCTGGGTGAGATCGTCGCGGACAACCTCACGCTCGGAGGCACGTCAGGAATTAACATGGACTTGAATCCGACCAATGCATTCAGCGTTCTCAAGGCTTCGCTCTACCAATGACCTCCTTCCCCAATTCGTTTCCAGCTGATGCGGGCTGCCTGGCGGCCCGCATAGAGAATTATCCTGACCCTCGGATGCAGTGACTCATGCCTTTTCTTTCCCTCGGACTATCAAAAGACGAACAGCAGGCTAGCCCTGAGCAAGGTCAGACGGACGAAATCGTACGCGATGACAGCGCCGTTCTGGGCCTCAATTTTTCTCGATCCACTGAGAACGATCAAACTTCAGCTGCCAATGGTTCCAGCGCTCCCAAACGACCGTCAAGAGCTGCACTACTCGCGACCACCGATGATTCCGACGAAGAGGAGCATTCGAGCTTGCCGCCTGCGGTGGAGGAACTGCGCCGCAGACTTCTTGAATCTGAAAAGGATGCTCAGCCGATGCTTCCCGCTGTCGTGCACGACGGCACACCCACGTTCACAACTTTTAGGTTCGGGTATCTGCCGGGGCGCGGTTTGCTGTACTCCACCATCGCGCATGAGCTGGTGCTGTTTGGGCTGTTTTTGCTGTTCCACTTTGGCCTGCCGGAACTGCGTTCGCAAAAGCTGATCACAAAGCTGAATTCACAAGACCACGTTGTCTATCTGCCCGATGTAGGAGGTGGAAAAGAAGGGGAGAAGAGTCCAGGAGGCGGGCCTAGCGCTCAGCAGCAGCCATCGGTAGCGCCGGCGCATGCCAGCAAAGGATTCGCGTATCCCGGGCGCCAGTCGATTTTGTCCGATCTCCCGAATCCGACCAATGCGTTTCAGACTTTGCAGCGCCCGTTACTTGTTCATCCTGCGCCGCTCAACAAACTAGTACCGCTGCCCAACATTGTGCAGATGGCTGAGACGCGCTTGCCGAGCGATCTGCTCGCGCCGAAAGCCGCCATGCCGCAACTCCGCCCCGTGCCACAAGCAATCAAGGTGAAGCGGGACGCTAACACGCATCGCGATGCCAAATGGAAAGTTCCGACCAACGATGCGCCCCAACTAGTCGCAAAGGCCGAAATGCCGAAGCTGCCTGCCGCTGAAGAGCCATTGCTGGAGACGCCAAAGATACAAGAGCAGCAAAAGCAGGAAGAAGAGAAGCGAGAAGTCCAGAAGCCGTCGCCGAAGCCGATCAAGGTGACCTCGGAAAAGCGCGCGGAAAAATCGCAAAGGGAGGCTTCACCGCCGTCTCCGGCGCAAGTAGCGAGAATGGAGATGCACGGGAAAGCGCCTGAGCCGCTGG
>Ga0137378_10003632_pt1 | contig 13314 bp, 9 predicted proteins | sample SagtaG_21_FD_104813 | JGI IMG/M metagenome (GOLD analysis project Ga0137378, IMG submission 104813) | Vadose zone soil microbial communities from Sagehorn Ranch, Mendocino, California, USA - Sage2_L_60_16 metaG | ecosystem: Environmental > Terrestrial > Soil > Vadose zone | place: USA... | reverse complement strand
TAGGGCTTGGTGGCCGCCTGGACGCCACCAATGTGACCCAGCCCCTTGTCTCGGTGATCGCCTCGATCAGCTACGATCACACGCAGATTCTCGGCAATACCTTGACGCAAATTGCGACCGAGAAGGCGGGTATCGTCAAAGCAGGTGGCATAGTTGTCACCTCGGCACAGTCCCCCGAAGCGTTGCTTGCGATTGCTAAGGTATGTACATCACGCCGCGCAGAGTTGATACGTATCGGTTCCGCGACAAATGATCCCGCCCAGGCTGAGGTCGATGCCGGGCTATTGCCGGCGCTGAGCTATCGTTATGCATTGGAAGAACGCATGGAGCGCTATCAACGCTTTACGGTCTATGCGCCTGAGCAGGAATATACTGGCCTTGAGATATCCTTAGCGGGCCAGCACCAGCTTGAAAATGCCACGCTTGCGCTGGCAACGCTCGAAGCACTGCGCAAAAAGGGCATATCCTGGGATGAAAAGGCGCTGCGAAGTGGATTGCTCAAAGTCTTCTGGCCTGGGCGAATGGAGGTGGTGGGGCATGACCCGACGATTGTGGTGGATGGCGCGCACAATGTCGATTCGATGGAAAAATTGCTGGGCGCTCTCCAGGCTTCGTTTCAGATGCATCGCCTGATCGTCGTACTGGGAGTAGCGCGTGATAAAGACCTGCCAGGTATTGTGCGAACGTTAGCAGGAGTAGATACCGTTGTGCTGACCCGTATGGCAAACCCCCGTGCCGCCGCGATTGAGGAGTTACAGGCGCTCTTCGCTCAATATGCGCCCCATGTGCGTGTATTTACTGCCGAAAATAGCAGAGCCGCGATGGACCTGGCTCTGAATCTGGCAGGAAGCAGCGACTTGATCTGCGCAACCGGTTCGCTGTACCTGGCAGGAGAAGTATTACGTTGGGCTGCCGCTCACGGAGATGAGCAAGCAGCCACGGCCATAGAAGGCGTGGATCACTGAGATCAGTGAAGCGCGCGGGCCATCTCCTCTTTTCTCAGCGCGTAGCGTGCGCTGCCTTTTTTCCCGGCTGCCGATGCTTCTTCTGCCGTCCATTGATGCGCGGTGCCGCGAGCCTGTGAAGTGCGTCCACCTTTACTGGCGATCTCTCGACGGCGTTCGGGACTCATAGCTGCCAGTCCGCGAGCTCGTCCGGTATATTTGCGTGACTCCATCTCCATACTCCTCTCACGCATTCACTCTTCGAATGCTAAATAGTGGGTCTCTAACCAACTTCTTGACGATGATGTAGACTACGATGAGCTACATATATCACGACTCAACAGCAAATAACGTTACAATCCCGTGCAAGGGTTTCTTATGTATGTTGTAGTCAAGCATAGCAGGAAACAAACTGAACAGCAATGGTTTTTGAAGAGTCTGGAGAAATTATAAGCAAATTTTAATCTACAGCTTACCTTATTTGTTTGTTTTCCGACCGCGCGGATCAAACTTGCTGATCCACATTCTCGTAGGCCCCGATGTCACATGCATTCTCATTGCCATCCGGTCGTTTCACGCCGCGTTGGTCGGTGTACATGCGAGATTGATCGTTAAAGATGTCCTTGACTTGACAGTAGCGAAGGGGAACTTGATCGATAGCCGGACTGTTTGCACCTAGCGCATAGGTCCAGGTTTGGCCACCGTTGCCCCGCAGCCCCCCTGGGGAAGCAAACAAACTGGGAAGGTCGTTCACCGACAAAGTCTTATCGGTGCCATGGAGGTCACTTGTGGCTGGATCGAAGGTGGCGCCAGAGTTATCCTGGAACAAGTTGTAGCCATGGGAGGTGAGCATCCCCGCAATATCCGCCTCCCAGTGAGTGGAGTCACCGGCAACGATGCTGTTGCTTATCTTCACCTGGCTGCGTTGTGTGGAACTCTCATCTTTGATCACCATGTCAGCGCCGCCAGATCCCCTATTGCCATAAATAGTACTAAAGATGAGGTCGGCTTGTGCTGGGGAACAAGTCTGGCAGTCGGAGCTTGCGATTTTGATACCACCGATGCCGTTTGGTCCAGAGGCCGAGTTACCCGAGACGGTACTGTTGCTGAGGGTGAGCGTGCCCTCATTGTAGATGCCGCCGCCGACGCCGTGAGTTACCGTATTGCCCGAGACGGTGCTGTTGGTAAGGGTGAGCGTGCCGAGATTGTAGATGCCCCCACCTTTGCTGCCGCCGGCGAAATCAGCCCTATTGCCCGAGACGGTGCTGTTGGTAAGGGTGAGTGTGCCGAGATTGTCGATGCCCCCACCACCGTTGAAAAGGGCGGTATTGCCCGAGACAGTACTGTTGCTCAGGGTGAGCGTGCCCTCGTTGTAGATGAAGCTGTTGAGCATGATGGTGCTGTCTTTGAAGATCAGGTTGGAAATGGCGACGGAGAATCCCTGCAGCACATGCACTCTATGCCCACTCTTGCCACTGCTCACCGAGAGGGTATGTGCCACTGGACCACGGATCGTCAGGTTCCTGGCGATGTTCAGGTCGCTCGTCAACATGATGGTCCCCGATAGAGCCGCATCAAAGGTGATCGTGCTTCCTGCAGGTGCAACATCAAGAGCCTGACGCAGCGATCCTGGCCCCTGATCCTGCAAGTTGGTGACGTGGGTCGGATCAGGAGCCTGGTGGCTGAGGAACCAGCCTGCCGTGGCAATTGAGGAAACCACCACGAGCAACACAGCGAGCACGCTGACAGCGGACAGCACTCGGTGGGTAGCGCTGGCGCGCAGAAACGCCACCTCACTCGTACTAGGGCTGTTGCCCCTGGCCCAGGCTCTCGCTTCTTTGAGCTGGGAGCCGCGGTAGAGCCGATCCCTCGGCTTGCCGCGCTGCTCCCACCCGACGGCATCTTCGCTGAGGGACTGTTGCAGGCGAACATCGTCGCGTGCCTCCCACAGCCAGTCGGAGAGACGCGACCACTCGCGGATCAAGGCCTCGTGGCTGACTTCGATAGTGGGCGTTCCCGCGATCTCATTGGTGGTGAGCAGGCGCGCCGCAAGAAAGTACGCCGTGACCTGGTGCAGCAACTCCGTCTCTTCAGGGGTGGATAGCGATAACTCTGAGAGGGATGCGCGGCGGCGCGTGGCGTCCTGGACCCCTGGGTCGATCAAGCGCAAGAACAAGGAGCGAGCGAGCTTGCGATGCTCCTCTGATGGCAAGGCAGCGTAGGTCGACTCGGCCTGCTTTGCCAGGGCGCCTTTCACACCACCGATCTCGGTATAGGCCTGGTACGTTAGCAGGTGGTCATTGCGCCGCACAAACAACTGCTCAAGCGTAAATTGCAGCAGGGGCAAGGCCCCAATTTGCCCCCGCACCTCGTAGAGCAGGTCACCCACCAGGTTCCCCTCGAAGGTCAGTTGGACATCAGGCAGCGCAGCGGGCTGCTTGATCGCTGCGCGCTGCTCATGCATATCCATTGGCAATACCAGAGTTTGATGCCCCAGGATGAGCCGACCCAGTTCTGGATAGGCCATGGGTCGATCATATAAATCGGCGCGCAGCGTCAGGAGGAGGATCACCCAACCATGCGGCTCTCTCACCGCTGTCGTCAGCAAGTCGATAAAGCGCCGTCGCTCGTCCTCTGATGCCGTCTGGGTAAACAACTCCTCGAACTGGTCAACCAGCAGCACCACTTTCTGCCCCGCTTCCTTCACGAGTCGTCTGGTGAGCAATTGCAGGCCGCGTGCCGACTCGTCTTCCAGGTTTTCGCGGAGGCTCTTCAAACTTTTATCCGGGAAGCAAGGTGCCAGGGTGAGGGTGAGCGCCTCCACCGGGTGTGTCCCTGGTGACATTGGCGCCAGGTAGACCCAGTGCTCGCTTCCAGGCAGCGCGCCTTGCTGGAGTCTCGGCAAGAGTCCGGCCATCACCGCGCTCGATTTTCCCGACCCGCTTGGCCCAAGAACAGCCAGCATGCGCGCAGCGTGCATACCTGGCTGTTCTGGCGTCAGCATGTCCTTCACCTTGCCGATGAGTTCGGCAATCAGGGTCAGGGCTTCTCAAAAGTCGCGGTCTGGGTCAACGGACCCAGGCGAGGGCCTCGTCAGGGTGAGAGACGAAGCGGCGGATTTGACGAGCGAGCACTCGGAACCTGATGCCAATCCATCAAGGAGAGCACCACGGTGTTGAGGACGGCGAGCATTTGAGCCACCGGCGGGAAGCGGACGCCACAACGATCCTCCCCTAAAGTCACATCGCGGCGCCAGTGGAGCCGATTTTCCACGGCCCAGTGCCCGCGAATCACCTGCAAGAGCCGTTGAGGGGAACAGTGCTTCGACGACAGACTGGTCCAGCCATAGACCACCTCGACGCTGTGCTGGTCTTTGATGGTGCGTTCGCGGGGCCTCGCGAAAGACCTGTCCCACCTCGCCCCAATCGCGGCGCGAGACGCGTCATTGAGATCAGGACTGGTAGTGATGTGGCGCCGCTCCAGGCGACCATGACCTTTCTCGATCTGGGTGTAAGACTGCCAGGTGCTTCGATCGGCCTGGGGGTCCTCAAAAAAGAGTTCCAGATCAGCACGGGTGGCGGGAGTATTGCCTTTGACGAAGATGATCACGTCACCGCCTGCCCGCTTGACCAGGCGCCCGAAGTCATGATAGCTTTGAGCGGCATCGGCGGTGAGCAGACGCCCTTGGCACAGCGCCTGGGTCAACAAGGGTTTGAGGGTACTGACTTCATTGTGCTCTGTGGCAATGGGACACTGCTGCAAGACAATGCCGGTTTGCGCCTCATAGACATGCAGTACCTGTTTCTGCGGCTCCTCTCCCCCATAGGCTTGCTTGCCGGTGCCTCTCAGGGCTTTGCCATCCACCGCCAGATGCACGTGCTGCTGGCTTGCCTGGACCGCTAACCGGCTCGGTTCCTCTGCGCACCGACTCTCAGCCTCCTGCCGCACACACCAGGCCGCCAGTGCCACATTGACCGGGTTTTCTGTCCAGGCGAGCTAGTGCATAGTCGTAGGTATTGCGACACGGCATGTGGGTCCACGACAACTGCAACCCCTCACGCAACAGCGTTTCCTGGTCCTTGACCCAGCCGACTTCCCCCTAACAGGCTCTGCATGCCTGTCAGCTTCGCCAGCACCAGTACGACTAATAAGCCTGCCAACTCATAACGTTTCCCTCGCGCCCCCCTTCCATCGGTCACCTGCTGGCACACCTGGTAGAGTGATTGCATCCCTTGAGGGGACGGCTCTTGCCCGGCTTTGCTCTGGGCAACCAGTGTTGTCTAGTCCATCACGAGTCCCTCCTGCATGAAAGTGTTTTTTGATGGCTTTCATTCTACCGGATGGACTCGTCTTTTTCACCCCCTCGACTTTTGAGAAGCCCTGCAATCAGGGTGAATAGCAGTTGACAGAAATCTACCTCTATGTTATGCTTTCTGCATCATGAGAAAAAGTGATCGCAAGTATCTGCGGGTAGGGAAGGCTGCTGAGGAATTGGGCTTACATCCTATCACCATCCGGCGGTGGATTAAAATGGGAAAAATCCAGGCAGTTCGAGTGGGAATCGAAGCACGCGTTCCCAGAGCCGAAATTGAGCGCCTGCTTGGGCAGACAGAAAGCCGGTTTCTTGTCCTGTATGCGCGAGTCAGTGGATACGATCAGAAGCCAGACCTTGAGCGGCAAATTGAACGCTTGGTCGCATGGGCGAAAGCCGAGAGAGCAGGCCAAGAAGTGCTGGTGCTCTCTGACATCGGCTCCGGCCTCAATGTTGCGCGCAAGCGGTTCCAGCAGTTGCTCAAGTTGGTGTGTGACGACCGGGTGGCTGAAGTCGCTATTACCTATCCTGACCGCTTAACCCGCTTCGGAACAGAATATTTGGAGACGCTGTTTATTAGCTTTGGTGTCACTTTTACGATCCTCGATCCAACTGAGGAAAAAATGCCAGAGCAGGAATTGACCGAGGACCTTTTATCGATCATTGCCTCGTTTGCAGGCAAGTTATACGGCATGCGTTCGCATAAGCAGAAAGAGTTGCTTGAATGCGCGGAAAACGTGCTTCGCAGTCCCTAAGCTATCCCATCCGTTTGCCTGACAGCATGCAAGCAGCTGCCCTCCGCCTGCTCGATGTGAGTAGACAGGTGATCAACGCGACGGTCGCGGCCCTTTGGGATCGGCTGGACGAGTTCAGTGAACCAGAGACCAAGTATGCCTACAAACAGATCACCGCCATGATGGATGCACCTGTGTTTCACGGAGATCGCTTGTGGCGGTGCCAGGCGGAACAAGCCGGTCGTATCCTGCGTGGACAAGCCGAGCGGAAGAAACACTTCGCCCTCATTCTGCCAGTTCTTGAACAGGGGATGATCCAGCCGAAAACAGAGAACAAACCGGCGGGGAAGAACCGTAAAGCCATCAAAGCTGCGCTCGCTGCCCTGCGGGAAGAGAACAGCTATGGGGGAAGTGCCGTCGAACTCCAAAGCCTGATTGAGCAGGCCTGTAATTTTTACCTCAAAAACGGCTGTTTCCCCTCCTTCTATGAAGAAATGCAGGCGATTCCCGTGCTCAAAGTCGGCTGCTTGCCCTATGCAGGAGACGATGGCGGCGAGCACGGCCAGGCGTATCGCTGCCGTGTGGATCTGGAAGGACGCTGCTGCTATTTCGCCTTTCGTGCGCCTGACGCGGCATTCGTCTGGGCAAAAGTGTGGACCGAGCCTCAAATGCGACTTCCCTTACCTGATCCTGTCGTGGAGGCTCTCAAAACGGGGGAACCCCTCGCGCCAACGCTGCGTGAGATTGCCGAGCCAGACGGCATGCGCTACGCCGTCCTCGATCTCATCGTCGAAGTTCCTGTCACTCCACCGCCTGAGCCGATCTGCGTCGCGCGCGTGTTGGGATGGGACTGGGGAGTCAGGACACTGGTGACAGCAACGGTGGTAGATCTCGAAGGCAACCGGCTCTCGCCCCCGCTCTTCTTAGACACGGGCGGTTTCGATGGACGCCAGGCCCACACCCGCCGACACATTGATCGCCTCAAGAAGAAAGTAGCTTCCTTGGAGGAAAGACGAGACCGGTTTCCGGCAGGCGATCCCAGGCGAGAGCCATCAGAGAGGAAACTCGTCATCTTGCGCCGGGAGATCGCGCACTGCTGGAGGAAGTACGAAGCGCGCAATAATGACCTGGCCCACCTGGCTGCTAACCTGCTGATTCTGCTTGCTACCGTGTGGGAAGCCGACCTCATTGCTGGCGAGTCCCTCAAGTCGCTCAAGTCTGAAGGGCGGGGACGGGGAGCTAAGGGACGATGGGTGCATTGGCGCAACAACTCCCAAATCCGGGGATCGCTCTGGGGCGTGCTGCGTTACAAATGCCATCTCAGCGGGCTGCGCCTGACCTGGCAGTACCCAAGAGGGACGAGTCACACCTGCCCACACTGCGGCCAGCCCGCCGATACGTATGCTTCTCCTGACCTTTCCGCCAGGCGGCTTGATTCAGGAGCCTGGTTGCGCTGTGTTGCGTGTGGCTGGAACGGGGCCAGAGACTACGCCGCAGCCATTAACATTGCTCTGTTAGGCGTCGCCTCTTTGTTGCTGGAGAGGGAGCACAAAGAACGGCTCACACCGCGCATTCGTCCGACTATGAAGACCAAACTCCTCAACTCGGATTCGTATATCGGGTCCGGGCTGGCGCTACGGTTGCCGCCAACACCCTCGCGAGGGTGCCTGAGTGACTCAGGAAAGCTGTTCGTCAATGGTTGGATTCAATCTGTCACGCTGCATTCCGCTTTGTCCCAAGAAATCATGCTTCGTTTGTGCGGATAGCAGCACCTTGCCACAGATTGATCAACCTAGACGTACTTCTTAGCAACGGTATCGCGTCCAAAGAAATCAGTAGCATCGTCCCCGGTGAAGGCACGCAGCCCCTTGTATGGATTGCGGGGTTCGCCTATTGGCTCGGCGAGATATGACTCATCAGAGGAACAACTCTCCTCACCTATCGCGGCCATTCGAATGAAGTGACTGGGGTAACATGGTCGCCCAGTGGCTTGCGCATCGCCTCGGCGAGCGATGATTACACAGTGCAGTCGTGGGATGCGTCCAACGGAGGCCACGCCCTGGTCTCTCGTAGGCAAGGTCTCATGGAGGGGGTTGCCTGGTCGTCTGATAGCTTGCATATTGCCTCAGCTGGGGGTCCGGCACAAGTGTGGAATGCTGCTACTGGGAACCAAGTCTACACTTATGGCGGCCATCCTCTGATCGTGTATGGGGTAGCATAGTCGCCCAATAGCTCACGTATCGCCTCGGCGAGTGCTGATGGAACAGTGCAGGTGTGGCAAGCACCATAGGAACTTAATGCTTCATAGCGGCGAGGCAGTTAGGAGGACTCGTAGGCCCCAATGTCACAAAACTGCTCATTTCCGTCTGGCCGCCTCATGCCGCGTTGGTCGGTGCTGATGCCGTTGATATGACAGGCCGCAAGTGGGATTTGATCGACAGCAGGACTGTTTGGGCTTAGCGCGTAGGTCCTGGTCGGGCCACGGTTGTCTCGCAGCCCCACCGGGGAAGCAAACAATCTGGGGAGCTCGTTCATTGACAATGACTTATCGGTGGCATGCTGCTCACTTGCGGCCGGATCGAAGGCGGCGCCGGAGTTGTCCTGGAACAGGTTGTAGCCGTAGGAGGTGAGTGTCCCCGCAATGTCCGGGCCAGGATGAGCGGGATCACCCACGATGATGCTGTTTCTTAGCTTCACCTGGCTGATTTGTTTGGAGGGCTTGAATACTTGCTTCGGCAGCTCTCCGGAGTAGGAGCCATCTTCCACCGCGATGTCAGCACCGACAGCTGCCCTATTGCCATAGATGGTACCAAAGGTGAGGTCGGCTTGTGCAATGAGAGGCGTCTGGTTGTTGGTAATACTTTGGATGAGAATGCCACCACCGCCGGTAGAGGCCGAATTGCCAGAGACGGTGCTGTTGATCAGGCTGAGGGTGCCGCCATTGACGATGCCGCCGCCATAAGCGCTGCCGCCGCTGACAGTAGATGCTATATTGCCAGAGACGGTGCTGTTGATCAGGCTGAGGGTGCCGTAATTGACGATGCCGCCGCCATAAGCGCTGCCCGTGGCATCGTCGCCATATGCTGTATTGCCGGAGATGGTACTGTTGATCAGGGTGACCTGGGCATTGGCATTGAAGGCGCCATTGAGGATGCCGCCCGCCGAGGCATAGAGGTTAGATGACGAATTGCCGGAGACGGTGCTGTTGATCAGGGTGAGCGTGCCCTCATTGTCGATGCCCCCTCCTTGGATATCTGTATTGCCCGAAACAATGCAGTTGATCAGGGTGAGTGTGCCCTCAATTTGGATGCCCCCTCCTTCGGGATAACTCCCTCCCACACCGGTACTCCCCTTGATCGTCAAGTTGTATATGGTCACGAAGACACCTTTACTCACACTGAACACCCTGCCCGCCCCTCCAGCACTGATCGCGAGGATTCCCGCGCCTGGACCACGAATCGTCAGGTTCCTGCTAATGAGCAAATCTCTGGTCTCCAGGCTGGGTCTCAAGATTGTCCCCCTCAGATTCGCATCAAATGTAATGGTACTTCTTGGTGGTGCATTCGCAATGGCCCAGCGGAGTGATCCGGCCCCATCGTCCAGGAGATTGGTGACGCGGGTCGGATCGGGGGGCTTGGGAGCCTGATGGGTGAGGAACCACCCCGCTGTGCCGATCGAGGAGATCACTAGCAGCAATACAGCGAGCGCACTGACTACAGAGCGCACCCGATGGGCAGCACTGGCGCGCAGAAACGCCACCTCGTGGCCACTGGGCGTGTTGCGCCTGGCCCAGGCCCGTGCCTCTTTGAGCTGGGAGCCACGGTAGAGGCGCTCTGCTGGCCTCTTGCGCCGCTGCCACTCCTCGGCATCTTCGCTGATGGCCTGTTGTAGGAGAATGTCTTCACGCGCTTCATGCAACCAGCCAGAGAGGCGTGGCCACTCTCTAATCAGCGCCTCGTGGCTGACTTCGAGGGTGGGCGTCCCCGCGATCTCATTGGCGGTCAGCAGGCGTGCAGCGAGAAAATGCGCAGTGACCTGCTGGAGTAGCTCCGTCTGTTCTGACGTGGGTAATGCTAACTCTGAGAAGGTCGCACGACGGCGTGTAGTATCCTGCTCGGTCAAGCCAGGATCGATCAAGCGCAAGAACAAAGCTCGAGCCAGCTGGCGATGCTCCTTTGAAGGCAAAGAAGCGTACGTCGACTCTGCATGCTTCGCCAGGGCACCTCTGACACCGCCGATCTCGTGATAGGCCTGTAAGGTCAACGTGTAGCCGTTGCGCCGCTCAAACAACTGCTCGAGTGTAAATTGCAGCAGCGGCAAGGCTCCCACCTGTCCCTGTACCTCGAACAGCAGGTCCCCGACCAGGTTGCCCTCAAAGCTCAGTTGCACATCAGGCAGTACAGCCGGTCGCTTGATGACTGCCCGCAGCTCTTGCACCTCCATTGGCCAGACCAGCACCTGGCGCTGCACGATGAGTCGCCCCAGCGCCGGGTAGGATATGGGCCGGTCATACAAATCGGCCCGCAGTGTCAGGATGACGATGACTGCTCCCTGCGGCTCGGTCATGGCCCTGACCAGCAGACCGATGAAGTGCTGTCGCTCCTCTTCAGCGGTCGTCTGCGTGAAGAGTTCCTCGAACTGGTCAACGAGCAGTACGACTTTTTGCCCTGGTGCCTTCACCAACTGGGCAGCCAGCAGGTGCAGGCCGCGTGCCGACTCGTCTTGCAGGTCCTCACGCATCGCTTTCAAACTCCTGTCAGGCAAGAGCCTTGCGAGCCTGAGCACCAGTGCCTCCAAGGGGTGAGCGCCTGGCACCATTGGCTCCGGGTAGACCCAGTGCTCGCTTCCTGGCAGAGCGCCCTGCTGCAAGCGTGGTAGTAGGCCTGCCATCACCACGCTCGATTTGCCCGACCCGCTTGGCCCGATCACTGCAAGCAGCCGCGCTTTGGCCATGCCTGATTGCCCCGCTTCTCTGAGCCTCTCCACGAGTTCGGCAATGAGGGAATCCCGCCCGAAGAAGTCGGCGGCATCGTTCTGCGTGAAAGGACGCAGCCCCTTGTAGGGATTGCGCGGCTCTCGAAGCTCTTCCGCAGGCTCTGCATGCAAACGTTCCTCTGCAGGGATTTCCTCAAGGCAAGCCACGATCTCACCCAGAGCCTGCTCATAACGCTCATTGCGTGCATCGACCAGGTCTGCCTGGGCTGCTCGCCCCCATTCATCGGGGAGCACGGCCGCAATCTCCTCACCTGCTGCCCACACAAAGACCAGCTGGCGCTGGTACAGGCTGGCGATGCGCAAGTGCTCTCTCACGCTGCGGGAGGAAGGAGTACCGGGCGTGACCACCAGCAGTACGGCGTCGATCGCGCGGATCGCCTGGCGCACGACGTGTTCCTGCTTAAGCAAGTTCTGGGTAATCTCCGGGTCTTCATTCCAGACGGCGATCCCACGTTGCTGCAAATCTGAGGTGAGGCGTGCAGCGAAGGCGTCATCCTCTGGTGCAGCCGAGAGAAAGATCCGCTTCGAGATGGCAGCAGGAGTGCTAGACGCCGCAGGGGAGATGGCATCAAGGGAGGCTGTTACTTCTGTATCAGTATTCAAGTCAAGCCGGTTCAGCTGGCTGGCTCGTTCGAGTGCCTGGGCGAACAGTTGCACGCTCACGTAGCGATCCCGTAGATCCTTGGCCAGCGCTCTGAGCACCACCTCCTCGACCGCTTCAGGCAGCGAGGGATCATGTTCCCGCAAGGGTGCTGGTGCAAGAGATATCTGCTGATAGGCGATCTGCCAGGTCGCTCCTTCAAAGGGGCGCACCCCGCAGAGCCATTCGTAGACGATGACGGCCAGCGAGTACTGATCGCTGGCAAAGCCGGGTTTGCCACGAATTTGTTCGGGCGCCATATAGGGCAGCGTACCCGCCATCTCCTGGGTAGAGAGTTGTTCGGGTGAGGGAGACAGCAGCGAGATCCCGAAATCGCTGAGTAGTACCTCCTGCTGTGAACCAAGCAGCATATTCTCCGGCTTGACGTCGCGGTGGATCACCTGGTGGTTATGGGCGTATTGCAGGGCTGCGGCGACCTGCTTGACATAGGCGACCGTCCTCTGCAAGGAGAGATAGGAGCCACGCGGGTGACGCTGGCGCAACGTCCCGCGCGAAGCATACTCCATCACGAGAAAGGGCGTCCCCTGCTCCACGGCAAACTCGTGGACGCGCACAATGTGGGGATGATCCAGGAGAGCGAGCACCTGGGCCTCGGCGAGGAAGTGCTCGACATCCTCCTCCTCCAGAGCAATGTGCAGCACTTTGAGGGCGGCGCGGCGTTTGAGATAGACGTGCTCACCAAGATAGACTTCCGCGAAGCCACCTCGCCCGAGCAGACGCAAGAGGCGGTAGTTGCCAAGCTGTTGACCAGCGCGATCTGGCATGGCTGTCACTCCCCCGAAAGGTAGGATAGCTCCATCCACAATAGATATCCATCATAGTATGAACGCTGCTCCTACTCATTTTTTCGCACGAAGAATACTTTACCTCTTCTTTCATAGTATACCACACTATGTGCATGAAGGCATTGACAAGGAGTCACGAGACGGCAAAATCGAGCACGCGCACGATGTTGGGATGCGCCAGGCGAGCGAGCGTCTGGGCCTCGGCGAGGAACTGTTCGACATCCTCGTCCGCATGCGAGGTGCGAAGCACTTTGAGCGCGGCGCGACTTTTCAGGTAGAGGTGCTCTCCTAAGTAGACTTCTGCGAAGCCGCCTCGCCCCAGCAAGCGGATGAGGTGATAGTTGCCAAGCTGTTGCCCTACTCGATCTGGCATGCTCGCACCTCCACTGGAGAGCTAGTTTCAAGTTATCAATGGAAATCCTGGCACACTCTCAACTTTATCGCCCCTGCGTGTGGGAGGCCCAGATGGGTTTTTGAGCGAGAGTATAGATCACCTGGCCTACCTCCTGACCATTCGTGTGGGAAGCCCAAATGGCGGTGGCGGCCAGATTTGCGGTCTTGTAGAGGACGAGATTACCGTCCTGTTGCATAATCAGTTGAAATGAGCCATTGTCGGTGACGACGCTGTTTTGCTGACCCTGCTGCGGGTTAGGGAACAAGGCGCCACCGCCGGGTAATGTTGCCATAGAAACCTCCTTCTGAAGTCAAAAGCGAAGAGTACCAACTGATAGGGATCAATATCAGATAGACGATGACACTGCTCCTTTTTTGCATATTCAATCAACTACGAGGAGCGCCTGGCACGATATCAACAGGTGATCGCTTTACGTAGGCGAGGCATGAGCCAAGCCGCCATTGCACGCCGAGTCAGGATGGGAGCGAG
>Ga0137378_10003622_pt1 | contig 13338 bp, 10 predicted proteins | sample SagtaG_21_FD_104813 | JGI IMG/M metagenome (GOLD analysis project Ga0137378, IMG submission 104813) | Vadose zone soil microbial communities from Sagehorn Ranch, Mendocino, California, USA - Sage2_L_60_16 metaG | ecosystem: Environmental > Terrestrial > Soil > Vadose zone | place: USA... | reverse complement strand
GCTTGGCCGCCGCGATCACGGAGTCGATCTCGATGGGAGCGATCGGCTACACGTCAACTGTCGCCGATCGCGATGACTACACCACTCAGCCGACCGAGGAAGAATACGCTCTTGTCGACGATGCTGACCTTGAGTGCCAAGAGATCATCGAGCTGTGCCGGAGCAAGGGATTCCAGGCGAACTGCTCGACTAGGTCGTGGCGACCATCACGGCCAATCGCGAGCACTGGCTCGACACGGCCGCGCGGCCGCCTCGATCAGCGCACGCGCAGATTGAATGATCTGTAGTTGCAGTCAAGCACAGGCACCGCAGCTGGAAACAGCAAATATTCGGCGATGTGCGTGAGTCTAGGCTGGGTCAATCCCGCGGCTATTACCTATGGTGATTGCATCGGACTATCGTCTTTGCGCACTCAAAGGATCAGCTCCGAGTGGTCATGTACCCGTCCCAGGCGCAAGATCGTTCTGACCGTGATCTGACCGTCGTCGTGCGGGGTCTGTACGGCAGTGAGCAGTATGGTCCATCTCAGGTTGGCAGAGAGGGCCCTCGCGGGCGCTACCGGTGGCGCAGGGCTCCAGTCCGACCCGCGGCTGTCGTTAGATCACACTCCAGATCCGCTGTTCTGTTCGGCGAGGGCGGGGCTGTCCGGTCGTGGGACGGACTCACAGATCCGGTCATTCTGTAGCGGCATGTCCTCGTGCCGCAGGCAGGCGCGCTCCCGCCCGCGTAGCGATTAGGGTCTGATACCGGTCCGGTCGCATGTTGTGGTAACCGTTGGCTATGGACGCTCATCTTCGGGACCTGCGTTATTTTGTCGCGGTAGCCGAAGAGCTGAGCTTCACCCGGGCGGCGGAGCGGCTGCACATTTCGCAGCCTGCGCTCAGCAAGCAGATCCAGGGCCTGGAGACGGCCGTGAGGGCGCAGCTGTTTGCCCGTGACCGCCGCCACGTCAGCCTTACCGCGGCTGGGGCGGTACTGCTGAACATTGCCCGGCCGATGCTTGACCGGTGGGATGAAGGGGCCGCGGCCATCGCCGATGCGGCCGCCGCCGAGGCCCGCAAGCTTCGGGTTGGGACGCTCACCTCGATCGGGCGCGACCTTTATCCCAGCGTGATCGATCACTTCGCCAAGCGCGAGCCCGGCTGGAGCGTTGAGCTTCGGTCGTTCGGCTGGGCCGACCCGACCGCCGGTCTTCGCCGCCACGCCACTGACGCCGCGTTCGTGTGGCTGCCGCTCGGCGCTGACGACATCGCCGTCCGGGTGCTGATCGCTGAACCCCGCTATGCCGCGCTCAGCGCTAGGCATCCCCTGGCCGGACGGCGGGAGATCAAGTTCGCCGACATCGCCGACGAGCCGTTCGCGGCCCTGCCCCGCACGGCGGGCGCCCTGCGCGAGTTCTGGCTCGCGACCGACCAGCGGGCCGGCCGGCCCGCGGTCGTCGCCGCGGAGGTGACGTCCGCCGACGAGAAATTCGAGATCGTCTCGACTGGTGCGGCGGTCGCCCTGGTATCTGAAGGAAACGCCGTCGTGTATGACCGTCCGGGCATCGTCTGCGTTCCGGTCAGCGATCTGGGCCCGGCCGAACTCGCGGTCGGGTGGCGCCAGAACGACCCGCGCCACGCGGTCCGGTCCTTCGTCGACGCGTGCACCGACGCAGCGCATGCTCTCCGGCGCAGCAGTCGCCATCGGACATAGGCGTGGCATGGGTGCTCGATCGGGCCGGGAAGGACTGGCATGATCTCATCCGGCTGGGGACTGGCCCTGGTCGCACCCAAGGCCTGGAGTTGCTCCTGGCTCTGCAGAGGCCGGGGACGCTCAAGCCCAGATGAGCTGTGCGACCGGGCTAGGCCAGGACGGTTCCGGCTGGCTCTCGACGCGCTGGAACCACTTTCGTCGGCTCCTGGGCCGGGCGATGTACGCGGATGCCCACGACGATCATTCATAGCCAAGGGCTATAACAGCTTGTCTTGGACAGCGCGGTGCGCCGCGGCTGATGATCGCGGGGATGGCGGCGCCATCGGGCGCCGCGGCGAGCTGAGGAGCTTGCATGGCCGGGCCCGTTATCCACACCTACCGCGCAGCCGAGCCAGGACTGTACGTCAACTCCTACCTGGTCGAGGCCGAGGCGGGGGTGGTAGTGGTCGATACCAACCTGCTCGTCTCCGACATCGAGGCCCTGCGTGCCCGCCTGCGGGCACTGAACAAGCCGCTGCTTGCGGTCCTCGTGACCCACCCTCATCCGGACCATTTCAACGGCGTGTTCGGGCTGGTCCAGGACAACGAAGTGCCGGTGTACGCGGCCGCCAGCGTCGCCCGGGTGATCGAGGAGATCGCCGATGCGAAGCGGGAACAGTGGTCGCCCACCTACGGCACGCAGTGGCCAGCCAAGGCCTACTACCCCAACACGCTGCTGTCCGACCGCGCCCAAGTCCGGTTCGGCGAGCTGACCTTCACCGTCGGGGAACTGGGCCCGGCCGAGAGCCACGCCGATAGCTACTTCTTGCTTGCCGCCGACGGGTGTGCGCCGGTCGCCTTCACTGGTGACCTGGCTTTCAACGGCATGCACCCTTACATGGCCGATGGCCATTCAGCCAGGTGGCTTGCGACGCTGGACTTGCTGGCCAGCGAACTCGCCGACGTCGGCACGCTTTACCCCGGTCATGGCGACCCGGCCGGGCCGGACGTGCTCGCTGAGCAGCGTCGCTACCTCCTTTACTACCGGGAGCTTGTCCGGCGCTTGTCCGGCGGCCAAACCACGTTGGCGCCGTCTGCCCGGGCCGAGCTGGACACGGCCATGCAAGCGTTCCTTCCCGGCGCCCCGCTCACCTGGATGATCGGCCTCGGCGCGGATGCGGTGGCCGGTGAGCTGGCTTCCGTGGGCCCGGCACCCGCTGGGAACTGACCGTGGACCTCCAGCTCAAGGGCCACCGGGCGGTGGTGACTGGCTCTAGCGCCGGGATCGGCGAGGCGATCGCTCGCGGGCTCGCGGCCGAGGGCGCGGCGGCAATTGTGCACGGCCGCCGGGCTGACGCGATCGATGGCGTGGTCGAGGCGATCAGGTCCGCCGGTGGCCAGGCCAGCGGGGTGCTGGCCGACCTGGCCGACCCCGGCGACTGTGCGAGGTTCATCTCCGGGGTGCTGGCAGACGGAGGTGCCGACATCCTGATCAACAACGCTGGGGCGTTCGTCAACCGGGGCTGGGATGACGCGACCCCGGAGGACTGGCTTGACCTATATGCGGTCAATGTCGCGGCCGCCGTGCGGTGCATTCAGGGCTTCCTGCCGGGCATGCGCGCGGCGGGGTGGGGCCGGATCGTGCAGATCGGAACCGGGGAGGCGATCAACCCGTTCCCCACCATGCCCGACTACGCAGCCACCAAGGCGGCGCTGCTTAACCTGACCGCGTCGCTGGCCAAGCACCTCGACCGCACCGGCATCACCGTCAACACCGTCAGCCCCGGCATCGTCGTCACCCCAGGCGTGGAAGAGTTCTACCGGCTGGAGGCTGCCCAGCGAGGCTGGGGAGAAGACTGGCCAGCGATTGAAGCGGGAGTTCTAGCCGACATTCTCGACAACCCCACAGGCCGCCTTGGCCGACCGGAGGAGGTTGCCGGCCTGGTGGCCTTCGTCGCCAGCCCGCTAGCGGGCTACATCAACGGCGCCAATCTACGCATCGACGGCGGCAGCACCGCCGTCATCTGACAGCAAGAAACGGCAGCAGAAGAACGGAAGGAATCGGCAGGCGGTGCGCTACATATTGCTGGGCAACTCCGGACTGAGGGTCAGCGAGCTCGCGCTGGGCACGATGACCTTCGGGACTGACTGGGGCTGGGGCGCCTCTGAAAGCGAGAGCACCAAACAGTTCGAGCTGTTCGCCGAGGCGGGGGGCACCCTCATCGACACCGCCAACAAGTACACCAACGGCTCGGCTGAGTCGATCCTCGGCGAGCTGCTGGCCGCCGACCGGGATCATTTCGTGGTTGGCACCAAGTACTCGCTCAACGTCCGTGACGGCGATCTGAACGCCGGCGGCAACCATCGCAAGAGCCTCGTGCAATCCCTGGAGGCGTCGCTGCGGCGTCTGCGCACCGATTACGTGGACATCTTGTGGCTGCACGCCTGGGACTACCTCACCCCGCCGGAGGAGGTGATGCGCGCCCTCGATGACCAGGTGCGCCTTGGCAAGGTTCTCTACCTGGGCATCTCCGACACCCCCGCCTGGGTGGTGGCGCAGATGCAAACCCTGGCCACGGCGCGCGGCTGGGCCCCGTTTGCGGGGCTGCAGATCGAGTACTCCCTCGTCCAGCGGGAAGTCGAGCGGGAGCTGATCCCGATGGCCCGCGGCCTGGGCCTTGGGGTGCTGGCCTGGGGGCCGCTGGGCGCCGGGGTGCTGTCCGGCAAGTACGCCACACCGGCCGCGCAAAGCGGCCAGCGGCGACTGGCTGACGCCGATCCCAGCCGGCTGGCAATAGCCCGGGCTGTGGCCGATGTCGCCGACGGCCTCGGGCTCAGCTCATCGATCGTCGCCCTCGCGTGGCTGCGCTCCCAGGGCGGCATCATCCCGATCCTCGGCGCACGCACCGCGCAGCAGCTCGCAGACAACCTCACCTGCCTCAATGTCGACCTGCCCCCCGAAGCGCTGACCCGCCTCGACCGAGCCAGCCCCGTCACCCGCGGATTCCCGCACGACTTCCTGGCCAGCGCCGACTACACCCTGGGCGGCATGTCCGCCCATCTCGACATGCCACCGGGCCGGGCCCGTTACGGATGACCCTCTGGCAGAAGCGGCCCGACCTGGGTTCACTGAGTCAGGCGGAACACCGGCTTCGCCGAAACCACAAGGAAAGGAAGATAGCCCTGATGGGCCAGTACATGCTGCTGCTCGCCGGCCGGGCCGCGCAACCGCAGGCAACCGACACCGAGACCCGCAACTACAACGCCCGCTGGATGGAGTACTTTGGCGCCCTCGCCCGGTCCGGTGTGCTGCGCGCCGGGGCGCCCTTCGCGGACACGGGCAAGATCGTCCAGCTTGGCACCGTTAGCGACATCGAACTCCGCGAAGTCGATATCGGCGGCTTCCTGCTGATCGAGGCGGAATCCGCCGAGGCCGCCGTCCAGATCGCCGAGCAGGCGCCGCACATCGCGCTCGGCGGCTCGGTGATCGTGCGACCCTGCCTGGAGGTCCCCCGGCCACCGGGCAGCCCTCACTGATATGCGGGCGGATATGCCATGCCCGCAAGAGGCTCACAAACGCATACCCCGACTAAGGACGGACCAGCCAGCCGACAGCGCGTAGCCGACGCCAAGCGAACCGATCGGTGCCAAAGAAGCCCGGAAATGGATGATCTGCGTATGGTCACCCGCGCGGTCGGCGCAGATCTCAGTCGCTCCGAGTCGATCTGGGCGCCGATGAGCGTCTCTACCGTCGTCGGCCCGGGAGCCAGTTTTGGGAGCCACCGTGTTCAGGCTGGCTCAGACTGTGCCCGACTGCCGCAGATTGTTTGTGCAGGTGGGAGGCTCCCCGTCCGACTGTGCCGGATTGGGATCGACTGACTGTATGCGCATGGCATGCAAGAGGCCAGGGGTTCGAGTCCCCTTAGCTCCACAAGTTTTCCCAGGTCAGACCCCAGGTTCCAGCTCGCTGAGGCAGTGGACAAGATCGTCTGACTGTCGTTGTGGACGGGATGAACGCGCGCCGACCCGCCTCATTGCACATTCGCAGTTGCTCGGTGCCGGCTGAGCGGTGCCGCGCAGATAAGGCTATTCTGTCGCACTCCTTGGTTGGGCGCCTCCCTAGGCCGCCGTCTGTATAGCTTCCCGGGGCTGCGGCGGGCAACGCGGATGCCAGCTTGTGGTCATGGAGAGTTTTCTGGACGCGCCGGGCGGCGGGGGCGCCGATGCGCTGGTAGATCGTCAGTGCCTGCCGCAGGTGCGCGGCAGCTTGGCCGGGGTCGCCGTCTTGCAGGTGGCTTTGACCGAGTCCTTCCAGGGCACGTGCTTCCTCTGGGGCCGCGCTGAGGTCGCGGGCGATGGCTAGCGCCTGGGTGTGACGCTTGCGGGCCTGGCCGGTAGCCGAAGTCCGGGTCGCTAGCTCGCCGAGGCGGTTTAGCGCCTCGGCCTGGCCGAGCCGGTTGCCGAGGTCACCGAACAGCGCCAGGGCCTGCTGGTGGCTGGCGGCGGCGGCCGGGTAGTCCCCGGTCTCCTGCTGCACGACGCCGAGGTCGTTAAGGGCGTGGGCCTGGCCGAGCAGGTCGCCGAGGTCGCGGAACAGCGCCAGGGCCTGCTGCTGGCTGGCGGCGGCGGCTGGGTAGTCCCCGGTCTCTTGCTGCACGACGCCGAGGTCGTTAAGGGCGTAGGCCTGGCCGTAGAGGCTGCCGAGGTCGCGGAACAACTTGAGGGCTTGCTGCTGGCTGGCGGCGGCGGCCGGGTAGTCCCCGGTCAGGTGCTGCACCAGGCCCAGGTGGTTGAGGGCGGCTGCCTCCGCGAGCCGGTCGCTGGCGCCGCGAGCTAGCGCCAGGGCCTGCTGGTAGCTGGCGGCGGCGGCCGGGTAGTCGCCCGTCAGCACGTCCAGGAAGCCCAGCTCGATGAGGGCGTGGGCGTGGCCGGGCCTGTCACCGAGGTCGCCGTATATTGCCGTTGCCTGGGCCAGGCTGGCAGCGGCGGCCGGGTAGTCCCCCATTTCTAGCTGTACGAAGCCCAGCTCGGCGAGCGCGTCGGCCTCGCCGAGCCGGTCGTCAGCCCGGCGCGCCGCCGCCAGGGCGCTCTGGTGGAGCGCGGCGGACTGATCCCAGTGACCGCGGGCGGCCAGGAAGCCGCTGATCGCAGCCGGTATGGCGGTCGCATGAGGGAAACATGCGCGGCCGGCAGCGAACTCGGCGGCGGCGTGCAGGTTCGCCCGCTCGGCTTCCAGCCAGGCGGCCGCCTGCCCGAGGGTAGACATGTCGGGGGCCTGCCCCGGTCTGCGGCTGGTCGGCGGGCGGCGGTAGGCGCTAGCCCGGCGGGTGAAGTGCGGGCCGGCTGCCAGCGCGGTGTGCAGGTAGTAATCCAGCAGCCGCCCGGCCGCCTCGCCTGTTTCTGCCGGGTCGTCGGCGGCGGCGAGGGCGCGGGCGTGCTCGCGGAGCAGGTCGTGCAGCTGGTAGCGGCCGGGTGCAGGCTCGTCAATCAGATGCTGGTCATACAGCTCATCAAGATGACGGCGGGCGGTGGCCAGGCCAGTGCCGTCGAGGGCGGCGGCGGCGTAGGCGTCGATGCCCGGACCCGGAACCAGGCCGAGCCGGCGGAACAGCCGCCGCGGGCCCGGAGTGAGGTCGGCGTAGGACAAGCCGAACGCCGCGCCGACCGACACGTTCTCCGCGTGCATGAGGGCCAGCCGGTCCCGGGCTTCCGCCAGCTCGGCAGCCAGGCCGGCGCCGGTCCGGACGGGATGGTTCCGGAGCTGGCTGGCCAGCATCGCGATCGCCAGCGGCAGGTACCCGCACAGCCGGGTGAGCTCGCCGACCGCGGCGTCCCCCGCGCGCAGCCCGGGCCGGGCCGCCAGCCGGGCCAGCAGGGTCGCCGCCTCCCCGGGGGACAGGGAGTCCAAGCTGATCTGAGCGGCATCCTCCAAAGCAGCAAGCCGACGGCGGCTGGTGACCAGCACCAGGCTCCCGGCGGTACCGGGCAGCAGCGGGCGGACCTGCTCGTGCCCGGCCGCGTCGTCGAGCAGCAGCAGAATCTTCTTGCCCGCCACGACATCGCGCCACCGGGCCGCCCGGGCCTCCAGCCCGGGCGGGATCTGCGCCGCGGCGAGGCCGGCGGTCAGCAGCAAGCTGGCCAGCGCATCAGCCGGGCCGACCGGCCGCTGCCCGGGGGTGTGGGCGTGCAGCGGCAAGAAGAACTGCCCGTCCGGGAAGCTCGGCGCCAGCCGGTGGGCGGCGTGCACCGCGAAGGTGGTCTTGCCGATTCCGGCCATCCCGTCGATCGCGTGAATGCCCGCCACCCGGCCGTCAGCCGCCCTGGGAGTCAGGTCCTCCAGCAGTCGCGCCACTTCACGCTCGCGGCCGGTGAAGCTGGCGGTATCGCGCGGCAGAGTCCTGGAGGCCGCGGCCGCGGCGGCTCCCGGCGCCACCTCTTGCACGGCCGCTAGCACCTCCGCCGCGGGCCCGCGGCCCCGGGCCGCCGCGACGAACAGCGCGCGTACCGGTCCGGCCAGGCCTAGCGCATCGGCCAGCAGCCCGGCGGTGTCCTTGTGGGCGGTGCGGTGGATTCCTCGTTCCAGGTCACTGACCGACCGCGGGGGAAGGCCCGCCGCCTCCGCCAGCTCCTCCTGGGTCAGCTTCGCCTCGGTCCGCAACTGCCGCAGCAATCCCGCGAACCCCGGTCCAGGCTGCTCCGCCACCGCCCCCACGCCTTTCGAAAACCCCGCCCGCGACCACCGGCCCGTCACGAGCAGGACCCGCGCCCAAAGCCTACGCAGACCCGATCACCGCAGCCACCCGCCAGCCAGCCCGGCCGGGGGAACGCTGTTTCGCTGGGATCTGGCGCGGAGCTGTCCTGGTCGCCTAATCCCGCGCTACCCGATCCACGCCTGGCGGCGGCGCCGCGGCGTGCAGGCGGCCTCGCCGGTTCATGTGGGTCGTTGTGTGGGCCGTCGCGTGTGGTGAACCCGCTGGCCGCCCGTGATCGTGGAACCAGCCGCGATGCCAGCCCCGCCGAGCTCATCAGCGGCCAGACACAGGCAGGCAACGGACAAGACCTGGCCACGCCACCGAGGAGACCGTGATGCGCCCTGCATTCCTGTCCTACCTGGTGCAGACCCGGATTGCGGATCTTCACCGGCAGGCCCAGCGTGATGCACCGGTTCAGGCACTCGCGCCTGCCGCGACACCCGAAGGAGAGACACGCCATGCCACCCGCTCCGCTTGCCGGTAATGCCGTCGCCGGCACCCGTGATCAGGCAGGAGCAGCAGGCACCCGCGCTCCAGCGCCTGTGACGCCCGGCCGCGGCCCCCGCAAGGCCCGGGCGCTGCTGCCCCGCCGTGCCGCCCGCCGTGCGCCGACCGCCCCGGCCGCTGCCGCCAGCTCAGGCAGACCGGGCAGCGCCCGGGCGGAAATCCGTGGCGATCTCCTGCGGCGCGTTGCCGGCCTGCTGCGGCGAGCGCCCAAGACCGGTGGCAGCTACCGCGACCCGCTGTTCGAGCGGCCAGACCTGGTCGAAGACGACTACTACCGCTTCCGGAACCAGCCCCACGGCTGATCGCGGCCAGACGCAAGGTTGTGACGCCACCGAACCGGACGGGCCGCCGCGCAAGGGTGGGACCGGCAAGATCAGCCCGCCGTCGACGGCCGGCCAGGTCGCCGCGGGGAAAGTGCTGGCCGCGGCCTGTCCGGCGAGGCGCGGAACTGGGCCGTGGTCTCCGACACCGGCGGCAAGGCCGAGGTGCTCGGCCACTCGTTCGCCGGCCCGACCCACTGCACGAAGTACGGCGGCCCGTTCGGCCAGGACCAGGGCCTGATCGAGCACTGGAACGGCACCAACTGGAAGGTGGTGCCCAGCCCCGCCCGGGGACCGGCGGCGGCGACCACCCGCCCGCGGTGAAGGCCATCTCCTCCATCAGCGCCTGGGCGGTCGGGGACACCCACAACAGCGAGCAGCCCAAGACCCTCTCCCTCCTGGACTGCTTAGCCCACACGGGGGGGGCACCGGGCCGCACGGGATCCGGGAGCCAGTTGGGGGAACCACCATGTCCAGGTGTCATCAGACCGTGCCCGACTGTCTCGGAGTGTTGGTGCAGGTGGGAGGCTCCCGTTGGACTGTGTCGGACTGAAATCGACTGACTGGATGCGCATGGCATGCAAGAGGCCAGGGGTTCGAGTCCCCTTAGCTCCACTTCACGATGTTTCTGCAGGTCAGGCCCTTGATCGACGGCAAGCGGCCAGGATCTCGGCATCGACCTGCGGGCTTTCGTATGGGAGCCACAACGGGAGCCACGGTGGCCGCACTGGCCTTCCGCGTGCTACCCGGCGCGTTGGCGCTGTCCGCTGGCTAGCCAGTCAAAGGACAGCCGCTGTGATCACCGCGGTGTCAGCAGGGCGACCCGGGCGCCCGCGGCCCACGCGAGGTGAAGGTCGTCGGGGCGGGGGTCGCCGCGCCGATCGAGGCCGATCTTGTTGAACTTGGCGAACTGGTGGTTATCACGGGCCATCGATGCGAAGTGCTCGACGACGCCGGTCTCGTCGGTCACGACTTGGACATCGGCGGATCGCCGCTTGCCGGCGAGACGGATATGCACCGGTTCGCCGGTGCGCAGGTTGCGTGCCCAGGCGAACTGTGTGCCGACCAGCAGGGTTCCGTTGCGTCGGGTGTAGGCAACCGGGACGGCGTAGTGCCGCCCGGATTTGCGTCCTATCACGTACACGGTGATCAGGCGCTTGCCCACGAGGCGGCACAGCAACGGCGTGCGCAGCAGACCGCGGATCACCGGGTTCACCAGCCCTTGCAGCGGCAAGGTCTGGGCCCTCACGGCTGAGGCCGGTTGGCCGCCAGGCGGCGGATTCGACTTGCTCATCGCGGCTCCCTTCCGGATAGCCACCGGGCTCGATCGTGATAGGGGTGGCAGCCTGCTGACCGACTACCCGGCTGCGGCAGCCCGACACGCCCTGCGATCGACAGACGGCGAACCGGCCAGGTTCAGGCCGAACGGGCACCGGGGCGGGCGTTTTACTGCAGGCGGTCATGCGGCGTCGTGGAAGACCAGGCCGAGGGTGAACCGCTGGCCGGAGCGGACCACGGACACGCCGTGCCGGACGGGTGCCGCCGACCAGTCGTGTGCGGATTTCACCGGGCGGTCGCGGGTGGTGAAGACCAGGCCGTGCTCGTGCGGGATCAAGGTAGCGGTCGCGAGTCACTCAGGAACTCCATGCGCCCGACTCGCGATCTCCGCGCGCTGACGGCGTCGACTCTTTGACGCTTCTAGCGGTCGGTCCGGTCCATGATCTAAAGCTGCTGGTCGGTGCGGACCAGGCTCAATCTCCGGACAAGATACGGGATGCGGGCGGAACGCTCCGTCGGCGCGCGTCGTGCACCACTAGTCAGTGACGCCCATCCCGGCTACCGCGCCGAAGAAAACATGGGGGCGGCGGCACACTACAGCCAAGCCGCCGAAGGGCAATAGCCCTTCACATGGCCGGGCACCAGCCCAGTGTGGCGGGTCCTATTGAACTGGCCCGGTTGAGAAGGCCCTGGGCCGAGGACGAGTGCCACCGCTGTGCGTGGTTGAGTGGCCAAGCATATGCGGCCATGTTGAGCGGGGAGTGCATGCACGCGAGGGCCGAGCCGCCCTGTGCTGCTAGGCGGCTGATGGTCGGCCGGTTCCCGGCCGTTGTGCCGTTCCATTGCTCGGCCAGGGTCAGGTTCGGGCCGTTGTTGGTGTAGCTCGCGACGGCGAAGCAGGCCGATGACGTAGGGCAGGCTACGCCTGGCGTGCCGATGTCGAACGTTAGGAGTCCGGGAGTTGGCTGGATGCGCCAGGTGTGGCCGTTCCACCGTTCGGCCAGAGTGAGGGGTCCCGAGCCGGTGAGGTTGAGCCCGAATGCGGTGCAGGCCGAGGATGTGGGGCAGGCCACGCTGGTGAGGAAGATGTCTTGGCCGCCAGGCGGGTTGGGGGTTGGCTGAACGCGCCAACTCGTGCCGTTCCACCGTTCTGCCAAGGTCGTTACCGTTCCTGAACTGCCGACGGCGGTGCAGGCCGATGAGGAGGTGCAGGACACGCCGTTGAGGGTGATGTCTTGCCCGGTGCGCCCGAGCGTCGGCACGATCCGCCAGGCTCTGCCGTTCCAGACCTCGGCCAGCGTCCCTACCGCGTTGCCCGAGTTGTCAAAGCGGGTGCCAACCGCCATGCAGGCCGACAGTGAGGTGCAGGCCACGCTGGACAGGATGGCAAACTGGGCCCCGGCAGGGGTAGGAGTGGGCTGGATGCTCCACCTGGTCCCGTTCCACCGCTCTGCCAGGGTTCTGCCGTTCCCCGAGTTCCCAACCGCCGTACAGGCCGAACGCGCGGCACACGACACGCTGTTCAGGAAGCCTCCTCCCGCAGGGTTGGGGGTGGCCTGGATGCGCCACCTCGCGCCGGTCCGCTGCTCGGCGAGGGTTCTTCCGTTCGCGGTGCCCCCGACGGCGGTGCACGCCGAGGGCGAGGTGCACGACACGCCGTTCAGGGCACCTCCTGGCGCAGGGCTCGGGGTGCGCTGAATGTGCCAGGTGCGGCCATTCCACAGTTCCGCCAGCGTAGCCACAGTTCGCGATCTTGTGGTGGTGAACCCGACCGTGACGCAGGCCGAGCGCGAGGTGCACGACACGCTGTTGAGGATGCTGGATGCTGCCCCAGGCGGATTGGGCGCGGCCTGGGCGCGCCACGTGGTGCCTGTGGACCGCTCCACCAGGACCGCTGGGGACTGGTTGGTGTTGGAGTACCCGACGGCGGTGCAGGCGGCGGCCGACGTGCATGCCAGGCCGATCAGGAAGCTTGGCCCCTGGTTGGGGGTGGCCTGGCGGTGCCAGCTCGCGCCGTCCCAGTGTTCGGCCAGGGTCTGCGGGGTGCCCGAGCTATTGAAGTAGGTCCCGGCGGCGGTGCACGCCGACGATGAGGTGCACGACACGCTGTTCAGGAAGGCAGACTGGGCCCCGGCAGGGGTTAGGGCGGGCTGGATGCTCCAGCCGGTCCCGTTCCATCCCTCGGCGAGGGTCCCGGCGTTCGATGCGCCGACCGCGGTGCAGCCCGAGGACGTGGGGCAGGCCACGCTGGCCAGGAAACCGCCGCCCTGCGCGGGGTTGGGGGTGGGCTGGATGCTCCAGCTGGTCCCGTTCCACCGCTCGGCGAGAGTCCTGGCGTTGGGGGTGAATGCGTTGGAGCCCCCGACGGCGGTGCACGCCGATGCCGACATGCACGACACCCCGCTGAGCGTGGCGCCGCCCTGGGACGGGTTGCGGGTGGGCTGGATGCTCCAGCGGGTGCCGTTCCACCGCTCGGCGAGGGTCGTTCCGTCCGCCCTGCCCCCGACGGCGGTGCACGCCGAGGGCGAGGTGCACGACACGCTGTTCAGGGCGCCTCCTCCCGCCGGGCTGGGGGTGGGCTGAAGGCTCCAGGTGCCGCCGTTCCACCGCTCCGCCACTGCCCGGACGGCGCCGGTGGTGGTGGTGCTGGCCCCCACCGCCGTGCACGCCGACGGGGCGGTGCAGGTGACGCCAAACAGGCCGCTGAGCGCTATCCCGGATGGGTTGGGGGTGGGCAGGATGCGCCACGAGGTGCCATTCCACTGCTCGGCCAGGTTGACCCCGATGCCGGAGGCCTTGACGTAGGT
>Ga0137378_10003619_pt1 | contig 13352 bp, 11 predicted proteins | sample SagtaG_21_FD_104813 | JGI IMG/M metagenome (GOLD analysis project Ga0137378, IMG submission 104813) | Vadose zone soil microbial communities from Sagehorn Ranch, Mendocino, California, USA - Sage2_L_60_16 metaG | ecosystem: Environmental > Terrestrial > Soil > Vadose zone | place: USA... | reverse complement strand
GCGGGCCTCCTGAGCGACTACCAAGCCCACATTCTGCAGAACGGATTGCTGAAATCCCTGAGCTTCTACAGTGACCTTGTAGGTCCCCGGCTGCAGAAAGGGAACTGTGTAGTCTCCGGAGGTACCGGTCCTGGTCTGATTAGCGACGCCGGTTGCGACATTGGTTACGGTAACGGTCGCACCGGTGACCACTGCGCCCGAATTATCCAAAACCGTTCCCAAAATTGTTCCTGTAGCGCCTCCTTGACTCAAGAGCAGCGCACTTGAAAGCAGCAGAAACCCAATCAGTGCAAGACTTGCAGTTTTCACAGACATTGGCTTGCCTCCTCGTCGCAGAAGACGATGCTCACTTAGGCTCAGTCCGTCGCGAATGATGACAGGTGTGGACTGCCGCAAAATTCCACGATGGTTTTGCGTGCGGGGATGCTCCCATCGTTGGGCAAGCATCGTCAACCTGCAAACGAGAAAGGAATGGCGTTCCGCAATGAAAAACGCTGCGGGGCCGCGCGGAACCCAACAAAATCAGGGGAGTCCGCAGCAATAACGTGGCGCGCTGGCCACGGCAGTGACCTTCGGCACGTCATTCATTGTTTCGCATTGCGGAACGAGAGGAGTTTGAAATCGAACGAATTATTTCGAGTGCAGCCTCTCGCTAGGCCGAACGGGCGTGTCCGGCAGACATAGGATAGGCGCCGGTTTGCATCAAGCTGTCGTTGGGGTAGTAATGCTCAACGGTGGTGGGCGTTACGAGCTTGTGCTCGACGAACACTGCCGGCGGAACCGGCCTCTTGTTCAAAATGTCGAGACTGACTTTGATCAGATCTGGCCCGTAGCGCTCGGGAAAGAATGCTACCGATCCCACCAGGCGGGTGTTGGGTTCGCGCAACTCAGCGCGCCCTTCGGGCGACGCATTCTGCCCGATAACTGCGCAGGTGTCGGCACGGCCGGCTTCTTCAAAGGCACGCAAAGCTCCGATACCGCTAACGTCATTGATAGCGCCGACCACCAGCCGATGCGAACGCGATCCGCGAATGTATTTTCGCACCACTTCAAAGCTGGCTCCCAAGTCTCCGTCACCGTTCAGATGTGTGACGCGGCAGTTTTTTGCCGTCGGCAGTACAAGATTGATACCAACCAGCATGCCGGTGAGCCTCATCTGCGGCAAGTTGCCGGCCCGAGGCAGTTCCAGCAAGAGGATTTCGTCGAGTTCCGAATGCCAATGCTCCTTTACCCAGCGGCCGAGATAGCGGCCGCCGATCAGGCCAGCCTCATAATTATTGGCACCATAGTAAGTGGCGCCGGGGTGAGGAATATCAATCGCGATCATGGGTATGCCGGCTTCGCGATACTTGGCGGCGACAATCGGGGCGACGGTCTCGTCCGTCTGGAACTCGATCGCGAGATCGACTTTTTCGCGCACGAGTAGGTCCGCGTTGCGCTGGGCGATTTTGGCGTTATAACGATTGTCCAGCGAGATAAGTTCAATGCCTTCGGCCTGAGCCGCCCGCTCCAGGCTGCTCGTGACCTCGCGCGAGAACTGATAGTCGGTGCCCTGGGCAGCGTAGCCCAAACGGCACAGCCGCTGCTTCAGGGGACGAAAGCTCGATTGATACAGGTTGGCGCCGAGCTTTTCAATCATCCCGCACTTTTCCAATGTATAAAGGAGGCGGAACGCCATGGTTTTTGGCAATCCGCTGCGGCTGGCAATTTCGCGGAGCGGCAGGGCTTCACCCGCGGAGCGAAAGGCGGACAAAATCTTTGAGCTATGGACGACCGACTTGACCAGGTAGGGATCGCGGCTCTGCGGGGTGTGGTTCATGAGCCCGGAGCTAATATAGCAGAATCCATTCTGCGACACGAAACTACCGATTACTTCCGCACTGGTTTACATTGAGTTCGACCCCGTGCTCTCGGTCAATGTTTGTTGAGTTTGGCTGCCAATTGCTCTCTGGCGGCCGATTTCGGCTATTCTGCAATGCGAAATACTAATTTTTCCGCAGAAAGGGCGTGACCGCCATCCTAAGTGATGTGTAGTCTCCCTGCGAAAGGTTGAACGGGCATGAGCGTGCGCGATTCAGGCACAGTTTTTCGAGCACTGGAGGAATTTCGTATCGAAATTCCGTCCTGGGGGTTTGCCAACACTGGGACCCGTTTCGGCAAGTTCCTACAACCTGCAGCCGCGGCGACAACTGAAGAAAAGTTCAGCGATGCGGGACAAGTGCATCACGTCACCGGTGTTTGCCCGACAATTGCCTTGCACGTGCTTTGGGATTGCCCAGAAGGAGTCAGGTCAGCCACGGCCATTGCCGAGTTGGCCACACGCTATGGGGTACAGGCTGGATCAATTAATCCCAATCTGTTTCAGGACCAGATTTACAAACACGGTTCATTTGGAAATCCCGACCCGGAAATCCGGAAGCACGCGCTTCAGCACACGATTGACAGCATTGAGATCGCCCATAACCTCAACAGCCGCGATATATCCATGTGGTTTGCCGACGGGTCGAACTACCCCGGGACGGCGAACATCCGACAGCGGAAGCGATGTTTCGAAGAGGCGCTGAAAGAAACTCACAATCGCCTTTATCCGGAACAGCGGCTGCTAGTGGAGTACAAACCCTTCGAGCCGGCGTTCTACCACACTGACATTGCGGACTGGGGAATGTCCATGCACTTCTCGAAGCTTGCCGGGCCGCAAGCGAAGGTCCTGGTTGATACCGGTCATCATTTTCAGTCACAGAATATTGAACAGATTGTGGCCTGGCTGCTTTCGGAGAACATGCTTGGTGGATTTCATTTTAACGATCGCCGCTACGCCGACGATGACCTGACGTTGGGTTCGATCGATCCGTACCAGGTGTTCCGGATTTTTCACGAGATACTTTTTTACGAGTGGGAGACCGGGACCAAGGCCGATATCGCTTACATGATTGACCAAAGCCACAACCTCAAAGGAAAGATTGAGGAGACGATCCAGACGGTCACGATGGCGCAGCAGTTGTTCGCAAAGGCCGCATTGGTCGACCACGCGGCATTGGCAGATGCGCAGACGAAGTGTGATCTCATCCGCGCTGAATCTTTACTGCAGGATGCATTCAATACCGATGTTCGCCCGGAGATCCAGGAGTGGCGCGACTCGAAGGGATTGCCGCATGATCCGCTGAAAGCTTTTCAGGAGAGCGGGTATCTCGAACGCATCACGAAAGAGCGCGCCGAAAGGAATTCACGCAGCGTTTCCTCTTATGCCTGATGCTCTCAAGCCATATCTCGCCTTTGACTTCGGCGCAGAGAGTGGACGAGCAGTCCTGGCGCACTTGCACTCTGGTGTAATCACGACAGAAGAGGTGTATAGGTTCGCCAATGAGCCCGTTGAGTATGGGGGGTCGCTCCATTGGGACGCACCGAAGCTGTGGCTTGAGGTCCGTAAGACGCTGTCGCGGTTGGAAGAAGTAGAGTTGAGCGGAATTGGGGTGGACGCGTGGGGGGTGGACTATGCGTTGCTCGGGGAACGCGGCGAACTGCTGTCAAATCCGTACCACTATCGAGACAAGCGCACTGATGGCGTGATGGAGTTGGTCTTCGAAAAAGTTTCGCGGGAAGCGATATATCGTGAAACAGGAATCCAGTTCATGCCCATCAACACGCTGTATCAATTGTTCGCCGCCAAGCGCGACACTCCTGATTTATTGCGCGCGGCGAGAACGCTGCTGACGATTCCCGATCTGTTTCATTACTGGCTTACTGGCAATGCGGTCTGTGAGTTCACCAATGCAACCACAACTCAAATGGTGAATGCGGAGAAACGCGCCTGGTCACGGAGTGTGATGCAAAAGCTCGAACTGCCGGTGGATCTTCCGGCTGAGATTGTGGAGCCTGGAAAGCGGATAGGTAGGTTGTCGAAAAAATTAGCTGTGTCCACTGCGCTCCGAGGCACGCCGGTGATTGCTCCGGCTACGCACGACACCGGGTCAGCAGTCGCGGCGGTGGTGGCGCGCGACGGCACGGCATTTATCAGCTCCGGAACGTGGTCTTTGCTGGGAACCGAGCTTGACGCTCCTCTTATAACCGACGACGCTCTGCGTTTGAATTTCACAAATGAAGGCGGCGTTTGCGGGACAACACGGTTCCTGAAAAATGTGATGGGCCTGTGGATGCTGCAGTGCTGCCGGTCCTCGTGGACCTCGCGGGGGCAGGTCTATGACTACCGCGAGCTAATGGAACTGGCATCGCGCGAACCTGAATTCGGACAACTGGTTGACCCGGACGATGAATCATTCCTGCATCCGGCCGACATGCCGCGGGCGATTGACGACTTTTGTGAGAGGACACAGCAGTCGGTTCCGAAAACGCCCGGCGCTTACGCCAGGACTGTTCTCGAGAGTCTCGCGTTCAAATATCGTCAGGTTATTGGGGACCTGGAACGGCTTACGCGCAAGCCGATTCACCAGATCCGTATCATCGGCGGAGGCTCCAAGAACCGCCTCCTGAATCAATTCGCAGCGGATGCGACAGGACGACGAGTATTGGCAGGACCGGCGGAAGCCACCGCACTCGGTAATGTGGCGATGCAGATTCTGGCCACCGGGGCTGCGAGTTCTCTAAGCGAAGTCCGCGCCATGGTGGACCGATCTTTCCCGACTGAAACTTTCGAACCACGAGAAATAGATAAATGGGAGCGTCACATCGCACGCTTCCAGCACTACACGGAGACAGTCTATGCCTGAAATTCAGGAGATGCTTCATCTGAAAGATTTGTGGGATGAGCAAAAAGCCAGCAGTCTGGGCAACGATCAGTTAGCCCTACTACGATATCGCTCGAACCTGCTTGGCGCGGATTTGCGCATCACTAACTTTGGCGGCGGGAACACCAGCTCGAAATTCGAAGCGATCGATCCTTTTACCGGGAAGCAAGTGCGGGTGCTGGCGGTCAAGGGCAGTGGCGGAGATATTGGATCTATTACCGAAGCTGGATTCGCCGTCTTATACCTGGATCGACTGGAGCAGTTGAAGAATCTCTATCGCGGCGAAGCGCACGAAGACGAGATGGTCCGCTACTATCCGCTTTCGGCATTTGGCGAAAGCCGGGTAGCGGCGTCAATCGACACAGCCTTGCATGCATTCCTGCCTTTTGATCACGTGGATCACCTACATCCTGATTGGGCTATTGCGCTTGCGTCCAGTGCAAACGGCCAACAGAAGCTCGACGAATTCAATCGGCAATTCGGCCGACAAATTGGGTGGCTTCCCTGGCAGCGGCCCGGTTTCGAACTCGCACTGATGCTGGAGCGGGCAGTAGCGGAGAATCCGGGTGCTGAAGGCCTCATCCTCGGAGGCCACGGTCTGTTCACCTGGGGGCGGACTCAGCGTGATTGCTATCTGAATAGTATTCGCACCATTGACGAAATGGGCGAGTTTGTTCTCGAACATCAGAAAAAGAAAGGGACGTTGTTCGGAGGAGTTGCTGTTTCGACAGCTCCCGATCGCTCCGAGATCGCCGTCAGCACTCTGCCGGCTTTACGCGGCGCAGTTTCCTCCAACCTGCGTGTCATCGCTCACTATGCCGATCAGGAAGACGCGCTGGCATTCGCGAATTCGAATTGGGCACGCGAATTGAGCTCTCTGGGCACAAGCTGCCCTGACCATTTCCTGCGTACGCGTGTATGCCCGATGTTCATCCCCTGGAACCCGCAAAAAGAAGATGCGGAGACGCTCAAGGCAAATATTCAGGAGCAGGTGGTTCGATATCGCGAGGACTACAAGAAGTATTACGACAGCCATGCGAACGCAGATTCTCCTAAGTTGCGCGACACCAATCCTTCCGTCGTGATCATTCCAGGGGTCGGCCTGTTTGGGTTCGGCAAGAACAAGAAAGAAGCGCGCATCACTACCGAATTCTTTATCAACGCCATTCACGTGATGGCAGGTGCGAACGCTCTTGAAGACGGGACTGCGCCGGACCCCCTGCCCCAGGCCAAGACTGCGGGGCAATCGAGGGAGTTCACGCAGCTCCACAATTATGCGGCGCTGCCACGGTCCGAAGCATTTCGCATTGAATACTGGGCGCTCGAAGAAGCGAAGTTACAACGTATGCCGCCTGAGGCGGAGTTCAGCCGCAAGATCGTACTGGTGATCGGCGCAGCCAGCGGAATCGGACGTGAAGTGGCGCTGCTGCTGGCGCGAAAAGGTGCGCACATTGTAGTAGCGGATTTCGACAGCGCTGGCGCTGAAACTGCCGCCAGGGACGCTATCGCACTTTCATCGAAGGAACAGGTCGCTCATGTAAGAGCCGACCTAAGCAAAGCCGGCAGCCTCGCTGAAACCGTGAGCTTCACGATTGCGCAGTTTGGGGGAATCGACTGTGTCGTGAACACTGCCGCGATTTACCCAGTGCCAGGACCTGAGGGCGAACTGAGCGAGGCACAATGGGCTAGCACATTCCTTCTTAACGTGACGGGAAATTATCTGCTGGCACGGCAGACAGAGTGGGTCTTTAAGGATCAGAACCTTCCATGCTCTGTAGTCCTGACAGGTTCTGCGAACGCGGTTGTTCCGAAAAAAGGCAGTGAAGCCTACGACACCAGCAAAGCTGCGCTGAATCATCTGGTCCGTGAACTGGCTGTAAAACTCGGCCCACAGGTGCGGGTCAACGGCATCGCGCCGGCAACTGTCGTGGCGGGATCAACGATGTTCTCCCGGGACCGCGTAATCCAATCACTAGAGAAGTACAACATCCGTTTTTCAGAGAGTGAAAGCACGGAGGAAGTCCGCAACAAGCTGGCCGATTTCTACGCGCAACGCACACTCACGAAGCGGCCAATCCTGCCGCAAGACTGCGCCAAGGCGATTGTGTGGCTGCTCAGCGATCAGAGCGCCAAGACCACCGGTCACATCATCCCGGTGGATGGGGGGCTTGCAGAGGCATTCTTGCGTTGATTCAAAGGAACGCGAAGCTGAACTTTAACTTCAACACTAAGCGGAGAGAACAATTTTGATCAGTAATAATGGAAACAAGAATATTCTTACGAATAGGATCCTGCTGGCGGTTCTGGTCCTCGGGTTGTCCTTCACCTGCGCGGCAGAAACTCAAACCTGGCAAATTGATCCGAATCACACCGCTGCGCAATTCTCCGTGCGGCATTTGGGAATTTCAACTGTAGGCGGCGTATTCGAGAAGAGCAGTGGAACGGTGATTTTCGATCCGTCGGATCCAGCGAAAGCAACCATTGACGCCACCATAGATGCCACAACATTCAACAGCCGGGTACAGATGCGCGATAACGATGTCCGCAGCCCGCACTTCCTGGACGTGGCGAAGTATCCAACGATCACATTCAAGTCAACTCGTACCGAGGTCGCGGGCGCCGGCACACTCAAAATCACCGGAGATCTGACGATTCATGGCCTAACCAAACAGGTTGTCCTTGACGTCGAGGGTCGCTCGCAAGCGATTAAAGACCCGATGGGCAATCTCCGCATAGGCGCGAATGCGACAACTAAGATCAACCGCAACGATTTCGGCATAACGACGATGCCTGGAATCGTGGGAGACGAAATCCAGATCGTGCTCGATGTTGAGCTGACCAGATCGGCGAAATGAAATGGTCCTCCAACGGATATGTTTTGTCCTGTACGTAAAGCCGGAACGGCTTGAAGAATACAAACGCTGTCATCGTGACGTGTGGCCAGAGATGTTGAATGCGCTGCGCGAAACGGGATGGAGCAACTACTCCCTTTTCCTTCGCGAGGACGGCATGCTCGTAGGTTACTTGGAAACCGAGAGTTTTGAACGCGCTCGCGCGGGTATGGCGGGACGGGAAGTGAATGAGCGTTGGCAACGCGAAATGGCAGATTTTTTCTTGCAACCTGCCGGTCTGCTTCCGGATCGCGCCATGCAGCCGCTCGAAGAAGTATTTCATTTGGACTAACGCACTGAGATCAAAATGGCGGCGAATCCTGCAGTTGGCGTCGTATATCACTGGCTAGGTGGCCTGGCGTCGGGCAGCTTTTATGTCCCTTATCGCGGGGTGAAGCGGTGGGCATGGGAGACGTATTGGCTGGCGGGCGGATTCTTCAGTTGGATCATTGCACCGTGGATTCTCGGGCTGCTACTGACGAAAGATTTGCTTGCCGTTCTTCATGAAGCACCCGCGAGCGCCGTTTTTTGGGCCTTCGTTTTTGGACTCCTCTGGGGGGTCGGCGGTCTCACCTTCGGCCTCACGATGCGATATCTGGGACTCTCACTCGGAATGGCGGTGGTTCTCGGCCTGTGTGCCGCGTTCGGCACACTGATGCCGCCGATCTTTCGCGGCGTATTCATGAGTGAGGTGGTCGGGACAACTTCAGGCCGGATCATTCTTCTCGGGATTGCCGTTTGCCTCGCCGGAATTACTGCGGCAGGGCTGGCCGGCATCTCGAAAGAACGCGTGATGTCGCCTGAACAGCAAAAGGCGGCAATCAAGGAGTTCGATCTGAAAAAGGGCATCGGCGTCGCCGTTCTTTCCGGCGTGATGAGTGCGTGTTTCGCTTATGGCTTGGCCGCCGGAGATCCCATTAAAGTACTGACCCTTCAACACGGCACTGCGACGTTATGGCAGGGACTGCCTGTGCTGGTGGTTGTGCTCATCGGAGGGTTCACGACGAACTTCATCTGGTGTTTAGTCCTTCTAGTCCGAAACAAGACCGGCCATCAGTTTTTTAAGTCCCGATCGAACGAGCCATACCAGCACGATGAGACCATCATCGAGACTGCGGTCGATGCGCCCAGCCGCGAAGTAGTCGAACGCAGTTCGCCGCAGCATGGAGTTCAAGTTCTGGAGGCGCCTTCCGCCCAAGAACACTCGGCGAAGCAGGCCCCGATGCTTGCAAATTACCTTCTTTGCGCTCTCGCTGGCCCGACGTGGTATTTCCAATTTTTCTTTTACACCATGGGCGAGACTCAAATGGGCCGGTATAAGTTTTCCAGCTGGACCCTTCACATGGCCAGCATCATCATATTCAGCAGTCTCTGGGGAATTGGATTCAAGGAGTGGAAAGGCGCGGGCCGTCGTGCGGGACAGCTCTTGGCTTTGGCACTGTTTCTCCTGGTCGCTTCAACCGTCATCGTTGGATACGGCAATTACTTGGGATTGGCCCACGCTGCACAGTAGTCCGCAAGTTGGACCTTGCTGGGGTTGTGTCAGCCTACGGGTAATTCCAGCTTGCCTAAACTCGGAAAACTACAGCCCGGGAACTGGCTGCTTTCCTTCCTCGATTGTGTAGAACCGATCAACTCCGGCGGGAATACCAGACTTTTGAATGGAACCGTCAGGCCACTGGATTTCAATCGATTCTATGGCTGTCGAGGAGCCAAGACCGAAGTGCAGCCGGGGGTCGTTCGACCAGGCAAAGCTCCCACCGCTCACAACCCCATCGGTCGTTCGTCACACCGGCCTTTTCTGCAACATCAGTGAATGTGCCGTCATGATTATTGTAAACAATGCCGCGTCTGGAGAGGGGCCCTTGCTGTTGAGCGCGACGTAGGTCGAGCCGTTCACGAAGTAGATGTCGAGCCAGCCGGCATTGTCATAGTCAAGCAGAGCCACACCCGAGCCAACTGTCTCAAGAATGAACTTCTTTTCCGGGGGGCCCATCACATAACGCCAACTCGTTAGGCCTGCTGCTGGGCAATATCCTGAAAAACAATTGGTCCACTATCGACAAATCCGCCGACGGTGATGGGGCGCTTCTCAGTATCCAGCACGGCGGCGTGAGCCGCTCCAGTAGAGACCGCTCCCTGAGTCTGGTTGCCAGATTTTGAGGTTTGCGCGTTCAGAAGGAGTGGACAACCGAGAAACGACATCAGGAACAGCGTGCATGCAACTCGCCAGACAGGAAACATTAGAAAAGTCAGTATACTTATGACCTGAGTGCATCAGAGAAGTGCTGGAACGAAGAATACGCTTTGCGACTCCATCCTTCGCCCAGGCGGCATTATCGCGGCGCGTGGACTGCGTTTGCCTGGCAAGGCGAAGCGTGCCGAAGTCGTCGAGATTACCTGGGCCCAGTGGGCAGCGGAAAACCTTTCACGATGTCGAAGCCGATAAGTTTTATCTGATCCAGAAAGGAGGACGAGTTCGAGACGCAACGTTCTTCAGGACGACAGCCGTCAGGTAGCGCACACGAAAATGACGTGACTTTGCCCGTCCGTTACGCCCTGATCGCTTCTTGTAGAACTTCGCGTAAACCCTTTGCAACTACCATATCTTCCCCGGGCTGCAACATCCAAACACCCACGACGATAGTGTTCGGTCCGCCCGGCAATCCCGCGCTCGCAGGGGCACCTCCGGTCGATGGATTCAGCTCAATCCGCGGCTTGCCTTGCCGCATCTTTTGCATGACTTCCGCGCTCGTAATCTTGATCCGGTTCTGGTCGTAAATGATGAGCAGGTGCGGAACATGATTGGCGACATCAGGAATAAAGATCTGAGTCTGCAGGGTCGGAATCGAGTTCAAGTGTTTGGCAATACGATCCGCGCGCTGCCGGTACTCGGCTTCCATGGCGGCGTCATCCTGCTTCAGGAACCAGTCCACGGCGGCGACCAGGCCTACAATTTCCTCCTTCGCTACTTTCATCCCGCGCCCGACAGTGTTTGAGTTTGGTGAATTATTTTTCTTGGCCGCTTCGATCAGATCCTTTCTGCCTAGCAGCAAGCCGCTACACTGCGGTCCCCGCAGGCCCTTCCCTCCAGAGAAAGTCACAAGATCAAACCCCATCTGCGTATAGTTCCATAGATTGGAAATCGGCGGGACATCGGCGGCAGCGTCGTTGAAACAAGGCACTCCATGCTGGTGGGCCACTCGCACCCAATCCTCCCGGCTGATTTTCCCTGCACCCGCGTTGAAAAAGTGGGCCATCACCGTACGCTCGTTGAACGCTTGTTCGTATTGCTCAAGCGTTTCCACCTCCACAAAGCGAATTCCGCAATTCCGGAGGGCATGGTCATATCCGTAGCGATGAGATTTCTGAACGATCACTTCATTCTTAAGCCCAGCCATGTCAGTAGGGATGTTAAGAATGGCTTGCTCATTTCCCATGTTGATGCAAGCTGCCGTTCCCACCACGAGCGCCGCGGCAGCGCCGGCAGTGACGAGAGCGGCCTCGCACCGCAGTTGCTTGGCCAGATATGCCCCTGACGCATCGAGTAATTCATTGAGGTTTACAGGCTGTCTCGCCGCGAGCGCGATCGCCGCCTGTACTTCGTCAGGCATTGTGGAAGCAGAAAGAACCGTATAGGTGCCGGCCGCGTTGATGAACGGAGTCACACCGAGTTTCTGGTAATAGTCCACAGCTTGAGGGGCCGATTTGGAAAACGCCCGAGGCTCCAGAGTTGGGATCCCGGAGAGCGCGACACCTCCCGCGAGAACCGCCTGTGTTCCCCTGCGTAAGAGCTTTCGCCGACTCATCTGTCGCATCGCTAAGTCCCCCTCACGAACATCTTGGAAATTAAAAATTCAGTCTCGTGGAAAATCGTCCGCTTTTGCTGGCAACGAATCACCGCGATCGGGAGTCGCGAAATACTGCGGACGCGCTTTCTCCCACTCCACCATGCTGAGACCGGAAGGATCGTACAAAATGCGTCCCGCACGGATCGTCATGCGGGCCATCAGTCGTACATTTGCATCCATTTTGGCGACGCCGCTATCAATGTAACCGAAATGGCCGTGCATCAGTTCCAGCACGGCAATATCTGCGTCCTTGCCTATTGACAATGTCCCCAACTCCGACCTGTGAATCTCGCTTGCCGGATTGACGGTTGACCGGCGAATGACATCGTCCAGGGGCACCCCCATGGCTAAGAATTTTGACATCACATTGTTCATGCTGACGACAGTGTAATTGCCGATGTGCAAATCGGTGGAGATGGAATCGGGGATGAATCCCTGTTTCTCAGCAGGAACCGCATTGCGAAACCAGAAGCTGCCGCTCCCATGCCCCACGTCAAATATCACGCCGCGGGCACGGGCGTCCGCCAGGATGGGATTGACTTTCCCATCCGGAAGAATAATGGGAAATTGCTGGGCGAAGACGTGCGTGTGTATGTCGCCCGGCCGCATCTTTTTCAGGATGAGGTCGGCATAAGTTCTTTCCGGTCGCGGCCAGAAATCGAACATGGTCGGAACATTGGCGATCGTGCCGCATTCAATAGCACGGTCAACCGCAGCCCAGGGCACGTGTTCCGCATCCCACGCCTCCTTGGTCCAGTAATGGGCGCTTTTTACTCCCACAATGAGGTCCGGATACTTCTTGATCGTGTCGGCACAAAGCTTCGAATCCATCTGGTCCAGGCTTTGCTCGAGTCCACCGCTCATGCCATTAGCCACAATGTTCAGGAAAGCCAGCACTCGCACTTTGGCACGGTCAATGACTTCTTCCTTCTCCTGGAGGAACGTCTCCGCACCGGAGGTGCCCGCATCCACTATTGTGGTAACTCCTGACTGCAATGCCAGATCTGCCGGAATTCCAAGTGGCAAAGCATGCGCTCGCGCTTCAGGGGCGAACCAGTTCAGTGGCGCCCCTCCATGACCCACATGAAAGTGAATATCGATCAGCCCGGGCGTAACATAGAACTTCGAGACGTCCACAACCTTTCCGGCCTGGTCAGCCGGAATGTTTTTTTCAACGGCAGCGATTTTGCCTTGGAATATGGCGACATCTCTCACTTCGTCGATGTGATTGGCGGGATCAATCACGTGTCCGCCCTTTAACAGCAAGTCATAACGAGGGGCCTGGGCAAACATCACGACAGGAGAACCGAGGGCGATTGCGATTACCGCAATTATTGCGCGTGGCATTTTGATCCCGCTTTGCATAGGGCCTTCTCTTGTTTATCGAATCGAAAGTGTATCCGGTGGGAATGAGATTGTCACCATTCCTGGCGAGTCAAGGTCAGGCAGGGTTGTAAAGAAGATCGCCGCTATCGTAATCTAATCGCTGTTTTTGGGTTCGATCCGACAAGCTGCAGACTCCGGATCCGGAATCGACTCATGCATCGCCGTACTTTCGTCAAGGCCGGTTGCATCGGAAGCGCCTCGCTGCTGATCCAGGGGCTCGATCCGATGATGCGAGCGGACGTGACCCCACCTGCAGCGTCGCCCATCGAACTCCACGGCCTGCCAGACTACAAATCCTCGCCGCTTGGCATGCCGGGATTATTTCCAGGTCGAGTGATCGCGGTTCGCGACCCGAACGCTATCGTACGTAATCGCGTTTCACAGTCGATCGTGCGCCATATGCTGGAGCACGCGATGAAGGAGTTGACGGAAGAAAAGTCGGCGCAGGCGGCGTGGGCAAAGTTTGTTGAACCCAACGACAT
>Ga0137378_10003613_pt1 | contig 13360 bp, 13 predicted proteins | sample SagtaG_21_FD_104813 | JGI IMG/M metagenome (GOLD analysis project Ga0137378, IMG submission 104813) | Vadose zone soil microbial communities from Sagehorn Ranch, Mendocino, California, USA - Sage2_L_60_16 metaG | ecosystem: Environmental > Terrestrial > Soil > Vadose zone | place: USA... | reverse complement strand
TCCGAGTCTGGCGGTCAACCTTCTTGCGGTCTTCGTCTTTGGCGCGAAGATAGGCCTTCCAGTCACGATCTGCCTTGGGCATGTACCCGGACCGCCCGTCGGTGTTCTCCCAGCGAACTGCATAAACATCGTCGCGCCCGTGGAAGAGGCTTCGGAACAATACGATTCGTTGTTCTGCCTTCAAGACAGGGGTAGGAGCACCTGAAGGTGCGCTCGTTGCGACAGGAATCCCATCAGTGAACGGAAATCCTGGAATCTGTATGCCATGCTCTTGCAAGAGACGCTGGAGGCGAGCATTTTCTTCCCGCAGGCGCCGCGTCTCAGCTAGACCAGACTCGAGGTTCAGCGGCTTGGGATCAGGTTCGCTCATGTGGAGCCATCAGCACTCCTCTGATGTCAGCTACTCGTTTAGGGAATAATCTCACAATTTGCGGAAGCTGCTATGTGTCAGCGGACTGAGCCGGAATGGTGTCATACACACTGCTCTTTCGCGCTTTTGACGCTAGTACGCAGATGCCCCCAGTTCTGCCGGAGGACGTTCCTTTACCCTGCGTTCCAGGTTCGATAAATAGAAGATGACCAACATGGTCATATTGGCTATAATTGGAGCATGAAAACTGTGAATATCAGCGATCTAAAGGCGCAGCTCAGCGCTCACATCCAACTCGTAAAGGACGGCGAAGAGGTACTGGTCTGCGACCGTAACAAGCCTGTAGCTCGGATTGTGCCCTGCCATCTCACGGATCATTCCGAGCAGGAGCAGCGACTGGTTGCTCGTGGCGTTCTCACGCTACCCTTGAAGAAGCGGCCTGCGTCAGTCTCATGGCCGATGCCGCCGGGGAATGTTTCCGATGAAGTCATGGAGCAGGTGCGGCGGGAAGAACGGGAAAGCCGGTAATGCGAATCCCGGCCTTCTGGGATACCAGTGCGCTGGTTCCTCTCTGTGTGCGGCAGAGCGTCACGCCTGGGGCTATTGCCCTGTATAGGGTCCACGACGCTGTGGTCTGGTGGGCTACGCCGGTCGAGATTGCGAGCGCCCTTGCCCGACTTGTGCGGATGAAGCAACTCGACCCCAGCGACTGGACTAGGGCCCGTAAACTAGCCAAAAGGCTTGCCGATTCATGGTCCGTGATTCAGCCGTCGGACGCCTTACGCGCGAAGTCAGCACAGCTTGTGGATCGCTTCGATTTGCGGGCCGCTGACTCATTTCAGTTGGCGGCCGCTTTGGAGTGGTGCGAGGACGCTCCTCAAGGGCGGGTTTTTCTGACTGCCGATCAAAGGCTGAGGGAGGCGGCACTACTCAGCGGCTTCGATGCCAAGCAGATGTGATCGCTGAAGCAGGCTCTTTGTTCCGTTGGATTGGATTCGTTCTACTGCGCGTTACTCTTTCTCCCAACGGTTGCCAGCCTAGTTCGGACGCGCTCTGCTTTTCTCCGTCTTCATCGAGGTCGTACTTGCGAATTCTCCCCTCGAAGTGCGCTTGTTGCTCCGTTGGTCTTTTAGGAGAAGAACCAATAGCGATGAAAACCATGCCTCAAGAGACGAGGCGGCACACTCTGCGACACACCACAATTATTCAAATCCGTTAAATAACTGAAAGCACAGGGCGTATGAAAGAGGCTGGATCTGGACCTACTGATCCTGGCTGACGTCACGGCACACTTTGGAGTTGGGACGTCGGCAAGCCTTTGGGAATACCAGACTTTTAGATGCTTCCAATTTTAGATCTACTGATTCCCGGCCCTGTAACCAGGGCCGTCAAAAACAGGTAAGTCGTTCATAAATAAGATGGTGAGCGCGGAAGGAATCGAACCTTCAACCTACTGATTAAGAGTCCAAAAAGCGCTCCTGAAAACAAAGGGAATCAACAAGTTAGGTCGGAAGATTCCGGCAAGGTCCGGCAGAATCCGCAACCCCCGCGCAACCAAGAGGAGTATTTTGGGGCATAGTTGAGATTGTGGCGAATTTCTCAGGGGAGGATCTGTTGACCATCACAACATCATCTATCATCGGAGCTGGGCCCGGCTGGATTGTTCACCGCGCAGAAACTGACTTTGGCCGGACACGACATTGTCATCTTTTCCATGCAGAAGACCGCGGTGAGATTCCACGCTTCACCAACTGGCACAAGCAGCACACATAAGTTCGCAGCCCAGCTGGGCGGGGGTGGAAGCCACAAGGATTCGCCTCGAGCATCGTCGGGAATCGAAGGGCTGCGGGAGAACTCGAGAAATGACTCCTGAATCTGTCGCAAGGCGGGTTTCGAAATGCCGACTTCACCAGATCGTCAAAGTCTTTCACTGTCTCTAATCCCAAAATCGGTCCCGGTGAAACGGCTAATCGGGCCCGAATCGGTTTTGCTTGGCCGCTGTAACGCCGACTCCATCTGTGTTTCATCGGGTGCTGGAGTTGTGAGATGGATTGCCGTGGAACCCCGTATAGGAGCCCAGCCCAACCGGGCAATTTGATGGCTTTTAATTCTAGGGAATCCATGCGGCGATGCGCCATTTTATCGCGATGGTCGTTGTTTCGGGGTTGTGAAAAACACAGGCGAAATCGGTTTTCAAGGGCAGCGGCATTAGGCAGCGTGGGGCACACGGTTGAAGAACTCTACATCTCAGCGGACAAAGTTGGTTATCCGGGCGAGTGGTCTTCAATGGCAGGTACTTGTATTACAAATGTTCAAGTCATTGTGAACGGACTGCCGGTCACAGTCCGGATCGCGGGTTCTTTATCAAGGATGACACGGCGATCGTTTTGCCAATGGTAAAGATTCCTGCCGGATCATTTATTCGCGGGGTGGATTGCGTAGAAGCCTACGAGTCGGAGGAAACCCCGCGGGTGAAGCGCTGGCTGGACGAGGGCGGGTCTTCTTTTCCAGAATCAAGAAAGAGGATCACGGCGGGTCCACGAAGAGAACTTGTTTGCCTCCGAGATGTGAGTCCGACACGCCAGGACTCTCCCAGATTGCACCTAGTTCTTATGACCGAAGTCCACGCCAAAGTGCGGCTCAGATTTGGTTCCGCTCACTTTGACAGGGATCTCAGTTCCGGCGCCATGCTTGCTGAAGAAGGGGTCGACGGGTTTCAGTAGGACAGATTTCCAGCCCGTCACCATATGCGATAACTTCGCGTCCATGCGGACTTTTCCATGGAAATCAAATTGAAAGCCGTCGAGGCTGTATTTCCCGCTCAAGTCGACTCGTGTACCGGGCATCTGAAAATGCAGCTTGGAAAAGGAAAGCAGTCCATTCGACAGTTCGTATGTACCACTCATCAGCGAGGGCACGTCAGGAATGTCTCCTTTTGCCTCCTTCGGCCTGCCTTGTCCGCGCATGCTCAGTACATCCAATTTCGATTGGATTTTCTCGTTTGTGAAATGCGCTCGGGAAATCTGAAAGTCTCCCGCCAGCCGCAGCCGCTCGCTTACATCGGCGTCGCCTGGCGGCAGGACGAGCTTGGTTTTTAATCGGGCCGTGCCAGTCATCACAGGCGGATCGGTGCGAACTCCCAACTTGAGTAAATCCTCAATCTTGGCTGGATCTACATTGACATCGAGCACGACCCGGTGCCCGCCTGGAATTTTTACCCGTACAACCGAGCCTTTGGCGACCAACGATGAATTCAGGAGTTTTGCTTGGACAGGCTGCAGATAAGTGTCACCACTGGTTCCGTCGACGATGGCATGAAACTTGGTCGTGAGCGGAACTGGATGACCGGTAATCGCGATGCGAAAATCGGGCGTGTTCGTCTCACCGTCTACCACTATATTTCCCAACGTCCCGTCATATCGCCCCACGGAGGAAAGAATCCCGCCGATACCATTGATCGTGCCGAGGTCGGCATTGCTGAACGAGTAATCGCCTCGAACCGGCGTGCTACGCGGATCGTCTGCTTGCCACGGCCCAAAGAAACCAGTTGACTGGATGTCCCCCACCGGTTTGGGATTTACGAGTGTGGCGGTAAAGCGCAACGGCTGTCCCAGTCCAATCTTCCGCATATCTAGCTTACTGATATCGAATTCGAGGGGGAGCTTGCCTGGGACAATCGTGTTGATGATGAATTGCGCCTTTTCGCAATCGAACTCATCCACGTAAATCTTGATCTTTCGTGACCGTAGATCACCTCCTTCGCCTCTCTGTCCTTTTGGCGGAATATTGAGCTGCAAGCCTTTGAGGTAGACTCGATGAACTCGCATCGGGGTGCGCAATAAGTTCAGAATGCCCGCGCCAAATTGGAATTCGTCGACCGCGATGATGGGTTGAATGCCAGGCTGGTGAATATTTACGTCGGTCTTCCCGAAAATCCTCAATCCCCCGCCCCAAACCCTCATTCCACGTGAGAGGGGAGACATGGAACGAACTCAGCTCTACCCGGCTTTGAAATCGCGCCGAAAGAGTTTCGATGATTCTGGCCTGTAAGATCGGCTCGGCATGCCGTAACGCCCAGATAATAGCGGCTCCAGCGACCGCAACGCACACCAACAAAACTAGGGGAAGCCACTTTAGGCGCGACTTTCCGATCTTGTTCTGAAGCCGCGGCTTCGCGAGTTCAAGGGCGTTCATTTAATCCGCCTGATATGGCATCCGGAAAGCAAGGCTTTGCGCAGCTCCTATGATGATGGGGAAACGGCGGGCAGTTACCAGTGTTTCGGGATAGTACTGCTTTTTTAGGGCAATTCCTGACAGGAATGATTTTCAGCTTACCGTGACGGACCCCCACCGAACATCTATACGCCGCACGGAGCGACAACCAATCGATGCGAATCAGCTTCTACCAAGCCAGTGGATTTCAATCCGAAGCTGGTGATCTTTAGGGTCCTCCGAAAGGTAGCCATGTCTCTTTTACTGAAAACATCTTTTGTGCTGTTTACCTGCGCGCCGTTACTTGCGCAGCAAGCAGTCAGTCCTCCTGCAGAGACACAGTCGAATCCGCAGGTGAAGGAGCAGGAAGCACCGCAGCAAACTCCGCCCTCTACACCCCTGAATCCTCCAAAGCCAGAATCGAGTCCATCAACAACTCCACGTCCTCTCAAAGATCAAGCTTGGGAAATATTGCGAAGCGGAGCAGCTGCCGATAAGCCCGCCGATCGCGCTGCAGCTGTTCATGCAACAGGTTTGATCCCGAATGACCCACGAGCGCGCAAGATGGCTGAAACTGGGATAGAGGACGAAGCCGCAGAAGTCCGTACTGCGGCGGCGGCCGCATTGGGAGAGATGCGTGCCCGCCAGAGCATTCCAAAATTGAGAGTCGCGACTGAGGACAAAGATCCAGCCGTTGCGTTAGCCGCTGCACACGCATTGCTCCTGCTGAATGATGACTCTGCATACGAGGTTTATTACGAAGTCCTCACCGGAGAGCGCAAAACCAGGAAAGGTTTACTCGCACAGGCAGCTGAGTACAAGGATCCAAAGAAATTGGCCGAAGTCGGATTTCACGAAGCCTTGGGTTTTATTCCTTTTGGCAGCCTCGGCTGGGGTGCTCTTAAGATGGTTAAGAAAGGCGACACCTCTCCCGCGCGGGCGGCGGCAGCCACAGTATTGGCGAAAGACCGTGATCCGAAAACGACAGAAGCGCTTGTGAACGCAGTTGGAGATAAAAACTGGATCATACGTGCAGCCGCTTTGGAGGCGCTGGCGGTGAGGGGAAATCCCACGGTTCTTGGGACCGTCGAGCTGTATCTCTCCGATGAGGAGGGCGAGGTGAAATACACCGCCGCGGCTACTGCTCTGCGGCTCATTGCTGTTAAGCGATCAAAGACGACGGCCGAACCTACGAAGGACTAGTGAACAGCGGGATTTGCCGCGGCATTGTTGTCTGCTGACAGTCCTGCCGGGATCTTGGAGTGCATTTCGCTACGTAGGGCTTCGGCAGTGTACTTGCGAACGGCCGCCAGAAAGGCATCACTCTCTGCAGGTGCGCGCAACTTACCTTCTAGAATGCTTCCAATCGGAACGTAACGTCCATAAAGTTCGACAATTGCATCCTTATCCTGCTTGACCGCAGCGCCCTTGAGATTCAGGCCCGCGAAAACACCGTGAGACTTGGAGTAACTAAGAATCTCAGCTTTGCGCCAATCAGTGTCACCACTCTTCTGACCCACCGGACCAGGGCTTCCAGCGACATCGGCGCCAATCTTGAATTTGCTCGAAAGCAGGCGCTTGAAGGCATTCTCATCCATGATCACAATAACGACGTCAACAGCCTGACCGCCGACCTGAAGTCCGATACTGCCGCCGCTGACACTGATCGGGCCAGGTGCGCTCCAGCCCTTTCCAACGCGGCAGGTTGCAACGCCTTTGCCATAACGGCCACCTATTCCCAAGGCGACCTTAACCAAGGACGGAACCACAGCAATGCATTTGCCCTCAGCGAGAACCTGTCTCGGAATTGTCATGTCCGGCGACGACATGATCTGGTCAAGCACGTTCGCCGATGCTTCCAGTCGCTTCCCAACATCAGTTGTGTCTCCCTGCTCGGCTAGGGTGAAACTCGCAACCGCCAAGATAGCAACCTGAACGGTGATGAAAAACGCAACGACTGACTTGAGAGTACGTTTCATCTGAATTCGGGAGGTGTGATGTGGACATCTAACGGGAAGTTGTATTCCGCCCGACAGATATCCCGACACACCCACGATCCGAACCTGCCCGCGCAATTCGAATCTTTCGAATTTCTCCCAGAACTGCGACATTCGGGGAAATACTGGTTGGGAGAAGGAAGGGTGGAGAGTACAGTAGCGATGGTGCGGCTACGACCGACTCGGCGTTAGACATAAGATCAGAGCGTTAAACATAAGACAAAAAGGTGCATGCCACTGGTTCGCACGTCCTGAGAAGGGTGCTAATGTCAAACCACAAGCTGAACATCCTGCGCGTTGAGTGCCAGTGCCCCTACTGCGACGGCGTGAACGTGATTAGGAGGGCTCAATCGGTCTATAGCGAACTGGATCTGACTAACCGCGAAATCGCCTGCAAATACTGCCGAAGTCTTTTCACCATGTCTGAAACCAAGCTGCGGATTCGCAAGCTGTCCAAACAGGAAGTGGGCGCTGCATGAAGTAATGCCCAGCACCGATATCCCAGATTAGCTCGTATAATTGGCCACGATCATGGACTGGGCTGGTGCGTCCGCGATCGGTTGGCTGTTTGACGGGCGACGTGGAACATCGGCCCGCCTGATTCCGCGCTGGCTTTTCCTGCGCGCGCTGGGTCTCATCTACTTTTCCGCGTTCTTCTCTCTCATATTTCAGATCCGCGGGCTCATCAGTCCATCAGGGATTTTGCCGGCGGGAAGCTATCTTCAAGCAGTTGCCCAATCACTCGGGCATTGGCAGCGATTGTGGTATGCGCCGACCCTGCTCTGGTTCTCCACCAGCTCGGTTATGTTAAATGCGCTGTGCTGGGCAGGAATGATCGCCTCGGTGCTGCTGGTGCTGAATCTGTGGCCGCGCGCAATGCTCGTTGTTTGCTTCACTTGTTTTCTGTCATTCGTGGGCGCGGCACAAGATTTTTCTGGCTACCAGTCGGATGGGATGTTGCTTGAAGCTGGCTTTATCTCCTTTTTCTTTGCGCCGCCCGGATTTCGCCCTGGCTTAGGTCCAATGCATCCTGCTTCGCGAACCAGTTTGTTCTTACTGCAGTGGGAATGGTTTCGCATTTACTTCCAATCCGGCGCGGTAAAGCTGCTCAGCGGAGATCCCGAGTGGCGCCACTTCACCGCGATGGATGAGTACTACCAGAACGGCCCTTTGCCCACATGGATCGGCTGGTATGTGCAACATTTGCCGCACTGGTTTCATGCTGGCACGGTTTATGCCACGTTGGCGATGGAGCTAGGGCTGGTGTGGATGTTTTTGCTGCCCCGGCGATGGCGGATTATCTGCTTCTTCATCGTGACTCCCTGGCAGGTCGGTGTAATTCTGACGGCCAACTACACGTTTCTAAATTATCTCGTTCTGGTGATGGGTGTGCTGCTACTCGATGATGCTTTCGTATTGTGTGTTGTGCCGGGAAAATGGAGACAGAAACTAGAATTGGCTCTGGCTCGGCGAAAGAACGGAAATGGCACGCACACGGAAACATCGTTGGACAGCATTCATTCGCATTGGAATGCGCTGAAGCTTGCCGCAAGCGCCGTAATGCTGACGTGGATTTTCTACTCAACTGCCGCGGAACTGATATGGATGTTTGCGCGAATGCCATTGCCAACAGCTCCCGTGGCAGCGCTGGAGCCATTTCGGATTGCTAACCAGTACGGACTCTTCGCGGTGATGACCCGCGGACGATATGAAATCGAGTTTCAAGGCTCCGCTGATGGCCAGAATTGGGTGGAATATCCATTTCGCTATAAACCCCAAGCCCTGAGTCAGCCGCCTGGGATCTACGCGCCATATCAGCCTCGATTCGACTGGAACTTGTGGTTCGCGTCACTGGGTTCATGGCGGGAGTATCCGATCGTGCCCAATACGGAAGTACGGCTGCTCTCGAACAGCAAAGATGTGCTCGGGTTGTTTGGGGGAAATCCCTTTCCGCAGCAGCCACCGCATCAGGTTCGCTCGGTGCTTTGGCAATATTGGTTCACAACCACGCGAGAAAAACGCGCAACTGGCGTGTGGTGGCGCCGACAGTGGTTAGGGCTGTATGGGCCAACCTTGGAGCGAGAGTCTGACGGCGAAATTAAAGTCATCGAATGGCCGAATGTGCAGCCTTGGCAATAAGTGATGAGCGAATTGATGGATATCGAAATAACTGCAATGTCAGGCGACTTGCGATGAGCCGTAACTCATGCGTAATCGGTTCAGGTCCGAATGGGTTAGCGGCTGCGATCGTTCTCGGCCAGGCAGGAGTTGCATGTAGATATTTTTGAGGCGGAGACCACGCCTGGACCGCAACGCCGCGATGCGACCGCAAAAAAGTCGCGCGTTGCGAGAGGAAAATAAAAGCATGAGAGTGCAAAGGGTCCCTGCATTTTCCCCTACAGTGACGATTCCAAAAACACCCGCACTACTCGTAAACGATTGAAAAGGTTGGTGAGCGCGGAAGGAATCGAACCTTCAACCTACTGATTAAGAGTCACAAAACGGCTCGTGAAAACAAAGCAAATCAACAACTTAGCTCGACAAAATCCGGCAAAGTCCGGCAGAATCCGCAACCCCCGCGCAGCCAAGAAGACGACTATTACGGCGCATAGGTTGGCAACCCTGGCTCGCGCTGAATCAGCATGATTTTCTTACCGTTTGATCGGAGTCAAGAGAGGGTTGGCGGCCAGAAATGAAAGTTGGCTGCCCGTGACAGTTCAAGGACGTGGGCGTTTCCTTCTGCCAGTCCTATTTTGAGGCTTGACTTTCGTCCTTATGCCTGAAATCCAAACCAAAGCGCGGTTCTGATTTCGTTCCGGTTATTTTTACCGGGACCTCGGTTCCGGCGCCGTGCTTGCTGAAGAACGGATCGACCGGCTTCAGTAGGACAGACCTCCAACCGGTGACCATGTGCGACAACCTGGCATTCATGCGAGCTTTTCCGTGAAAATCAAACTGATTTCCATCTAGGCTGTACTTTCCAGTCAGATTAATCTCCGTTCCAGGTATTTCGAAATGCAGACGAGAAAAGGAAAGCAGACCACTCGCCAAGGAAAATTTGCCGAACGTTTCCGATAGCACATCCGGAACATCTCCCTTCGCTTCCTTTGGCCGTCTCAGGCTCCGCATACTTAAGGCATCCAGCTTGGATTGCACCTTTTCGTTAGTCAAATGGGCTCCTGAGACCCGAAAGTGTCCTGCTAAGCGGATTCGGTCGCTCACATCGGCGTCGCCTGCCGGGAGGTCGAATCTAGTGCTCAGCTCGGCGTTGCCGGTCATCACAGGCGGCTCAGTTCGAACTCCCAAGGTTAGCAAATCCTCGATTCTTGCACGCCCCACTGCAACGTCAAGTAAGATTCTGTGCCCCTGCGGATTCTTAACACGCAGAACCGAACCCTTCGCTACTATGGACGAATGCAAAATCATCGCCTTGACCGGCTCTAAATAAGTGTCTCCGCTAGTCCGTCGACGATGGCATGAAATTCGGTTCGTAGTGGTACTGGATGTCCGCTGATCGCAATTCGAAAGTCGGGGGTTTCAGTCTTTCCGTCCACCGTAATGTTTCCCAGCGTGCCTTCGTACTCGCCGGTTGACGAGAGAATCCCTCCGATTCCCCTGATGGTGCCGAGGTCTGCATTGCTGAAAGAATATTTGCCGCGCACAGGTGTGGTTCGTGGATCGTCCGTCTGCCAGGTCCAAAGAACCCGTCAGACTGGATGTCTCCCACGGGTTTGGGGTTCACCAAGGTGGCCGTGAAGTAGAGTGGCTGCCCTGGACCTATTTCTCTCATATCTAGTTTGCTGATATCGAATTCAAGCGGCAGCTTATCGGGCTTAAGCGTATTGATGACGAGTCGTGCCTGTTCGCAAAGGAACTCGTCCACATAGATCTTGATTTTCCTCTTTTGCATACTGATGCTAGTGCGGTCTTGTCCTTTCGGAGGAATGTTCAGTTCTAGTTCCCTCAGGTAAACGCGATGAACTCGCATCGGAGTGCGCAGAAGATTGAGGATGCCAGCGGTGAAACGGAACTCGCCGACGGAGATCAGCGGCTGAATGCCAGACTGGTGAATATTTGTGTCATTTTTCCCGAATATTTTGAGGTCTCGTCCTGAAACCTGAAACCCATGGGCAACCGAAACATGAAACCCTGTCAACTCGACCGGGGCCTGAAATCGGGAAGAGAGCGTCTCTATGATCCTGGCCTGTAGGATCGAATCGGCGTGATAGATGGCGAAGATGAGCGTTCCCAGAACGAGCGTCAGGACGGCCAGCAGGCCAGCTCCAATCAACCGCAAACGCGATCCGCGAGGGCGCCATGCACCCGTAGTCTCCCGCTTCATAACAGCCTTCATGGAAGCACCAACTTAGATACGCCAATCAGAACAGACGAAATTTTTGATGACGTTCGGAGTGGAAACAGCTACTCGTCGCGTAGAGAGAAACCTTCGTTGAACTTTCCTCCGGAATTGCACTCGCGACCCGCGATCACGGCTCACCTGCAGAACCGACTCGGATTCCTTCATCTGCGCAGATTTTCCATACAAACTTGCTTATTGCCATCTACAGTGAAGTCTTAACGACAGCAGTTGCAACTGGTTGCAAGCTGATAAGAACTACCTCGATGTGGGACCCCGGTTAGGTATGCCACGTGCAGTTGTAACTGTCGCGCGCAAGCTGGACTCTCGACTCGTTGTGGCGCATCGCCCGAGTTGACTGGCATGGGGGCGTCATGGTCATTCTGTATAGACCGTTGCTAGTGCTGATTGCATTCGGTTTTCTTTTCTCTTCGACGGAGTTGCCGCCATCGATTCCGAGCTCCCAGGAACTCAGCTTTCAGGAAAGTACTGATACAGAGCAAACCGCAAATCCGCAAGCAAGCGTTCCGAAAGAAGCACCCGAAGCACTCCACAGCACAAGGGAGCAAGCCTGGGAGATCCTGGAAACGGGGGCCAAAGCTGACAAAACGCGAGACCGGGCAGCCGCGATTAACATTTGGGGAGCTGCTGCGGAACGATAGACATGCCCGGAAGATAGCGGAGACGGCACTAGGTGACCATGCTCCGGAGGTGCGCTCGGCGGCAGCGGCAGCACTTGGAGAGATGCGTTCGCGTAGCAGCATTCCCAAACTAAAGGCGGCAACTGACGACAAAGATCCATCTGTAGCGTTGGCTGCAGCACACGCTCTTATTTTGCTCAAAGATGATTCCGGTTACGACGTGTATTACGACGTCCTCACCGGAGAACGCAAAACCGGGAAGGGGCTGCTGGCCCAGGCAGCAGGTCTTCGGGATCCTAAGAAACTGGCCGAGATTGGGTTTCAAGAAGGCATCGGTCTTATTCCATTTGCAGGAATCGGCTGGAAGGCGTTCAAGACCATAAAGAAAGGAGACTCTTCGCCTGCACGTGCGGCCGCAGCAACGATCCTCGCGGATGATCCGGACCCGAGGACAACGGAAGCGCTCGCCAATGCGACTGGAGACAAGAATTGGATTATTCGAGCGGCAGCGCTGGAGGCACTTGCCAAAAGAGCTGACCCATCGGTTCTTAGTACTGTGGAATTGTACTTATCCGATCAGGAAGGAGAGGTGAAGTACACGGCGGCGGCAACCGCATTGCGACTGATGGCGATTAGGCAGGCGAGAGCGGTGGGCAAAGACAAAAAACAAAAGCAAAAGTGATTCGCCTCGCGACCCGGCACTCCCTACGGGTGATGCCCTAGCCCCCAGCCCGTTCCCACGGTGGCTAACCTCTTGACGCTGTCCCCGCGTACTTGCGAATCGCTGTCAGGAAGGTGTCACTATCTGCCGGAGGCCGAACCTTACCGGACAAAATGCTCCCGAAAGGTATGTACCTGCCGTAAAGACCAATGGTCGCACTTTTGTCTTGTTTAAGTGCCGCACCCTTGAGATCGATACCGGCAAAGGCTCCGCGAGACTTCGAATAGCTGAGGATTTCCGAATTTCTCCATTCAGGATTGTTAGAAACATCCGGCCCCACCGGGCCCGCGGTACCTGATACATCTCCGCCAATTTTCAATGTACTCGAGAGTAGGCGATTGGCGGCATCCCGATTCATCACTAACATGATCAGGTCGACACTCTTACCACCGATCTGAAAACCCACGCTGCCCTCGCGAAAGCCGACTGGTGCCGGAGCGCTCCAGCCGCTCGTCGTACGACAAGTCGCCACGCCTTTTCCGCGCCGAGCACCAATTCCGAATGCCACTTTAACGATACCCGGCACAACCACGATGCATTTTGCTTCCTTTAGAACTTGGCCCGGAATGGCTTTATCAGGGGTTGTCATTATTTCACCCAGAACGGTAGCTGCAGCATCCAGGCGTTTCCCGATTTCGGTCTCTTCTCTTTCAGCTGCCCAGGAGAGGCTTGCAAAAGTTTAAAGAGCATTACGCTTGGACAAACAAAGTGTCCCGCGAACCAGAGGGAATTCCGTTTCATATAACATCCGCTCGATGTTGTTGGGATGTGGTAGTTGATTCTTGAAGTTGCTCAAGGCCGGTGCAGTCGCCGAAGAGGCAATAGGAGCCGAGCCACAAAGACCTGAGTTGCGCTTACAGCGCGCTGATGATTCCCGCACCGCACCGAAGGCTGCGAACGCTCAGTCCAGAAATAAGCAAGCCGCCACTCAACCGGGTACAAACCCAGGAACGGCGGCTTAGCCCTAATTTCTCAACAAAAAAATAAAAAGGCTGTCGTTTCGTGGCATAACAGCTATTGAGATTAGAAGTTACGCCAAACGAAGGAAGACAGCCTTATGAC
>Ga0137378_10003597_pt1 | contig 13385 bp, 7 predicted proteins | sample SagtaG_21_FD_104813 | JGI IMG/M metagenome (GOLD analysis project Ga0137378, IMG submission 104813) | Vadose zone soil microbial communities from Sagehorn Ranch, Mendocino, California, USA - Sage2_L_60_16 metaG | ecosystem: Environmental > Terrestrial > Soil > Vadose zone | place: USA... | reverse complement strand
CTCGAGGCTTGACTTTCTACTCATTTCTTGATTTCTGCGGTCCTTTTTGAAGCAGTTGTTCAGCGCCCACGCCGGTGGCCGGCTTGGCATAAAGACCCCATGCGCCGCCGCGGTTCGAGGCAAAAAGGATTTGTTTCGCATCCGGAGAAAAGACCGGGAAAATGTCATTGGCAGGGTCGAAGGTGAAACGAGAGTTCGTTCCTCTCGCCAGGTCGATCACCCAAATGTCTCTCGCAGCTTCAAGCGTTTCCAGCGCGACACGGTTTCCATCTGGTGAGAGGCTTGGATTGATGAAGTTGCCGGTCGTCCGTACGACATCCAGTTTTTTGCCGGATCGATCGAGCCATGTCAGTTCGCTTGTCTCCGATGCGTCCACCGAGCGATAGATCAAAGTTCCGCTTTTGGACACGCTAAATGCTCCGAAACCGACGCTAGGGTTAGAGGCAATCCGCTCGGCAACTGGGAAGACATCGCCAGTCAACGATAGGCTCCGTTCATCGAAAGGCTGGGCCATGAGCGTTCGGTTTCTGACGAACAAAAGGTACCCTGGAGGCGCATACAGCACTTGGGAGTTCACGGCGAACAGGGATTTATCATCCTTGGAGTCCAACGCGCCGGCCCGCACTTCTGTGCGGCCCTGTTCGGAACTTCCCGCGAGGTAAACAAAATGCCGTCCGTCGGGAAGAAACCACGGAGCCACGTAGGCGGCTTCCTTTTTAGACTTATCCGGCGTCCTCACAGCCGCACTGACTGCGCCGCCTGCACCGACTCGATGTAAAGAACCCTGATTTGCGAAGAGAATAACGTCATCCTGGTTCCAGGTGCCGCTGAGAACGGGGCCGACGGAGTCGCACAGAATCTGAGGGGGTCCGCCTGCGCCCGCGCCGATTGCCGACACGATCTCGTAATGGTCGAACCGCGTACCCGCTGCCAGAGCCACGTGAGCCTCCTCGGACCCCTTGGAAATTAGTGCGGCTAGTCTCGCACATTATTGGGTAGAATGCAGCACAACCCGTCGAGACGAAGGAACAATGAAAAGAAGCGTTGTCCTATTGCTCATTCTGGTCACGGCCGCCGGTTTCGTGGACATGTTTGTAAAGGCGGACTCGCCCGATCCGGATCCGGAGTTTTATTTCACTCGCCTGGCCTACACGGAGAATGGGTCGCGCGGATGGGGCCGGTTCGTGCCCAAAAGCTTCCGATGCCCTGAGTTCGGGGGCGGCAACTTCTTTCCGCCGCAAGGCCTGGGCTGGTCCATGGACAGTCCCGGTGCGGACTGCAAGTACATGGGAGGGATTCATAGACTGACGGGCCTTCGCGTCTATCCGAATCCCAACATGATCAGAATCACGGACCCCGATCTTTTCAAGTTTCCCTACGCATACATTGTTGAACCCGGCGGCCTGGATTTGACAGACGAAGAAACCGCTCGACTGCGGGAATATCTCTTGCGTGGCGGCTTCATTCACGCAGACGACTTCTGGGGACTCCGCGAAAAGGCAAACTTTGAATATCAGATGAAAAAGGTTCTTCCGGAGCGGCAGATGGAAGTCTTACCTCTCTCTCATGAAGTCTTCCACACGTTCTTCGATATCAACGAGATCATTCAGATCCCTGGCGAGCGAGCAGGCTGCTACGGTGGGCCGACCTGGGAGCGCGCGGATGATAAAGAACCGCGGATTTATGGAATCTCCGACGATAAAGGCCGGCTCATGGTTGTGGTCACGTACAACTCGGATCTCGGAGATGCATGGGAATACATGGATGAGAAATGCTATCCGGAAAAATATTCGGGTCAGTCTTACCGCCTCGGCATGAATTTCATCATCTACGCCATGACGCACTGATCCACGACGAGTCTATCAACCGGCTGGAGGAGCCTTCTGGTTCCTCTGCTTTTGGAGGGGGGACCGATATGAGGAAATTCTGCACACGCGCAGTGCTGCTGTGTCTTGTTTTATCCGTAAATGCATTCTCTCAGTCGACGTACGCGACATTGGGGGGGACGGTTCAGGATGCCACCGGAGCGTTCATCCCGGGTGTCACGATCACGTCGACGAATACCGGCACAGCGATTGTCACGACGGTGATCTCGAATGAGGCCGGGGCTTATCAATTCGCCAGCCTCCAGCCTGGCACGTATGACATTAAGGCCGAGCTGCCCGGTTTTCAGCCGGCGGTCGCAAGGGCTTTCCAACTCGGTGGCGCGCAGCAGGCGCGATTCAATTTCACGTTGCAGGTTAACGCAGCGGCTGGAACGACGGTTGACGTGAACGTAGCGGCCGACACGCTTCTGGCCACGTCCTCCAGCTCGGTGGGCTCAGTCCTGTTCGAATACAAGATTCGGGACTTGCCGTTGGGAGTCCGCGACGTGTTCGGTTTGGTCGCGGCCACGCCGGGCGTTCAGGGCAGCGGCGATCAAATGATCGGCAACTTTGCCGGCGGCCGCCTGAGCGCGGTGAACACCACTCGAGACGGCATCAACGTTTCTGCAGGGCGGTTTGAAGACGGAGCTTGGTCCATTACGTACACGAGTCCCGATCTGGTCGAGGAAGTCAAGGTCGTGGCCGCCCCGGTGGATGCACAGACATCGCGCGGTGTCGGGCAGGTCAGCATGGTGACCCGTTCTGGAACCAATGATTTCCATGGAACCGTATTCTGGGCAAACCACAACTCTGCGCTCGACGCCAGTAGCTGGTTCAACAATTTCAACGGCGTCGCGAAGAACTACGACAACCGCAACCAGTTTGGCGGCCGTATCAGCGGACCCATCGTCAAGAAGAAAACGTTTTTCATGTTCCTGTTTGAAGGCCAGCGCGATATCAAGCGCGAAAATGCCGTCGGCACTACGTTGACGGACCAGGCGCGTCAAGGCATCTTCCGATACTTTCCCGGAGTCGATAATGCCACGGCCAGCAGTGCCAACCCGTCGGTGGACCGGTTCGGCAACCCCATAACGCCAGCAGGCGCGACGGGTCCTCTATCGGCGATTGATTTGTTCGGCAACTGTACCTTTAAAGGCGCTCCCGTCGCCAACTGCCGCACATTTCGCGATCCGCTGCGGTCAGGTATCAGTAACAGCGCCTATATGCAGGAAACGTTGCGGCGCATGCCATCTCCCAACGAGTTCACCAACGCCCCGACGGGCGAACCGGCCGCGGATGGTCTGAATACCGCCCTCATTCGGTTTACACGCCGCGTCGAGGGCTTTGACTTCACGAATGGAAACGGACCCGACGTCGACCGTGATCAATACAACGCGCGCATTGATCACCAGTTCAACTCCAATCACAAACTCAGCGTCATCGGTACAAAGGAAAAAACGTGGGGTAACGCCAGTCAGGCCATCCAGCGCTCCTGGCCGGACGGGTTTGACGGGATCGCTGTGAAGCGACCGGATGTCTACATTATCACCTTCACGTCGACTCTGAGCTCGACGTTATTGAACGAACTCCGCGCTGGACGCAGGCGCTCGATCGATCAGCAGTTTCCGCCAGCAAACCGCAGCGATGCTGCCGGCCAAGAGGCGCTTAAGTTCGTCCCCTTCTCTAACGGTGTTCCGTTCCACCCCGTGCCTTTGCTATGGAACGGCTTCATCACGTACGGCAGATTTGGGCGGTGGCGTTCACACGTCAGCCCACTCTACTCCATCGGCGATGACATCAGCTGGACTCATACAAAGCATGCATTCAAGGGTGGCTTAGAATTCCGGAACACGATGTCGAAGGGGTTCGGCGATCCGGGTTTCACCCCGTACGCTACCTTTGGCCCTGGCAACAACCCTGTAGCCGGACTCGACGGCACGGCGTTTACTGGTCTCACGGCCAATGCCGCTACAACCGCTCGCAACTTGCTGACCGATTTGACGACCTCAATAGACAAGATCAACCAGTCCTTTGGAATTATGAACTCCAAAAGTCTGACATTAACAAGCTCGCCGGCGATGCCGTACAAGTACTACCAGCAGCATCAGCGCGAGATCAGCGCATTTTTCAAGGATGACTGGAAGTTCCGTCCTGATCTCACGCTGAACCTCGGCGCGCACTGGGAGTATTACGGCCAACCGTTCGAACACAGTGGCCTTGCCGCGCGGATCATCGGCGATGATGAGAGCGCGTTGACGAAAATAACCTGCACATCCAGTCCGGGGACACCGAATTTCACCAGCACCTGCAGCAATCTGACGCAAGTGCAATTCGCCGGCAAGAACTCACCTAATCCCAACACGTCGGTCAATCTGAAGGGCAACGACCTGAACAATTGGGCGCCGGCAGTCGGAGTCGCCTGGAATGTTCCGTGGTTCGGCAAAGATAAAACTGTTCTCCGCGCTGGCTACGGCATCAGCTATCAAGGCGCGCTGCGCAACTTCATTACGGTGGATAACACGATTGGTACTGTTCCGGGTATCAATCTCGTGGGTTCCGGTGGAACCGGCGTCACCTACACACCACCGGCGTACACAACCATCTCGGCGATCACGCTGCCGGTTCCGCTTCCGCCGGGGACGCCCACCACCGTGCCATTCGTGATTCCAACAACGGATCGCACAGTGACGATCAGCACGTATGACCGTGTGTCGCCGTACACCCAGAATTGGAACCTGGAAATCCAGCGCCAGGTGGCTAACAACACGACGGTCGAAGTCCGCTACATTGGATCGAAGGGATCCAAACTCTGGGGCACTGTTAATCTCAATCAGATTGACGCGTTGCATCACAACAAAGAGCTCTTCGATGCTTTCAACGCGGTCCGCGCTGGCGGCGAATCCGCTCTCCTCAATCAAATGCTGCAGGGTATCAACCTCGGCGGCACAGGAGCACAGACGGTCAACGGCACAACGTGGACGGGCGCCATGGCTATTCGCGCCAATACCACGACGCGGACTCAATTGGCCAACGGCAGCGTCGGCGCATTCGTGAACACTTTAAACACGCTGACGACCGGGACGGGTAGCTCGAGCAATGGAGCCGTCCTGCGCCGAAATGGGTTCCCGGAAAACTACATCGTCCCCAACCCGCAATTTGGCGGTATTTCGATGTTGGACAATCTGGCCAACTCCACGTATCACTCCTTTCAACTGCAGTTCACCAGACGGCTTACTAATGGTTTCACGAACACGACGTCGTGGACGTGGAGCAAGGCCCTCGGCGAGGCCGATACGGATGCCGGCGCAACCTATCGCGATCCGACCCGCCGCTCGATCGAGAAGTCCCTGCTCGGTTTCGACCACGCACATCAGATTACCAGTAACGGCACGTATGAGCTGCCGTTCGGAGTGGGTCATCGTCTTCTTGGTAACGCTCCCAGCTGGGTTCAACAGATCGCCAATAAGTGGCAACTGGGTGCCATCATGAACTTCAACACGGGAGCGCCTTTGAGCCTGACAACTGCCGCTCCGACCGCGGCCGGGGCCCCTGGCGTCGGCAGCACGACGTCCGGTACCCAGACCATCAGTAATGTTCAGGCCCAGCCGAACATCGTGGGATCACTGCCGAAAGACACGGGTAAAGTGACGAAAATCTCCAATGGCGTCGTCTACTTCGACGGATTCACGCAGATCACGGACCCGGGTCTGGCCAACGTCACAACGCTGAACGGCTTGAACACGGCATACAGCAATAAAGCGATCGTGGCTCCAAACGGTCAGGTCGTTCTGGTGAATCCTCAACCTGGAGAGGTTGGGACGCTCGCACTCGCCACGATCAAAGGACCCCGCAGCCTTGGCTTCGACATGAACATGATTAAGCGCTTCAAGATCGATGAGCGTCGGCAGTTCGAATTCAGGCTGGATGCCATCAATGTGCTGAACCATCCGAACTTCGGCAATCCGAACACGAATATCAACGGTCTGAACACGTTTGGACGCATTACGACTGCCACCGGATCGCGAAGGTTCGTGGTTAACACCCGTATCAACTTCTAATTAAAACGCGGGCTAAAGCCCGCGACTACATGTTTGACGCAATGTTGGAGCATTCATGCAGTCGCGGGCTTTAGCCCGCGTTTAAAACGCTTGATTACAGCGGAGATTGGCCGTTCGAGTCTCGTGGCGTCAGAAGGAAGGTGCCTCCGACCGGAATGGAATAGGCGAAGCTGCTCTTTGTCTCTCCGTTTAACCCGACAACCATTGGATTACCGGAAGCATCGAAAACATCGATTCGGCCGGATACCGTCGCACCGGTGTTGTTGACGAGCGCGATCTGACTTGCCCAACCGCCGGAAATCACAAATTGAGGAACGATCAGAGCGTTGGAACCGCCAACGCCCGCAGATATCGACGGAACGCCGGGAACTGGCGCCGAAGCAACTGTGGGCAGCGTGCTGAACACGTATCCTGAAAAACGCAGGCCGACCACAGCAAAGGGCGCGGAACTCTGCATACGCAAGCTGCCACGGAATCCCATTCCAATCGTGTCGGCGCCAAACAACTCGTTCACAAACTTTGCCACTTGCTGATGGGCTTGAATGGACACGGTGGCTGGCGTTCCGACTGTAATGCCATCCTCGTCACGCAGTATGAAAGTCACGGCATTGACAAAGCTGCCGGGATTCACGATGGCTACGCCGATGTTGCGGCTGATCGTGGGAATGACCTCGACAAACATTGAAGCATCGGTGGTCATGGGCTCCGGAATGATCCCGGCCTGGGACTGCACCAGGCCACGGCTCACAATGCCGAAAGTTAAAGTCGCCGTCGGAGCGTTAGAGTTGGCATCGGGGGTGATAATCACGTATCCCGACTTGATCGCGCCCTGCTCTACTTCTGTAATCGTCTGTGGCGCTGTTGATGAAACACGGCCCGTCGTGAAACTGCGTACCGCGCCACGCACCACGGTTCCGCCGGTTCGCTGGGCAACGGCCCGGAAATAGTGGGTGGTATTCGGCTGCAGTTCCCTCAATGTCTGCGCAAAATAGGTCGCGGCGGAGGCGTTGCCGGCCGTTTGCGGGTTCGTCTGATTGGGGACGGACGTTGTTGTGCCCCATTCAAACCACACCGATGTCGTACCGCCGCCCGGATTGATAATTCCCCGTAATTCCGCCGAATTGGACGTCACAGCGCTCGCTTCGTTGGTCGCGACGCTGGGTGCAGAGGTGCTCGTGGTCTCCGACGTCGTCGTGAAACTCCGCACCTCGCCCGGCGCCGTGCCTCCCAAAGCATATCCAACGGCGCGGAAATAGTAGGTGGTGTGCGATTGAAGATTTCTTAGCGACAGGGCAAATGTCATAGGACTTGTGGCGCTCTTGAAAATCTGAACGTCCGTTCGGGTTCCCAGACCGGTCGTGGTCCCCCACTCAAACCATCCCGCGGCAGGGCTGCCTCCGTTGATACTTCCATGCAGCTCCGCTGATGCGGCCGTTATTGCGGTCGCCTCGCCGGTCGTAACGTTTAGACTTACGGTGGCGGGTGCATCCGATGTCGTAAAACTACGCACGTCGCCGAGCGCGCTTACGCCTCCGGAGCGATAGCCGGCGGCGCGGAAATAGTAGGTGGTGTGTGGTTGAAGATTTCTGATCGACTGGGCGAATGTCACAGTGCTCGTCGCGTCGATGAACGTCTGAGCATCCGTTCGAGTTCCCAGAGCTGTCGTCGCTCCCCATTCAAACCATGCTGCCGCCGGGCTGCCTCCCGGGTTGATGGTTCCATGCAATTCGGCGGAAGTCGCCGAAACTGCCGTAGCTTCGCTTGTGCCCACCGAAAGGCCACTGGTTTGGGAATAGGCGATACCTGTTACGAGGGTAAGAAGAAAAGACAATAGTGCGATTCGAGAACATCCTGCTCTGAACATGGCTCCTCCTTGATCCTTCTTCGGTCCATCCAGACCGGCACTGGTCCAGATGCAAGCGAGGAACCAATCGCGAAATGGCAGAAATCATTTGGAAATGTGTGAGACTGCTTCGCCCACTAATGCAGAAAACGTCGTTCCGGACTGACGATAAATGTCGAATCAAGGGAGGAACGGTTCGCCAGCTACTACTTCTCCTGCGCCGGCTGTCTCTCTCTACATATCTCCACAATGCAAACCGAATCCACCGTGCGATTGAGTGGTGGAAATGGCATTCCTCGATCGGCCATTAATTTGCGAATCAGCGCGCCGGTTTCGGGGCGGCTAATCGCAGACTGAACTCCAACACGGACAAGACCATCGGCGTAATCCACGGCCTGCCAGGTATGTCCCGCGTTGACGGAGACAACCGTGTCCGTATCGCGACTGCCATTGTCTCGAGTATCCAGCCTGGCGCCGTGGTCTACCAGGATTTGAACAACTTCGCTCCTGCCCTTCAGGGCGGCGCCCATTAACGGGGTCCGTCCGTCGTGATTGGCAGCATTCGGGTCCAGTCCGAGATCCAGCAAGAGCTTCACGGCATCCACATTCTCCTTCGCCGAATGCTCGTATGTGACACCCTCCACCCAGCCAATTCCCGCTGCAGCGGTCAGAGCCGTATCACCATGATCGGTAGCAATCTTCGGATCGGCGCCACGAGCTAGAAGAAGTTTCAACAGCTCGACATCGCCGGACTGTGAAGCACGCACGAAAGGTGTAGCGCCAGACTCGAGAAACCACTGCATGGTAAAGATTGTCCGAGTCAACGTATTGTCATGGATGGCGGCGTTGACGTTAGCGCCATGGTCCAGAAGAGTCTTGATGTACTCCAGATGGTCCATGTCCGGCTTCGGCACCGGGAAATCGCCACCTTCGATATTGCGGTTATCCGTTGCGAGATACAGAGGAGTCCAGCCACCCTTGTTGGGAATGTTGGGATTCGCCCCCCGTTCAATCAGGTAACGTGCGAGCCCGTAATGCCTGTTGTTGGTCGCCGTCAGCAACGGTGTCCAGCCATACTCCGTAACCTGATTGACATCGGCTCCCTTTTCGACCAGCAGCTTCGCCGATTCCAGTTCGCCTTCGCGAGCAGCAAGAACCAATGCGGTTAAGCCACCGCCACCGGAGCCAACGAGGCCGGCGTAGACGAAGTCCTGATCGTCCTGATCTTCCGGGGGAGGCGCCTGCGCTGCCGGACCGGCCGGGTTAGCAGTCCCTGCTGGAGGCTGGCCGCCACGATTGCCAGGAGCGTTACGTTGTCCCTGTCCGCGATTACCCTGCGGGAGCCCCGTCTGCCCGAACAATTGAGATCTGTCGCTGCCTCCAAACCGGCCACCGACACCCTCCAGTGCCAATTGCTGCTCGTACGTTCGGCCGTTAGCCGCCGCTGTAGCTTGTCGACGGGCTGCGGTCTCGACCGCGGTAACGTTGACGCGGCCCGACATATAGTTTCTCGGCAAGCCGGCAGGGCCCGATTTGGCTCTGAAGTCCGCACCGCCCTCGAGCAATGCCTTCACCGCGGCGGGATGTTTTTGCTCCACAGCCCACATCAGAGCCGTCGTTCCTCGCAGGGGCTCCTTCGCATTCACTTCCGCGCCAGCCGCAAGCAGCACCTTGATTGCCTCCGGTTTTCCGTTGCGAGCAGCGAGCATAAGCATGGTTTCGCCGGCAGGCCCGCGTCCTTTTACGTCTGCCTCCGCTTTTAAAAGCCTGTCAATCATCGGGACGTTCCCGTAGAGAGAAGCCATATGCAGCGGAGTGATGCCTTCGCGGTTCAGCACGTTCACCTTTGCGCCGGCGCGAATGAGCAGGTCCGTCATTTCCAGATCGTCTCTGTACACCGCCCAGTGAAGGGCTGTCGCGCCGTCCACCTGGAGAGCGTTCACATCAGCTTTCTGTTGCAGTAGAGTTCGCAGGGTGGCCTTGTCGCCTTTCATAGCCGCATCCGCGACATCGCTCCGGCCGGCGGCAAAGTTCAGCGCCGCAATGCACAAGAACAGCACCGCGGCAGAACCCGCGATTGTGCTTCGACTCATCGGTCTTCCCCTTATGATGGCGTTCCAAAGAAGATTCAGTCCCTTCTCCTAATGCTTTTTGCCCGCTCGTGTCAACAAATAGAATCTTCCTTCGCCATCTTTGCAGAATACAATGACGTGCAAGTCGATAGAAAAGCGCGCGGTCAAATGACCGCGCATTATGCGGGTCTCGGTAATAGTCGCGGGAGGCACAACACATGGCCAACGAACTCAAGATCCGAGTGAACGAACGGGTGTGGACGGTCGCCGCCACACCGGATACGCCTCTGTTGTACGTTCTTTCCAACGAACTGAACCTTCAGGGCCCGCGCTTTGGTTGTGGTCTCGGGCAGTGCGGCTCTTGTTCGGTGCTTGTCAATGGCGTCGAAACCCGTTCGTGCCAGACTCCGGTTTCCGCGGTGGAAGGCAAATCGGTGACGACGCTCGAAGGGCTGCCGGTCTGGTACGCGGCGCAAAGGAAACTCCGAAACGTGCCGGCGCTGCATCCCGTGCAGAAGGCCATGATTGATGAGCAGGCCGTTCAGTGCGGCTACTGTTTCAACGGCATGATCGTGAAAGCTTCCGAACTCCTGTCGAAAGTCCCGCGGCCAACCGAAGCGCAAATTCGTTCTGCAATGAACGGTCATTTGTGCCGGTGCGGAACCTACCCGAGAATCTTGAAGGCCGTGCAGCGCGCTTCACAGGCGATGGCGGAGGTGACGAAATGAGCAGCCTCATCCGAAGCGAACGGCTTCCCCGCCGCGAATTCCTGAAAACCGGCGGCGCTCTCGTTATCGGCTTCAGCCTCGGCGATACGTTGTTCGGTCAAACAGCGGGCTCTGCGGTGCGCGGTGCAGCCGCCGGTCCACCTGATGCGAAGCTGATCGACACCTGGCTGTCCATCCACGCCGACAACACGGCGAGTCTCTACATTGGTTTTGCCGAACTCGGACAAGGCGCCTCAACAGCCCTGTTACAGATCGCGGCTGAGGAACTGGACCTGGACATGAATCAGGTTAAGACAGTCCAGCTCGACACCAACATCACACCCAATCAAGGCGGGACGTTCTCCAGCGCTTCAATCGCCCGGGGCGGGCCGCAGATTCGCACGGCCGCCGCCGAGGCGCGGCTCGCCCTTCTCCAGCTCGCCTCCAAGAAGTTGGAAACGCCCGTTCAGCGCCTGACCGTGTCGAAGGGTATCGTTTCGGTCATGGGAAACACGAACCGGTTCGTGACCTACGGCGAGCTCGTGGGCGACAAGGCGTTCAACCTCCCGTTCACCGGGACAGCTCCGCTGAAGCCGGCCGCCGAGTACAAAGTGGTGGGTAGGCTTGTTCAACGGAAAGATATTCCGGAAAAAGTAAGCGGAGAATATGTCTATATTCAGCACGTGCGTGTACCGGGCATGATGCATGGCCGCGTCATTCGCCCGCGCGGCCAGCGTGCCTACGGCGCCGGCGCAAAGATCTTGAGCGTCGACGAGGCCTCCATCCGGAACATCCCGGAAGCTCGCGTGGTGCGGCATGGCGATTTCATCGGCGTTGTCGCCGAGCGCGAATGGGACGCCATTCGCGCCGCCCAGCAATTGAAAGTGATGTGGGACACGACGCCAACGCTGCCCGGCAACGACGGCCTCTACGAACAGATGCGTTCGGCCGAAACCCAGGAGAGGGTCGTGCTGGAGAGGGGCGATGTGGCAGGCGCACTCGCAAGGGCCGCTCACGCTGTCTCTCAGACCTGCCGGGGCCCATACCAGGCGCACGCCCCCTTCGGACCCAACTGCGCACTCGCCGATGTGACGCCGGAGTCCGCGTTGATCATCTGCTCGACGCAAGATGTGTACGGGACGCGCACCAGCGTGGCGCGCCTGCTTGGAATGATCGCCGAGAAAGTTCGAGTGCAGTACTGCGAAGGATCGGGCACTTACGGCCATAGCTGCTACGACGACGTGGCGCAGGCAGCCGCGATTCTCTCTCAGGCAGCCGGCAAACCGGTTCGCCTGCAGTTCATGCGCTGGGACGAGCACGGTTGGGATAACTATGGTCCAGCACACGTCGGAGAGGTGCGAGCCGCGGCCGACGCCAACGGCAAGATCGTTGCGTACGAGTACCACGGCTGGCAGCATAACTGGAGCACCGTCGAAACGTCGGCGCAGCTTGCTCTCGGAACGACGCCTGCCGAACGGGAAGGGGGAGCCGCCCAGCAGGTCAGCCCGTTGAACTTGGGTTCGATGTACGACGTTCCCAATCTGCGGTTGGTCAATCACCGCGTGCCGGGACTCGGGTACTTGAAGGGTGGGTGGCTTCGCTCACCGCTGGACCTTTCGTTCTCGTTCGCCTCGGAGCAGGCCATCGACCAGCTCGCCTATCTTTTGGGAATGGATCCGCTTATGTTCCGGCAGCGCAATATCAAAGATGCACGCTGGCTTGGAGTTCTGGACGCCGTCGCGCAAGCCGCCAAATGGGCGCCAAGGCGGGCAGCGTCGAATCCGTCGAACGCGAAGATCGCCACCGGGCGCGGAATTGGAGTCGGCACCCATCTGGCGTCATATGGTGCTGCGGTCGCCGAAATCGAGATCAATAAGGAGACGGGCCGGATCCTTGCGAAACACATGTACGGAGCGATTGACGCTGGCCTCGCCGTCAATCCGGCTAACATCGAAAACCAGATCTGCGGACAGTTGGTTCAAACCGTGAGCCGGATGTTAAAGGAGGAAGTGACGTTCAACAAAACCAACGTCACAAGTCTGGACTGGAACAGCTATCCCATCCTTCGGTTCGAGGAATGCCCCACAGTCACACCCATCGTCGTGCAACGCCTGAATGAGAGATCCACCGGCGCAGGCGAGGAAGTCATGGCGGGCGCCGCGGCGGCGATTGCGAATGCTTTCTTTGACGCAACAGGCGTGCGCATGCACGAATACCCATTGACGCCGAACCGCGTTCTGGCCGCGCTGACGCGCCGTTGAAGGGTCGAAGCCGATTCCACCGTTCCAGATCTTCGATAATCGTTCGGTCTGTCAGTGCTAAAAATTGAGCGCAGAAAGAGGCTTTCGTATGACGATCAACAAGGGCATGAGAATTTCACGCCGGCAGATCATGATCCTGTTCGCAACTTCGGTGTGGCTCATCGTGACAACCGCCGGCTGTCAGCCGGCCCCTGAGGTCCGTGAGGTCGACGACGCCGCGCTTCGATCGGCGGACGCGGATGCCGGCAACTGGATCACCTACGGGCGCACGTATTCAGAACAGCGCTTCAGCCCGTTACGCCAAATCGACGAGCAAAGCGTTGGTCGTCTCGGCCTGGCCTGGTCGCTGGATCTGTCGACGCTGCGCGGACTGGAAGCGACCTCCCTTGTGAGGGACGGCGTGCTGTACACGACCGGCGCGTGGAGCTTCGTGTACGCCGTCGATGCGCGAACGGGCCGCCTGCTCTGGACATATGATCCGGAGGTTCCCAAAGACCATGCCAAGTTCGTGTGCTGCGATGTCGTCAACCGCGGGCCGGCGCTCTACCGCGGGCGCGTGTATGTCGGCACGCTCGATGG
>Ga0137378_10003593_pt1 | contig 13386 bp, 12 predicted proteins | sample SagtaG_21_FD_104813 | JGI IMG/M metagenome (GOLD analysis project Ga0137378, IMG submission 104813) | Vadose zone soil microbial communities from Sagehorn Ranch, Mendocino, California, USA - Sage2_L_60_16 metaG | ecosystem: Environmental > Terrestrial > Soil > Vadose zone | place: USA... | reverse complement strand
GGATTCTCGCAGAATGAGGCTGCGATCAGCAGCACGATGGCTCCAACCCCTTCGTCCTGGGTTTGAAGCCGTTCAAGAATGTATTGCTCTGGTGGCATTGTGTTCTCCTACGGCAATGCCGCTAAGGTTTCTTCTTTATCGTCAAATTTGCGAGATGCGGTCGCGACTCACTTGTTAATTTCGGAACAATTCGTCTGCTCTCCGAGGATCAACGGCCTTGAGAAGCTGATATTGTTCAACTGCCGCTAAGGGAGATTCGGTTGGAAAAAAATGAACCGCTCGCTCGTAGACTTCAACGACCTCGGCGTCACGTTTAAAATGCCGTAGGCAATACCCGTGCTCATACCACCAATCAGGGTCATAATCAGGTGCCCTTCTTACCGCTTCCTGATAGTAGGGAACGGCTTGCTCGCAGGCTTCGTACTCGGGGAGTTGTGAAATCGGCGTCGGATACAGCAATTCACGACCTTTACGGGCGTATCGTTCGGCGTCTTCAACTGCGGAATTGCTATGCGCCCAAACCGTAACCTTCTCGTAGCTCGCAAATAAGAGGAGGTATTTTGGTAATCGGTTGGCCGGAACCGCGAAATATTGCCAGTAATAACGAAAGTATCGGGACCATTTGCGAAGCGCAATCCTCTTCGGAACGCGAGTTGGGTTATTTTCCTCGCAATTTCTCAAGTAGCTAATAGGACATTCGTGCCACTGATAAGTCAACTACATCGCGCGGATCATCGAACCGATAGGTGAGATCCCTCCGGGGTTTTTTCCAGGGAAGGCGTACGGATGGCTTCCGGCGTCGCTAATTGGCCATCAAGATGTGTCTTTCCTCACTCAGTTTTTGAAAGCGTTCGACCTCTATAAGCCGCCGATGAGCACGGCGCGCCGTTTGCGAACGGCCACAGAATTGATCGAGAGCGGTCCTCGCGTCGGAGTCTACGTCGTGTGGGCAGCCTACGACCGTGACAGCAACTCATCGTCACGGAATACCTTAAGGTACATGCGGAACTTTCCACGTCGCGCAGACGGAACCTACGATCCGGTCGTTATCGAAGGCGGGGAAGTGATTAGGGCTAGGGCATACGTTACACACTGCTGGCCTCTCGACCTGTCGCCCGCCTCGCCCACGCAGCCGGAAAATGTTGCGAACATCTCAGGGGTCTGTGTCTCCAAGGATGGGAAATATGTCAGCAATCGAAACAATCATTGAAGAACGAGAGGTCGTGGCGCAGACCAAAGCCGAGGCGGTCGTTGGGCGGCGTCATATTGCCCTTTGCCACGGCGGCCAATATGTCTTCGATGGCAACCGTGTGACCGTCCACCTCCAGCCCGACGGCTATGGCCGAGACGCTTGGTGGCTGGAGACACTCGATCCTGTCGTGTGGCTCGCCGTCGGCGACGATCTGCGAGTTCACGAGCATCGGCGCGTGAGCGGTCGCTGGGCGATTCGCTTGATCGAAGAATTCGAGTCGGTCGTCAATGCGCTCGTGCCGCTGGAGCAGGCCATCTGCGACTGTGCTGAGAACGGTCACGCCTGGAGCAGCACCACTCAAGATGATCCCAATGGCGCCGTCACGCGGTACATATGGCAGTGGTGCCTCTGCTGCGGCGCAGAACAAATTTGGCTACCGGACACCGGCGAATGGCTGATCTGGCCAGCCGATGCCGACCTGATCGCCGTCATGACGGCCGGTGCCTTGCCAAGGTTGCATGGGCCGGTCGTTGGAGGTGCGACGTGCAACCGATGAAGAAATTCTTGAATGTGCAGGAAATCGCCGAATATCTCGGCGTGTCGGAAGATTGGGTATATCACCGATTTGATCGAAGTCAGCCCCGTACGTCGAAAGCTCCATCGTCCGAGACATCGCAAGATGAACAAACCAGCGTTGACCGCAGAACAAATTCGGGCGCTTCTGGATAACGTGCCAGTAATGTGGAAAGCGTTCTTTGTTTGGCGTTGACGAATCTCAGGATCGGTGAGTTGTTATCGATTCAATGGGGCGATATTGATTGGGTCAACCGCCAGCTGACGGTGAACAAATCGGTCTGGCGTGGCAAGCTCGTCTATTCAACGAAGCCTGATGCTGAAGTCGTCAAGCATTTGCCGGAGTCATTGTTGCGTGTCCTTCAGTGGCATCGGCAGCAGTCACGGCACACCGCCGATTCCGATTTTGTATTTTGCAAGCCAGACGGCAGTGCCTGCGATCCTAATTTCGTGCGCGATTCTGCGCTCTATCCCGCAATGGATCGAGCCGGTATTGAGCACGGACCTCGAACGCATGGCTTTCATATTTTCCGGCATTCGGCAGGCAGCATTATTCACAGAAAACCGGGAGTATGAAGCTGGCTCAGATTCAGTTGGGGCACGCGGACATGGGAACGACTGCCAACATCTACGTGCACACCGACGACGAGCAACTGCGATATGCGGCCGAAGTTTTGGCGGAAGCCATCGGCCCAATTTATTGCCCACCAAACTGCCCACCAACTGTTAGTGGGCAGCCCACCAAAGGTTTGGAGGCGTGATGAATTCTTCTAACGCAATGAAAAAGGGCCGCTTCGAAGCGGCCCGATTGCGGGGGAAGGATTTGAACCTCCGACCTTTGGGTTATGAGCCCAACGAGCTACCACTGCTCCACCCCGCGATTTATTATAAGCCCGAACCGAGCATCGTCAACGGCAGAAAAACTGTACTTGGCATCTGCGGAGGTACAGTTATGTTCGGAAGAGGGAGAAATTCAGGTGTCCTAAAGTGGGACTCATTGGGAGCGCGATCGCGGGCGGGATTGCGCTCGTTCCCTTGGTTCCGGTTCTGAAAAAGCGGGTCATGCGGGCGACGACAATATTGAAGAAGGATCATCGCATGGTGAGTGGCCTGCTGATGACACTGGAAATGACGCCGAAGTTCAACGGAATCGTTCGTAAACGATTATTGCATGACAGGAAAGCGGGCCTGAAGACGCAAATAGCAGCGTAAACGCGATAGAATCTCAGCCTTCCATTTTTCAAGGAGAACACAATGGACCAAGTAATGGCTGAGAAACTCGCAATCCGCGAAACTATCGATAACTGGATTCTGTGGCGTGACGCCGGCGATTGGGAGCGGTTCAAAACGGTCTGGCACCCCGACGGCTGGATGAACGCCACATGGTTTCAGGGACCCGCTGAACAATTCATTGAAGTCAGCCGCGAGGGCTTCAACAAAGGCGTCGCCATTCTGCACTTCTACGGCGGGTTCAGTTGCGACATCGCCGGTGACCGCGCAATCGCGCAAACCAAAATGACCATCAGCCAGCGCGCCATCGTTGAGGGCGTTCTCGTCGACGTGTTGTGCACCGGCCGGATGTACGACTTCGTTCAAAAGTATCAAGGACGATGGGTCGTTCGTCGCCGCCAACCCATCTATGAGAAGGATCGCATGGACCCTGTCGATCCGTCAGCCACTCTCAAGCTTGATCAGACCGTCCTCGACAGTTTTCCAGAAGGGTATCGTCACCTCGCTTATTTGCAATCGAAGATCGGTTTTCCCGTCAGGAAAGGTCTGCCCGGACTGAAAGGAGCATCCGTCGAGAAGCTTTATGCGGAAGGCAAGGCTTGGCTCGCCGGATCCGAAAAGCCCGGTGATCCCAACTGGGCATAAGAGAGAAAGGGAGAATCAGCCACAAAAAGGCACAAAATTCACAAAATTATTTTGTGTTTTTTGTGCCTTTTTGTGGCTCTTCCTAATTTTCCGGAATGACGAGAACGACTTCGCCGGGTTTAACCAGCTTCAGTTCCTCGCGGGCGAGTTTTTCAATAGCTGTTGGCTCAGTGCGCAACGCCTGGATTTCGGTAGTTAGCTGTTGGTTTTCGCTGTCGAGTCTTCTGATTTCGGATTCGATGGCGCCGAGCTTCTTCGCCTGGGTGTGGACCTGAAGAGCTCCTTTGTCATTGAAGACAGCCAGCAAAAGTATGGCGATGGTAAGCAGGCCAAACACAGCCACTGCAATTCGGACACTGACGTCTTGCCTTAAGTCTCTATGATCCACTGTTTCCCGTATTCTAAAAGTTTGTCCAGATCTGCTTGGGATGTGGACTCCGCGTAGTAGCGTACCACCGGCTCGGTACCCGACGCTCGCATCAGCACCCAACTCGCGTCGTCGAACAGAAGCTTCAAACCATCCACCCGATTCTGTTGAACGACACGCCGGCCGTGAAACCCATGAACATCCGACGCGATCTTTTGTTTCACGCGGGCGCTGATCGCCGGATCGAGCTTGACAGTCAAACGGCCATTATATACTTCTCCCACTTTCGAAAAAAGATCCGTTAGTTGCTTTCTCAACGATTTACCGCGGCTTGCCACCATTTCAGCGATGAGCAGACACGCCAGGATCCCGTCTTTTTCCGGAACGTGCCCTCGGATGGAAAGTCCGGCGCTCTCCTCACCGCCGAGCACGATACGCCCTTCCTTTATATATTCGCCGATGTATTTGAAGCCGACGGGCGTTTCCAGAACTTCGCGCTTGTGGAGTCCGGCAACGCGATCGATGAGATGCGTCGTGGCGACGGTCCGCGCCACGCCGCCGGGCCAGTTCCGGCTTTCGATAAGGTAGTCGAACAGCATCGAAATCAATTCATTCGGATAGATGAATTCTCCGCCTTCGTCGAGCACTCCGAATCGATCCGCATCCCCGTCCGTGGCAAGTCCGAGTTTCAGCCGATTGTTTTTCATGACAGCCTTCAGCTCGCCGAGTTGCTCATCGGCGGGTTCCGGGTGCTGGCCGCCGAAGTACACGTCGCGTGTTTCGTGAAGCGCCATGACCGAAATGTTTTCTTGCCGAAGCAGCCCATCGAGATAGCCCGCGCCCGTCCCATGCAGCGCGTCGTAGGCAAGGCCGAGATTGGCGGTGCGGATCTTTTTGAAATCGATTTTTGTCGCCAGATCGCGAAGGTAAGCGGGACCAATATCGACGCTTTCAATCAGCGCATCGTTCGGCTTTGCCGGGAACTCCCAGTTCGACCGCTGGAGCTGGACGATCTCTTTTTCGATTTCCGAAGTGACCTCGGGAAGGGCGGACGCACCATCGGAAGTCGAAAATTTCAGACCGTTGTATTCGCCAGGATTATGGCTGGCGGTAATGTTGATTGCGCCGTCCAGCTTATCGTGCACAATCGTGAAGGCCACTGCCGGGGTCGGTACAGCTTGTGAACACAGCCGGGCCCGAATATTCTGAGATGAGAGCACGCGCGCGGCCTCGCGCCCGAAGTGTTCGGAAGCGAAACGGGTGTCGTAGCCGACGAGCAGGACCGGCGAACTGTTACGGCGCTTCACATACCGGCCTATCGCTTCCGTCGCGAGCCGCACATTCGCAAAAGTGAAGTCATCGGCAATGATTGCACGCCATCCTGATGTCCCGAATTTAATAGTGGCCATGAGGAGATCATAATCAACATGAGCGATAAAATTATCGTGTTTGTTACATGTGAATCCGAGGACCAGGCGGAAAGAATCGCCCAGTCGGCCGTGACAAGTAAATTCGCGGCATGCGTGAATGTGGTGCGGGGCATCCGGTCCTGCTACGTCTGGGAGGGAAAACTGACCTGGTCCGACGAGGTGCTGCTGTTGATCAAAACCACCCGGGGCCGGTTCAATCAGCTTCAGGACAGGATCAAAGAGCTACACAGTTATTCGGTTCCGGAGATCGTGGCTGTGACGATTGACACCGCTTTCGATAAGTACCTCGATTGGATCGATACGTCTGTGGGAGGATAGCGGGATAGCCACAAAAAGTCACAAAAGTCACAAAATTCTTTCACCATTTTGTGTGTTTTGTGCTTTTTTGTGGCTATGCTTCAAACGCCCTCTCGAGATCTGCGATTAGATCCTCGACGTCTTCAATTCCGACGGAGATCCGCACCAGCCCATCCGTGATTCCCATGCGCGCGCGTTCCTCAGGCGGCACGGAGGCGTGCGTCATCGTTGCGGGATGGGAGATCAGCGTTTCGACTCCGCCAAGGCTTTCGCCGAACGAGCAGAGCTGCACAGCCTCCAGGAATCTCTTTGCCCGATCCAGACTGCCGAGATCGAACGCGATCATCCCGCCGAAGCCCGACATCTGTTTTTTTGCGAGATTGTGCCCAGTGTGGTTTGCCAGACCCGGATAGTAAACCCTATGGACGTCCTTCCGGCCGGCGAGGTATTTTGCGATTGCCATCCCATTCGCATTGTGGCCTTCCATTCGAACGGCAAGCGTCTTGATACCACGCAGCACGAGCCATGAATCAAAGGGAGACAGAATGGCTCCGGCGGCGTTTTGAATGAACTGCAGCCGCGCGGCGTCGTCTTTCCGTTTGAGAACTGCAACACCTCCGACGCTGTCGCTGTGGCCGTTAAGATACTTGGTTGTCGAGTGGACGACAATGTCGGCGCCAAGATCCAGCGGCCGCTGAAAGTAAGGGGACATGAATGTATTGTCGACGACGACGCGACAATTGTGCCGATGTGCAAGGTCGCAAACGGCGCGGACGTCGGTAATCACCATTAGCGGATTCGTCGGCGTCTCGACGAAAACCATCCGCGTGTTCGGCCGTATCGCTCGTTCGAGATCGCCGAGATTCGATGTGTCGACGTAGGTAAATTCGACGCCGTAATTTTTCACGATCTTGTCGAACAAGCGAAAAGTTCCGCCGTAGACGTTTTCGGTGCAGACAGCGTGGTCATCCTGCTTCAGCAGAAGTTGTGTGACCGCGGTAATCGCCGCCATTCCCGACGCAAAAGCGTAACCGGCGCAGCCCGCTTCCAGCACCGCCATGTTCTTTTCAAGCGCCGCGCGTGTTGGATTTTGCGTTCGAGCGTATTCGAAGCCTTTATGTTTGCCGAGGCCTTCCTGGACGTAGGTGGAGGTTTGATAGATGGGGATCGTTACTGCGCCGGTTGTGGGATCCGGCTCTTGGCCGGCGTGGATGGCGTCTGTTTTAAAGCCCATATAAGAAGAAAGCCACAAAAAGGCACAAAAAGCACAAATTTTTTGTGCAGCTATCCCTCGCTTACGTAATCGTCGCGGTTGATGAGGACTTCCCGAGGTTTTGTTCCATCCGGCGGGCCAATGATGCCGTCGCGTTCCATGGCATCAAGAAGGCTGGCTGCGCGGCCATATCCAATGCGTAGCCGGCGTTGGAGGACGGAAGTGGAAGCCTTGCCCATTTCGATGACAATCCGTCGAGCCTCTTCGTACAATTCGTCGATTTCGCCGTCCGTTTCGGCCGGCCCCGCGCGCTCTTCAGGCGATTCCAGTATGCGTTCGTTGTAGGCGGGTTTTCCTTGCGTCTTCAGGAATTCAACCACCTGAGTAACCTCCTCTTCGGTCACCAGCGGCCCGTGGACGCGCATCAGACGCGACGAACCCGGCGGCAAGAACAACATGTCGCCACGGCCGAGCAGTTGTTCGGCGCCATTGGAGTCCAGGATCGTCCGCGAATCGACCTTCGAGGCAACCCGGAAGGAGATACGGGCAGGGAAGTTAGCTTTGATCAAGCCGGTGATGACATCGACCGACGGCCGTTGCGTCGCTAAAATCAAATGAATACCCACAGCGCGCGCCATCTGCGCCAAACGGGTGATCGATTCTTCGACCTCACGCGGCGCCGTCATCATCAGGTCGGCCAATTCGTCGATCACAATAACGATATAGGGCAACCGTTCACGATCACCTCCGGCATCACTGGATTCGTCGCTGAAGCCTGGAATCGGCAATTGCTTCTTGTGCTCGTTATAAACTTCGAGATTTCTGACGCCGCGGTTCGCCAGTTTCTTATATCTTGCTTCCATCTCGGTCACAGCCCACTTCAACGCATTTTGCGCGATCTTCGGTTCCGTGACGACCGGCACCAGCAAATGCGGAATGTCCTGATACAGTCCAAGCTCGAGCCGTTTAGGATCGATCAGGATCATCTTCACCTGGTCGGGCCGCGAGCGGAAAAGCAGCGAGAGAATCATGGCGTTGATCGAGACGCTCTTTCCCGTACCGGTTGAACCGGCGGCCAGCAGGTGCGGCATTTTCTGGAGATCGGACACGACGATTCTTCCCGTAATGTCTTTTCCGAGCGCCAAGGGCAGCCGGTAGGTGTTGTGCTGATAGTCCGAGGATTCGAGGAGTTCCCGAAGCACAATTGTGGCGCGGTCGTCATTGGGAACTTCAATACCTACCGTCGATTTGCCTGGAATGCGGTCAATGCGTACCGATTCCGCCTCCAACGCAAGGCAGAGGTCGTCGCCGAGGCTGGTGATCCTGGAGTATTTGACACCGGGCTCGGGCTTGAATTCGAATGTCGTTACAACCGGTCCAGGATGAATCTTCTGAACCGCGCCCACCGCTTCGAATTCGCGAGCTTTCTTTTCGAGCAGACGCGCCCGTTCCCGAAGTTCGTCCTCGTCCACGGCAATGGCTGCGGCAGGGAGGTGGAGCAGGGTTGTAGAAGGAAATTCAGGACGGGGCGCCGGAGATTTGGCTGATTTTGGTTTGAGGATTGGAGCGGAACCCTCATCTGGTGTGACCGCCGTGCTGTCGCGCGCTGCTCCGCCTGAGGGAGAAGAGGTTTCTTTTTCGGTAAAGATTGTTTGACTCTTGGGGCTCTTTTCTCTCTTCGGCTGGGCCTCTTTCAGCGCCTTTTCGCGAAGCTTTTCCGCTTTGCGTTCAGCCCAACTCTCCAAAAGCGCGGGCACAAAATGGAACCGCGACTTCAGAATGCCTGCCGCCCACGCGAATGAGAAGGTCGTCGAAAGGAAGAGCGAGACAAAGAAAGCGGCGGCCAGCACGATTACAGCGCCTGCCGGGTTCAACGATGCTTCCAGCGCGTCGGCTAGGACAATCCCCAACAATCCACCGGCCGGGAGGTATCCACGAACGGGTGGAAGGGGTGGCGCCATCGAAAACGAAACCGACAACGTCAAGAGCATCAGAATCATTCCCGACAGACGGATACCCAAGCTTTGGACGCGCCAGGATGCCAGCCAATAGAACGCGTATATGCCTAGGAAGATGGGAATGAGGAACGCGGAATAGCCCCACAGTTGGAAAAACATATCGGCAGTGTACGCGCCGGCAAGGCCGATAAAATTCGTCGGACGAGCATCGAACAGAGGATTCTTGCTGATATTCAATGATGGATCGTCAGGATTGAAAGAGATGAGACTCAGGCCACTTAGAATGGCCATCGTCAGAAGCAGTAATCCGACACATTCATTGGCCCGGCGATGATCCGTCGGCACCAGATAACCCGTCCAGCCCACCCGACGATTCTAACGGATTCCGGTCCAAATTGCGAGAAGCACCGCAATACCTAGCGCGATCCGGTAACAGACAAACAAATATGTAGTGTGCGTTTGCAGATATCGCATTAAGAACGCGATGGCCAGGTAACCGACGACGCCGGCCGAAAGGATGCCGGCAATGAATGGCGTCAGTTGATCGATCGCGACGGACTCCCGGATCAATTCGAACGTCTTTTTGCCGACGGCCCCGGCGATGATCGGCATCGAAAGATAGAACGAGAACCGGGCAGCGGTTTCGCGCTTCATGCTGCGGAACAGGCCTGCACTAATCGTGACGCCGGATCTGGACACCCCTGGAACGATGGCAAATGCTTGAGCGATTCCGACCGTGATGGCATCCCCCCATGAGACTTCGGTGAGACCTTTTTTTCGTCGGCCGGTAATTTCCGCCGCGATAAGCACTAACGCCAGAGCAATAAGCATCACCGCAATCACTTGCGGAGCCCGCAGCGCATTTTCCACCTGGTGTTCGAACAATGCTCCGGCCAGCGCTCCTGGGATCGTTGCCGCAACGATCTGCATGGCCGTTTGCGCATCGGGTGCCTGTGTGCGTCCTCGAAGGATGCCGAGCGCTGAAGTGAGCAGGGCGATCCATTCGGCGCGGAAGTAGATGAGCAGCGCGAGCAGTGTGCCCAGGTGAAGCGCGACGTCGAAGGATAGGCCGGGATCGGGCCAGCCGGCAACCCAGGGCAGAAGAATCAGATGCGCCGTGCTGGAGATCGGAAGAAACTCGGTGAGGCCTTGAACCGCCCCGAAGATAATCGCTTGTAAGATGGTCATAGACCGGCAGACTGCACTTAAATTTCCAGAATCACAGGGAGAATGAACGGACGCTTCGCTGTTTGCTTGTAAAAGAACTTTTTCAGGTCTTTTCGAATCTTTTCCTTGATCACAGTCCAGTCGCCTCGTTCTTCCACTGTCGCGTTATTGACAGTATCGAACAACATTTGGCGGCTTTCGTTTAACAGCCGTTCTTCGTCGAGAAACGCGACGCCGCGAAAAACGATTTCGGGCGGGATTTCCATCATTCCGGACTGTTTGTTGATCGCGATGATGGTCAAGATGATGCCATCTTCGGAGATGTGACGGCGGTCGCGGATGACCACTTCTTCAACTTCCTCGAGACTACCTTCATCAATCAACACGCGCCCCACCGGCGCCTTACCTGCGATCTCCGCACCTGCCGGACCGAAGCGCAGGATATCTCCGGTTTCGGCGACGATGATTTTTTCGCCGACGACGGAAGTTTTCTCCACGAGTTTCGCGTGACGGTGAAGCTGCCGATAGGTCCCATGAATTGGAACAAAATATTTGGGCTTCACCAATGTCACCACCAGCTTCAATTCCTCTTCGCTGGCATGCCCGCTTACATGCACCGGCGGCTGGCTTCCATCGGCGTAATACATTTCGGCGCGCCGGCGATAGAAATGATCCATCATCCGGCCGATGGCGCGTTCGTTGCCTGGGATTTGGCGCGAGGAGAGGACGACCGTATCGCCTTCCTCGATCTTGAGATCTTTATGGTCGTCAAGCGCAAGCCGCGACAGCGCCGACATCGGTTCTGCCTGACATCCGCCCGCAACCACACAAACTTTGTGGCGCGGATAGCTGCGAATTTCTTTCGATCGAATGACCAATCCAGGCGGAATTTTCAGAAAGCCCAGTTCCTGGGCAATCTCGGTGTTTTCGGCCATCCGGCGGCCGAGGAACGCTACGAACCGTCCGTATTGCTTCGCTTGATCGATGACCAATTGAAGCCGCGGAATCGATGACGTGAAACACGAGAGAACGACGCGTCCCTTCGAAGTTCGAAATATCGATTCAAAGCGATCGTTGACGGAGCGTTCGGACGCGGTATATCCCGCGTGTTCGGCATTTGTGCTGTCGGAGAAGAGAGCCAGCACGCCCTGATCTCCGTATGCGGCGAGCGTGTGCAGGTCGAAGAGTTTTCCATCCGTCGGCGTCGGATCAATCTTGAAATCACCTGTGTGGATCACAGTTCCGGCAGGAGTTTTGATCGCCAGCGCGAACGCGTCCACAATCGAATGGGTGACGTGGAAGAACTGCACGCTAAAACAGGCGGCGGTAACCTCGTCCTTGTCTTTGACGACGCGAAGCTGCGCCTCGTGCAGCATCCCGTGTTGTTCCAGCTTGTTCCTCACGAGGGCCATCGTGAAGCTGGAACCGTATACGGGAACATTCAGGTAAGGAAGAATGAAAGGTAATGCCCCGATGTGGTCCTCATGGCCGTGCGTGAGAAATATGGCCTGGACTTCGTTCTTGTTTTCGAGCAGGTAGGTGATGTCCGGAACGATGATGTCGATGCCCAGCAGCTCCTCATCGGGAAACATGACGCCCGCATCAACGACAATCATGGCGCCGTTTGAGCGGAACGCCATCATGTGCATGCCGAATTCACCGAGTCCGCCAAGGGGAACGACTTCGAGTGTCATGATCTGAATTGATTATACACACCCAAAAATTCGCTTACCGAAAGCTCTTCAGGGCGCGCGTTGGCATTGATTCCCGCATGTTCGAGCCTCTGAACGATCTGCGCACGTGACAGTGTACCGAACATGAGTCGAAGGTTGTTAGCGAGTTTCTTCCGGCGTGAGGAGAACGCTTCGTGCACAAAGCCGGTGAAACGTTTGTCCTCAGGTATGTCCGGCTTCCACTGGGTGCGGATGACAGCAGAGTTCACTTTAGGACGCGGTTTAAATGCGCCCGGCGGAACAGTGAAGCCATAAGCCACCGTCGCGTAATACTGAATCAAGACGGAAAGGGGCCCGTAATCACGCGTGCGCGGCTTTGCGACCAGCCGGTCCGCGACTTCCTTCTGAATCATTACGGTTACGTCGATGATCTGATCGCGGTGATCGATGAATCGCTTCAATAGCGGGGTTGCAATATTGTAGGGGAGATTCGCAACGACGTGAAACGGAGCCTGAGGGAACGCAACTTCGAGTGCATCGCCCTCGATGATTTCAACATTGGAGGGTACGCGGGGACGAAGCTTCGCAATCAAATCTCTATCGATCTCGATTGCAATGAGCCGGTGAACAACGGCAGCAAGCGCGAGCGTCAGGGAGCCGGCACCCGGTCCGATCTCCACGACGGTATCTTCGGGATCGAGGTGCGCGAATTGCACAACACGCCGAAGGATGGACGGATCGGTTAAGAAATGTTGGCCGAGGCGCTTCTTCAAGAGATGTACCCTCTCCCAGAGCTCCCAGAGGGAGAGCGTACATCTTCGCACAACGTCCCGTACGGGATTCGAACCCGTGCTGCAGCCTTGAAAGGGCTGTGTCCTAGACCGGGCTAGACGAACGGGACAACCGGACAAATCTCGAGTCGTCGCGCCAGCGCGCTTGCGCTTCGCGCGACAAACATAAATTTTAACTGCTAGTCCTTGACGGCTTCAACGACGAAACGTTTTGGGGCAGGACCGATGTAGTAGAACGGGTAGCGTCATGATCTACAGTTTGGCGATCTAATGTTCTTACTTGCCCTCTACGAACTCCACAACCAGCGGCTCACGTGTGCCGTCAGGCTGCGCACGAAATGTAATTGAGACAGGGGTGCCGGGATTGCGGGATCCGCACTTGATATTTCCGGAGACATCGGCGGTGTAGCTGAGGAATTGAATTTTATCGGGTTGCGGTGAGTGGAAATCGAGGGTGCCGCCATCGGTTCTGACTCGAAGCGTCAAGCCATTCGAGCAATCCAGATTCACCAGCAGGCCGACGGCTTTTTCGCCCTCAACATTTGACCCGATTGGTGTCAGTGCTTCCAGAACGGTCTCTTTCGTAGCGGTTGGAGCGGGCGGAGGCGGCGGGATCCGCTCCTCAGTCTTTCTTTCCTTGCCGGCATCCTTTTCGATCCCGGCAGTGATCTCTGTAAATGTGACGATTTGTTCCGTCTTATCGAGCAGGGTTGTCGCACGGCGGCGCAGTTCCGGATCCGATGCGCTCCGTTCGATCTCAGAGAGGACAGCCCTGCCGTCGGCGTTTCGGTCCTCGCGCAAGTACGTTTGCGCCAGAAGCATTTTCAGATCGTCACGGCCGGGTGCAATG
>Ga0137378_10003592_pt1 | contig 13388 bp, 11 predicted proteins | sample SagtaG_21_FD_104813 | JGI IMG/M metagenome (GOLD analysis project Ga0137378, IMG submission 104813) | Vadose zone soil microbial communities from Sagehorn Ranch, Mendocino, California, USA - Sage2_L_60_16 metaG | ecosystem: Environmental > Terrestrial > Soil > Vadose zone | place: USA... | reverse complement strand
CTAAAACGAAAACTCATGAAGTATATCCGCCGCTACAACGAGACGTCGCGGCCGATCAAATGGAAATACACTGACGTCTCGAACCGAATTGGTGCTAGCAATTCAACTGTTACAGTCCACTAGCTACATACAGGTTTCCGTTCCGCCGGGAGCTTTCACCGATCCAAATATTCCCACCGGGTTCGCGCCGTTCAATGTGCAAACCATCAATGGCAAGATTTTCGTCGCCTTCGCCAAGCAGGATGAAGATAAGGAAGATGAAGTGGCGGGACCAAAACTTGGTTTTGTCGATGCGTTTGATTCGAATGGAGTACTGCTCCAGAGGTTCGAGAATGGACCGTGGATGAACGCACCGTGGGGGCTTGCTCTGGCGCCGGCAGGCTTTGGCAAAGCAAGCGGCCGGTTGCTCGTCGGCCAATTCGGTAGCGGCGAGATCGCGACGTTCGAGGCCGCCACCGGAGAGTTTGAGGGTTTGCTGCGCGGTCTTCGCGGTCGGCCAATCACGATCGAAGGCTTGTGGGCACTCAGATTTGGGAACGGAGTCAATGCCGGTCCAGTCAACACCTTGTTCTTTACCGCGGGCATCGATGACGAGCAGCATGGTTTGTTCGGAACCATAACGCCGATTCCCAAAAAAGACGACGATGAAGACGGTTAAAGGGACTCGAGAGCTTAGCGCCTTTTTGATCAACCGCCGCGAGAATTATGCGCCCGCATGTCCGACCTCTTGGCTTGCGGGCGCATTTGACGTGACGTCAGTCCGTCCGCGCGCCAGGCTAAAAAGATTGTAACCATGCGACCTCGGGTACGTTGAATCCGCTCCCTGCGACTTGACGCTGCTGCTAAAATTAAACTTCCCACTTTTAACGAAATCAGAATACTATGCAGCCAGGAGGAAAGAAGCCATGACCAGAGTTCGCCTTTGCATTCTATTCTTTGTTTTGCTTGTTAGCGTGTCGTTATGCTTTGCGCAAGCGACCAAGAACAAGCGCCACGGTACTACGGCCCAAGGCAAGCATGTGGTGATTACTCCAGATCAAATCAAATGGGGTCCACCGCCACCGGGGTTGCCAGCCGGCTCCGAGATAGCTGTATTGAGCGGTGATCCATCGAAGGCAGGTGTTCCCTTCACGATTCGCGCCAGGATGCCTGATGGTTACAAAATCCCGCCGCATTGGCATCCGACCGACGAGAATGTCAATGTAATTCAGGGAACGCTCATGATGGGCTTGGGCACCAAGTTCAATGAATCCGGAGGCAGTGAAATGCAGGCAGGATCTTATGCGCTGATGCCGAAGGGTCTTCGACATTTCGCCTGGGCCAAAGGCGAAACAATTATCGACGTTTACGGCATCGGTCCGTTCGCGATTACTTATGTCAATCCGAGCGACGATCCCCGACGCAAAGCGAAGTAGGTCTCAGAAAGAGGCAAGGTTTAATACTTTGCCTCTTTCGCAACAAGATCGCCGTATACCTCTCGGTCTTACCTTCATTAGCCCCTGCGAGCATCATCTCGCCTCGCACACGCTTCTCCGCTAACCTGAGTGATGATCTTTTGAAGTTGCAGGTGGGAAAATCTTAACGCAAAGGGACGCAAAGGCTTCGGCAGAGCCGCAGAGGTTCTTCGCGCTCTTTGCGGAATACTTTGCGTTCCTTTGCGTTGAATATCATCGAAAACCGGAAGCATGAATAAAGCCGAAGACTTGCCCGTGGGAGAGACTGCCAACATCCAAGTGAGGCGCCCTCCCGGCCCGAAAGGCACTCCCATCATGGGTGTGATGCGCGAGTTCAACCGTGACTCGCTCGGTTTCATCGAACGTGCGCGCGCGTATGGTGACGTCGTCTGGATGCGCTTTCTCTATGTCCCCGCGATTTTTCTTTACCATCCCGACGATATTGAGTATGTGCTGACTACTAATCCCAGAAACTTCATCAAGTCGATGTCTTTGCGCTCAAACTTCTTTCAGCGGCTGGTTGGAAATGGCTTGCTTACCAGTCAGGGCGAAGAATGGAAACGTCAACGACGTCTGTCGCAACCAGCTTTTCATCGCGAGCGCATCGCATCTTACGCGGACACCATGATCAGCTATACCCAGCGTTTGGTGTCAGGATGGAACGGAGGCGAGACCCGAGACATCCATCGCGATATGATGCGTTTGACACTTGAAATTGTCGTGCGTTGTTTGTTCCGCGCGGACGTCTCGAATGACGTGGATCAGGTTGGCGCGACGTTGAAAGAATTGGTCAGGCCGTTCGCCTCGCAGGCAACGCTGCGATGGATTCTCAATAATCGTTTGCCCACGCCATATCACTTTCGGTTTCATGCGCTGGCAAAAAAGATCGACAACGTGGTCTATCGGATCATTGCCGAGCGGCGAGCGAGCGGAAAAGATGAAGGAGATTTGCTCTCAATGCTGCTGGCCGCTCGCGACGAAGATGGTAGCCAAATGACTGATCGACAACTGCGTGATGAAGTAATGACGTTGTTTCTCGCCGGCCACGAAACCACTGCGCTCACTCTAGCATGGTCGTGGTATCTACTCGGGAAACATCCTGAAGTAGAAAGAAAGTTTTATGCGGAGCTGGATGAGGTGCTGGGGGGCCGTGAACCTAGCGGAGCTGATTTGCCGCGTTTGCATTACACAGAACAGATTGCGAAAGAGTCGATGCGGCTTTATCCGCCGGCGTATGGATTGGGCCGCGAAGCGATCGATGATTGCGAAATCGGCGGCTATCGGGTGCGCGCAAGAACGCAGATTTTCATGTTTCAATGGGCTACCCAGCGCGACGCGCGCTTTTATGACGAGCCGCTGGAATTCAAACCTGAACGATGGACAGATCAATTCATTGAACGACTGCCCAAATACGCATATTTCCCTTTCGGCGGCGGCCCGAGAGCATGCATCGGCGCTTCATTTGCGATGATGGAAATTATCCTGGTGCTGGCGACGATTGGTCAGAAGTTTCGGCTCCAGTTGGTTCATGATCATCCAGTCACGATCCTTCCGGCGATGTCTCTTAGACCGAAGGAAGGGATTAGGGTGATAGTGCGCGAGAGAAAACTATCGGGCAATGTTTAGCGGCGGGCTATTGCCCGCCGGTGTTTTCGTTCTCCCCGAAACAGCGGGCGGTAGCCCGCCTCTAAACAATAGCTTTCGTTAGCATCGCCCACTCTTCCAATGAAAGCGTCTCAGCCCGACGCAGAGGCGGAATTCCTGCCTCGCATAAAACTATGCTGGCGCCGCCTCGCCTCTTCAGTAATTCCTGAATATTATCCGCAGCGTCGCGTAAGTTATTCAGAATTGTCTTGCGCCGCTGAGCAAAGCCTGCGCTCACCACTTGCCACAACAATTTCTCATCTTTCACCTCAGCAGCGATCTGAGGCCGCACACGCAAACGCACCATGGTGCTCCAAACTTTGGGAACGGGTCGAAATGCCCTCGGCGGCACGTCAAACAGCTTTTCCGTTTCGCAATAGGCCTCAACCAGCACTGAAAGGAAACCACGCTCGCTCGAACCTGCTTCCGCCGTTATGCGATCGACCACTTCGCGTTGCAGCATTAGAATCATTTCGCTAATGCAGTTGCGTTGTTGGATAAGTCTCTGGAGGATCGCGGTGGCAATATTGTAAGGAAGATTCGCAACCACACGCGCCGTTTTAGCCGGCTGGATGGCTGTGCAGAAATCCGTGGTCAAAGCATCGCCTTCAACCAAATCCAAATTTGACGTCCCGGCAAATGTTTCGCGCAGCACTGGGACAAGCTCGCGATCGAACTCGATTGCCACAAGATGTCCGGCTTCCTGAATCAAGCGCGAAGTCAAAGTGCCTCGACCGGGTCCGATCTCGATAAGTGTTTCGTCAGAACCCGGCCGCACCGCTGCGATGATGCGATCCACGACACTGCGATCGACGAGAAAGTTCTGACCAAAACGACGCTTGGGTCCGGTCATGGATTCTTCATTGAACCGAGCCCTCCCTTACGGTCGGGCTACTGCCCCGCTCTCTTTGCCGGGTAGCCGGTGATTTCAAGGTCGCGTCCACGATGTTCGACCTCGACATTCTCCAATTGAAAAGCAACGGCGATCTTCTCGGCGCCGGCGCCGGCAACCGCTGACGGTGCATCCGCTCCACCGATAATCATCGGTGCAACGAAAAACGTAATCTTGTTCACCAGTCCGGCGTCGAGCAGGAGACCGGCCAGAGTCGCACCACCTTCGACCAGAACGCTCTGAACCGAACGTCGCCCGATTTCTTCAAAGACACTGGCAAGGTCTGTTGAACTGACGACGTCCACACCGCGTGATTGCAATCCGCGAATGGTCGATTGATCGGAACCTTCCTGGGTAAACACCAGTAGCGGCGCTTCATTAGTTGTTTGGACGAGCTGCGATTCAGGCGAAATTCGCAAGCACTGATCTATGACCACACGCACAAGTGGCCGCCTGCGCTTCTTGCCAGACCGATCCGTAAGCAGGGGATCATCCGCGCGCGCGGTGCCTCCACCGACCATGATTGCATCGTACTTATGCCTTAGCTCATGAACGCGTGCGCGCGCTTCTTCACCCGTAATCCAGCGCGAGTCACCGGTTCGTGTAGCGATCTTGCCATCAAGAGAAACAGCCAACTTAAGGTGCACGAATGGGCGTCCTGTCCGCATGACATGAATGTAAGCTTCGTTCAATTGCGCTGCTGCGTCAGCCATCACTCCGGCGCAAACCTCAATTCCGGCCGCTCGCAGGTGCGTGAAGCCGCGCCCCGAAACTTCTGGATTTGGATCTTCGATCGACGCCACGACTCGCTTGATTCCGGTTTCAATTAGCGCGTTGGTGCACGGCGGCGTGCGGCCATGATGCGCATGAGGCTCAAGCGAGATGTAAGCTGTTGCTCCTCGTGCTCGGGCGCCGGCTTTTTCCAGCGCCAACGTCTCTGCATGCTTCACTTCGTCATAAACATAGAAGCCTTCGCCGACGACGACGCGCTCGTGATTGACAACAACACAACCTACAAGCGGACCGGGACTTGCCAAACCGATGCCCCGCGCTGCCAGTTCGAGCGCGCGGTGCATCATGAGTTCATCGAAGTCTGTGGTCCGAAGTCTGGAGTCTGGAGTCAAGGTGATGGACTCAGGGTCTTATTTGCGGAATGTATTGCTACGCTGGACAGTAGCTTGCCACACCTTCAGGCGGGAGGTCGAGAGCTAGTCACGTTTCCGGGAAGTCTTCTCAGCCGGGCGGCTGAACTGGGCATAGGCGACCCGAAACAACTCTGACAAAGCTTTCGCAGTTTCCGGCGTTAACTGCCGATCGGCGCGCAAATGCGCCTCGATAATCTCGGGTGTTGATTCGTGTGGATAATAAACAACGGGTTTGGGGTTTGACGTGCCATGGCTATGATGCATCACTCTTTCGATTGGCATATCCAACCATGCCGCCAGCCGCGCGATGTTGTCGGCGTCAGGTTTGCCGGTTCCATTTTCGATTCGCGAAAGTGTGGATGCGGAGACGCCCGTTTCATCAGCCACATCCCGAAGGCTGAGGCCGCGCTCTTCACGGCGCCGGCGCACAGCGCCACCGAGCTCAGCAGTATTGATTCCGGTTTTCCTCGTCATACCAGGAAGCTTACCACTAGCGAGTTTTAGCTGCAAGACTTTGTTTTATCCTCGCAACAGGTAGCGCAAGTTGACAACTTGCGCCACTAGAAAAAAGAGGCGGGCAAGGCCCGCCTTTAAACAATGCATGGATTGTCGCGGGAAAAGCTTACGGCTGTTGCATTCGCGCGCGCATTGCGGCCATCGCGAGATCACGTGCGCGCGGGGTGACATCGATGGCCCTGGCAACTTGCGGGTCCTGCTTCGTTAAGACTTGCAACGCAGTCACAGTTCCGTATGCCGCGGTTGCCAGTTGAAAGCGCAACTGGCTTTCAATAAATGTACGATTGCGGTCGAGCTGTGGAACCAGGTTCTTCCAGGTTGGTTCCTTTGCAATGTAATCCTTGAACGCCGCGTATAGAGCGTCATTGATGGGAAGGTCATTAGCTTCGAGGTCGTGTCCAAATTCAATCGGACGATCGACTTTGTACTTGTCGAAGCCGGCGATGCGTCCGTTGGCGACTTCGCGCGCAAAGAAGAAAGCGGGTTGGCGCAACCGATCCTGGATTCCAGTAATCGTCGCAGGCTTGACCAATTCATCAGGCGTGATGCCGCCACCGCCATACACCGTTCTGCCGGTGTCGGTACGGCTCGCTGGTCCAGCAGGCCTGCCTTGATCGGTCTTACTGTCTCTGAGCGTACCGCCACGATAGATATAGTTGTAAAACCCGCCATCTGAGTAGTCGCGCTGAATTAAACGTCCGGAAGGCGTGTAGTACTTCGCCGAAGTCAACGTCAATCCGGCGCCGTATTCCAGCGGGATAATACTCTGCACAAGGCCCTTGCCAAAACTCGTCTGACCGACGATGAGCGCCCGATCGTGATCCTGCATCGCGCCCGCAACGATCTCGGATGCCGACGCCGTGTAATCGTTGACCAGAATCACCAGCGGCGTGCGATCGGGATCACCATTGGCGGATGTGTATGTGCGGTCGTTCATGCCATTACGGCCTTTTTGCGTAAGGATCGGCTGACCCGCAGGTAGAAAAGTTTCCGCGACATGAATTGCTTGATCGAGAAATCCTCCAGGATTGTTGCGTAGATCAAGCACGAGGGAGTTCATTCCGCGCGCATGCAGGATATCGAGAGCCTCTTGTAGGCCCTGTGCCGTGTCGTAATTGAACCCGCGCGTCATATCGATGTAGCCGACGCCCGAGCGAATCATGTAAAAATCGGGCACCGAAGGCTGCGGCACTGCGTCGCGGGTGATATCAACAACGTTGCTTTTTCCGGTTGCGGCGTGCGTTATGGTGATCTTCACCTCGCTACCGCGTGGTCCGCGAATCTTGTCGCGCACTTCCGCCGATAGCTTGCCATGCATCGACACACCATCCACAGCGTCGATCCGATCCCCGAAACGCAGCCCGGCGCGATAGGCCGGCGCATTCTTGAAGGTCCCCGAAACATAGGTCTCGACCTGATCACCGGTGACGTAGTTTTGGATCGACGCGCCGATGCCGAAATACTCGCTGCGCTGATCTGTCTTCATCTCGTCGAACTCTTCTTTGTCGAAATAGTTCGAGTGCGGATCGAGCGTTCGCAGCATGCCGATGATCGAAGACTTGTAGACGTTATTGAAGTCGAGCTTATTGCCGTCGATGTAATGTTGCTGGATAACGCTCAAAGCTTCGCTGAAATCCTGCGAAACCGCGGTTGTCGCATTGCTTGGCGCCCGACTGCGCGGACGGCGACCCGGCGCAGAAGGCGGCAGATCCGACTTATTTGTCGTTCGCGTTCCTGCTGATGTGTTCGATTGATCGCGTTTCTGTTGCGCCAGGACAAAAACCGGCAAGGAAAGAGCAAGAATAATCAGCGCGACAAGCGCCAGAGAGAATCTATTCTTCACTGAGAACCTCATAAAAAGTTTGCGTTTGAAAACCCGAAAGGGACAAAGAGCGAAAATCGGGGAGAAGTTACCGCCGCGCCAACACCGAGCCAATCTTAACGGATGCGCGCGGCGTGAGCAAGGTTGCGCCACCGTATCTTCGCGCCGCGATCAAATACGCGTCAAACCGCATGCATCATTGCCGTCCGCATCGCGGCAGCGGATTGCCAGCGGTCCTTTGGCTCCTTCGCCAGCGCGCGTTCAATCACTTCCGCGACCCGATCCGGGACCTCGGGCGCACGACGGCGCAGGGGAACAATCGGGCTTTCAAAAATGGCCTTGACCGTTCCCGCCATTCCCTGTTCGGGATCGACGTCAAGCGCGGTATCGCCGGCCAGTAAGCTGTACGCAGTCATGCCGATCGCGTAGATGTCCGACGTGGGACGCACGTTGCGAAAGTCCTTGATCTGCTCGGGCGGCATGTACGCGAATGTCCCGGCCATGTCACCGGCCATAGTGATGCCGCTCATCCCTGACTGGGTGAAGCTCTTCGCCAAACCAAAGTCCGTCAGTTTAGCTGTCAGATTTGGCGCCGCCCCCGCGATCAGAATGTTCGATTCTTTGATATCGCGATGGATGTAGCCCTTTGAATGGGCATAGGCCAGCGCGTCAAGGGCTTGGGCAATGATTTCAATCGCCTGCTGATAGGGCAATCGCCCGCCTTGCGCATCGGCAAGCCGTGCCGCGTCGGATCCTTCGACGTACTCTGTCACCAGAAAGACTGCGCCATTGTTAATTCCACTTTGGAGAAAACGCACGATGTTCGGATGATCCAGTGCCGCGGCAACTTCGATTTCGCGCATAAAGCGTCGCAGAGCCTGCTGCGTTACGGCAACTTCCGGCAGCAGGGTTTTGATTGCCACTGCGCGTCCGGTCTTCTCGTCGCGCGCTAACATTACACAGCCCATGCCCCCGCGACCAAGCATCTTGATCATCTGGTAACCGGGAACAGGCTGTGGCCGCCGTTTTAGTTCTTCGCGGCATTCTTCGCAAACAAACGTCATCGCTTCGTTGGCGGCAGAGGCCTCTGTAGTATCGCGGCGACCACAGTTGGCGCATTCGATAAAAACCAACGACGGCTGGCTGATGGTCGGAGCTTCCGAACCATTAACGCTGGTTGGCTGCTCGGCCTGCACGTCTACTTCCAGTACGGTCTGGCCGCCCTGAATGCGATCACCGCTGCGGAGGTGTGCTTCGGGCACTTTCTGACCGTTCACGAACGTGCCGTTTGTCGAACCCAGGTCACGCAGAAAGCATCGCGGCGGGGCGATCTCCAACAGACAGTGATGCCGAGAAAAGAATTTGTCTTCCGGAAGATAAAGGTGGGCACTTTCGCTTCGGCCAATCAGAAAGGTGTCATGCTGATCGAAGGTAAACTCTCGTCCAGTGTAAGGGCCGGCTAGAACTCGTAAGGTAACACGCATCGGGACGAGTTTACTTGCTGATTTCCAAATCGTCGAAAGCTACTTCGCCGGCATCGCTGGTATAGACGCCGACTCGCCCGCGCAAGTAGCCTTCAGTGTCGGTGATCGAGGTAATGAACTGACCATTGATATAAAAGTCGATTTTGCGATCCCGAATTCTTACTTCGATCTGATTAGGACTGGTTCCCGTGCGAATGGCGCTTGATGACGTCCAATCGGCGAGTTTAGTTTCGGCTCCCGCCTTATGCACTACGATCTTGTATTTTGGATCGTCGCCGCTGTAAATCAGGAAGGCATAGTCTTCGAGCTTTCCTTCTTTCTTTTCGCCGTGCACAACCAGCCCATAGCCGGCGTTGGGAGAATTGCCATCAACACTCCGCAGACCTATGCGCACCGTAGCATTCTCGTCGTTGTAGTCCTTCCTGTCCGGCGCATACATCACGATATAGCCGCCCTTGGTTGCGTGCATGTGGTACTCGTCGTCCTGGTACCAGATGTTGCCGTACTGCGATGGCCCAGTGCCCCAGCTCTGCGTCGAAAAGTCGTCCGTAAAAGAAGCTAAGGTTGAGCGCGTGTTAGCGTTCTCGTTCGTATTTTCGTTCGTGCCAGCAGTATTCGTGTTTTGGTTTGCGTTTCGGTTTGCCAGACGCGAGTTGTTCGTGTTGCGATTGTTGCTGTTTTGGTTGGTAATGCTGGCGATGGCGAAGATCAAAATGACCACGCCGATGCCCATGAACACGAGGACTGCGGCAATTCCCAGTAACCAGGGCCAGACGCTGCGTTTCTGCGGCGCCGGCGGCGGCATCGGCGACCATGCGGGTGGTGTCGGCGGCGGAGGTGCCGGTTGCTGCTGTCCGGGGCTATAAGCGATTGTCGGCTGCGGAGTTGTCTCGCGCGCTTGCGGATACTGTACCGTGGCGCTGGGATCGAAGGAAGATGGCGCGCTGGTGCTCACCAGCGGCGAGCCATCGTCGAGACAAAAGCTCAACGCGTCATCAGTATAAGTGCGATTGCATTGGGGACAGCGCTTCATGTCTAAACCTCGTTTCTTGATTGATACCGAAACCGCTCGGCCTGGCCAGCAGGTGATCGCGCTTCACCTTAGCTGATCATGCGAACAAAAAAGTGCGGCAAGTCTATACGAGAAGCGGAACGTCACTCAAGTCTAGTCCGGACAATAAAGACCGGCAACAACGTGCGACCACATCTACCACAGAATTTTGTGCCGGAAGGATAGCTCGCATTGCACGGCGCGCAAAGAACTTCTACCGGTTGAGGCTTTTTCCACGAAATCTCGGCGCCGCCAAGAGATGCACCGCAGCGTCCGCAGAATTTTGTCCTGGCCGGTTGTTCCATTCCACAGCGTGGGCAGCGAATTTTGTTAGCAGGGACCGGTTGGTTGAAGCTTGGGTATGAAGCCGGCGCCGGCGGCGGGCCCTTTTGGTGGACCGTCCCGCCGGCCGTAACTTCCTGAAAAGTCATGTTGCCGCAACGCCCGCAGAATTTTGCTCCTGCGGCGAAGCGCGAGCCGCATTTTGTGCAAGCCACAACGCCGGGGGTGCTGATTGTCGCTCCCGCCACACTGCCCAGACTGCCGCCTCGAGATGGCGAAAGCCCGCTCGATGGGGCTGACTTGAACTGCGCTTGAATGATCTGTTCCTCGGCATCAGCGCGAATCTCAATCACCCGCTCGTCGTCTTCATCTCCAGCGTGCGCCACTCGCAACACGTGCTTGCCGGGCGGAATCGATTTCAGAATGACTCGTCCCGAGCGGCCGATGCTGCCGTGACGTTCGTCGTCGACGTAAACTTCAGCGCCGGTCGGCGCCATGATCACCAGACGCGATTCGCCTTCTTCCTCGCCGGCTGAAGCATCGCCTGACGCCTCGTCGAATTCATTGAACCAGGCGGCAACAGTCGCCGGCCGCTTGTCGGGCTCTTTCTGCAAGGCGTGCATAACTGATTGTTCGACCGGCGCGGGTATCTCGGAGCGCAAACTGCTGAGTGGCGGAGTTTCCTGCGTCAGCTTCTGCGCAAAGATTTGCATGATGTCGCCGGTGAATGGTGGCCGGCCGCCGAGCATGTGATAAGCAATGGCGCCCAGCGCGTAAACATCTGCGCGGGCATCGAGTGGTGTGCCGGCTTGCATCTGTTCGGGCGCCATATATTCTGGCGTGCCAAGGATCCCGCGCGATGCCGGTCCGCTTCCGGAAGTTAAACCAGACAAACTCTGCGAGATGATCTTCGCCAGACCGAAGTCGCCGACCTTTACAATGTCATTGCCGGCGATTGCGCCGTCCTTTTTCTTTCTCTGCACGATGAAGACGTTCGCGGGCTTCAAGTCGCGATGCAAAATGCCTTCGTCGTGCGCAGCTTCGACGCCGGCACTAATCTGTCGCAGTAGAGCGAGGGCACGTTGGACAGTGATTGTGCCTTCGCGCCGCAGTAGTTGATAAAGGGATTCGCCCTCGACGTATTCCATGACCAGGAAAAACACGCCTTCATCGCTCTTACCAAAATCGGTGACGTCAATAACGTTCGGATGCTGAACCGAGGCTGCGGTGCGAGCTTCGCGTTCAAAGCGCGCGATGGCTTCGCCTTCCTGCAGGTCTTCGTCAGAGAGAACGTCGGGACGAATCGTTTTTACCGCCACGCGCCTTGTGATCAGATTTTCATCGCGCGCGAGATACACCTGGCCCATCGCGCCACGCCCCAGCCGTTTCTGAAGCCGATAGCGTCCATTCAAGAGCGTGGTGCCGGGCAGCGTGGCCTTGGTCTTAGTCTGATCGTCAGGACACACGACGGCATCGTCTTCAAAGCATCGTTCGCAGCGTGGACATTCGTGCATGGCGATTCGAAACTGGGCGCCTGAAGGGCAAGAATAAGGTGTTGCAGCGAGGCGGTCAATTGAATCAAGCAGGAAAAACGGGACGATCAAGGGATGATTTCGGCAGCTCTTAACCCGGAAAGACGTCGGAAATAAATGTTTTGACTTGGTGGGCCAACTGTCCCATAATTGCGTTCCCTTGCCTGGTACGGACGAGGTCGAGTCAGTCAGACGGCTCGGTAAATGCGGGCGCGACGCCCGCGTTTGTGTCTAGAGAGATCGATGCAAACCGCTCGCGGTAACGAGCGGAAGAAGCGGGCAGGATACCCATACCCGCGAACCGCCGACAGGATCTCGGCGCTCCCACGGAACGCAAGTCAACGGCTTGCGCTAAATGGAGGTCTCGATGCGTTCGATTTGGAAAGGCCACATACGTTTCCTGCTGGTTGCGATTCCGGTCCGCGTCTACAACGCCATCGAAGCGTCTGAACGAATTCAGTTCAATCAATTGCACCGTGACGATTTTGGTCCGATTGGCTACGACAAGCGCTGCAAGAAATGCGGCCAGGTAGTGACCAATGACGAGATTACCAAAGGCTATCAGTACGAATCTGATCGTTATGCGATCGTCGAGCCGGAAGAGATCGCTAAGGTCAAGATCAAAACCACCAGGGCCGTGGACATCGTCGGCTTTGTAGATGCCTCCGAAATTCCGACAACGTTTTACGACGCCCCATATTACCTCGGCCCGGATGGACCGGTCGCCGAAAAGCCTTACGCTCTACTGCGACAGGTCTTAAAAGACACCGGCAAAGTCGGGCTGGCCAAAGTGGTACTACGCGATCGCGAAGATTTGGTCGCGGTCTTTCCCCACGAGAATGGAATCGTTTTGCAGAAGCTTCGCTACCCCGCAGAGATTCGCAGTATCAAGGATGTGCCGGAACTAGAAGGTGCGCAAAAGCTCGACAAAAAGGAATTGAATCTGGCGACAAGCCTGGTCGAGCAGATGATTACTTCTTTCTCCGACATCGACACGGTCGATCACTATCACGAAGCCTTGCACAAACTGATCGATTCGAAGATCAAGGGCAAGAAGGTTACGGAATTTGAAAAGGTCGAAGAGATTCCACGCCTGGATATCATGACTGCTCTGAAAAAGAGCCTCCAGGCTTCATCGCGCAAGCCGATGGTCAAGGCGGCCCCGTCAGCGAAGAAGAAGGCTGCGCTTACACTGGTTAAATCGAAACCAGTCGGCCGTAAACGCAAAGTTGGATGAGGTTTTCTCCCTCTCCCATTGGGAGAGGGCCGGGGAGAGGGCAGTAAGAGCGTCAAAAAACCGTTCAATGGTCTATCGTTGCAAGGCGTCCTGCCGATTAAACCCTTTAGGACAGATCACAGAGAAACTGTCCATCCCTCCCCCGTTACACTCGAGATGAAGTAATGGGCATACGCACTTAGGCCCCTCTCCCGAACCCTCTTCCAAGGGCAATCATATAGTTGACTCACCAAGATCTAATCTCGATAACGCCGAAGGCGTTCGCAACTTCAGCCCAGGGTTGCGCGCGTCAGCGCGCTACCCTGGGAAATGGCACAACCGACCTCGTT
>Ga0137378_10003581_pt1 | contig 13410 bp, 10 predicted proteins | sample SagtaG_21_FD_104813 | JGI IMG/M metagenome (GOLD analysis project Ga0137378, IMG submission 104813) | Vadose zone soil microbial communities from Sagehorn Ranch, Mendocino, California, USA - Sage2_L_60_16 metaG | ecosystem: Environmental > Terrestrial > Soil > Vadose zone | place: USA... | reverse complement strand
TTCGCTTGCAGCCAACTCGGATATAATGCCTGCTCTTTCTGCGCAGCGCCCAGAAACCACTACCTGGCCGTTCGAACTCGATGACTTGCCGGAGCCAGAGACATTTACAGAGCCCCTGATAACTACTACCGGACAATTCAAAGGCGTTTCGGGAATTCTGCCTGCTCTCCTTACGGAATCTCCTGTCACCAGCACCGGGCAGTTCAAGGTCATTTCAGGCATTCTGCCTACCGTATTCGAAGAGCAGTCGGAGGCGAGTACGGGATGGCAGCAGATAAGAAATACCTCCGCTTTACCAGGGGACATGGCTACACAGCAGCCTGGAGCAACTACCGGACAGTTGGGAGCGGCTTCGGCTAAACTCCCCATCTTTGTTGCTACCCCATCGCTCGCGGCCTCCTTGCAGGCCGCGATGACCCCCGGTACTACCGGGCGCATGGTGGTGATCCCTGGCTCGAAGAAGCGCAAAAAGGCGGAGACGGAGACTACTCCTTCTGGGGAGCGAATGAACCCACGACTGCGCCAGGGTGTAACACTGGCTGCTGCCCTTCTGGTCGTGGTGATCACCTCGCTGCTTACGCTCGGTCATTTGGCCAGCGGGCAGTATCCATTTCCCATATTTCGCAGCTTCGATAGCTGGTTTCAATCTAACTCGGCAGACCAGCAGCTCGCAGCACACTTAAATGCTGGGCAGGTCAAAGCGCGCACCTTGCCGCCCATGCGGCTGCCGCAGAGTCCGTATGTAGGCATCGCCCAGCAGGATGCTATCGCTGCCGGTATCCCCGCGGATTATTTTGTGCGGCAGATTAACCAGGAAAGTGGCTTCAATCCCAATGCGGTTTCACCGGCAGGTGCCGAAGGTATCGCCCAGTTTATGCCCGGTACAGCTGCCGGACTGGGTATCAATCCCTGGGACCCCGTTCAAGCCTTGCGCGCTGCTGCTCGCCTCATGGCGAGCTATGCCCATCGCTATGGCGGCGATTACGCCATGTCCCTGGCTGCTTACAATGCTGGCACCGGCGCTGTCCAGCACGCCACCTATGTCTGTGGTTCATCATGGATGAATTGCCTGCCCTCTGAGACGCGCAACTATATCTATATCATCATGGGGATTTAACCGTACCTGGCGCGGGTCACTGGCCGAAAAACTGCACCGTGGCCCGCATGCCCTCTTCTAGAGACACCTGCGCTTTCCAACCAAGTAATCGCTCGGCCTTGCCGCAGTCGAAGTAGCTCAGGTAGATATCGCCTGGGCGCTTGGGCGCGCACACGATCTCCACCTCGTAGCCAATGATCTTCGTCAGTGCTCGATAGATTTCATTGACCGAAGTCCCCTTTCCGGTGGCTATGCAAAAGGTATCGTTATCGCCATGATCGAGTGCCAGCAGGTTTGCATGAGCTACATCCCCCGCGTAGACATAATCTTTCTGCTGCTCGCCATCCCAGTCGATACGCACAGGTTGATGTGTGAGAATGCGCTTGGCGAAGATGGCTATTACTCCTGCTTCGCCATTGGGGTCCTGGCGCGGGCCATAGACATTCCCATAGCGCAGCGCAGTATAGCGCAGGCCACTGGCCTCGTACCAGTAGCGCAGGTAGTACTCTGCCACCAGCTTCGTAATGCCATAGGGTGACTCGGGTCGTTGTGGCGTCTCCTCGTTCACAGGTATTTGATCTGGCGTGCCATATGTCGCGCCGGATGAGGCAAAAATAATCTTCTTTGTGCCGCTGCGCGTGCAGTTGGTCAGGACGTTGAGCAGGCCGATCACGTTGACGCGTGCATCGAGCAGCGGGTCCTGGGTCGAGATAGCGACGCTCGCCTGCGCAGCATGGTGATTGACGATTTCCGGCCGTACCTCGTCGAAAATATGCTCTAGCCTGGCTTTATCTGTAATGTCTGCCTGGTAGAAGTGCGCTTTGGGATTGATATTGGCCTCGCGGCCGCCTCCATGCTCCCATAGATTGTCCACAATAACGACCTCATGCCCTGCTGCCAGGTAATGGTCGACAATGTGTGAGCCGATGAACCCTGCACCACCAGTAACTAAAATTCTCATGAAAACAGATACCCTTCCTTATGATACGCTTACTGCCTCTTTACATTATGCTGGGAGGTACCGATGTCTATACCCGTACGGGCTCTACCCTCCCAGGTAGATCAGCATGGCCATGGCATCGAGCCGCATCACGTTCTCCTGGGAACCCTGGACCTTGATTGCACCCTGCATATAGTTCGAGGCCGGGTTTGCGTCACCCCCAAAAATATCCGCCAGGTCTTCGCTGCTGCCCCTGACAATCAGGTCGGCCGCTCCCTGCGTACCATCGCTCACCGTCGCCTTCCCGTCCTTGATCGTCATAGTAAAACCGGCGGCAATATCGGTTGCCTCGAAATAAATGACGCAGTTCCAGTTGCGCAAGGAACGCAGCACGCGCTCGCTTTTGGCTGAGCGCGCGATATAGTCATCGATAGCCTCTCGCAGTTCTTCTCGTGTTGCCATCAGTAATCACTCCTGTCCCGCGGGTACATGTAGGGCCGCCCTTTGCGGGCGTCCTGCAAGCTTCTGGTTGACCCCGAGCGCCGCCAGGACTTCCGCTGCCGCTCTTTGGCCCGACTGTACTGCGCCGTCCATGTAGCCGTTCCACGCCGTCGCCGTCTCGGTTCCCGCCCAGTGCAGGAGGCCGATAGGGGTCCGCAGAGCCTCTCCGTAGTTCGTCCAGACGCCGGGCGGCATATAGCCCCCGTAGCACCCGCGCGAGTACTCCTCTTCGGCCCAGTTGTGCTCGACGTACTCGAATGGTCTGCTCGCCTTCTCGCCAAAGTAGCCTGCAAGGCATTGGAGCACGGCAGCCTGGCGCTCTTCTGCACTCCTGCGGCCCCACCGTCGTCCCTCTTCTCCCTCGATGAAAGCCAGCAATATGCCAGGCGAACCGCTCTCCGGCGAGTTATCGAAGCTAATACGTACCAGTCCCTTGTCGCTGGTCACCTGGCCTGACAGCCCTTCTTCGCGCCAGAAAGGAGTTTCATATATGCAGTGCACCTTGATGACAGTGCCCATGGGCATGCGCTGCGTCAACTGGTCGCGCGACGCGGGCAGTATAGGCCGGTAGCGTATACGCCCGGCCAGCGTGGGTGGAATGGCAACGATGGCTCTCTGTGCCTTCACAATGAGTGCATCACTCTCGACCCGCACGCCTGCATCATCCTGGCTGATAGTATGCACGGGCGCGTTCAGTATCACACGCTCCCCAAGGGCTTCGGCAGCCTTTATAGAGATCTGTTGCGCTCCTCCATGAAAGCGGCTCTCCTGCGCACCACCAGTCACGCCGATCAACTGGTTAAGACTCCCGGCTGAATGAATATAAAAGAGAACATGCAACAGGGAGATGTCGCGTGGCTCAGCAGAAAAGACGGCCTGGATGGCAAGCGCCAGCAGCTTGCGTACCCCTGTGGATGCAACGTTGTTTTCCATCCAGGTAGCCACGGTGTGGGTATCCCACTCCTCGGCTTTTGCTGCCTCCCATGGAGCATTCAGTGGCACCTCGTTGGCCATGAGGTTGAGTTGAAGCATGATCTCAACCGTCTCCATTGCCACTAGAGGATCACCTATGGGAATGGGGCCGGAGTAGATCGTTGGTTGCCCAGCCTGGTATTGCATGTTGTTGCCGGTATCATACGTGCGAAATGTGGTAACGCCAACTGACTCCACCAGTGCCGCAAGACGGTGCTGCGTCGGTCCAATCCACTGCGCGCCCAGGTCCAGCGGGATGCCGTTGCTAGCTGGCTTCGTGTACATCCGTCCCCCCACTCGATTGCGCGCTTCAAGAACGACTACATCCACACCAGCCGCTGCAAGTGCCCGGGCGGCTGCCAGCCCAGCGAGACCAGCCCCGATAACCGCAACGTCAGCCAGGCGCTCGCTCTCACTGGATAGATCCATTGAAGCGTTGTTCATACGCTTTGGGAATTCCTCCGGCTCAGTAATTGTACCTGTCACATCCTACCACCAAACTAAACATGACGGCAAAAGATACCATCCCGGATGTTGTGTTCCGATAGGGAGGAAACAAGGAGGCAGAGAGGAGAGACAGATTGGGAGCGTTTTTAGCAGGAACGCTCGAAACCTCTCTGATTGATAATAAGCTATTTACTCTGTAATAGCAAATACCGGTTACACAATTCACGAAAAAACCCCAATATTCGGTATGGCATCCTATCTCAGATCCTAGACTATGGGGATGATATTAAAGATGAACAGAAAATACATAACAAGAAATTAGATATAGCATTTGTGAGAGATAGCGTATCTAAAAGAGGGAAGGAATACGTGTCTAATCATGTTATACTCTGAAATGAAAGGAGGAGCGGTATTGCTCCTGCTGTAATGGGGCAGTTTATACCGCGAAGCAGAGTGGATACAACGTCACAATGGGATAACGATGCGCGCCTGGTGCAGGTTCCCGGTGGGGCCCTTACGCTAGAGGGCAGCCTGAGCGTGCCAGAACCCGCTCGTGGCTTTGTGCTATGTGCGTACGCGAGCCAGAACGACCAGCACAATGTTCGCAAAGGGTATGTCACAATCGCCAGGGTGCTGCGCGAAGCAGGGTTCGCGATCTTGCTTGTTGATTTACTTACCCCAGACGAAAAAGCGCTGGACAAGGAGACAGGCTTCTTCCGCTCCAACGCCAGCATCTTCTCGCAGCGTATCCTTGGCGTCACAAACTGGCTCATACAAAACTATGAGACGCAGGCCCAGGACTATAAAATCGGTTACTTTGCCGCGGGAGCAGGTGCCGGGGGAGCATTGATTGCTGCTGCTGAACGTCCTGATGCTGTAAATGCAATCGTCTCTTGCGGTGGGCGACCCGAGCTGGCCGAACCCTACCTGCCCAGCATAGTCGCTCCCACACTCTTTATCGTCGGTGAGAACGACACCCTGGCGGTGAACGTACATCGAACAGCATTGCTGCGACTTCGCGTTGATAAGCAATTAGAGTCTATTACGGGAGCAACTGACCTCTTTGGGGAAGAAGGCACATTAGCAGAGGTCACACGCTTGACGCGGCAGTGGTTCGAACGCTACCTGGTATCCAAAGCCTAAGTTGACAACTCGTTGATATAGGGCTTCAGTCGCTGCTTTTTTAAGTTCTCGCGTAAAATCCACTGTATGTCTTTATCGGCTGACACGCTCAATTGCACGAGCAGCGCGAGCCCCGCTTCGGGTGTCGCGGCAATAGCAACGCTCAAGGTATAGCCGAGCGCTTTACGCAACACGCCTATGGGCTCCTCGCGCCTGCGTTCATGTGGCAGGCGAGCCAGCCACTCGACGGCCCGCGCCTGGATGAACAGCGCATCATCGCCGCGAGCTTTGCTTTTGAGCAGGGGTGGTTCGGCAATGGCGGCAGCGGATGCTCGGATCACGAGCGGATCATCATCCAACAGCCAGTTTGTGAGTACCTGGTAGGTGCGCTGCCAATCGGTAGCCAGCATGCGCTGCAAAGCCGCTGCCACCATCTCGCGTACTCGCCAGCGTGGGTGCGCTGCCGCCATATGTAGTTTCGTAACTTCGTCGTTCCACCAGTCCGGCCGCGCCACGGCTACCTGCCCATAGGTCAGTGCCGCGGTCGATGGCAGGATCTCGCGTGGATCATTCGCTGGTGCCTCGACCAGCGATAGCGTGGCCCAGCCATCCAGCAGCGCCTCGAGCCGTTCGACCGGCGGCATATCAGGTTGAGTGACCAGCCGACCGATAACATCGGCGAATGCGCCGGCCAGCGCTATATTCATGCGCGGTCCAGGTAGAGCACTATGCGCGGTCAAGTAGCCTTCCAGCGCTTCTGTGCTGTTCGCTGTAGGAGCGGTTGTTGTTGCTCTGCTAATCAATTGCTGTAGCTCACTGCGATATGGATCTTGCCTGGGTGATGGCATGTATTATGCTTTCCTCTGCTCGGTGTGGCGATGCCGCTAGCGGAGAGATGCTATTGCTCCCCGTCCGTGATCCGTTCTATCTGCGCGCCCAGGCTGCGAAGTTTCACATCCAGGTCTTCATAGCCTCGCTCGATATGCTCAATGCCGTGGACCTCCGAGAAACCCTGCGCGCAGAGGGCCGCCAGGATATAGGAACAGCCGGCGCGAATATCGGGAATATCCAATCGTGTGCCTATAAGCGGTGCCGGCCCGCGTACAACAATGCTATGCACAAACTGCTTTTCCCGGAAGCGACAAGGGACCTCGCCCAGGCACTTGCTGTACAGTTCAATGTAGGCGCCCATGCGTTCGAGGGTAGCAGTATAGCCAAAGCGATCTTCAAAGAGCGTCTCGTGTACGACCGACATACCGTCTGCCTGCGTGAGCAGGATGGTGAATGGCTGTTGCCAGTCCGTCATAAATCCAGGATGCACATCGGTTTCCAATGCGATAGGCGGGGGAGGTGCAGCATCACTGATAAAGCGAATGCCCTCGTCATCCACCTCAAAACGTAGGTGCATCTTAGAAAGGGTATTCAAGAACGTAAGCAGGGTATCTTGTTGAGCGCCTCGCAGGTAAACATCACCCTTTGTCAGGTATGCCGCGGTTGCCAACGATACGGCTTCGTTGCGGTCGCTGAGCAATGTATGGCTCGCTCCGTGCAGCCGCTCGACCCCCTCGACGACGATACGCCGGTCAACTTTCATTTCAATGATTGCGCCCATCTTCTGTAGAAGTTTGATCAGGTCGATAATTTCTGGTTCCAGGGCGGCATTCTGGATGATGGTCACACCTTTTACCAGTGAAGCCGTAATGAGGAAGTTTTCAGTAGTCATGACGCTGGGAAACGGCAGGTTGATGGTTGCGCCGTGCAGACCATGAGGAGCACTGCAATAGTAGCGTCCATCCCGTTCAGTAATTTCGGCCCCCATCTCCCGCAGCCCGTTAAGATGAAAATCAATAGGGCGCCGGCCTATGCGGTCTCCGCCAGGCATGGGAATTTCGGCTTCGCCACAGCGATGGATCAGTGGACCAATAGTCAGCACCGCCATGCGATTAAGACCGCCTATCTCGCTTGATATAGCGGCCTTGTTGATACGAGGAGTACGGATAGAAAGGGTGTGGTCTTGTATGTCTATTTCAGAACCCAGGTCGCGGCAGAGTTCGATAGCCAGGTCAAGGTCGCCAAGGAGTGGTACATTGCGTAGAATACAGGGTTCAACTGTGAGTAACGAGGCCATGACCATTTTTGTCACGGCGTTTTTCGCTCCACTCAATCGGACTTCACCGTACAGTGGGGCACCGCCTTCAATCAAGTAATGGGGAGCGTGTGCACGCATAGCTCGACAGTCTCCTACGAATTTCCAGGGGCTTCCCATAACCAGCGCAGCGCTTTGAGGCGAGACGGCGGTGGGGCAGCATGTCGCTTAACGCGATGCTTTGCTCGGTCTACGCGCCGGATAGAAGGTATACCAGGTGGTCCATCAGCCATCCCTTGTTCAATAGCATCCAGCAGATCAAGGAACTGGTTGACACTTTGTGCCACACCTTCAACCATTAGATACCCAGATGGCTTCACCGCGTCACCTACTAGATACAGCCCCTCGATAGAGGTGTCGGGGGCAACATCCGCGCCCTGCGCAACCCGGTTGACAGGCCACTCGCCGCGATAGGCACTCATGGTGAGGACGCGGCAGTGCTTCTCAAAAGCCTCTCCAAACAACATGCGCAGGTCGGTCAGGGCAAGCTGCTTCTCCTCCTCCACATTGTTACTCTGCATGACCTGGTGACTGATGAGCAGGTGTTTACCGGCCGGTGCCAGGCGAGGATCACAATTGGTCGGCTGCACCATACCCGCGATGCGCCTGGTATTCAAGCAGTACATAATGCCCTTATGTGGTATTAATGAAACATCGCTCAGGATATGCACCTTGAGGCCGATTGCTTCCTGCCGGCCCTGGTGCTCGCTCTGCCCTTTCAACACCTCGGCCTGCTTCACGTGCTGATTGCGCAGCAGCGCATACGTTGCTCTTGGGCCGATATCACTGACAACGAGCGGCGCATAGAGCACCGCTTCTTCCCCGTTGGCCTTATTGCACATACGTACCCCGGTTATGTGACCATCCTCTTGCAAAATCTGCATGACATCATGGCGCAGGCGCAGGTCTGCTCCCTGCTCAAGGATGCGCCGTTCTAATTCGCCTGACAATGCTCCACATCCACCTTCGACTATGCCCGGTGCGCCGTAGCTGAACATATTTTTGGTCGTTTCGATGGCTTCTGCTATGCTGACCTGGTCAAGTTCAAGGCTAAGAGCGAAGCGAGAGATGCGCTCGAAGAACGCCATTAACTGTGGATTTTTTTCCACGTCGATGTGACGTTCCAACCAGGCACTGAACGACAGGTCGCGTTCGTCTGCAGGGAGGTGTCGCAAGAACATCAGGTAGCCGAGGCGAGTAAACCAGAAGAACTGGCGCGGCCCAAAAACCTTGAAAAGGCCTAGCAGCCCCCGCGAGCGAATCTGTTTACCATTGACGTGAAATGACCCAAATACATCGGCATCAAAAAAACGGTACGGTACCTGCAAACGCCCTAGCATACCTGCCAGCACACCGCTGCTGCCGAAGGGAATCATGTGCACGGCCCCGGTACTGACCTGTGCGCCTTGAAAGGTTTTAGCAGTAAAGCGTCCGCCACAATGGGGCAATCGCTCAAGCACAGCTACCCGCTTCCCGCGCGAGAGGAGTTGTGCTGCGCTGAGCAACCCTCCCAGACCTGCTCCAATGATAATGGCGTCGAATGTGTTTGCTACCGTTTTTCCTCCCCGATCAAGCCGCGCAAGAGGCTATTGCACTCAGCCAGTGTATTGAGAACGCCCTGGTAGACCTGAAGGACTTTATCTACCTCAACGGCCCGGCGAGCGAGTTCCATTGCGTTTCCGATGTCGCGAGGGTTGCTAATGGTGTCCTGTAACAGCCGCTGCAGGTCATCCCAACTCTGCTCGCCCCGGCTCCGGGCAACCCCTGCGATAGTGCTGTCCATCCGTTCAGCCAACCGGCGCATGGCTGTACGGAGCTGGTTGGTCGTCTGCGCTATTTCGGTCTCGTGGGTGCTCACGGCCTGTCGCGCGGCGTCCAGTTGCTGCTGGAGCGATGTAATTTCTCTCTCCAGGGATGCGGATACTGCCAGCAAGGAAGCTATATCTGGCAGGGAAGGCTGGGCTAGACTGGCAAAGCTGTTGACAGTTACCCCCGTCTTGGGTATGGATGCTGGAGGTGGTGGAGGCGGGACCTCCGGCGCTTGCTCTGATTCCACAGGTGTGACCTCTGGTGGCACGGGAGGCTCCTCTGTAGTCGAGGAACTGGCGGCTGGCTGGCTCCCAAACTCCATGGTACGCGTCTCCAGCGGATCATTCCCAACAAGTGTAGCGTCCTCATCCGCTTGAATTGCTTCGCCTGCAAGAGCATCAGGCGGTATGATAACCGTTTCGCCTTCTTCTATGCCCGGTTCGACCGGCGCAGCTGCCCGGAAAGTAAGCTCCTGGTCGCCGATAAGGATTATATCTCCATCGTGCAGTGCCTGGTCGCTCATCTTTGGCATTTCCTGGCTGTTCACAAATGTGCCATTGGCACTGCCTTCGTCGCGTATCATATAGCCCCGGTTCTCATAACGGATAGTGGCATGGGTACGCGAAACGAGCTTGTCCTCCGGGAAACAGATAGCGCTTTCTGGCACACGACCAATAGTCATTACTTTCTTGTCAAGCGGGTATTCTTGCGAGGAGCTGTTCTGGGATGTGCGTACGACAAAGCGGGCAGGATTCTCAATGGTGTCCGCTGTTGGCTGCGCGTCGCCCACGTCGACGCGCAGAGTGGGCAGTTCCTCTGGCGTATTTGCTGCAATCGTTTTGTCGTCGCTATCAGACCAACCACCAGGTGCGGGTGCTGGTGTGGTGGCCATATCCATTGGTGTGCCCCAGTTATCTGGGCCGGGAATCGTGGCATCACCCTCTATCATAGGCTCCTGCTGGGATGAAGAGGCCGTTGGAAACAGGCGGCCGCCACAATTCAAGCAGAAATTATCTCCCGGCCGGGTATCAGCGCCGCAACTGGGGCACTTGTTCATCGGAAGGCTCCTCTCTATGATTTCTCCTCACCAATGAGGCTGCGCAGCAAACTGTTGCACTCGGCCAGCGTGTTGAGAACAACCTGGTGAATCTGGAAGACCTTATTCAACTCACGGGCTTTGCGGGCCAGTTTTGTGACATATTCAATATCGCGCGGATTGTTCATTACGTCTTCCATCAGTTGCATCAGGCTGGCCCAGTCGCCTTCGTCGCGACTCCTTGCTACGCTGGCAATCGTGCTATCCATGCGCTCTGACACCCGGCGAACGCCAGTACGGAGCTGGTTAGCTGTCTGGGCAATATCGGTTTCGTGATTGCGTATAGCTTCTTGTGTGGTGTTCAGTTGCTCTTGCAACAATGATACCTGTCCGTCCAGCGTGGTCAATGCAGCCATTAACTGTGCTATGTCGGGAACTGTTGGTGGAACCAGGCCTGTCAGGCGGTTAAATGTTATCCCCGTGTCCTGTGTGGCAGCCGCTGCGCTTGATGCGGGCGCTGCTGATCCAGCATCCACTGGCGCAGGTGCAATGCTCTCCGCTGGAGATGAAGGCTCAGCGGATCCTGGGGATGCGACTGGGACTGGAGTGGAAGGTACACCGGGAGACTGGGCATCGAGTGCCACACCGCCGTCTCCGTTCATTGAGCCTGTGCTAAAATCATCGCCTCTTGCTGCTGTCATATGTTCATCCTCACGTGTACGATACGTCATTTCTTGAGCGTTTGCATTGAGTGGTACGGCGATTGTCGGCAAGTCTTCTACACTTGCACCCTTAGATGTTCGGAAGACGAGTTCGTGTTCTCCGATGCCAATATGGTCCCCATCTTTGAGAACACGTGGGGTCAATTCTTCAAGCTGTTGCCCGTTGACAAAAGTGCCATTTGCGCTGCGCTCGTCAGTCAACACATATGCTTCGTTTTCATAGCGGACAATAGCATGGCGGCGCGAAGTGAGCTTGTCCTTCGAGAGCAGGATATCGCTGGCAGGCGCGCGCCCAATAACGATCTCATGCTTCTCTAATGCATATTCTTGCAGGACATCGCCTTTATCATTGCGTACGATAAAGTATGCCGGCTTCTCAATTTTGTCCATCGTTGCCTGGATAGTAGCGGCGTCTTCGTCTTGCGCCGTAGCGGAGTCCGTAACTGTGTTTGCAGCCGTCCGATCGCTAGAATCGTTCCAGCCACTGCCCGCCGTTGCTGCTCCTGTGGCAACGGCGGGGGGTGCCGACCAGCTGTCCGATGAAGCTGGAATCGTGGCATCACCGATAACTGGTTGTGCCTGCTGCAATGAGGGAGTCGCCGAAAGCAGGCGGTTGCCACAGTTCAAGCAAAAATTATCCCCCGACCGCGTTTCTGCACCACAATAGGGGCACTTATCCATAACGTATGTCCTCCCTTCGTACTGGCCCCCTCGCAGGCGCCAGGACAACAACTATGCGCGTGTATGTATGAACTCTAACACCGAACCCGGTTACAGGCGCGCTTATTACTATGGATTTAGAAGGGTAAAATCGGGTATATACTCAAGGCTGCTGCCATTATACCAGAACTGAGACTGTTTGGTGAAGTTTTCTTTCTCAAGCACGTGCAACATGTGAAATTTGGGCTACAATTTCATTTCCCCCTCGTAACCGGGGCACTCTCTCCTCTAAGAGGCAGGTACCCAGTTGACATTTGGCTGCAGCGCCTTAAAGAATTGCTGCAATGAATCGACGCTCCCACCTGCCGAAAAGACAATACTTGTGTTGTCTCGCGCCCCTGAACAGAGTTGTATCGCTGCTTGAGATGAACCAGAGGCCGGTGTAGGTGTTCCCGAAGGATGCGGCGTTGTAAGATTGGATGAGCTGCACTGAAACTCGCGACTTTGTGAGTGTAGTGGAGCTTCTGCCAGACTGACCGAAGTATGATCAGGGAGCAGGTAGCCGATGGTAAAACTGCCTCCGAAAATGGGATCATGTACTGTCCCTGAGGTACTGACCAGGCAAGAGCTTTGTGGCAGTGTCTCTGGCAGGTAGACAACAAAACCCAGGTCCCGCTCAACCTGAGACCAGTCGGTGATTGTTACTGGCTTGTGTGTGTTTGGAGTCGCGGTAGCCGTGGGGGTAGGAGTATTTCCTGCCGTTGCCGTAGGGGTGCCTGTAGTTGTCGTTGTTGCTGTTGGTGTAACGCTGCCTAGTGGAGGTGCACCTTCATCGCGAAAAATTATGAGTGGCTTACCACACCAATGAAGCTGGGACAATGCCACCTGTGATGACCCCGCTGTCGGAGTCACTTTTGCCGGGGTGCCTCCAAAGTTCAAGCCTGAGCAGGAGGAGAAAACAAGACCCGCCAGCAGTAAGAGAATCGGCGGGCATAGCCTTGTTGGGAAGGGATTGCAAGGCCATTCTTCACCTGTTCGAGGATTATGCCTGCCTGCCAGGAAATACAAGGTTCGCAATAGAATCATGATGGACTGCCTTTCAACTTTGTTACAAGCGCCTGAAGGTATCTCTCATAATCTATGGCATATTTAAAAAAGAAAGCTGTCCCTTGTGAAATTTCACCATTAGATTTATGAGATGTAATTCGAATAGTAGCATACAGCAATTTTGAAAGTAGTGTTTGAGGTACAATTATATCCCCTTCCTTCTGCAGATTTCAAGGCTAATACCATCATACCTCATCAGTCCATACCCCACCAGACAAGAGGAGTTATAGATCAGATCTATGCTGATGTGAACGGAGCCTATAACATTCTCCGTAAAAGTAAACCCGATACATTTGCAAAGGGCACAGCGGGCTACGTAGTTCACCCCATATGGTTAGCGATAGCCGTATAAATCCAACAGGAAATAGGGCGTATCATACAACGTTCTATTTTTTGGAACTATATACTACAGAAGAGAGCATATCTATGAACTGGCTCTCTTTTGGTACCAAAAGAGAGGACTTTACAGCGTTCTCATTTAGTGCTAGTATTATCCCCTGCCATCCAGGAATGTAATCGTTCGGTTGCTTTCTTGATCCTGACTATTTCAGCGTACTACTAGGAGAAACGCATAAACATACTAAACCGATACGATGCGTCCCCCAAAGAGGTGTGTGTGTGAATGCTAGACAGATTTGGCAAACTGCAATAGAACGGTTACAAGCAAAAGTCCAGCCGGCCGTTTTTACAACCTGGTTTCAGGGCACTGCTGCACTCTCCTTCGAGGATAGCATATTTGTGGTTGGAGTGCCTACAACGTTTGCCAAGGCCCACCTGGAAGGGCGCTTCATCGATCTGATTCGCTCTATCCTTGTAGACGTCACGGGAGGCCCAGTGGAGGTACGTTTTGTG
>Ga0137378_10003578_pt1 | contig 13411 bp, 11 predicted proteins | sample SagtaG_21_FD_104813 | JGI IMG/M metagenome (GOLD analysis project Ga0137378, IMG submission 104813) | Vadose zone soil microbial communities from Sagehorn Ranch, Mendocino, California, USA - Sage2_L_60_16 metaG | ecosystem: Environmental > Terrestrial > Soil > Vadose zone | place: USA... | reverse complement strand
CCACGTCGCCGTTGGAGAGGGTCCACGTGTAGCAGCGGTTCGTGCCGAAGTCCTCGTGGACCAGGGGCGCACCGTCCGCCAGGGCCTCCTCGGCGTCCACCACCACCGGCAGCGGGTCGTAGTCGACCTCGACCAGCTCCGCGGCGTCCTCCGCGGCGGCCCGGGTCTCCGCGATCACCACCGCCACGCCGTCGCCCTGGTGGCGGGCCTTGTCCTTCGTCAACGGGAAGTGCGGCGGACTCTTGATGTCCTCGGTGACCGGCCAGGCCATGGGGAGCGGCCCGGCCCATTCGTCCGCCAGGTCCTGCCCGGAGAACGCGGCGACCACGCCCTCCATGGCCAGGGCCTTCGACAGGTCCACTCCGTTGATCCGGGCGTGGGCGAAGGGGCTTCGAACCACCGCCATCCACAGCATGCCGGTGACGGCCAGGTCGTCGGTGTACTTGCCCTGGCCGGTGAGGAGCTCGGCGTCCTCCTTCCGCGGGACCGAGGCTCCCACGAAGCGCTGCTCGGTCGTGGCCACCTCAGCTCACCTCCCCGCCGGGGCGGAGGCGCCGCTCATCTCCTGGGCGGCGGCGAGGACAGCCTTGACGATGTTCTGGTAGCCGGTGCAGCGGCACAGGTTGCCCTCGAGGCCCTCCCGGACGGCGGTGTCGTCGAGGGCCTCGCCGCTCTCCTCGATGAGGCTGTGCGCAGCCATGATCATGCCCGGCGTGCAGTACCCGCACTGGAGGCCGTGATGCTCGTGGAAGGCCTTCTGGATCGGGTGGAGCTCGCCGTTTCGAGCCAGCCCTTCGATCGTGGCGACCTCGCGGCCGTCGGCCTGGACGGCCAGCATGGTGCAGGACTTTACCGACCGGCCGTCGACCAGCACGGTGCAGGCCCCGCAGGTCGAGGTGTCGCAGCCGACGTTGGTCCCGGTCAGCCCGAGCGCCTCCCGGATGAAGTACACCAGCAGCTCTCGAGGTTCGACGTCGGCCTGGCGCGGGCTCCCGTTGACGGTGACGGAGATTTGTGGCGACACTCCGGCCCCCTTTCGCGCACGCCGTTCGGATGGGAGAGCCGCAGTCTATCCCCGCCGGCTCGAAGGGGCGAAAGCGGCCGTCAGGGCAGGGTCGCCTCGACCGCCCCGGCGGTCTTCGAGGCGGCCTCGGCCAGCTCCTCGTCCGTGATGACGAACGGCGGCCCCAGCATCAGCAGGTCGCCGTTGGTTCCGTCGGCGCAGCCCGTGGACGAGTACAGCAGCAGGCCGTCGTCCTTCGCCGCGGCCAGGACGCGCTCGGTGACCCGTTCGTTCCGGGGGAAGGGGAGCTTCGTGTCGCGATCGATCACAAGCTCCACACCCACCATGAGCCCGATGCCACGGACGTCGCCGATGTTCGGATGGCCCTCCAGCCCCGCGGTGAGCTCCTTCAGCAGCCGTTCGCCCTTCACCCGGCTTGCCTCCACCAAGCCGCCATCGCGGAGCCTGCCCAGGACGGCCAGGGCCACCGAGGCGCCGACCGCCGAGTGGGAGTGGGTGAACCCGTGGACGAACCCGGTGCTTCGAGCGATCGTCTCGAACACGGGGCCAGAGCAGGCGGCGAAGCCGAAGGGCCAGTAGCCGCTAGAGGCTCCTTTCGCCGCGACCAGGATGTCGGGCCGCACATCCCAGTGATCGCAGCCGAACCAGGTCCCGGTGCGACCGAATCCCGTCATCACTTCGTCGGCTATCAGGAGCACGCCGTGGGTTCGGCATACCTCCGCCACGGCGGACCAGTAGTCGTCGGGCGGGACCGCCGCGCCGAGGGTGGCCCCGCCGACGGGCTCGGCCACGAAGCAGGCCACGGTCTCGGGGCCGGCGGCGCGGATGGCCGCGTCGAGCTGTTCGGCGTGCCACAGGCCACACCCTTCCGGGTGCCGGGGGTGGGGGCAGCGGTATTCGTAGACCGCCGGGACATGGAGGGTCTGTCCCAGCCAGGGCGCGTAGGGACGGCGAAGCGCCTCCCGGCCCGACGCGTCCAGCGCGCCGCGGGTGTTGCCGTGGTACGAACCCCACCGGGCGATCACGCGGTGCCGGGTCTCCTCGCCCCGGGCCAGGTGGTAGGCCCGGGCCATCTTGAAGGCCGTTTCCGTGGCCTCGCTCCCGCCGGCGACGGGGTAGATCCTGGGTTCGTCCATGGGCAGGAGCGGGGCGATCTCGGCGGCGTATCGCTCCAGGGCCTCTGACGTGAACTGCGTGCCGTGGACGTACGGGGTGCGGGCGGCGGCCTCGGCCATGGCCCGAACGACCGCCGGGTCGCCGTGGCCGATCCCGACCACGATGGCCCCCCCGGCGGCGTCGAGGTACGAACGCCCCGCGGCGTCCCAGATGCGGCACCCCTCGGCCCGCACGGCCACGGGGAGGTTCCGTCCCAGGGCCCGGGAGAAGACGTTCGACATCACAGCTCCGCGGGGGTGATGACGAACCCCAGCCTGTCTGCCCCTCGCCGAAGGCGAAGATCGAGCGTCACGAGCCGGCAGGCCAGGAGCTCGGCGAGGGCCACGTATTCGGCATCGTAGGTCTTTGCCAACCCCAGCCTTTCGGCCATGGCCCAGGCCGCGTCGTCCAGACGGTGATGCCGGCGTTCGCGGATGGGGCTGCTCAGGAGGTTCGATCGGATGGTGGCCGCGACGGGCACGCTGATCGCGCCCCGCCAGAGGGCTTCGTGAACGGCAGACCTGAACTCCGACCACATGAATGGCGGGGCGACCAACGGCTCACGATCGAATGGGCGAAACCCTTGGGGCGAAAGGCAGGCGTGGACAGCGACGTTCGAATCGACGACGAGTGTCAATGGCTGTCCCGCTGGCCACGTATGATCCTCGTCCAGTCGGGGGAGGGGCGCCCATCCGGGAGGTAGCGCCACTCCTCGGGCATCCAGACCTCCCCGTCTTCATCGTTGAACTGTTCGAGGTCGTGTTCGTCGATGAGGTGCTGGGTCCCAATCTTCTGCGAGCGGAGCTTCCCAGCACGTATCCAGCGGCGGACGGTTTCGGGATTCTTCCCGACCTTCCTGGCGGCTTCGGGCACGGTCAGCATCGTAGTTGCATACTACTCCATGCGGCCGCTCCGTCCGAAGGGGGCCGACCGACCCCGGCCCGGGGTGCTCGCTCGATGTGGCCGAGTTGACGGGTCAGGCCTCGCGTGCGACGCGCCCGCCGGAGCCGGCACCGGCGGGCATGTACCGTTCGAACCACCCGGCGATCCTGGCGATCCAGTCGAGCGCCGCGGGAAGCTTTCGGACCCCGTGGCCCTCGCCCGGGTAGACGGCCAGCTCGGTCTCCACGCCGCTCTCGAGCAGCGCCTGGTAGAGCTCGCGGGCCTGGCCGGGAGGGGTGCACCGGTCGACCGAGCCGGCCGTCAACAGCGTCGGGGTCTTCGCCCGGTGGGCGAAGGCGATGGGGCTTCGCCGGAAGTATTCGCCGCCCGGGTTGGCGACCTCGTCCCTCAGGATCAGTCGGTCCCAGTGGCCGATGTTGCTGGTGAGGTGCTGGCTGTACCAGTCGGTGACCGGTGACACGGCCACCGAGGCGGCGAACCGGTCGGTCTGCGTCACCAGCCAGCCGGCCATGAACCCGCCGTAGCTTCCGCCCATCACACCCAGCCGTGCCGGGTCGGCGATGCCCCGTTCGATCAATGCGTCGATGCCGGCGAGGTCGTCCTGCGCGTCGGCCCCGCCCATGTCGCCGTAGACCATCTCGGCGAACGCCTGCCCCCGGCCCGTGCTGCCCCTGGGGTTGGGGAAGAACACGGCGTAGCCCCGGGAGACCAGGAACGCGGTGGTCAGCCCGCGCATGGCCCACTTCTCGAGCGTGGCCGCGATGGGCCCGCCGTGGACGTTGGTGATCAACGGGAAGGGGCCGTCGCCCTCCGGCCGGGCCAGGAGGCCCTCGATCTCCAGACCGTCCGGCGCGGTCCATGCCACCCGCTCGAGGCGGCCGTCCACGCTCCGGACGAACCGGCTCCCGTCGTGGGCGAACGACACCAGGGTTCGGGGCGCGCCCCCCTCGATCAGGGCCAGCTCCGGGTAGCGGTCGTAGCTCTGCAGGACCACGGCCATGGCCTCGGACGGCCCGAAGGGCTGGGCCTCGGGGTAGACGAGCCCGCAGTTCTCGTGGGAGGACCAGACCTCCGTGACGCCGCCGGTGTTCGCATCGAGGATCCCGGCCACCGCGTCCATCCCGCGGATCCCGACGAACTGGAGGCGGTGCCCGTCGCGCCAGGCGACGTGGGTGACGTCGACGCCGCCGGTTTCCACGCGCGTGGCCCCGCCCGTCTCCGGGTCGATCAGCAGGACGTCGCCGGCGATGACCAGGCGGTCGCTGCAGATCGCCTCGAGCACCGCCAGCCGGCGGCCGTCGGCCGAGGCCGCGGGCACGCCGAGCTGGCGGCCCTCGCTCCGGTACAGGATCGTCTCCTTCCCGGACTCCGCGTCGATCAGGGCCAGCGGCGCCTCGTACCACGTCTCCTCGCCAGGCCCGTCGGCAACGATGGCGGCCAGCCGGCCCGGACCGCACCATGCGGCCTCCCACACGTTCAACCCCTCGCGGGAGGCGGGCCTGACCTCGTTCGACGCCACGTCGAACACCCACGCCCGGCGCCAACTGGAGTCGTCGGGGCCCGATTCGACCTCCGGCAGCCAGTCGGGCAGGTCCTCCGGTTCGTTCGGCTTGGTGCTGCCCGAGCCCTGGACCCCCGCCAGGTCGGCCCCGAGCCCGGCCACGCCCAGCAGGATCTGCGACCCGTCGGGCGACCAGCTCAGGGACTCGACCGTCCCGTCCACCGCCGGGGCGGCGACGGCCTCGCCGATCCGCCCGGGCGGCAGCAGGTAGAGCTGGTGGCGCCCCTGCTGGGCCCGGTCGGACAGGAAGGCCAGCGACGTACCGTCGGGGGACCATCTCGGCAGGCGGTCGCCGTTCGGGCCGGCCGTGATCTCCTCGAACGTCCCGGCTTCCACGTCGGCCAGGCAGATCCGGGTGATCGGCACGCCTTCGAGCTTCTCGAGCTTGCTCCCGGTGAAGGCGATGAACCGGCCGTTCGGCGACGGCGCGGGATCGGCCGCGTCGGAGATCCTCCCGAACGCCGGCTCCAGGGCCCGCCGGGCGAACTCCTCGACCTCGCGGTACAGCGGTGTCTGGCGAAGGTCTCGTCTGGTCATTTCGTGTAGGCCCCCTCCGGGTCGAGATCTTGGCGGATCAACCTGAGCTCCTCGTCGGTGGGGGGCTCGTTCTGTTCGATGTCCATGGGGATCCGCATCTCCCATCCGGTGCTCTCTCGCAGGTCCTCGGTGGTGACGCCCGGATGGAGGCTCGCCACCTCCATCTCGCCGTCGCGACCGAACCGGTACACGCCGAGGTTTGTCACCACCGCCGTCGGACCGCTCCCGCGCCACGTGGGAGGCCTGCCCTCACGAACGTGGCCGGGGCTGGTGACGAAGTCGACCCTCTCGACGAACGACCGGCTCGACTGCGGCATGATCACGAAGACCTTCTTCGCGTTGATGGCGATCTCGCACGCGCCGCCGGAGCCCGGAAGCCGAACCCTGGGTGCCGAGTAGTCGCCGATGACCGTGGTGTTGATGTTGCCGAACCGGTCGATCTGGGAGGCCCCGAGGAACCCCACGTCGATCAGCCCCGCCTGGAGGTAGAAGGCGAACAGGTCGAACATGCCGGTGACCAGCAGGCTGCCGGTCACCAGCGTGGGATCGCCGATGGAGAGCGGCAGCCGGGCGGGTTCGGCCCCGAACACCCCGGCCTCGTAGACGAGCTCGAGCTCGGGGCTGATCGTTCGCTTGGCCAGGTTGCAGGCGATGTTCGGCAGCCCCACCCCGACGAAGCACACCCGCTCGCCCGCGAGCTGCCGGGCGGAGGCCACGATCATCATCTCCGTGGATGTGTACTCGGTCACGGCTGCCGGCGGCATGGCCGGGATTCTAGCCGGGCGCCCGGGTCGGGCCGGCCGGCGTCCGGAGGGCATACCCTCCCGGGATTCCGGATTCGCCACAGCCACGCTCAAACGTAGCGGCCGTAGTTGACCGGGTCCGACCAGGCCTCGCCCGGCTCCAGCCGGTCCCACCGCTCTTCGCCGAGCTTCTCCACGTAGTCGGCGTGGGTGTCCAGGCCGAACACCCATTCGTCCAACCATGCCTGCAGGGTCGAGGGCTCCCGGGCCACGGCGTCCCAGTCCCGGTAGAAGCGGTTGTCGCGGTCGTAGTACCCCTGCGCGTAGCTCGGGTGGCAGGCCTTGGGTTCGACCACGACGGCGTCCACGATCAGTCCCGGGATCACGGTCCGGTTGGGGTCCCGGCGGATCGTGGCCTCGTCCACCAGCTCCTCGCACACCACGATCACCCGGTCGGCGGCGAAGGCCGCCTCCTTCTGGCATCCCAGGAGGCCCCAGATCTGGGCGTCGCCCTGGGCGTCGGCTCGCTGGCAGTGCACCACCGCCACCTCGGGGTTGAGCGGGGGGACCGCGTAGACGGTCTCGTCTCCGTAGGGTGACGCCATCGGGACGATCCGGGGGTTCGCCTTCGGCAGGTCGCTGTGGTCGTAGCTTCGAAGGGGCATGAACGGGAGGCGGGACGCGCCGGCCAGGTATCGACAGACCATTCCGAAGTGGGAGTACTCCTCCACCTCCAACGGCTCGGGGTCGGCCCGTTCGATCCTGCGCCTCACGGCGTGCAGGGAGCCGACCCCGGGGTTGCCCAGCCACGAGAAGACCAGCTTTCGGGCCACCCCGGCCCCGATCATCTGGTCGTAGATCACGTCGGGGGTCAGCCGACACAGCGTGAGGTCGCGGCGGCGCTGCCGGATGATCTCGTGTCCCGCGGCGAAGCAGATCAGGTGGGTGAACCCCTCGATGGCCACCGTGTCGCCGTCGCGGACGAGGTCGGCGACGGCGTCCCGCATCGAGGTGAGCTTCGACGTGGCCACGGCCTCGGGATGCTAGCAACGAACGAAGAGAGGGGGCCCGGTGGCTCCGGGCCCCCTCTCGAGAGCCTCGACGCGTCCCTGCCCTACGGCAGGGTCGCCACCTTGGCGAAGTACGCGTCCTCCTCCACGGTGTCGTTCAGGCCGCGGGTGTCCGCCCACGCCATGTAGACGTTGCCTCCGGCCACCGTGATGCTGTTGTAGTCGCCGATGAATCCCGCCTGGAACGGGTTGTTGTCAGGCGTGAGGTTCGGCATGGAGCTGGTGGTGACGCGCTGGTTGGTGAACGAGGCGCCGTCGTCGGAGGACGAGGACAGCTTGAAGTCCTGGCACCCCGTCGACTCGCAGCTTCCGTACTGCCTCGTGTAGTAGCCGACGTAGAGGTTGCCGCTGTCGTCCACGTCGCCCCACGGGTAGTACTCGGCCGCGGTGTGGGTCGTCACGGCCGTCGCCCCGCTCCAACTGACGCCGCCGTCCGTCGACTCGGATATGAACACGTCCTCGTTGCACGGCGTGCACACGACGTTGCCGTTGGAGTCGACGGTGTAGCTCCCGTTGCGGAAGTCGCTCCAGAACGCCACGAGCTTCCCGGTCTGCCGGTCGATCCCCATGGAGGGGAAGTTGCTGACCCGGTAGCCCTGCGGAGGCAGGCACTGCCGTCCGACCGGGCAGCCGTTCCCCATGGTCCCGCACAGCCCGGGCGGGCACTCGTCCGGAGGAAGGTTCAACGGCTCGGTCGAGTAGTCGTCGGCCACCTTGGCCGGCCCCGACCACGTGGCGCCGCCGTCCGCCGACTTGGTCATGAGCTGCTGGCAGATGGCGGGGAACCCCTCGGCGGCGTTCTCCGAGGTGTTGCAGTTGTTGTAGACGACGTAGATCGTGCCGTCCGGTCCCACCACGGGCCAGGCGCCCTGGTCGAAGTCACAGTCGTGCGGGTCACGGCTGGGGTCGAACAGGTCCCCGAAGTTGCAGTAGGTCGGGTTGTTCCCGCTGATCTCGACGGGAGGTCCCGGGTCGGCGATGCCGCAGTCGGGGCTGCCCGGCGGACAGTTCCACGTGGCCCCGCCGTCGGTGGACTTCGAGAAGAAGATCGGCGAGCTGCAGTAGCTGCCGCCCGTGCACCCGAAGTTGAAGATCGTCCAAACGGCGTACACGTTCCCTCGGTTCGCGCCGTTGGTCGTGTCGACCGCGATGAACTCCTTGTCGTCCGACAGCGCGGGGTTGGAGAAGTTGTCGTGGATCAGCCCGACCGGCGTGTCGGCGTACTCGACGAATGACCCGTTGTCGGCGTCGTCCGGCGAGTGCAGGAAGGTGCCCTTGTTGCCGGCGTTCGAACGCAGCATCCAGAAGCTCGTGTAGCCGTCGTTCAGGAAGTCGAACCCGAGCAGCCCGTAGTACATCTCCCCGTTGGGCCCCCAGGCCACGGCGGGGTCGCTCACGGCGTCGTAGGTCCACTGGCCGGAGACGCACGCCCCGGTGGGCGTGCAGTCCACCTGGGTGGTCGGCGGCTGGTAGTCGCCCCAGTGGGCGCCGTGGTCGTGGGAGTAGTCCAGCCCCTGCCGGTTGTACCCGAGGCGGCTGTCGTTCTGCCCGATGGCGATGTACTTGGTGGTGGCCGGATCCGCCGCGACCTGGACCTCGGCCTGCCGGCGGAGGTCGCAGATCTGGTTGGCCCGAACGTTGTTGGGACGCCCGGTCTTCGTGTACGTGTTGCTACAGCCCAGGGTGTGCTCCGAGGAGGGGAGCAGCGTGCCCATGGGCTTGGCGCCCTTGGGGATCTTGACGTGCAGCAAGCCGGACTCGACCGCTTCCTGGAAGGCCCCGGAGGGGAGCAGCCCCTTGACGTGGTGCCCGGCGTTCGTGGCGAGGATGGCCTTCACGGCGTTGCTCTGCCAGGACTTGCTGGAGGCCTGGCCGAGGTTCCCCCCCGCGAACAGGGCAACGGTTCCTACCAAGACGAGACCCGTGATGAAGGATCTCCTCATTCGACGTCTCCTTTCCGATCACGGAAGAACGACATCGGCAACAGACGGGTGCTTCGCTTCGCCTCCACCCCCTTCCGACCCATGCGGACGAATGACCGGTGCAAACCGTAGTCCCGTCAGTGCGTCTGGTCAAAAGAGCCGTGGCCCATGCCCGGCCCCCGGGCCGCTACCCGTTCGGCGCGGTCTCCGAGGGTGCCGGTTCTACACAGAACTCGTTGCCCTCGGGGTCCCGCATCGCCACGTGTGAGTCGAACCGCTCGACCACGGAGGCGCCCAGCTCGGACAGCCGCGAGACCTCCTCATCCATCGACGTCAGCGTTCGAAGGTCCAGGTGCAGGCGGTTCTTCGCCGTCTTCGGCTCCGGGACCCGGTTGAACCACATGTTGGGCCCGCCCCACCCCGGGGCCTCCACGAAGGCCTTCTCCGGGGTCGAGTCCTCGTCCACATCCGACCCGAGCACAGACGCCCAGAATCGGGCCAGCGCCAGGGCGTCGGCACAGTCGAACGTGAGCGCCTTGACGTAGAGGTACACGGGCGGCTCAGGCGCCCTCGGGAATGTCGGGCCCGGCCTCGTGCCCTTCCACGTCGACGCCGAAGGCGGCGGGTCCGCGCTCGGCCACCTGCCGGCAGGCCTCCTCGAAGATCGGGAGCCCGGAGGCCGCCTGCTCGGCCGAGATCACCAGCGGAGGGGACATCCGGATGGTGGCCTCGCCGCATCGAAGCGTGAGGACGCCCATGTGGAAGGCGGCCAGCTCGACGGCTTCGGCCACGGCGTTCGATCCGAATTCGATCCCGATCATCAGCCCCAGTCCCCGGACGTCCTCGATCAGGGGCTGCCGGGCGGCGAGATCGCGAAGGCCGTCCAGCAGCTCGCGGCCGACCTCCACCGTGTTGGCCAGGAGCTCCTTCTCGACGAGGTCGATCGTCGCCAGAGCGGCGGCGCACGCCACGGGGTTGCCTCCGTAGGTCGAACCGTGCGCGCCCATGGGCCACGTCATGAGCTCGGCCCGGGCCATCATCGCTCCCAGCGGCATCCCGCTGGCCAGGCCCTTGCCGGCCAGGACGACGTCGGGTTCGACGTCGCACTGCTGGACCGCCCACATGGCGCCGGTTCGGCCCATCCCGGACTGGACCTCGTCGGCCACCAGCAGGATGCCGTGCTCGGTGCACAGGTCCCTGAGCTTGGGGAGCCAGTCGTCGGGAGGGAACACGTAGCCGCCCTCGCCCTGGACCGGCTCCACGACCACGGCGGCGACCTCGTCGGGCTTCACCAACCGCTTGAACAGGTGGTTCCGGACGAAGTCGAGGTCGGGATCCTCGTCGCCGTAGGGCGCGTGCAGCACTCCGGGCAGGAGCGGGCCGAAGTGGGCGCGGTACAGCGACTTCGACGCGGTGAGCGACACGCTGCCATAGGACCGCCCGTGGAAGGCCCCGAAGAAGGCCAGCACGTACTGGCGCCCAGTGTGGTGCCGGGCCAGCTTGATCGCCGCCTCCACCGCCTCCGTGCCGGAGTTCGTCAGGAAGCTCCGGGTGGGCCCGGTCATGGGGGCGATCTCGTCGAGCCTGGCGCAGGTCTCGGCGTAGATCGGGAGGAAGAAGTCCGACGCCGAATAGTGCAGGAGCCTCTCGGCCTGTTCCTTGATGGCCTCGACAACCCGCGGGTGGGCATGCCCGGTGGAGCACACCGCGATGGCCGCGTTGAAGTCCAGGAAGCAGTTGCCGTCGACGTCCTCCACCACCGCTCCCGCCCCCCGGGCCGGCACGAGCGCGTAGGCCCGGGGGAGCGACGGGCTGGTGACCCGGTCGTCCTGGCGGATCACCGCGCGGGCCCGGGGGCCGGGGAGCTCCGTGAGCAGGCGGGGCTCGGTCAGCGCGGCCAGCTCGGCGTAGCCAAGTTCGCGAGAGAAGGTACCCACTGAGTGCCCATGCTACCGGCGCGCCGGGCCGGCGCCACGGCTACCGGCGCGCCGGGCCGGCGCCACGACCGTCCGGTCCGTTGCCCTACGGAGGGAATCCGGCGGGCGAGCCCGGGGGAGGAGGCTTGCAGAGCCGCCGGACGTGGGCCGCCAGCATCGAGACCAGTCCTGAACGCGACGGGTCGGCGGCCAGGTTCGACAGCTCCAACGGGTCGGCCTGAATGAGGTAGAGCTGCGAATCCGACGTCGTGTACTCGACGAAGGCGTACCGCGTGGTCCGCACGCCGCAGTACCCCGGCATCCTACCGTCGCGCATCGCCTCGAGCCCCACCTCGACCCGCCACCCGACCGGGCCGGCCGTGCGGAGGAGGGGGATCAGGCTGCGTCCCTGGACGCCGGGGGCCGAGGCCCTCGCCACCTCGGCGAAGGTGGGAGCGTAGTCGATGTTCGCCACGAGGTGTTCGTCCGTGCGCGGCGAGCGGACCATCGGGTCGTAGCGGATCACCAGTGGGACCCGGATGTCCTCCTCCCACGGCGCCGCCTTCCTGTCCCACCGATGCTCGCCCCAACTGTATCCATTGTCGGAGGCGAACACGATCATGGCCCGGCCCAGCCTGCCCGTCGCCGCCAGGGCTTCGACGATCCTTGCCACCGCGCGGTCCACCGCCTGGAGGGATTCGATCATCCGTTCCCGGAGGCCGTCGATCGACGCCTGTCTCTTCGGCGAGATCGGGTTGAGCGCCCGAACCCATCCCGGCTCCTTCGAGACGTCGCCCTCGTTGTAGCTGGGCGGCCTCCACGGCTTGATCCCTCTGAACCGGCCGGCATCCTTCGGATCCGGTTTGCTGGGTGGGTGGGGCCCGAACGGAGCGAAGTACACGAACAGCGGACCGGACGTGCTGCGAATGAACGAATCCGCCTCACCTGCGATCACGTTCGTCGAGTAGTCCTCCGGACGGCTCCCGCGACGCACGATCCGGCCGTCGACGTTCAACCCGTACCGGTAGTAGAAGTCGTCCCTTCTGCGGGCTCCATCGAACGCCACCCACCGGTCCCAGCCCGGTGGGACGTATCTGGTGTCCTCGTACCGGTTGAGGTACTTGCCGAACAAGGCGGTGCGGTAGCCGGCGTGGTGGAGCCACGTGGCCAGGGTGGAGCGGTCGCGGAACGCGGGGAACCCCCCGTACGGGGGGGCGTCCGCCCAGACGCCGGTGGAGGACGGGTACGTGCCCGTGAGGAGGCTGGCCCTGCTCGGACAGCACAGCGGATCGACCACGAAGCTCTGGGTGAACTCCACGCCGTGAGCCACCAGGAGGCGTTGGAGGTTCGGCATCGCCGAGAGCGTGTCCCACCGCTGGTCGTCGGTGAGGATCAACACGATGGTCGGCTTGCCCTTGGCCAACCCGTTCGTTCGAGTGCCGGGAAAGCGGACCGGGAACCCGAGGCCCCAATCGAGGAGGACCAGCAGCGCCACGCCGGCCGACCCAAGGGCGAGGAGCGTGCGACGGCCGCGCACCCGGAGTTCGGTTCGGTCAGAGGACCTGGACTGGGGATCCCGGCATTGCGAGATCGTATCGGACGCTGAGCCCATAATCCGTTCGGATGATGGGGGGATCGCTGCCTCGATCCGATGGCCATCGGCGCTCGATCGGGGTCGGCGCGGTCCCGGCGAGGGGATCTTCCGACCCTTCCTACGGCGTCGTCCTCGGGGTGGTGGCGGCGACCTTCGTGGCCCTGGGGGTCCTGTTCCTCTTCCCGTACCTGCAACGCCATTTTCGGTACCCGATCGGATGGGGTGCCCCCGGCTATGTGGCGAAGGCCGCGGACGTCAGGGGGAACGGGCTGGTGCTCTCCGGTACCATCCGGGTTGGCGGCTCCCTCCTCCTGGCCGTGCTGATGAGCGCCACCGGCCAGTCGGCCTTCACGCTTGTGGCGATCGTCCCGGCGATGCTCACGGCGATCGCCGGCCTGGGAGCCGTGGCGATGGTGCGCGGCCCGTTCGAGATGCGGCCCATCTGGGTCCCGGTGATCGCCTTCCTCGCGTGGGCCGGGTTCGTCCGGAACTACATCCTGAACTTCCACCTCGACAACCTGGTCAACGCGTCCCTGGTCCTGCCCGCGTTCGCGGCAGCGATCGTGTTCGCGTCCCGACGCAAGGGCGCGCTGGCCGCGACGATCCTGTTCATGGCGGCCGGGCTGGCCCACTGGCCGTTCTTCGCCTTCGCCATCGTGGTCTTCGTCCTCGCGCTCGCGGGGTACATCTGGCTCCCGGTCGGCGCGTCGCGGGCGGGTTGGCCCGGCAGGCTGAAGGAGATGGCTCCGCTCCTCGCCGCGGCCGGCGTTTCCGGGGGATTCGTCCTGCTCACCCTGCTGGCCGTTCCTCCCACAGGGTGGCGTGGGGCGCGGGTCGGGAAGATCTCTCTCAAGTTGAGGGCCCGGTTCACCGCGAAGCTGCGCGATCCGGCCACGTACTATTCGATGCCGCTCGGGGTCGTTGGGGCGATCGTCGCCATCCGGTCCAGCTCCCCGGCACATGGGGATCGCGCGGGCCGGCGGTTG
>Ga0137378_10003568_pt1 | contig 13443 bp, 12 predicted proteins | sample SagtaG_21_FD_104813 | JGI IMG/M metagenome (GOLD analysis project Ga0137378, IMG submission 104813) | Vadose zone soil microbial communities from Sagehorn Ranch, Mendocino, California, USA - Sage2_L_60_16 metaG | ecosystem: Environmental > Terrestrial > Soil > Vadose zone | place: USA... | reverse complement strand
CCGACGGGGAAATTCGCCTGGCGCAATTGATTGGTCATCAGCGGCCAACCCATGGCGGCGACGACTTCATGGTTCTCGAACAAATTCGTCAGCTCGCCGCCAGTGGCCCAGATCTTGCGGATATTCGGCTTGAGCGCCAGCAGCTTGTTTTTCACCGCGTCGAGTTCGGCGTCGCTCAAGTTGTAAAGATGATTGGGATCGGGCTTGTCGTAGCCGAGCACCTGTGCCGCCATGTAAACCGTGGAGAGATCGTCCCAAACGGAAATCTTTTCTTTCAGCTTCGGGTCCCACATCGCGGCCCAACTCTCAGGCGGCGCTGCGAACGCTTTGGAATCGTAAATTAGCGGATTCGGGCCCCACATGAACGGGACCCCATAGACGCTGCCATTGACGCGGACCAGCGGCATCGCGCGCAGCTTGGGAGAAAGCTGTTCATAAGCTGGGAGCTTCGTCGGATCGAGCGGAGCGGGTAATCCGGCTTCGGAAATCATGGTAGCGACATCGCTCGAAGGAGAAATGACGTCATAATTCCCCGCGCTGCCGCCGCGCAGCTTGGCGACCAGTTCATCGCTCGATCCCATATACGACGCGGATACTTTGCAGTGGTTCTGCTCTTCGAACGCCTTCACGAAAGACGGATCGGCGTAACCTTCCCAGACCAGTAGATTGAGGGTCGGGGTTTTCCTGCCGCAGGAGAGGCACAGGGTCGCGAGGAGGACGATGAATATGAGCCGAAGTTTCATGGCGTGCAGAACCTTGCGGGATTATAGCAAGGTGTGAGTTGCCCGATTAGGGGTAGAATTTGGCTTTTACAACCATGCCAGAAATGACATAACCTTAGCCCTCATGGACTCTCTGACTCTGCGAGACAACTTCACCGCCGCAATAAGATTTTGGGAGCCTCGTCGGGCGATTTACAATGCAGTGCTTACAGTCATTGTGATCACCTATTTCGCCGTGGGCTACCCGGCATCGAAGGCGGTGTTTTCGGTTGATTGTGCTCTCGGTGTCTTCTTGTTGGCAGTGGTCGCGAACGTCGCGTACTGCGCCGCCTACTTAGTCGATGTCTTTGTCCAGGCCTCTGGATTTCGCGAAGTGTGGCTGCGCTCTAGATGGGTTCTGTTCGCGATTGGGACCGCTTTCGCGGCTGTCATCACTCGCTTCGTGGCCATGGGAATGTTCGCCAAGGCTAATTAGCCTCCCGCGATAGACGGCACCAGCAACACTTCATCCCCATCTTTGAACGCGTAGCTCGGGCCGCCGAGGAAGCGGATGTCTTCTTCGTTCACGTAAACGTTGAGGAAGCGGCGAATCTGGCCGGTGTCGTCGCGGAGATGGGGTTTCAGAGCGGGGAATTGTTCGTCAAGAGACGAGAAGAGTTCGTTCAGGTTCGTGGCGACACAGGTCACCTTGGCAGTGCCTCCGGTGTGGCGGCGCAGGGCGCTAGGAATTTGTACGGTTACATTCATGGCTCGCAACATCAAAAGCAAAATCTATAACCGCCGAGAACGCAGAGAAAACCCAGAAATTCAAAAAGCATTCTCGGCGCACTTGGCGATCTCGGCGGTTAATGCTCTCTGCTTATGCTACAACTTATGCTACAACCGGCTCTCGCACATCGAGCGTCTGCCCAAGATACTTTTCGAACTCGGCCAGCTTCGGCGCGATGGGCTCTTCTGCTTCGTACTCGCCGGTGAGCACATCGGTCGTCTTCAATCCGTTGCCGGTGATGCAGAGCACGGTGGTCTCGTCCGGTAGAATGCGATCGCTCTTGTACAGTTTGCGCGCGCAGCCGACGGTGACGCCGCCAGCGGTCTCGGTGAAGATGCCTTCGGTCTCGGCAAGAAGCTGGATGGATTTCACAATCTCAGGATCGGAAATATCTTCCGACCAGCCACCGCTCTTGGTAATGGTCTTGATCGCATAGTGTCCGTCGGCGGGATTGCCTATTGCCAGCGATCGCGCGATGGTCGAAGGCTTCTGCGGATCAATCTCAGTATTGCCGAGTTTGACGGCGGTTGAGATCGGAGAGCATCCCGTAGCCTGAGCGCCGAAGAATTTCACCGGCTTAGGCTCGACCAGACCCAGCTGAATCAGCTCGTCGAACGCTTTTCTGATCTTTACGATCAAAGACCCGCCAGCCATCGGACAGACAACGTTGTCGGGCAAGCGCCAGCCGAGTTGTTCGGCGATTTCGTATCCGAAAGTCTTCGACCCTTCGGCGTAATAGGGACGGAGATTGACGTTGACGAATCCCCAGTTGTGCTCGTCGGCGATTTGCGAGCAGAGGCGGTTCACCTGATCGTAGCTGCCGGAAATGCGAACCAGCTTGGCGCCAAAAACCTGAGTGCCGATAATTTTCGCCGGTTCGAGATCTGAGGGAATGAATATCCAGCACTTGAATCCGTTGCGAGCGGCTTGTGCGGCGGTTGCATTGGCCAGATTGCCGGTCGAGGAGCAGGAGACGGTATCGAATCCGAACGCGCGGGCATTGGCCAGCGCGACTGCAACCACGCGGTCTTTGAAGCTCAGAGTCGGCAGGCAAACCGCGTCATTCTTCAGAAAGAGATTCTTCGCACTAAGTCCGCGGGCCAGGCGCGGAGCTTTGATCAGGGGCGTGAAACCGACGGGCAAGGTCGGCTCATGGTTCTCGGGAAGCGGCAGCAGCGGCGAGTAGCGCCAAATGTTGGGAGGGCCCTGGGCGATTTTTTCGCGTGTGAAGTCGCGCCGGATGGAATCGTAGTCGTAGAAGATTTCGAGAGGCGAGAAGCAGTCCTCGCAGATCGACTTGGGCACGTCGCCCCAGCTCTTGTGGCACTCCCGACAGCGCAATTCGTAACGCATTGGCCTACTCAATCTGAGCGGCCGGAACGAGCCAGTCAGGGCAGATTTGGTTTTTTCGATTGAGTAATTGGGAAATTGAGTAATTGGGAATTTGAGAACCGGTCCGGTGATGTCAAATTACCCAATTACAAAATTTCACAATTACTCAATCCCACAAACCTGCCCTAAAAACGAAATCCTCTTTGCCCGGAAATGGGAAAAGAGGCTCAGGAAGTGCTGAAAAATTCTCGCATCCCGAATCTCATGTCCCCCGTTGCCGGGTCGAGAGTTGGCACCTGGCGGCCGGGATAGATGATCCCGATCCGGTTGCCGTGGCGTCACAGGGCTCGTCCCTCAGCCACTCTGCATGAAATCCAAGGTCAACTCCGAAGAGCTGACTGGTAAGATAGATGGTACAAAGCCTCGGGCGGATCGTCAAGGGCTGTCTTTATAGCTTCGATACTGAACCACCGTTGGTGTTGACCACCCAAATATTCGCTCCATCGAACGCCGCGTCCTCAGGGCCGGGGCCTACGCTGAAAGTTTCGAGGTTTGCGCCATTCCGGGCGGACAACTTAGTTACATTACTGCTCGCGAAATTAACCACCCATACGTTAGCGCATCGTAAACACATCGGCCGGGGGGGCTCCGGCCAAAAACGTTCCCAGCATCGAACCGTCAGTCGCCCTAAGCTTGGTTACGTCGTTCGTCCCCGAATTGACACCCAGATATTTTCCCCGTCGAAGGCTAGTCCTCTCGGGCTCGCTCCTCCAGTAAATATCCCCAGGGATACGCCATCGCTGGCCCGAAGCTTGCTCACGTTGTTGCTGATGGTGTTGGTCACCCAGATGCTGGCCCCATCAAAAGCCATGTGGAATGGATACTGCCCAACCAGGAAAGTGCCGAGAACAGCCCCATCACTAGCGCGCAACTTGGTTACCTTGTCAGGCAAATTTGTCACCCAGATGTTGGCACATCAAAAACCGAGCCATTAGGCCTCTGCCCTGCTGCGAAGGTGCCAAGGGAAGTTCCGTCGGCGGCTCGGAGCTTGGTTACGGTGTTGTCATTAGAGTTCGCCACCCACACATTGGCTCCGTCAAACGCCACGCCGACCGGGGATTGTCCCACGCCAAATGTGCCAAGCACGGCACCGCCATTGGCGCGGAGCTTTTCAACATTGTTGTCGCCCCCATTTACCACCCAAACGTTTGCGCCATCAAAGGCGACCCCGAATGGAAAGGTACCCACTCGGAATGCCGTCGTTTGGTTCGCCGCATACCAATGCAATGTGGCGATTTGCTGCGAGTTCTTGGTTGAGTTGGTCACCCATTTTGTGCCAAGGCGGACAGACATCCCAACGACGTCACAACCGCACTGAGGACAACTACACGAAACAGTCTGAACATAAAACGTGTCTCCCTCGCCAACGCAATACCCTCAAGCGCAGCAGGCTGACGATCTGCAAGGATGGCTTCGCCAGGCGACTGGACATGAAGCATCCGGGACAGACAAAGGGTTGTCAACAGGAAAGAGTTTGCACACGGGCAGTTTGCCCCGCGCAGTTTTTATACCTGTCCTGCCAAAATTACTTCGTATAGCGTGCCGGAAGAAGGCCGACAAGCACAAAATGGGCAAGGAAATCAACAACTTAGATGCATGCTCTAGTTTGGCACGGGAGTTGATATACACAAGTACAGGCGTTCGCATCTTAGGACACCGTGAATTTTGGCCATGCGTAGCGTCAGCGCTGGCCAGCAGCTCAAATGGCTGCTTCAGTTTTGCGGTAGGGACGCACCAAATCGCGATCACGCCCGCGTAAGGCGTGCAGCGAGGAGCCGACCAGGAGCTCCCCAACGGAGGATGTAAAAAATGAAGAATCGCGCAGTGGTAGCGTTGTTTATAGCTTTCCTACTCGCGCTGCCGGCACTTGCCCAGCAACCGGCGGCATCAACCACCCCCGACAATTCATCGTCAACCGCAGGCAGCAACGCCACCGGCAAGGCGCCGTTGACGGTTGAGACCCACGAAGGTTTCTGGGGCAAGGTTAATCCTTTTGCCCGCAAGAAGTATGTCCAGCGCCAGACCCAGCCCATTCGCGACCGCGTGAACGAGCTCGATGAGCTGACCGCAGCCAACACCAAGATGATCAAAGACGTGGATTCGCGCGCGCAGCAGGGAATCCAGATGGCTTCGGCCAAGGCCACCGAAGCCGATCAGCACGCCGTTGACGCCGGCAATAAGGCGACCGCCGCCCAGCAGACCGCAACCCAGGCCAACAACCGCCTGACCACGGTCGAGGGCGTGGTTAGCAACATCGATCAGTACAAAGCTACCAACCAGACGGAAATCCGTTTCCGCCCCGGGCAGAGCATCCTGAGCAAGGACGCCAAGACTGCCCTCGACGAGCTCGCCGAGCCCCTAAAGGGTCAGCGCGGATACATCGTCGAAGTGCAGGGCTTCTCCTCAGGCAAGGGACAGGCGGCGATTGGGACATCGCGCAAGATGGCAGACGCCGTTGTCCGCTACCTGGTTGAGAACCACGAGATTCCGGTTTACCGGATCTACGTGCTTGGCATGGGCAACGCTCCGATGCCGACCTCCGCAGATGAGCAGGGCGCCAAGCCCAAGCGTATGAGCGGCGGACGAGTTGAAGTCAGCCTGATGAAGAATGATCTGGAACAGCTGGCTTCGAGCTCCACGGCGCCCGCAGCCACCGAACAGAAATAGACTGTAAGGACGACGGGAATGTAATGCGCCCGACGCCCTCTCCAAAAAGCCTCCCGCAAGGGGGGCTTTTTATGTTTGGGCGACAGAAGCTAACCGCCAACTTCCTATAATCTTTCAGCGTGCGGGTTTCCGACTTCACCTACCGTCTTCCGACAGAGCTCATTGCGCAAGAGCCCCTGGCAGACCGCGCAGGCTCACGGCTGCTGCGCTTGAATCGCAAGTCTGGCGCTCTCGAAGATCGCAGCTTCCGCGATTTTCCAGAATTGCTTCGTCCGGATGATCTGGTCGTCTTAAACAATACTCGCGTGTTTCCCGCAAGGCTCTACGGCCAGAGAGGCGGTTCCAAAGCACAGCCGCCGAGTGCGCAAAGCCCCGCTTCGAGAGACTTTCTGCGGGGCCGCGTTGAAGTTTTACTGACCCAACAAATTTCGCAGGAACCAAACGAGTGGGAATGCCTGGTGCGTCCCGGGAGAAAGATAGGCGTTGGGGAGCGGCTATATTTTGGCGGGGACCTCTCGAAGGAAGAAGGGTCAAAGGAAGATGGATCGACCAAAGATCGGTCGACGAGCACGGAGCTTGTGGCCGAGGTTGTGGCACGGGGAAGCTTCGGCGAGCGGCGGATTCGCTTTGGGCCGAGAGGGGATTTCTTCGCGGTTGTAGAGCGGTTGGGGCATGTGCCGCTGCCGCCCTACATTGCCAGGGAAGATCGAGGCAGCGATCGCAAGCGTTATCAGACCATCTACGCCCGCGAACGCGGGTCGGTGGCGGCGCCCACAGCGGGCTTGCACTTCACTGCAGAAGTGCTTGCCCACCTCAAACAGCGTGGCGTCGAAACTGCCGAGATCACCTTGCATGTTGGCCTGGGGACATTCCAGCCGGTGCGAACGGAAATTGTCGAAGAACATGAACTACACGCCGAGCGATACGAAATCCCGGAGGAGGCCGCGGGAAAAATCAATCAAGCGATTGACCTGAAGCGCCGCGTCGTTGCAATCGGAACGACCACAGTTCGCACTTTGGAATATGCCGCAAGGGCTTCGGGACGCGTGCAAGCTGGTAGCAGAGAGAGCGAACTGTTCATTTATCCTGGATTTCAGTTCCGCGTGATCAGCGCTTTGCTTACGAATTTCCACTTGCCGCAGTCCACGCTGCTGATGCTGGTCTGTGCCTTGGGCGGAACGGACCGGGTGCTGGCGGCGTACCGGCACGCGGTGGAAGAGCAGTACCGTTTCTATTCGTATGGAGACTGCATGTTCGTGGAATAAAGCTCTTGGCGTGAGGCAGCCAACGTAGTTTTTGGCTAGGAGCCAAGAGGTAAATGCTAGACTTTACATGAGGTCACTGCCATGACCACACAGGTCATTCCTAAGCAGGTTTCCATTCAGGATTTCACTTCTGAACTGCGCAAGTTTCCTGAAATGGCATTCGATCACGTCAGCGAAATTTTAGCTTTCCTGCAACGCACCACGGTTTCGCCCGAAGCGCTCGCTCCTTATTTGACATGGAACGGTCAGCACTACACCCGCAACCTGATCGATAAAACGCCGCTCTACGAACTGATTGTCATCTGCTGGGAGGCCGGTCAGGTCAGCTCAGTGCATAATCATCGTGAGCAGAATTGCTGGATGGCGGTGCCCATTGGCAGGCTGCTGGTGGAGAATTTTCACCTGGTGTCGCAGGACCTCGACCAGGGACGTTCGCAGCTCGTTCCCACGGACACTGTGGAGATGAATCCTTCGCACCCCTGCGCGGTTGATCCGGCCGATCCCGTCCATCGCGTGCTGAACCCCAGGCACTTTGGCGAACGGGCGGCGAGTCTGCACATTTATTCGCGCCCGTTTGATACCTGCGTGGTCTATTCGCCGGAGCAGGGGACGTGCGGCGTGATCAAGCTGCACTACACCACGATGTTTGGCAAGCCGGTGGGCGCGTAAGCGTCTGCACATTGGAATCCGCAAATTGCTAAACTTGTTTCTTGCCTGCAACCAACAAGTCATCGCACGCTGCTGTTGAAGCGGCCTCTTCCGCAGGGGCAAGCCCCGCTCTCGTGCATCGGGACGATCCGGAGCGGCTCTTCCTCATCGACACCATGTCCTTCATCTTCCGCGCCTATCACGCCATGGCGCGGCAGCGCGGGATGTCCACGCGCAAAGGACTGCCGACGGCGGCGGTTTACGTTTTCGTAAACATGCTGCGCAAGTTGCGCGACGACTTCTCGCCGCAATATCTGGCGGCCGTGTTCGACGTGGCGGCGCCCACTTTCCGCGACCAACAATATAAGGACTACAAAGCCAATCGCAGCGAGATGCCGGGCGAGTTGGCGCAACAGATTCCTTTTATCCGGCGCGCGCTTGAGGCTTATCGCATTCCTATTCTGGAAGTTTCTGGATTCGAAGCAGACGACGTGATCGGAACGCTGGCGACCAAAGCGGTGGCGCACGGCCGGCATGTATACGTGGTGTCGAGCGACAAAGACATGCTGCAACTGGTGAACGACCAAGTGCTGGTGCTGAATCCACCCAAGGACAATCTGATCGCAGACGCGGCGAAGGTTGAGGAAATTCTAGGCGTGCCTCCGGAGCGCGTAGTTGACGTGATGGCCCTGCGCGGAGATTCGATTGACAACATTCCCGGCGCGCCTGGGATCGGCGACAAAGGCTCGGTCGAGATCATTCGACGGTTTGGCAGTTTAGAGGCGGCGCTCGACCGCGCAGCAGAAGTCGAGAAGAAAACCTACCGCGAGTCTCTGCAAAACAATCGGGAACAGATCCTGCTGAGCAAGCAACTGGTTACGATCAAATGCGATGTTGATATCGAGCTCGACGTCGAAGACATGCGCATGGGCGAGCCTGATGTCGAAGGCCTGCGCGAACTTTTCACGGAGCTGGAATTCACCTCACTGCTGAAAGAGCTGTTGCCGGTGGTGGAGGCGGCAGCGGGGAATTACCGCGAAGTGGACTCGGCGACCGAGGTGCAATTGGCGCTGAAGGCGTTTGCTCCGGGCACGGCGCTGGCTGTGGCGGTCGAGGCCGAGGCCGAGGGTGCAGCCCCCGAGCCTGAGGAGGAGGAAGAAAACGATCAGGAATCAGGTCTGCTGCCGCTCACTGCGGAGACAGCTCCTGACAAACCGCCTGTTAAAGACAAGCCTAGGGCAATGGCCATTTCCGTCGCGCCCGGTTCCGCGCTGACCATTGCGCCAGAGTCGCCGGCGATGTCGGCCGTGACTTCCGCGCTAGGCAACGCGGATATTCCCAAGGCCATTCACGACTGGAAGTCTGCCTGGCATGCGCTGGCAGAGCAAGACACTGCGCTCGCGGGAGTTTATCACGATACAAGGCTTTATTCGTATCTTCTCGATCCCACCTATTCCTCGCACACGCTGCCGGAAGTCGCGCTACGGCACTTCAATCTAAAGATCGGCGGATCGCTCGCTGAGGCGGCTGACATCACTGGGCGCCTGGCAACTGCACTGCGCAAGGAAGTCGAAGATGCGGACCTGAGGAAGCTCTACGAGGAGATTGATCTGCCGCTGGTTCCGGTGCTGGGACGCATGGAGCGGGTCGGCGTTGCCATTGATCGCGCGGCGCTGGACAAAATGTCGAAGCGCCTCGAAGGCGAGATTGAGGCCAAGGCCAAAGGAATTTGGCAATGCTGCGGCGAAGAATTCAATATCAATTCACCAAAGCAGCTTGGGGATGTGCTGTTCAACAAACTGAATCTGCCGAAGCCGGTGAAGTACGGCAAGGGCCGCACCATCTCCACTGCGGTGGATGTTCTTGAAGGGCTGGCTGCGGACCATCAGGCGCCGAAACTGGTGCTGGAGTATCGCCAGCTCTCTAAACTGAAATCAACTTATGTGGACGCGCTTCCCGCACTGCTGAATTCCGCAACCGGGCGGCTGCATACAACTTTTGATCAAACGGGAACTGCTACTGGCCGGCTCTCCTCGGCGAACCCTAATCTGCAAAATATTCCGATTCGCACTGAAGTTGGACGCGAGATTCGCGCCGCTTTCACGGCAGCGCCCGGGCACTTGCTGCTCGCTGCCGATTATTCGCAAATCGAACTCCGCCTACTGGCGCATTATTCGAAAGATCCATTGCTGGTCGAAGCCTTCCGCCGTGGCGATGACATTCACACCCTCACTGCTTCGCAGGTCTTTGGAGTGCCTCCGCTCATGGTCACACCCGATCACCGGCGGCAGGCGAAGGTGGTCAACTTCGGCATTGTGTACGGGTTGTCAGCGTTTGGGCTGTCGCAGAATCTCGGGATTGAACCCGCTGAGGCTAGGAAGTTTATTGAAGCCTATTTCGAAAAGTATCGAGGAGTGCGAGCGTTTATCGATCGCACCCTCGAAGAAACTGGGCGCGATGGGCGGGTGAAGACTCTGTTCGGACGCGTACGCCCGATTCCCGACATCAACAGCAAGAATTTCAACCTGCGCGGATTTGCGGAACGGACCGCGGTGAATACGCCGCTGCAAGGGACTGCGGCGGACCTGATTAAGATTGCGATGATTCGCATTGATACGGCAATTCTGGAGCGCGGGCTGAAGTCGCGCATGACGCTGCAGGTGCATGACGAACTCGTATTTGAAGTGCTGGAATCAGAGATGGACGGCATGCGCAGCCTGGTGCGCGAGCAGATGGAGAGTGCGCATCTGCTTACGGTGCCGCTGATGGTGGAGATTGGAGTGGGAAAGAACTGGCGGGATCTGGAGTGAGCGATTAGTCTGCCGAGGTGTTCTCCTTCATAGTGTTTGTCCGATTGGTAGGGGCTTCAGTCCCTCCCACGCAGTTGAGAGATCGGCGCGAGAAAAACCTGCTGAAATCTTATCTTCTTTTGCGTACAGGTAAAGGGCCGAAGCGAAGACTTGCTCTGCACAGAACACGATGACAGCGAGCAGGAGCCAGTAGCTTGTCGCCAGGATCGCCGCAAATCCGAAGGCTTGCCCCAACAACCCCGCTAAGAAGAAGAGCGCAAGTCCGGGAAGGGCCAACACAAAAAATAGCAACGAGAAGCTGAATCCAGCCACGATCACTTCACCCCATTTGTGTCTAAGCAGATCTGCTGAGCGGTAGAACGCTTCCCCAGAGCTCACGTTTTCTAGCGCCATCAGCGGCATTACAAAGTAGGTTGCAATCCGCCAAATATATCCAAGGATACTCGCAACCCACCCCTCGAGTTCACTTCGCTCACGGATCATCTTGAGCAGAATCCCAACAGAGGCAGAGAGAAGCGCCCACTGCAGGATTGCGTATCTCCGAGTCCATGCTATCCGCAGACCGTCATTTAACGTTGCGTTCCCGCCCGTCATGCGGTTAAGAACTATGCTTGCAAAGGCGACGTTGAAATACACGATGACGGAGTAGTTTGCCACGTAGAAAAAGAAGAGGAGCAACCACGAATGCTCGGCTTTCTTGCGCTCTTCGTTCGTTCTCGGAGTAACGCCGTCGTTGTCTGTGCCGCCTAACAGACGATCTACCGCCGCCAGGGTGAGTTGTCGTACCGCTCCCGCTGAGACTCGCGGAGCCTCCGGCGCAAACTCGGCTGTGCGAATCGGAATATTGAAAACCAACGCGCCTCCCGCGAGGACGATCACCGAGACGAGAAGGCAGAACACCAACGAAATCACGGGCAGAAGCGCAAGAGGCCGGTAGGACTTGATCACGCCAAAGCTCTGCCACATAAACGTCCATGTATTGGCGATCCTTCGCAGAATCAGCCCCATAAAGATCGTGATCATTGATTGGTGCCTCCCCCTGTTTCCGATCAAAGGTGCTTCGTCCGATCTTAGATTGAGCGCGCCTATTTGGACTCTATTGCCCCAAAGTGCCTCTTATAGCACCCGCAATCCCATCCGTCAGCGTATTCATTTTCTCTTCCGACTCCGCTTCCACCATCACCCGCGCCAGCGCCTCTGTGCCGGAATAGCGCACCACGATCCGGCCATTGCCGTCGAGTTCGCGTTGCGCAGCTTCGATGGCGGCCTTCACTTCAGGAACGTGATCGAAGGGAACTTTCTCGCATACGCGAATATTCTGGATTCTTTGGGGAAACACTTTCAGGTCGCCGACCAGGTCGGCGATGGACTGGCCACTCCGCGCCATCACTTCCATGACTCGCAACGCGGTTAGCAGGCCATCGCCGGTAGTGGCCTCGCCATCACGGAAAATAATATGGCCCGATTGCTCGCCGCCCAGGGTCGCGCCGGTCTTCATCATTTCTTCCAGCACATATTTATCGCCGACGTTCGCGCGCAACATGCGGATGCCCGACCTTTGCAGCGCGATATCGAGGCCCATGTTTGACATGGTGGTAGCTACAACTGTGCCACCAGGAAGCAGGCCGCGTGCCTGCATGTCGCGCGCAGCCAGCAGCAGCACCGCGTCTCCGTTGATCACCCGGCCTGCGGCATCGCTGAACAGCGCGCGGTCGGCGTCGCCATCGAAGGTCACGCCCAGGTCGAAGGCGCCTTTCGACTCGGCAATTGTCTTCGCCACCGTTTCGGGGTGAAGCGCTCCGCAATTTTCGTTAATGTTTTGGCCATCGGGAGAGGCGTGCGTGAAGGTTGCCTGGATGCGGCAGGCGCGGAACAACTCCGGAGCTTCCGCCGTAGCGGCGCCGTTGGCGCAATCCACCAACACTCGCAACCGGCTCAAGTCTGTCGCAACGTTCTTGGCAAGCCAGTCAATGTAAGCCGCGCGCAGGGAATGCTCGCCCGGCAGAGTTGGCGCGGGTTTTGTGTCGGGCTTACGATGCGACTCCGGTGTCTGCAGTAACGCAAAGATTTCCTGCTCAATCGCCAGTTCGTGCGAATCAGGCAGCTTGAATCCATCGCCGGAAAAGACTTTGATCCCGTTGTCGGTCCACGGATTGTGCGACGCGGAAATTACAACGCCGGCGTCGAACATCCGCGAGCGCGCGAGATAAGCCACCCCGGGCGTGGTGATTACGCCGGCGCTGTGCACCTCTACGTTGCGAGAAGCGAGTCCCCGTGCGATGCGGTCTGCGATCCATCGGCTGGACTCGCGCGTGTCCTGGCCAATCAGCGCTCGGGGATGCGGATTGGATCGTCCCAGATCATGCCCCAGCGCGCGCCCGATCAGGAAAGTGCTCTCCGGCGTAAGCGGAAATTCGCCGGCCACGCCGCGAATGCCGTCCGTTCCAAAAAGCTGTTTGAGTGGTGAGGTCATTCTGAGTGCCCTTGTTGGGCCAAACCGTTAATAGTAGCCGCGCGGCAAACTGCTGAGGAATAGCGCCCTGGTTACGCTCAGTGCAGCCGCCCGCTGGAAATTGCAAACCACAGTGCGATGGCCAGCAGCAGAGAAAGGATTTTCAACCCGAGATTATGGCCCACGTAACGGCGACTGAAATCTCTCGCGCTCATCTCTGCCCTCCGGGTTTTGCATGTGAGTCCGAGGACCCCATTGGCATTTCGGTTTCCGACTCATCTATGCCGCGGCCATTCGCGATTGCCGTAGGCAGGGGCGTGGGAGGCACATAACGGCGCAGAAGTTTCCCCATGCGGTCGCGAAGCCGCTCGACCGTCAAATCGCGCTCGATGGTTCCGGCCACGGCGAGGCTGATGCCGCCCGTTTCTTCAGAGACGATGATCGCGATGGCATCGGTTTCCTCCGTGATCCCGATTCCCGCGCGGTGCCGCGTGCCCAACTGGGTGGAGAGCACCGGATTCATGGAAAGCGGCAAGAAGCAGGCGGCTGCCACGATGCGGTCGCCGTGGACAATGACGGCTCCGTCGTGCAGGGGAGCGCTGGGGCGGAAAATCGTTGCCAGCAGATCATACGAAAGATGGGCTTCCAGTGCGACGCCGCTTTCGACGTAGGTACGCAGCCCGATCTCCCGCTCAATCACGATCAACGCGCCGGTCTG
>Ga0137378_10003558_pt1 | contig 13462 bp, 8 predicted proteins | sample SagtaG_21_FD_104813 | JGI IMG/M metagenome (GOLD analysis project Ga0137378, IMG submission 104813) | Vadose zone soil microbial communities from Sagehorn Ranch, Mendocino, California, USA - Sage2_L_60_16 metaG | ecosystem: Environmental > Terrestrial > Soil > Vadose zone | place: USA... | reverse complement strand
GCCGACGATATTCTCGCCGACAAGCGCGTGTTTATAGTACCGGACATTCTTGCCAACGCAGGCGGCGTGACGGCCAGCTACTTTGAGTGGGTGCAGGATCGCCAGGGCTACTTCTGGAAGGAAGCCATTGTCAACGAGCAGCTGGAGACGATTCTGCGCGACAGCTTCGACGACGTGGTGCGGTATGCCGAGGCGCACAATGTGAACAATCGCATCGCGGCGTATATGCTGGCGATCGATCGTGTGGCGTTCACAATCAAGCAGCGCGGGCTGTACGCTTAGACTAGGCCATCAGAAGCTGCGTTGTCGGGAGATCAAGCGGAGGGACTTTACGGTCCTTCCGCTTTTTCAGTGTGCGATTCTGTCATGAACCTTTGCGTTTGTGAGAATCACAAGTCGATCGCAACGCCAGTGTAATCGCACACCAGGACGGTCAAGTCGTCGTCCTGCAAGCGGGACCAGTGCTGCACCTGCTCGACGATTTCGGAGGCGGCCTGTGCCGGAGGCATCGCGGCGGTTGCCTTCACCAGGTTGGCCAGCGAATCTTCGCCGAATAGCTCGCCTGCACCGTTGCGCGCCTCGAGGAGCCCGTCGGTGTAGAGCAGGAAGCGATCGCCGGGCTCGATCGGGATGGTTCGGTCGCGGTACTCTATTTCGTCGACCGCGGCCAGCAGCAAGCCGTTCTCCGCGATTTCCGTCACGGTTCCGCGCCGCAGCAGAAGCATGGCGGGATGACCGGCGGCGGCATAGCGGAGTTCCCTGCTCTTCGCGTCGATGTGCACGCAGGCCGCGGTAACGTATTGCCCTTGCGTGTTGCCGCAGAGCGCGCGATTCATACCGGTGAGCAATTGCCCCGGATGCGCGGCTTGCGCGCGCTGCGAGATGGCTGCCATCTTCACCATCGAAGCGATGAGCGCGGCCGGGACGCCGTGGCCGGAGACATCGGCAATCAAGATACCGGCGCGCGTGGCGTCGGCAACCAGGAAGTCATAGAGGTCGCCGGCAACGGAGTTCATGGGGACGTAGCGCGCGGCCACACGAAAGGCTGGCGAGTCTGGAAACGGACCTGGCAGCAGCGAGAGCTGAATCCGCTTAGCCAACTCGAGTTCCTTGTGGATCTCGCCCAACTCCTCGTCTCGTTTGAGGGTGCGGCGCGCTGCAACGTAGCCTAACGATCCGAGCAGGACGGCGAATCCGTAGGGCTCGATCTTGAGGGTCCGTACGGTGTTGTCGAAGATCGAGAGGATTCCGAAGGTGAACAGGCCAACGCGCACCACCGCGAAGTCACGTTCCGCCCTGCGCCGCATCAGCATTGCCATCATGGCCAGGATCAGCGCAATAATGGCAACATCATTCACGGTGTGAAAGATCCCCCAATTGCCGAGGATCGCGGTGGCAAGGACGAGTACTGAAAACAGAGATGTCAGGATGATGGTGATGGGTTTGCCGTACCGGCCAAGGAAGCCCGCTGCCTGGAAGAACAGAAGCGCGGGAATTGGGACCAGGTAATCAACGACCGCCGTCAACCGGTTGAAGAACTCGCTCGGCGGGATCGTGAGCCGCAACAGCTCGGCGTCCAACCACAGGCGCTGGCCGTAGAGATGAGCGAAGATAGCCAGCCAGACGAGGAGCGGGTCAAAGCGCCGCCGTACGGCACAGAACGCGATGGCCACAACGCCCACCGTGGTGAAAGCCGCCCCCAGGAAAAGGTACGGCTCGTCGTGGTGAAAGGCGCGCAGCACCTCATTGGCGGTGAGCTGAGTATCGGCCAGGAACATCGCTCCTGCATCGTACAACAGGCGAGCGGCAGGGGCCCGAAACGCAAAACGAGTCGTCTGTCGACGACTCGTTTTGCTCGTGGCGCACCTGGTTAGAAGATCAGCTTCATTGCCAGTTGGGTGTTGAACGGCTCGCCCGGTCCAAGACCAGGAGCGCCGTTGTAATTGCCGATAGTGGTAGTGATGGAACCGAACGCCGAACCATCGGCAAGAGACTGATCCGGAGGAGCAAGGTTCACACTATTGAAGAGGTTGAAGAACTCCACGCGGAACTGTGCAGTCAAGTGTTCCCCAATGTGGCCATTCTTGAAGACCGAGAAATCCACGTCATGGTAACCCGGCGCCACAAGGCTGTTCCGTCCAACCGTGCCGAACGCGTTTGTCGGCGTGAAAAGGTTTGCGTTTGTGAAGTATTGCTCATAGCCGCTGCCCTTGGCCAACGTGCGGTCTCCTTTTAAGACCGGACCCGTCTGGTTCGCGCGGTCCTCACCCTCTCCGGTACCGCTACTATCAGTTCCCGTGAGAATGCTGAACGGCTGGCCGCTATGGAAGGTGAGCAGACTGTTCAGCTGCCATCCGTTCGTGAGCCAATGTGGACCGACGAACTTAGGCACGTTGTAGTTAATGTAAGTCGTGAAAGCATTGCGCGTGTCATAGTCCATGCTGGCGTAGTCTCCGCGGAAGTTCAGCGAGTTCTGCGGATTGGCGTTGCGATACTGCGTCATCTCATCCAACCCATGGCTCCAGGTGTAAGACTCCTGAGCGGTCAGCCCCTTCCAATTGGCGACCTTCAGCGTGGTCTGGAGCGAGTTGTAGTTGGAGTTGCCAATCGAGCCAATCTCGTTGATCACCCCGTAGTTGGCCATGTTGGCAATCGTTGCGCTGTATTTGGAATAGAGGGCACGGGTCGTGTTGGCTGTTAATGCGGCCGGTGCATCGCCTCCGACCGGCAACTGGTTGATGTCATAGATCGAGAGCAGCTTACGTGCCTGAGATCCGACGTATCCAAGAGTAAAGATCACGCTGGACGTAACCTGCTGTTCGACGTTCAAGCTGTAGTTGGTACTGTAGGCGCTCTTGAAGTTGGGGCTGATCGTGAACAGGTTGTAGCTGTTCGATGAGCTGAACGTGGCTGCGGTCGGGAAGATCGAGACCCCGTCCTTAATCGGCACGCCGGTCTGGCTGACTGATCCGACGGGGCTGGCGCCAAAAGGATTGCTCTCGGCGCCCGATGCGCCCCCGTTGGGCGGGCGGTTATCAAGGAAGGGATTCAGGTTGGGCTGATCGAAGTACAGCCCGATACCCGCGTGAATCACCGTATCGGGAGTGGCTTTGTAGCTCAAGCCGACGCGGGGGCTGAAATCCTTCTTGGACGCATCATACAAACTGCTGATCTTGTCGCCTTGGAAGCCAAATCCCGTTCCGCCCAAATCGGGGCGAAATACGGATAGGTCTTTGTACTGGTCGTGCATCGCACCCAGATAATCCCAGCGGATGCCGTAATTCAGGTTCAGCTTCGGTGTTATCTGGAAGGAGTCCTGTAGAAAGAAGTCCAAGTTATTCACATAAACTTCCCGCTCTGGGTCTCCGCGGACAATGCCGTCGCTATGCGGCAAGCCGGCCAGAAAATCCGCCAGCGCCAGTACATGACTATCTGCGCCGCTGGAAGCCCACGGGCCTTGCGATCCGTCGAAAGTGAATGTTCCGCGGAACTTGCGATGGTAGAACTCGTTTACCATGCCGCGGCGGAATTCGCCGCCGAAGCGAAGTTCGTGCTTGCCGAGCACGTAGTTTGCGGAGTCGGTTACATGGCCGGTGATGTCGTTTCTTCCTGACGGAGGCGTGGAGGCAGCAGGCCCATCAAAACCGGAAATCGTGATCTTGGGCGCGCCAAGATAAGCAGAACTCACCCCGGTATTCCAACCGAGAGATGCCATGTCGAAACTGTGGTTCTGATCGTAGAAGACTTGGTTGAAATAGTTGACGCCGAATAAAACCTGGTTGGTAAAACGCGTACTCAATGTGGTATTCAGCACCGCAGAGTAGTTGTAGATGTGGATCGGGCCTTCCTCGAAGTAATAAGGCAACTGCGACCCTACCGGCGCAATCTGGTTTCCCTGGCCGCCGAAGTAATGCAGCGACAGGTTGTTCTTCTGGTTGATCGTGTAGTCGAACCGTCCGAAGCCGTTATAACTGTACCCGGTGATGGGAGACGCATTCGAGTAGTTGTTGGTGGCAGCGCTTCCCGTAAGCGCATAGCTGGGCCAAAGAGTGTGCAGAACGTTGACCGAGGCTGGGTCAGGCGTGGCGTATTTGGGGTAGCTCTGCATCAGAGTGTCGGCTTCACTCTCCCAAGCCGCCGAGGGCTCGGTGGCCGATGCGGGACTTTCGATGATGAACTGCTGCTTTTCGTAGTTAACGAAAATGAACGCCTTGTCCTTAATGATCGGGCCGCCTGCCGACGCCCCGTACTGCTCATTGCGCAGCTTGTTCTTCACGATTTTGCCGTCGGCGTTCGGTGTGGCGAAGGCCGAGTTCTTTGAGAGAAACTCATTACGGTTGTAGTAGTAAGCGGAACCATGGAGTTGGTTGGTTCCGGATTTGGTAGCGACGTTCACCGTGCCGCCGGGATTTCGCCCGTTCTCGGCAGTGCCATTCGATTGCTGCGAATATTCATCGATCGAATCGAGCGGAAGCGTGACGCCGGCAATACCTTCCACGCCGCCCTGGTTAACCGAGGGGACGTTGTGCCAGAGGTCGTTGTTATCCACGCCATCGATCTGCCAATTTACCTGGTTGGCGCGCGACCCGTTCACCGAGCCGAACCCACCCGCTGAGTAACCACCGAACCCCGGCGCAATCGCGATTAACTGCGTAAAATCGCGCCCATTCATCGGGGTGTCCTGAACAGTCTCATACGGAACCACAGTTGTTTCTGTAGTAGTGGTCGTATCTAGCGCAATCGCGTCCGCCGACACTTCAACAGTTTCACCGGCCGAAGCAACGGCAAGCTTGACCGGAAGCGTGTAGATCACGCCCGCGGTCACAGGCACCTTGGAAACTGCCTTGGACTGAAACCCGGAGCCCGTAACCGTCACGGTGTAGTTGCCCAACGGCAGGTCCTGAAAGCTGTATTCCCCAGCGCTTGAAGTAACGGTTTTGTGCGAAGCGCCGGTGGCTGTGTCTACAGCTTCCACCGCCGCACCGGGGACAACTGCGCCCGATGGGTCGGTCACAATTCCGTTGATTCCGCCTCGAAATGTTTGAGCAAAACTGGCGACCGGAATCGCGATCACTACAGCTACTGTCAACAGCAGTGCTGCGAATAGACTTCGGGTAATCCGATTAAGCATTGCGCTTATCCTCCAGAAGAATCGGTTGTAGCTGTCTTGGGTTAACGCCCCGAGTGAGTCGTCCCAGGTGCGAATCTGCGTCGAAACGAACACACGCAGAGCTAGCGTTTCTTACGGTATCGACAAGGCCGGAAAGGGGTGAGGTGATTGTCCATTCTTAACGTTAGAAAGACATGCATAAGGATTCAATGAAGATCGATGACAATCTGCTCCCGGGCAACGACTTGTTCGGATGATTGCCCAACACGGCTTAGTGTGGCCGGTAACAGATCACTTGCGGGGCGCCTATTTGTAAGTCGACAAGTATGCCTGCGAGGCGGGGTCATTGCACGCAGGGGCCAGGGGTAGATTCACCCAGCGCGGGGCCGCGGACTTCAAGTTCGCGCATCGTGCATTGCGATGATCGTCGCCGGGGGGACTGGAGTCGATTGCCGCGGGTTCGCGCTCGAATCAACCGCGGAAACGGGATCATCAGCACAATCGGCTCAGGATGCACTCGCGTCTTCAACAACTGCATTGGTGTCGAGATAGGCAACAGCCTCGGCTGGGTGCATAGGCTGGTGCAATCGCTCCGGAACGGCGATCACGAGCATACCGCTCATTCTGCGTAACTTCGGCGCCTCACCAAGATGGAACTGCCTCGAGCCATGCCCGGCCGTCTCAATTCCACTACCCTCAGAGAGAGGCCCGGCAATCTGCGCTCTTCACGTTGCCAATGGTTGTCCGGAAACGGGAGTCGGCGCGCGTCGTGTCAAGACGGATATAGTTGTAGTGAGCGGTTTTTTGCCGACGGACAATTCGAGGCGCACAATGATCTCAGCAAGTTGTCAGGGAATTCGGCACTTGAGAGTCGTACCTCGCAAGCTTGCCCGTTGTTCGGTCATAGTCTAATGAATCTGCCCAACTCCATCACGATGAGTCGGATCGTCATGATCCCGCTCCTGCTGTGGATCCTCTCCGTTCACTTCCCCTACAAGTCCGGCGCGGAGCAGGAACTGCTCGCGTCGATCCTGTTCATTCTGGCCTCCATCACTGACGGTGTGGACGGATACCTGGCGCGCAAACGCGGGCAGATCACCACCATGGGCATGCTGCTTGACCCGCTTGCAGACAAGATCATGGTGACCGCGGCGCTCATCGCGCTCGTTGCCTACAATCCTCACGTCGTCAAGGTGTGGATCGCGGTGGTCATCATCGGGCGCGAGTTCCTTATCTCGGGGCTGCGCTCTATCGCCGCGTCTGAGGGCTTTACGATTCAGGCCAGCGACTTGGGCAAGCTCAAGACGGTGGTCCAGATCGTCTCGGTGGTGTCCGCCATCCTCGCTCACCACTGGTATCAGTGGATGATCGGCTGGCTTGTGATCCCGGTCGAGTGGATCGCCATCGCCGCTATCTATTTCACTGTGGTGGTTTCCACGATCTCGGCGATCGACTACTTCGTCGGCTTCTGGAAGCAGATCGATCGTGCCTCCAAAGATCGGCGCAGTTCGTTTGTGCTGAGCAGGCGCAAGGGCGCGGGCACGCAAGGGGCGAACTAGACCTTTCGCCCGCCCTCCATTCAGAGGCACCAACAGCCGGTCAACCTCGCAACTCTGGATATCGCGCATAAATGCGTTGCTGATCTTGAGAGCTCAGGAGCCGTAGCGGTATGGGCTTGTCCTGGGGCCGCGTGCCTTTCTGATTCAGCACATTCATTAGGCTCCATTCGCGCTGCAGCCCTTGCGGCTCCGTGGCCTTCAAGTCATAGCGTGTGAAGTCGAGCACCATCGGGGGTGTGTCCTTCGTCCAGTTTCGGATCAAAGCCAGGCGAAATTCACGGTTCATGAACCACTTGATTTCGAGTTCCTTCTCCGAGCCCGGCGCGCCCGTCCCTCGTTCCTCGAAACGGTAGTCGAGAGCCTCGTTGTTCGGCGTGTGACTACGCCACTCCATTCCGAATTCGCCCTCTGCGATGACCTTCGTGTCCGGCCACCGATCGCGCACGGCCTCGAGCCACGCGGTCAGGTCTTCGTCGTGGCCAATGGAAAGCTCCCAGATCGCCGTCACAAAACCAAAGCCGTTCAGCGTGTGGCCGCGATCGAAATGCAAGGCGGTCGTGTCCATCATCTCCTTGCGCCCCACGGTGACGCCTAGATTGCCCACGGTCTCGATTGGTCCGACGCCCAATCGGCTGTTGAAGTGGCCTTCGAAGCCGTTGCGCCGCGCGGTGAGAAAGTCGCACGTCCATCCATCCAGGCAGACACAATCGATGAAATCGGCCGCTCCCTGCGCCGGCTTCAGATAGTGCTCGCGGCTCGGATAATACGGATAGCAGATCCCGCCATCGCCGTCGCCATTGTCGATGCCGTGCTGGCTCCAGATCTGCCCCTGGCACACGTGGATTCCTTCGTCCGCAGCGAGAAGTCTCTGGTTCTCGGCGTCCATGAACCCGGCCACAATACTTTGCGGACGATAACCACCGCCCACCATCGGCGTGATCGTCGCCAGTGCGTCGTGAATCGTTTTGCGGATGTGCTCGCGCGTATCGTACATCGGCGCGAAGTAGCCGCCCGGGATGAAGGTGATTTCGTCACCGTAGCGATCGTGGAACGAGGCAAGCAGCCGGCGCGCCTCCTGATATTCCTTGCGGTCGTCGTGCAGCGCGAGCCAGCTGATGGCCCAGGTCATGCGGCCGTCCGGACATCCTCGTGCGAAGGCCTCGCGTCGCGATCGCACGCGCTCCGGGCGGTTATCCGCCGCTTCATCCTCGCCGATGTTACGGGTCGGAGTGACTTCAATTTGATTGACGCGCAACACGGAAACATGGGTCAGGAATCTGCCGCGTAACGCAGTCCCGGAAGCCAGTGATATCCTCGCCGAACCACCGATTGTAAGCGATGCTGCAGAAATCCCCGCCTGACTCAGAAACCGGCGGCGTGTCCATTTGCTGTCCATGAAGTTCTCAACTCCTACGGTATTCGCGTTCACTACACAGTGATTTGCAAACCTCGGAATCATACAAGAGGAAGCAGAGGGCGCATCCCTCCATAAGAAAAGCCCCGGCGCTTGCCGGGGCTTCCTGTTGAAGAAGACTGCAAAGGGTTCAGCGTTCAGGCCATCGCATGAACGGCGGGTTCGGAGATCCGGATGACCGGGGCGGTTGGATTTACCGTAGCCGGCACGCTTGGCGCCGTGTTTCCGCGGGTGAGGCGGTGGACAAAGTGATACGGCGGCCAGGGCCCGGAAACCTGCATCTGGCAGTCGCGCATGGCAGCGCTGGTGCTCGCGAACTTGTTCTGATACCGCTCCACGCACTTGCGATCGATCAGGTGGGCGATGTCCAGGACCATCTTGCCGCTTTCGGTGAGCCGGCAGCTGACTTCCTCATCGAGAGGAGCGAACAGCCGGTGCATCTGGAAGCTCACCGCGCGTGCCCGTGTCTGGCGCTCACGCTGCCGCACGGCATTTTCGCGAAGACTGGTGAGGTACTCGCGTCCTACTCCCTCCGCCGGCAGATGCTTGCCGATCTCCTTCGCGCAACAATCGTCGACGATGATCTTCAGGTGCATCTCGGTTTTGCCGCGAAGCTTATCGATGTTGGAGAGGAATTGGCGCTGATTGGAGCGGATGGACTTGCGGAGGGCTTCGTCGTCATTGAAGACTGTGCCGAATCGGAAAGGAAGGACGGTTGAGTGTTGGAAACAGTCGGCAATGACCCTTGCGTGGTCAATTCCGGATTTCTGGTTGAGGTTCTCTGTTGGATTGTGTTCGCTGACGATCACGGCAAGGTCGCTGGCGGGATACAGAAATACCTGATTCCCGCTTACTCCAACGACTGTTTCCAAAGGAACTGGTTTGCGATGACGGGCCAACTCAGGAAAGGCTTGCTTTTCACCAATGCAGTAGGCATACCATGCCATGTTGGAACACTCCCTCGGCGCCGGTAAGCGCCGCTCTGTGTGTGGAACTCTGCAAATGCGGGACAAACTGCATGCTGGCGTACAGCCGGGTTTCAGTTTGTGATACACCCGGTCGAACTAGGGGGAATACTAGACCGCTGAAAATACGACTGGCAAGAACCGTCATCACCGGATTCAGAATTGGTGGCTTTCAGGGCACGATTTGTTTTCGTGATAGTAACATTATGATTCACTACATGAATTTCGAGAGTTTTTTACACATTGCGGGCAAAACGGTCGACAGAATTTTCCGTCCAATAAGCCGCTCAAGTAGATCCGGGTTATGGTCCGAATCCGCTGAAATGTCTAAACGCTTGCCTTCGGTACGGCCTCTATACTGGCTGTCATGCTCAGGAAATCGCCTTCTTTTTCTGGTTTTGCCGCCCTCGTAACGCTGTTTTGTGTCGGTTTGCAGCCGCCTGCGGTCCTGGCCTGGGGGAATGAGGGGCACCGCATCATTAATCGGCTGGCAGTCAGCAGTTTACCGGCGGACGTGCCTTCGTTTCTGAGGTCGGAAGCAGCGGCGAGGGAGATCGAATACCTGGGTCCCGAGCCCGACCGCTGGCGCTCCCCTGCCGAGCCGGAACTCAGCTCCGCGCAGGCTCCCGAGCACTTCATCGACCTTGAGCCAGCCGACGCCCTCGGCCCCCTTCCCCACCGACGGCTCGATTTTGAGGCCAAAGTTTTTGCGGCCGGCCAGCGTCCGGAGAAGGTCGGCCTGCAGCCCTGGGAGGCCACAGAGGTGTGGGAACGCCTGAAAGCTGCGTTACGCGAGTATCGTCAGCTCTCAGCTGCCCACCAGGACACGGCGCCCGTGGAGCAGGCTGCGATTTTCTACGCTGGCTGGCTGGGCCACTATGTCGGGGACGCCTCGCAGCCGCTCCACACAACCATCCAGTACAACGGCTGGAGCGGCCCCAACCCCAATGGCTACACCACCGACCACCAGATCCACTGGCAGTTTGAAGGCCCATTCGTCGCCGCCAACCTGCACGCCTCCGACGTGCAGCCAAAGATGACCACGCCGCACGCGATCGACGCCGACATGTTCGACTCCTATGTTGGATACCTGCGCCACACGGCAACTTACGTGGAGAAGGTTTATCAGCTCGAGAAGGCGGCGGGGTTCATCGGAGCGGGATCGCCTGAGTCGCGCGACTTTACCGCGGAGCGTCTCGCGGCAGGCGCCAGCATGCTGCGCGACATGATCTACACCGGCTGGGTGGACAGCGCGAAGCCGGTCCCAGATCGCCACGCTGGAATCTAGCTCTTTTCTCCTTGACAGCTTAGGAAAGCAGCGGTACTCTCCTTATCATCTTAGGAGTGGTACGCATGTCCGACCAGGCTCAGCTTCTTCCCGGCACCCTCGATCTCCTGATTCTCAAGGCCGTCTCGCTGGGCCCTCTGCACGGTTACGGTGTGCTCCTTCGCATTGCGCAAATCACCGGGCAGGCGCTGCTGATTGAGCAGGGCGCGCTGTACCCGGCGCTTTTCCGGCTTGTTCGCCAGGGCTGGCTGAAGGCTGAGTGGGGCACGTCGGAGAACAATCGCCGCGCCAAGTTCTACGAGCTCACGGCGGCAGGCCGCAAGCGCTTCCGCGAAGAGACCGAAAGCTGGAATCGCCTCGCAATGGCAATGACGACGGCATTGGCCGCCAGTGCGGAGGAAGTATGAAGCTGCTTTCCTATTTTCGATCTGCGGCTACGCGGCTCTTCCATCGTGCCGAGGTGGCGGATGATTTGGAGCAGGAGCTTCGCTCGCATATCGAGCACCGTGCCGACGATCTGGAACGTTCCGGCCTGGATCGCGCCACGGCCGAGCGCCGTGCGCGCGTTGAGTTTGGCGCTCGAGAGCGGTACACCGAGGAGAGCCACGAAGCCCTCGGCGGCAACTTCCTCGAAACGCTTCTTCGCGATGTGCGGCTTGCAGTGCGGAAATTGCGCAAGTCGCCAGGCTTTCTGATCGCGGCTGTTTTCACGCTCACGCTGGCGATTGGCGCCAATGCGGTGGTCTTCGGCGTGATGGATGGACTGGTGCTGCGACCGCTGAATGTGCCGGATTCGCAGAGCCTGTGGGGAACTGTGTATGGCGTGGACGCCGGATTCCAGTCCTACCCCAACTACCTGGATCTGCGCGACCGTAACCACAGCTTCGAAGACCTGGCTGCATTCAGTTTTGTGTTTGCGGGGCTGGACACGGGGAACGACCCCTCGCTGGCGGCGGGCTTTGCAGCAAGCGGGAACTACTTCGACGTTCTGAAGATTCAGCCATTTCTTGGGCGCTTCTTTCACAGCTCAGATGAACGCGGCGCCAACAGCGCACCTTACCTGGTGCTGACACACGCCTACTGGCACACCAGCTTTCATGACGATCCCGGGGTGGTGGGCCGTATTGTCGCGATCGACAAGCACCCCTTTACGATCCTTGGAGTGGCGCCGCCGGAATTTCGCGGGACATTGAAGTTTATTTCTCCTGACTTCTTCGTTCCGATCGTGAATCAGGATCAGTTCGCAACAACGAGAACGCTGACCGACCGCGGGACCACGCACTCCGTCTTTGAGACCTTGGGTCATTTGAGGCCGGGTGTCACTCCGGCCCAGGCTGTCGCCGACGTGAATGCAGTGGGCGCGTACCTTGCCGCGACCTATCCCAAGGAGTTGAGCAGCAGAACCTATACGCTGGCTCGCTGCGGGCTCACCTCGTTTGGCGGCCCGGTACGCGCATTTGTTGCCGCTCTCATGCTGCTGGCCGGTTTGATTCTGTTGGCGGCATGCGCGAACCTTGGCAGCCTGTTTGCGGCGCACGCAGCGGACCGTTCCAGGGAAGTGGCACTGCGGCTGGCGCTCGGGTCGAGCCGCCAACGCATCCTGCGACAGCTGTTGACGGAAGCCCTGCTGATTTCGCTGTGCGGCGGCGCATTCGGAGTGATGGCAAGCGTGGCGCTATTGCGCAAGCTGGGCGCGTGGCAGCCATTTGCCGGGGCTCCTATCCACATCCCCGTCAATGCGGACGCAAGCAATTACGTGGTGGCGTTTGTTCTGGCGCTGGTGAGCGGGTTCCTTTTCGGAATTGTGCCGGTGCGGCAAGTGCTCCGAGCCAATCCGTACGAGATCGTGAGGGCGGGATCGGCGGGCCGCCTGGGCCGCCGCATCACCTTGCGCGACGTACTGCTGGTGACGCAGATCGCCATTTGCGCTGTGCTGGTCACATCCTCCGTGGTAGCGCTGCGGGGACTGGAGCGTTCGCTACACAGCAACTTCGGTTTTGAGCCTCGCAACACCATGCTCCTGGGTGTGAACCTTACGGTTGGCGGGTACGGCATGGAGGCTGTGCTGCCCGTTCAAAAGCGCCTGATTGATGCGATGGGAACGATTCCCGGCGTCGACAAGGTGGGCCTGGTGAACAACTATCCGCCGCTCGTCTACGCGTCCGCCGGCCGGGAGAATGTGTTCAAGGACGAGACGCGGGATCTGAAGCAATCGAATGTCGCCGTCATGCCTTATAGCTATGACGTGTCGCCGGGCTACTTTGAGGCGGCAGGCACCAGCCTGCTTTCAGGCCGGGATTTCTCATGGGATGACACCAAGTCCGAGACGCTGGTGGCCGTAGCAAATCGAGAATTCGCACGAATCTTGTTTGGCTCCGTAACCAATGCGATTGGCCGGTTTGTGCGGATGCAGGATGGGCGCCGCATTCAGATCGTGGGCGTGGTCGCCGACGGAAAATACCTGAGTGTCAATGAAGATCAGCAGCCAGCGCTGTTTATGCCCTCGCTGCAATCGCCTGCCAGCTCAGCCTATCTCGTGTTGCGCTCGCAGCGCGACCCGCAGGAACTTGGCGCGGTCATCAGGAACAAGCTGCGCGAGGTGGACCCGGCGCTGCCTGGCGATATCCAGACGTGGAACTCGATGCTTGGCGTCGCGCTGTTCCCTTCCCGCATGGCCACCGCTTCACTGGGAGTGCTGGAGATCATGGGCGCGATGCTGTCGATTACCGGCATCTTTGGAATGGCGGCATACTCGGTGAGCAAGCGACTGCGCGAACTCGGAATCCGCATGGCGCTTGGCGCGAAGCGAACCGAGGTGCTGAAAGCCGCGTTGGGTCGCGCCGTGCGACTGCTCGCCGTGGGCTCAGCGGCGGGTCTCATTCTCGGGATCATGGCAAGCAAGGTGCTCGCGTTCATTGTGTACCAGGCCACCTCGCGCGACCCGCTGGTGCTGGGCGGCGTGGTCGTGGCCATGTCGCTGCTGGGACTGCTGGCTACCTGGATTCCCGCTCAACGCGCACTGGCGGTCAATCCCGTGATCCTGTTGCGCGAAGAGTGAGACCGCTCGCTTTGCATTGTTGTTTGGATCATCCCCGGGAGGCGCTATGAATCTCCTCGAGTCACTTC
>Ga0137378_10003556_pt1 | contig 13465 bp, 17 predicted proteins | sample SagtaG_21_FD_104813 | JGI IMG/M metagenome (GOLD analysis project Ga0137378, IMG submission 104813) | Vadose zone soil microbial communities from Sagehorn Ranch, Mendocino, California, USA - Sage2_L_60_16 metaG | ecosystem: Environmental > Terrestrial > Soil > Vadose zone | place: USA... | reverse complement strand
CGTGCCGCCCGAGCGAACCTGCAACTTCGTGTCCCACGACCAGGGCAACCGCCTCGCTGTCAATCAACACGAACCTACGTTGCGGGTGGGCCGTCACATCCCAGGACGTGCACGAAGCTTGATTGGCTGGATGCTGTACAGCCCCATACGAGGGTGGCCGGCCGGGCAGGGAGCGTCGCGTCCGCGTTGCTGCTGGTCGCGGTGCTGCTTCTGACCCTCCATGCGGCGGGTTTCCCACATGAGCGTTGCTGAGGGGTGTCTGAGGAGCCTATGGAAGAGTGGCTCGAAGAAGGAGGCCTTGGAGCTGACACGTCCAAGTGGGGGAGCGGTGGTCCAGAGGGTCCATCGCCCTGGCCCGGCTTGGCCTGAACGCTTGGTGGACAGCGCAGCTCGGACAGATGCCATGTGGGTTCCCAGCCCAGGACCAGTTCTCCGCGAAGGACGCCACAGGCAGATGCGGCGTGCGGCGAACCCGACGGATACCCCGCCTCGCGGCCTCGATGGCCTCCTGGAGGGTGTCGCCAGCAAGGGAGGCCAACTCGCCACCCTTGTCCCTGTCTACCACCGCTTGGCGAAGTCCTTTGAGCCACGACCACGCTTTGGTACTGGCGATGTGCGTCCGTGGTGTATCCGGACGTCCCGGTTCTGGCAGTCCCGAGTCGTCACCGCTCAGCACGCACAGCGAGCCACAACCGTACAAAGAGGTACCAAACAACACCACAGGTCACCTACAAGCACATAATGGAGCTGGCTCGTAATCGGCAGGTCGGGGGTTCGAATCCCCCCTCGGGCTCCAGGTCAGAGCACATGCTCGGCCAGCGGGGGAGCGACAGGTGTCACGCCCGTGTCACAACGCCCAGCGTTTCGGCCGCGGCGGCGAGCGCGTCAGGCTGCGAGTGGACGTAGGTGCGCATGGTGAAGTCGGCGCTGGCGTGCCCGAGCCAGGCGGCGATCACCGCCACCGGCACGCCCTCCAGGTGCATCAGCGTCCCGCAGGTGTGGCGGGCATCGTGCAGCCGGATCCGCCGGACCTGCGCCCGCCTGACGAGGGTGTCCCACCGGTCGCTGATGGTGTCGGGATGCAGCGGCTCGCCGAGCTCATTGGCGACCACGCACCCGGAGTCGTGCCACGCCGGGCCCGCGCGGAGCTGCTCGCCGGCCTGCCGCCGCCGCGTGCGGGTGAGCGCCGCCGCGAGCGCGTCGGTGAGCGGTAGCGTCCGCGCGCCGCGCTCGGTCTTCGGCGCCGAAGTCTGCGGCCGGCCGGCAACGGTGACCAGCGTCTCGCGGATCGTCAGAGTCCCGGCGTCCATGTCGATGTCGGACCAGAGCAGCCCGGCGATCTCAGCGCGGCGCAGCCCATACAGCGCCAGGTGCCAGGCCGCCTCCAGCCGGTCGCTGCGCGCCGCCTCAAGCACCTTGCGGGCCTCGGCTGGCGTGTAGGTCTGCATCTCAGTCTTGCGCTGGGGGAGCCGGTCGACCAAGACGGCGACGTTGCGCACCACCAGACCCTGCTTGAGGGCGTCGTCGAGAACCTGGCCGAGCGCGAACAGCAGCAGGTTCACGGTCCGGCCGGACCACGGGCGCCGCGGCTTGCCGTTGGCGCGCTCCAGCCTGCCGGCGACGAGCTGGTCGATCAGGTCAGTGATGTGCCGCTTGGTGAGCCGCTGGAGCGGCATGGCGCCATAGGCGGCGATCACCGGCTTGAGCACGTCCCGGTAGCCGGCCAGCGTCGTCGGCCGGATCTTCCGCTTTCCGGCCAGCCAGTCCTCGCACGCCTGCTTGACGGTCAGGGTCGACCGGGCGACGTAGGCGCCGTCCCTAGCCTGCACCTTCAGCTTGGCGTATGCCTCGTTCGCCTCGTCGACCGTCTTGTACCGACGGCGGGTCTGCCGGCGGCCACCGGTCGCCGGGTTCATGCCAACGTCGAGGACGAGCTCGACCCGACGGGCGCCGCTGGGCAGCCTGACCCACTTGGCGCCCGGTGGGAGCCGCCGACGGATGCTCATCCCGCCCGCCCCTGCCGGCCTGGTGGAAGCAGGCCGCGGCGGCGCGCCTCCGCGATCCACCGTCGCGCCGTTGGCACCGGTACGCCCGCCTCAGCCGCCAGGACCGTCGCGGGCGCCGAGGTCTTGGCGAGCGTCTCGTTGTAGGCGTCGGCGACGCGCCGGTAGAAGCCTTCAGGGTCGGACCGGTCGGGGCGCCGGAGCGGCTCGCGCCGCTTCGTTGGCGCCACAAGGGGGCGCCGTTCGGGGTCGAGGCGAAGGCGGCGGGCGAAGTCCGGCTCTCCGTCCAGCCACTCGATCTCCGCCTCCAACAGGGCGTCCAGCGTGCCCTCCCGGGGGTCGGCCGCCTCGATCGCCTCGCGGGTGCGAGGAGTGTTCAGCAGGCTCTCGATCCGGCCGAGGGGTAGCGCCTTGACAACGGTCGAGCTGACACGCTCGGCCACCACGACGAGCGCGGTAATGACACGCCGCCCATCCCGCTCCACTGTCTTCAGGAGCACGGCGACCGGCGGGCAGGCGGTACCTACGGTCCCGAAGACCTTCACGAACACCCATCCCCCGGGCTGGGGGACGACCGTGGCGAATCCGGGATGCGAAGCCTCGCTCTCCATGCCCCGAGACGCTACACCGTCCAAGGTTATCCGCACAAGCTCGGCCAGATAGTCGCGTAAGTCAGTGAACTTGCGCGGATCCTGGTGAACGTGATATTCCTGTACCTGCCGCACAAGTTCCGCGGTTGTTCGGTTCAGGAGGTCCCATGCAGGAATCCCCGCTGCTGTACTCGCCTGAGCGCGCCGCAGAGCGCCTCGAACTCGGCCGCTCGAAGGTGTACGAGTTGATGAGGAGCGGCGAGCTCGAATCCTTCTCGATCGGCCGCGCGAGGCGCATCCCGGCCGGCGCGCTCCACGCCTACATCGAGCGGCTCCGCGCCGCCCAGCCGCGGCCCGACTCTGACCCGCCGCAGCCCGCCGCGGCCTGATCCCCCGATCACGTCGCGGGCCTGCCGCTCCGAGGCCGGCCGGCACGCGACCCCACCGAACGGAGTGCCTCGTGTGACCCCGAACAAGCAACGAGCCCACCCCGGCGCAGGAAGCGGGCTCGGCAGGACGGTCACCCCGACCGGTCGTAGCGTACCCCACCGACCCGGCGAAGTCGTGTCGTTGGTGGCCGAGGGACGCCGGCGGCTGCTGCGCGACCTCGACATCGGCCCGACCGTGCCGGCACCCTGCGGGCCTGGTCCGTGCACTTGCTACGGCGTTGAGCTGGGGCGTGGAGCATGAGCGCCCGCTGGCGGTCACGCGGCCGGCAACTGTGCCCGCGCCGCCGCCCCTGGGCTAGCGCCGCCATCGCGGAGGCGTCCGCCGAGCTGGACACGCTCCAGGCGGTCTACGCGGGCTTGGACGCCGCGCAGTGCAGCACCGAGGCTGCCCGACGCACCACTGGCGCCAGGCGGCGCCGCGACTTCGAGGCCGGCCTGTACGCGCTGGACGGCCACCTGCATGACGACAGCGCCTTCCGCCGGTTCATCGCCGAACGCCGCGGGCTTCGCCTGCCGATGCCAGAAGAGGTGGCCGCATCCTGGCCCGAGCCCGACCAGGTCGACGCGCTCCAGGCGGGGTAGCCGCTGATGGCCGGCGTCCGGTTCGACGATAGCAAGCCCTTCGGCGAAGAGGAGGCCGCTCGCTACGCCGACCAGGACCGCCGCGCCGCGAGCAACGGACATGCCGAGACGACCCCCGACCTGCTCGCCGGGCTCCGGGATGGCGCCTGGCTCGACCAGCAGGTCTTCCCACCGCTCACCTTCACCCTGCCCGGCGTGATCCCCGAAGGGTCCGTACTACTGGTCGGCCCGCCCAAGATCGGCAAGAGCTGGTTCGTGCTCACCGTCGCACTCGCCGCCGCAGCCGGCGGCCGCGCGCTCGGGATCAAGGTCGAACCCCGGCCCGTGCTGTACCTGGCGCTGGAGGACGGCGACCGGCGCCTCCAGGACCGCTGCCGCAAGCTCCTCGACAACCAGCCGATCCCCGCCGGCTTCCAGTACCTCACCCGCATCGCACCCGGCCACCCCGTCGAGGCCGTCGTCGCCGCATGGCTGGAACGCCAGCACGACGCGCCGCCGCTGGTGATCCTCGACACCCTCGGCAAGGTCATGCCACCCGCCGGACCCGGCGAGTCGGCCTACCAGCGCGACTACCGGGTCGGGTCGACACTCAAGCAGCTCGCCGACGAGCGCGCCGGGATGACCCTGCTCACCAACCACCACGACCGCAAGGCCAACTCCGAGGACTTCATCGACTCGGTCTCCGGCACTCACGGCCTGGCCGGCGCCGTCGACACGGTCATCGTGCTGGCCCGCGCCCGGAACGAGGAGGCCGGCTCGCTGAAGGTCACTGGCCGGGACGTGCCCGAGGGCGAGTACGCGGTGCGCTTCGACGATGGCTACTACTGGCGGCTGGACGGCGGCGACCTGGTCGAGGCCGCCCAGCGTGCCCGCGACGTCCGGGCGACTGCCGGCCTTGGGGACCGCTCCGCGGAGGTCATCAGGTTCGCCGGCCGCAACCCGCAAGGCGTCACCGCCGGGCAGGTGGCCGAGGAGCTCGGCGTCGTGCAGAACGCGGCCCGGGCGTACCTCAGCCGCCTTGCCGAGTCGGGGCGGCTCAGCAAGCCACGCCGGGGCGTCTACACCCCTGTTGCAAGTGTTGCGAGTGTTGCGACCGAGGGTGACGGCTCATCCGAACGCAACACTCGCAACGGAAGCAACACCTCCTCTGGCGGCAACGCGCGTCTCTACGACCTCGAACCTGAGTGCGCGCCGGACGACCCGGCGAGGTTCACCCGATGACCCGCGAGACGGCCGCCGCAAAGGCGAGGCGCTATGTCGTCGAGGGCCGCCTCACTGTGCTCGAGGTCGGCCCGCAGGTCGTCCGTGCGGTCTGCCTCGGAGACGGTCAGGTCTACTGGCTCGGCTGGTGGCGCGGCTCTTGGGGCTGCACCTGCGACGCGAGCCAGTTCCGCGCTACCTGTAGCCACCTACTGGCCTTGCGCCTGGTCGTAGTCGAGCCGCGCGGGACAGCCGGCCTGACCACGGAGAGGATGCTCGCCGAGCAGGACGAGGTCAGCCGCGTCTGCAACGGGAGACGGTCGGCATAAGGAAGGCGCAGCGCATGGAAGAGGGTTACACGCAGCTTGGTTCCGTGCTAACTGACCAGCGTCCCGAGGACAGCGAGGGAGATGGCGTCATCATCGTCGGCCGCTTCAAGGGCGACCCCTACGACGGCGTCCAGCTCAGCTACGACGCTGGCCGGCGAAACCTGTACCTGACCCCAGAGGCCGCGCTACGCCTGGCAGTCCTGCTCGCCGCAGCGGTCGAAAGGGATATCGACATCCGGTAGCCAACCACCAAGAGGACCAGCACCCTGCCACGGCGGTCGGCGTGACCCTTGCACGACCCCTGGAGGCCCTGCCCCATGCAAGCGAGATGACCATGCAGTGTGGCGCGAAGACTCGCGACGGTGACCCGTCCAACAACCCGCCGATGCGCGGCTCGTGCCGTTGCCGCATGCATGCGGCGGCCGCGCCGGCGGCCAGGCGCGCCGCCGCTCGCCGCCTCGTCGAGGCGAAGATTCGTGCCGCGACGGCGCCCGCCATGGCAGAGCGCCAGCGACAGCTCGACGAGCTGGAAGCTGCGGGTGAGCCCGTCTACCTGGGAGCTGGAGCGGACGCTCAGGTCCTCCCCTGACCAACACTTGCCCGCTTTGGGGGAGTGTTAGAGAAGCATGCAAGTTCCCCGTTCAGGGTGGTCCGTGTCGACCTCGACGGAAGAGGCACACCGCCGCGCGTCCGGCCGCAGTACAACGCGGTCCGCCACCTCGCGGCCTTGCGCCCCGCCGAGGTCGCTTAGCTCCTCAACCAGCTCGGCTACGCCCACGGCGTCCAGGTCCGAATCGCGCTGCGGCTTGGCGTGTCGCCGGCGACTGTCTCGCGGGACGTGGCGGCGATCCTCGCCACACCGCGGCGCTGCCCGCGGCGCGGCTACCAGCGGAGCGCGTCGTGAGCCGCCTGGTGGACTCCTCTGCGCTCGGCGACGCCGCGACCTCCGCGAGAGGGGTATGAGCAGCTTGCTGAGCAGGCTCGACGCTAGTGAGGGGGCCGGGATGATACCCAAAGCAACCGTCCTGTCGTTGCCCGCTTGGGTTACGATCTCGGCCTGATCGTCTGAGCATCAACAAGTCGGTATATCCGCCGGATCGCCGCAGAGGGGCGTGAGCTTGGTATTCGTCGTGCCGCTGGCAGCCTGCGTGATGCTCTTGCTAACCGCATTCAACCCGCGCCTATTGCTAGTGGCCGTCGCTGGTGTCGCCGTCGGCCTCATCGCGCAAAGCGTGCGCGTGCGAGTTTGGGGACCGCGAAAGTGGTCAGGCCACACCGTCGCGGTTTCGGACGCGCGGATCCGGTATGCGATGGGGGAAGCCCAGCCGAAGCGCAAGCCCAAGGTAGCTTTGCCTTTCAGGACAGAATGGCTCTCGGCCGTCCGCGATAGCTCGATGTTCCCATGGCTACTTGCAGCAGTAGCAGCCGCCACGATTGGCCTTGCTGCCGGACTTACCGTCGGCGTGGCAACGCTTGCCAGGCAGCAGGTCGTTATCCCGGTCGTCGCCGTGCCCCGCTACGAGGGAATGGCCACCTACCGGGATGGCGGATGGAATGTCACCGATCGGATCGTGTTCGACAGCGACTCGCTTATCCCGGTTCGCCGACTTGCTGGGCTGCCCGGTCGGCCGCTTACCGAAAGCAACACCATCGCGCTGCTCGTTGACCGGCTCGGAGGGCAGGGCTGGTTGGCGAGCCAGATAGGCGCCAATACCATTTTCACCCACTCACGACACGTGCGAGCGGCCGCCCGACTGTTTCCCCTCTCTACCCTGCGGCGCTTGCCAGTCGTCCCACCGAGCACAGTCACCCTTGCTAAGGGCCGGCAGCTCTCCTTTGCGCCTGGCGAGCGCTCCCAGCTCATCCTGACGACCGGCGCTCATGTCGTCGGGATCACTGCACCCGCCGGGGTGTGGAGCGCCACTGCGACCGGGGAGACATTTCAGATAGATCTGGGTGTGCCAGTTGGGGAGCAGGTCGATGTCCAGGTGCAGATGCTGAGCCCGTTGATGCGTAACGAGTTGGGTGCCGCGCTCGGGCGATTGACAGCTGGCGAACTCGTGAAATGGTTGGTGCTCCTCATTGCGGCAATCTGCGCTGAGGAGATCAAGCAGTTTCTACGAGAGCTAGTTCATCGTTTGCGCATTCGGCTGCCGCTTGGGCGGCGCCTGCTTACCGAGACAGTGACGGCTACCGGCCAGCCGGCGCCCGACGCTATGGCGTTCAGTCCGCACCCGCCACAGGCTGACCTGGCCGCCAATCCGGCGTCTAGCGATCGTGAGCCACCAGGCGACCACTGACGGCGAAGCCTAAGAGGTTCGCGCAGTGTCCCCTTGGAGATGCTGACGTACCGGTCTAAGTAGGCGAGGAGAGGTATGGCCGAATTCAATGAGCTAAAACGAGCACTTCGCAGATGGGTACATGAGGCCGTTGCTCACCTCACCAGCGGCCCCGAGCCGGATACCACGCAGGACCTTCGACGCTGGCAGCGTGATAGTGATGGCGTGTTCCGGGAGCGGGAACGGCGGGCACGGATATGGAGCCATTCTCAGCTTGAGGGTTTGCAACAACTGCCTTCCTGGCAAGCTGTTGAGCAAGCTCTACAGGACGACCAGCGTTTGAGGGCACAGCTAAATCAGCTCGTCGGCACAGCCTATGGCAGTAGTCAGCTCGAAGTGGAACGAGTCGGACGGATGGCGTTACCCCTACCGGACGAGATTGGCGACCTCAACGCTGTATTCAAGCGTCGCTACGGCGAATTGGATCGCTTTCTAGCCGCGCAAGAGATTGAGCACGTCATCGTGTGGTCCCTCCCGGGCCTTACCAGCAGCAAGTTTCCAATCAAGCTTGAGGATGGCTTAGGGCTTGACTTAATGTCGGACGGGGAGCTAATGGCGGCATTGAACACGGGCGTACTCCAGCGCGTCTTTCCGAACCTTCCGATTCTTCCGCAAGACGAAGGCAAGCAAGCCTGTCTTCGCTATCGCTTCCGTTTGCCAAAGGTGATTGGGGGCGGCGGGCAGAATGCCGCTCAGGAGGTACAGGCAGTTGAGGAGCGGGCTAACGACATACAAGACACGCTGGAACAGGTGCTTGCGCTGTTGTTTGCCAATCCCGTAGCTATCGCGGGTCGAGTAAGTTTTGCTGTGGAGCGGACGCTATTGGCTGGAAGCGTTACTTATCAACCGGTGCCCCTTCCGCCAGCCCAGCTCTTTCGTCAGTTGCACCTCGACACGAAGGCGCGTGCCGAGGTGGTGAGGACCTGGCGGCAACTGCGCAGGCCCGGTCTTCACAAGGCGCTTGGACTGGCCTTGCGCCGGCTGAGCTACCAGGCACATCGCCAGCGAGTTGAGGACGAGCTGGTAGACATCCTCATCGCGGCAGAGGCCCTTTACCTGTCTGACGTTGGGTTCACGGAACTCAGCTTTCGTCTGGCCCTTCGTGCGGCTGCGCTATGTAACCCACAGAAGCTCAGCATGACACGCCGCAATGTTTTCGAACTCATGCGATCCGCTTATGACGTGCGCAGCAAGGTTGTCCACGGTAGCACACCTGATCCAAGCGCCTTACGGGTGAGCGGTGTGCAGGTATCCTTGCCCGATTTCGTACAGGCGGTCGAGGAGGTTGTCAGGCAGGGGTTAAGGGCGGCCCTTCAGCGTGCGATGCGGGGCAAGTGGCCGCCGGACTGGAACGGTATGACCCTGCCCAAGTAGGGTGAGACCAATTGGCTCGATGGCTTTACAGAGCTTCGCGGTAGTTGGTGAATGCTGCGGGTTAGGATCCCGCCGCATGAGCAGAGCACTGTCACCCAATGGCCGGGTGCTCAGGCACCCGGGAGACCTGCAATGGTTGGAACGCCGCCGCGTGCAGGCCGCCGAGCTGTTCGCCCAAGGCAAGACCCGTGCCGAGGTCGCCGGCCAGCTGGGCGTGTCGGCGCAGACCGCCAGCCGCTGGCATGCGCGCTGGCGTGCTGGCGGTGTGGCGGGAATGCGCACCGCCCGCCACGGCAAGCCGCCACGCCTGGGCCCCGCCGAGCTGGCCCGCATCCGCCGGGTGCTGGACCGCGGGCCGGTGGCGGCCGGGTTCGACAACGACCTGTGGACCCTTGCGCGCATCGCCGAGGTCATCGAGCGGACCACCGGGGTGGCGCACCATCCCGGGCACGTGTGGCGCATCCTCAAGGCGATGCGGTGGAGCCTGCAGCGCCCAGCCCGCAAGGCCGTCGAGCGCGACGAGACCGCCATTCCCCGGTGGGTCGCCCAGGAGTGGCCGCGGATCAAGCAAACGCCCAAACGCGCAAAGCCTGGCTCTGCTTTGTCGACGAGTCGGGCGTCAAGCTGACCCCGCCGGTGCGGCGCACCTGGGCACCGCGGGGCAAGACGCCGGTGCTGTGCCACTCCTACCGACGCGGCAAGCAGATCTCGATGTGCGGGCTGGTGGCCTACCGGCCGGGCGCGGGCCAGGGCGAGCCGCCGGTGGCCTGGATGGGCTTCGACCTGCTGGAGGGCGCCTACGACACAGCAGCGTTCATCCGCGTGCTGGACGGCCTGGGCCATCAGCTCGGCCACCAGCCGGTGACGGTCATCTGGGACAACCTCGGCGCGCATCACGCCGGCGACCTGCACGCCTGGGCGGCTACCCAGCCGTGGCTGGTGTTGGAGTACCTGCCGTCGTACGCGCCGGAGCTGGACCCGGTGGAGGGGCTGTGGGCCAACCTGAAGGGCCGCGAGCTGGCCAACCGCTGCTGCGCCGACCGCCGGGAGCTGATCGCCACCGCCCAGGTCGGCTCCATCCGTGCGCGTCGCGACCCGGAGTTGCTGCGCAGCTTCTTGGCAGGAACAGGCCTCACCATATGAATCACCAACTACCGCGAGCTCTGTAGAAGACCTGCCCGGCGCTCAGCCGAGTTCTTGGGCGAGCCCGATGAGAAGGCCTTCGGGCCCGCGGATGTAGCAGAGCCGATACGCGTCTTCGTACTGGACCACTTCGCCGCTGACGAGCTCCGCGCCGTGCTTTCGGAGCCTGGCGAGCGTCTCGTCGATGTCGTCCACAGCGAACATGACGCGCAGGTAGCCGAGGGCGTTCACCGGGGCGTTCCGGTGATCGGCGACCACACGCGGCGCGAGAAAGCGCGAGAGCTCGAGCCGGCTGTGGCCGTCCGGCGTGCGCATCATGGCGATCTCGACGCGCTGGTCGCCCAGTCCAGTGACGCGCCCTGCCCACTCTCCTTCCACCATGGCTCGCCCTTCGAGCTCGAGGCCGAGCTCGCGAAAGAACTCGATCGTCGCGTCGAGGTCCTCGACGACGATGCCGACGTTGTCCATCCGTTTGAGTGCCATGTGCCCAATCTACAATGGGTCGTCAATCCTGCCGCGGCCCGCGGGGCCCGCGGTGTCACGCTCCGAAGCCGCGAGAGCCGGCTTGCCGGCTCGCGTACGGTGCGAGCGGCAAGCGAGCAGAAGGGCAAATCAGAGCACGTTGTCGAACGACAGCGTGTATCGGCGGAACTTTGCGGTGCGCAAACCAGCTGGTTCTTCGGCCGACGCCATTGCGGACCGAATAGGCGCGCTCTGAGGACGGTTACGTAACCCACAGCATTCACCAACTACCGCGAAGCTCTGTAAGGTCAGAGCCACACGAGAGGGTCCGCGAGGCAAGTATTGGGCCGGAAGCTCCGTGGTCGTCGTGTAGCCTGAGCAGACAGGCGAGGCAAAGGTCGGCGCAGTACCGGGGAGATCACCACCTGACTCTCCGCTTCACAAAGCAAGATAGCGGGGTGCGACGGTAGAGGTAAGTGGCTTACCCTGCCAAAGCCCGCACTTGATGGTTAGCCAGGATGAGCCCCGCGAGGCTCGGTGGCAAGCCTCCTGTCCCTACAAAGGCGTAGCGCGCGTCGTCGAATGGATCTTGGGCGACCATTCATCTAGAAGTTGCCCGTAAACCCGGATGATGGGCTGGGAGTGGAGCACGACTTCGTGCTTGCGCCCAGGTCCTATGGACCGCACCGACGGATGGGTCATGGAGGCCCTACTACCTGGCGATGATGCGGTGCCTGCCTGAGCTTCGGCGCGCCCTCAAGCCGAATCGCTCCATGTACCTTGACTGCGAACAATCCGCTCGCCACCATGAAGCTCCACGCTGCCGAGTCTGCCGTGTCCAGCTCCCTCGCACGAGCCTAGAGAAGGGAAGGACAATGGAGGATGAGCCTGGTGCCTCGCCGCCGCACAGCATCCCGGCCGGTCGTGACTTCTTTCGCACCCAGCCGGGTACGGCCTTTATGTTTGAAAGATTTCCGATCCCCGCTGGGTTCTTCTCCGAGAGATCATACCCCTTAGCTCAAGTTGTGAGGTTCAAAGGCCGCCCTCTCCCAAATCACTATTTTGGAGGATTGGACATACTTCACGTCGACACAGTCGTGGAAAGGAAAAAACCGGCCGACCTAGCTCCCCCGTATCCATGCTCCGCACGCGTGCCAATAGAACTCGTGGGCTTGGCTTTGGAAAGCGTAGAACCCATCCCAGTCCAGGTCGGGAGGAGAATAGAACTCTGGGACGCCATCGCTGAGGTTTCGAGCACCCGACCGTCCCAAGGCTGGATGACGATCACCAAGCATAATCGTGAAGGCGGCACGTTCGATTCTGCACTAACCGTCCTTCCACAGATTACCTTCCTCCGACGATGCGATGGCAAGAAGAGAGTAATCGATGTCGGGGCCCTATCTCTTAGCGACGACCTCCTGGCCAAGCTCACGTTGTACTCGGTCAACACGCCATGGCGGCATACCGCAAAGGGCATTCTACGGCTGGAAGGGCTAAATGATCATTTTGTGGCTGGCGCCCCCGGCCATTTTGAGGAGGATGGTGAGGTCTCGAAGCATCATGTTCACGAGCCGCCGAGCTGCGTTGTGACAATCGCACCAGGCCCGACCTGCATCTGTCTCGGCCAATCGCGGCAGTACACCGCGCATGGAAGCCCGGAAGGCGGATCGTATAGTTGGGACATTACTGGAGACGGCAAGTCCCGCGCCCGCATCACCGCGGGACCCCTCGCGCCGACGGTTACGGTCGAAGGCACTGCGGTTAGTGGGATGGCTAACGACATCCCACTGCAAGTCGAATACAGCCTGCCCGTCAATGGCACCACCTGCACCTACACCATAGGGCTGACCACGATTGACGCCACACTAACGTTCCGAAACTCCGGGATGTCCTGGGATCCGCTCAACAGCATCAGTCCCGAGTTGTCTCATGGCCACCCGCAACTTGGTGCCGTGAAGCCCGGTGACGGTCCTACTGGCATGTGCACCGGCTATTTCAAAAATATCGAGCTCAAAGCCGAGATTCATCCTAATGATCCGGCGCTCAAGTGTAGCTTTAATTTCAAGCGCACGCTAACTGGAATATGTGGCGCTCGCGATCCCAGCGGGAGCTTCATGTCTGCCGGCTGTCGATTTCATTGTCCGGGTGGACCATGTGACGACAACCCAGCGGGAAACCATCAAGACGTGTCACTCTCAACTGCGGGGACCATATTCAACGTGGATTCACCCGGCTGGGATTTCCCAGCCACGTTAGCCGCCTGCTTTGATCCCGGCGTTGAACGGATCAGCTGCTTGAACTTCACAGAGTGGCTCGACGCGGATGGCCAGCAGTGCGGAAGGACTGTCTATTGGCATGCGAACACTCACCTCCGATGTGTGGACGGAGGGTGGGTCGAGATTTCCCCATCAGTTGGTGAAGGTTTCTACGCCTGCAACCTTGACGACCGCACCCCTGGCATTCGGTTTGATGTCGGTGTGCTGCTCCGTCTCCTTGTCAGTGACTCATTTCGTGATCAAGCGATCGCGTGTAAGGCGATTCTAGGGGCTCACGAGTCGGATCGGCTCAATACGGAGGATCGCGGAGAACTTATTAGTGGGCTCTTGACGATAGTACGAGAGCACCGCAGGGAGGGCCAGTCTCCTTCGCCAGTAATGCTAGCGCTCGAGCTATTGGGAGTCCTGCAGGCCGAACAGGGCATCCCCGCCTTGCTTCAAGAGGTCCTTACTCAATTCAACTTCACTAGCGGCGATCCGCAATGGACGGTCGCGGCTAATGCTTTAGTCCGATTGGGTGAGACGACTGTCCCGCATGTAGTTCAGCGAGCTAACGAAGCAGACGATTTAGAATGGCGTACTTTGGAACGGGTACTCCAAAGCATGAAGAATCAGACGAGCGTTTGCCGAGTTATCTGCGAAGTCCTGGATTCGGAGCCTGGGTTGAAGGCAGAGGACCGTCTAGTAGGACTCTGTCAGGTCGGCGGTTGACGGTAGG